>WNGQ01009281.1_pt1 | contig 11624 bp, 4 predicted proteins | sample 5407661 | NCBI WGS metagenome assembly WNGQ01 (sample SAMN13153382, study PRJNA577476) | soil metagenome | isolation source: 60 cm soil or saprolite under Garry oak tree replicate 2 | place: USA:California | collected 2016-06-15
TATGGACTGCCTTTCTTCCAAATCGCCTCCTTCCTGTGGTTCAACGCGCTGCACGATGCGCAATTACCATCCAGCCATCCTCCGGGGTTTGCACAATCAGATATGGTGACGTAAGCAACGCAGGAGGTGGAACATTGAACTGGCTTTTCGCCTGCTCAAAGCAGTATTTTAGGAATGTCGCACTGGAGGAGCAGTAAGCAGGAACTGATCCTGGTGCAGATCTGAGTCGTGCTCATCCTCTCGCACCTGGTGTATGCCCTGCGTGAACGCATTGCCCTGACAGCAGACTGTGATCCCTTTGAGGTGTCGGTGCCCCTGTTGGTGGATCTGTTGCCTCGGCCTGGAGTTAGTTGGAGATGAGTATGTACCTGCTTGCAATCTGCATGACCTACATAGGACTCTACCTGGATAGAGTGACTATTCACCGTACAAAGTATATGATGTAGAGACTCCTTTGTCAAGTATTAGTTTTAGTTGCACAAACGTCGTCTACTCTGCTCTCTCCCTTCCGGGAGGATACTACCAGGCGCGTTCTCACACATGGGGGGGTCAGCGTTTGGGTTGGCTTGGATTCCGGCGTAATCTGGATTGTTACCGAAGAACGCGTCATACTACCAAAGTGTCCTCCTTGTCTCAGAATAGATCTCATGACATATTCTCTCTCGGAAGCGAGACACCTTTCTTCGATCTTTCGCCAGTCTTCCCTCTTACCGCTCAGCTAATAATCTCGTTGCGCATCCCGTGGTCGCCGTTCCGTTATCGCGGGACTCCTGCAAGCGACCTCACTCTCATTCATTGTGGCAGCGACCCAGATCGGCCTGGAGGTCTCTTTCTTCTATTACGTTTCAGCTCGTCCTGAGTTTATGAGTGGAAGTCAGCGTTAAGTTACCTGACAAAATATGTTAGATGAAATATATAACTTTTGGAATAAATACGAACTACCTGTTGTTATATAGAGTAGTCCTTCCCTCACATTCATTGTTGTTTCACAAACGAGATATTGGCACATACTACATTGATGTGTTTTGATTCCTTCCGTAGTGCTGATGCCAATGGCCCCAGGCATCTGGTAATGTAGAGAAACAGCCATTATCTATTTTTTCCGTTCCTAACTGTAAAAGAGGGATGCGATCTGACGTATCTCTCTTGGTTTCCTCTGTAAATAGTGAGAGGAGAACATTGAACATGGCAGTAAGCACAAAGGCCGTTGCTCTCCATGAGCGCGTCTCTTTTGCACGTATTCCCGACATACGGCCCATGCCGGGCTTGATCCAAATTCAACTTGATTCTTTTGAATGGTTTAAGAATGAAGGTCTGCGCGAACTTTTTGCAGAAATCTCACCTATTGAAGACTTTACTGGCAAAAACCTGAGTCTGGAATTTATCGTGCCCCCTGATCCCTTTGGCAAACCGAAGTATAGCGAGGATGAGTGCCGTGATCGCGATGCCACCTATGCTGCACCTCTGCACGTCAATGCGCGGCTGACCAACAAGGAAACGGGTGAGATCATCGAGAAGGAAATCTTCATGGGTGATTTTCCCCTGATGACTAAGGAGGGCACCTTTATCATCAACGGTGCCGAGCGTGTTGTAGTGAGCCAGCTTGTGCGTTCACCAGGTGTCTACTTCACTGCTGATGAGGATGCCACCACAGGCCGCAAGCTCTTCGCCGCCAAACTTATTCCTAACCGGGGCGCCTGGTTGGAATTTGAGACCAGTAACAAGAACCTGCTCACGGTCAAAATTGACCGCAAGCGTAAACTGCCCGTCACAACACTGCTGCGTGCTCTCGCCAGCCTGGCGAAAGATCAGACGTATGGGCAAATGATGTCGTTGGATAAATCTGGGACATATGATTTGGCTACGGACCAGGGTATCCTGGATGCATTCCGTGATGTGGATGATGATCCGAATGCGCGCTACGTCCAGACGACGTTGGACCATGACCCGGTCAAGCGAGAAGGAGAGGCGCTGCTAGAGCTCTATAAGAAGATGCGCCCAGGTGATCCGGCCACTATTGACAACGCCCGCTCGCTCGTCAAGAGCCTGTTCTTCAACGCTCGACGCTACGATCTGGGGAGTGTGGGTCGTTACAAATTGAATAGGAAATTGGACCTGTCGATTCCACGGAGTCACCTCACCTTGACGCTGGATGACCTGGTGTGCATTATTCGCCGCCTGATTCAGTTGAACAACGGTCATGGACGCAAAGACGATATTGATCATCTGGGCAATCGGCGCGTGCGCTGTGTAGGCGAGCTGATCCAGACACAGTTCCGTGTAGGTCTGCTGCGTATGGAGCGAGTCGTGAAGGAGCGTATGAGCATCCAGGAGCCTGGACAGGCAAGCCCCAATGTACTCATCAATATTCGCCCAGTCGTAGCGGCAATGAAGGAGTTTTTCGGTGGTAGCCAGCTCTCCCAGTTTATGGATCAGACGAATGCCCTGGCGGAGATTGGCCATAAACGTCGTCTCTCGGCACTTGGCCCTGGCGGTCTATCGCGTGAACGAGCGGGTTTCGATGTGCGTGACGTGCATCGCTCGCACTATGCCATACCGTAAGGTGTACAAAAGGCTGCGCGCAAATGACACGAACCTGATAGGCCGTGAGTTCCGCGGCATCTATGGGCGAGAACGAGAGGATGTGAAGGATGCTGACGGTCAGGTGCTGGTCCCTGCACGTACACGCGTGCGTGTCGATGAGGTCCTATTCGCACGTTTATCCCAGGTGTTGGGCGACTCAGAGGTGAGAATAAAGCCGTTTGTCACCAATGAAGTGGAGTACCGCACCGCCGACGACGAGGAAAACTTCTACATCGCCCAGGCCAACGCGAAGTTAGCGGAGAATAGCGAATTTGCAGAGGAGCGTGTCCTGGCCCGCTATCAGGGCGATTTCGTAATGGAAAGTGCGGACGTCATGGACTATATGGACGTGTCGCCGCGCCAGACTGTGAGTGTGGCTACGGCGCTCATCCCTTTCCTGGAGCATGATGATGTGAACCGTGCATTGATGGGGGCGAACATGCAACGCCAGGCAGTGCCACTTCTGCGCCCGCAATCACCAATCTGCGGTACAGGCATTGAGCGCCAGGTGGCCATCGACTCTGGCCAGGTGCTTGTGAGTCAGGTCGACGGCGAGGTTGTCAGTTCCTTCGCCCGTCAGATTCAAATCATAGACGGGCAGGGTGAAGTCCATACATACCGCCTGCGCAAGTTCGTACGCTCAAACGCTGGTACCTGTATCAATCAGCGACCGATTGTGCGCAAGGGTGACCGGGTAAGCGCTGGGCAGGTCATTGCTGACGGCTCATCGACCGAGAACGGTGAACTCGCACTTGGTCAAAATATTCTGGTGGCCTTCATGAGCTGGGAGGGTGGCAACTACGAAGATGCTATCCTCATCAGTGAGCGTATTGTGCGCGAGGACCTGTTCACATCTATACATATTGAGAAGTACGAGATTGATGCTCATGACACGAAGCTCGGACCCGAAGAGATCACGCGAGATATTCCCAACGTCGGCGAGGAAGGATTGCGCAACCTCGATGAGCACGGCATCATCTATGTAGGTGCCGAGGTAGGGCCGCAAGAAATCCTTGTGGGCAAAATTACTCCCAAGGGCGAGACGGAACTGACGGCTGAGGAAAAGTTGTTACGTGCCATCTTCGGTGAGAAGGCCCGCGAGGTAAAAGATACCTCATTGCGCGTGCCACACGGTGAGCGCGGCAAGGTTGTCGAGGTCAAGGTGTTCTCACGTGAGGCTGGCGATGAGTTGCCGCCAGGGGTCAACCAACTGGTACGTGTCAGTATTGCCCAGAAACGCAAGATCGGTGCCGGTGACAAGATGGCCGGACGGCACGGCAACAAAGGAGTCATCTCCCGTGTGCTGCCGATCGAGGATATGCCATTCCTCCCAGACGGCACGCCGGTCGACATCATTCTGAACCCACTTGGTGTGCCACACCGTATGAACATCGGGCAGATCATGGAAACACACCTGGGCTGGGCCGCCGATGCATTAGGGATTAAGATTGCTACTCCAGTCTTCGATGGCGCCACGGAAGAGGATATCGAAGGATACCTGGGCCGCGCTGGTCTGCCTGAGACAGGCAAGGTTCAGCTGTTCGACGGTCGCACAGGAGAGCCTTTTGATCAGCCAATCACGGTTGGCTACACCTATATGTTGAAGCTGGCACACCTGGTCGAAGACAAAGTTCATGCCCGTTCAACTGGCCCGTACAATCTGATTACCCAGCAGCCCCTGGGTGGTAAGGCCCAATTCGGTGGGCAGCGCTTCGGCGAGATGGAGGTCTGGGCACTTGAAGCCTATGGTGCATCGAATATCCTGCAGGAGATCCTGACGGTGAAGTCCGATGATGTGGTGGGTCGTGTGAAAACGTATGAGGCCATTGTCAAGGGCGAGAACATCATGGAGCCAGGCGTGCCTGAGTCTTTCAAGGTGTTAGTGAAAGAGTTGCAGAGCCTGGGCATTAACGTTGAGGTACCTAACGAGGATGAACAGAAGATCCAGTTCGTCGAGGATAACTCAAATGATGTCATGCCAGAGCTGGGTATCAATTTTTCCGGTTTCGAAGGAGATCAATAATGCTCGAAGTAAACGATTTTAACGCTATTCGTATTAGTCTTGCCAGCCCAGAGCAGGTTCGTGGCTGGAGCTACGGTGAGGTCACGAAGCCGGAGACGATCAACTACCGCACGCTCAAACCTGAGAAGGATGGTCTGTTTTGTGAGCGCATCTTCGGCCCAATAAAGGACTGGGAATGCTACTGCGGTAAATATAAAGGTGTTCGCTTTAAGGGTATTGTTTGTGACAAGTGTGGTGTCGAGGTAGCGCGTTCAAAGGTGCGTCGTGAACGCATGGGGCATATCGAACTGGCTTCGCCAGTGAGCCACATCTGGTACTTCAAGGGGACCCCCAGTCGTATTGGTCTCCTGCTGGACCTTTCCCCGCGCAACCTGGAGCGCATCCTCTACTTTGCCCTCTACGTTGTGACCAATATCGATGAGGACGCTCGCCAACGCGAATTGATGCGACTCGACGAAGAGTCGGCCAATCTCGAACAGAGCCTGGATGGCCGGGTCAGCGAACTCCGCCGTTTGGAGCAACTGCGGCGTGACCTGGAGGGGTTGAAGAAAATGGATCTGCTGCAGGAGAGCCGCTTCCGCGAACTGAAGGATGCCTTTGGTAGCGTTTTCCGTGCAGGGATGGGCGCAGAGACGGTGCGCGAGTTGATTGCTAGCCTGGACATGGATAAATTGGCTGCCGACCTGCGCCATGAGATTAGCTCAACTGCGAGCCAACGGCGCAAGAAAGCCACAAAACGCTTGAAGGTGGTGGAGGCTTTCCGGAAGTCAGGAACTTCGCCAGAATGGATGATTTTGACGGTGTTGCCAGTGTTGCCACCCGACCTGCGGCCGATGGTACAACTGGATGGCGGTCGCTTTGCCACCTCTGATTTGAATGACCTCTATCGGCGTGTGATTAACCGTAATAACCGGCTCAAGCGCCTGTTGGAGCTAGGTGCGCCGGAGATAATCATTCGTAATGAGAAGCGCATGCTGCAGGAAGCATGCGATGCGTTGATTGACAACGGACGTCGTGGCCGGGCCGTCGCCGGTTCAGGCAACCACAAACTCAAGAGCCTGTCGGATATGCTCAAGGGCAAGCAGGGTCGCTTCCGCCAGAACCTGCTCGGTAAGCGTGTGGACTACTCTGGCCGCTCCGTAATTGTGGTGGGGCCAGACCTGAAGCTACACCAGTGTGGTCTGCCCAAGCGTATGGCTTTGGAACTGTTCAAGCCGTTCGTGATGCGCAAGCTGGTGGAGCAGAACTTCGCGCACAATATCAAGAGCGCGAAACGCTTTATAGAGCAGGTGAAGCCGGAGGTGTGGGATGTGCTCGAAGAGGTCATCAAGGATCACCCGGTCCTGTTGAACCGTGCTCCTACCTTACACCGCCTGGGTATTCAAGCTTTTGAAGCGGTGCTGGTTGAAGGAAGCGCCATTCAACTCCATCCCCTGGTCTGCTCGGCCTTCAATGCTGACTTCGACGGCGACCAGATGGCGGTGCATGTGCCGCTCTCTGAGAAAGCTCAGGATGAGGCACGCCAGTTCATGATGTCGACACGCAATCTGCTTGATCCGGCCAAGGGTGAGCCATCCATTGGTGCAAGCGGCGAGATGGTGCTCGGCTGCTTCTACCTGACGCAGGATCGGCCAGCGAAGAAAGGACAAGGACGGGTCTTTACTGACATCACCGAGGCGTTGTTGGCTTATGAGCATGGTGTGATTGATTTGCAGGCGCTCATCAAGGTTCGCCTTGGCGGTCGTAGGGGTAGGAGTGGAGCAGGGGAAGGGATGGGGAGCTTGCCTCCACCCGAAGTGAATGTTTATGATGCTCCACCACCGATTCCGCCGACATTCCAGGCCGACGGTAAACTGGTCGAGACAACCGTCGGGCGTATCATCTTCAACGAGGCTCTGCCAGAGCGGTTGCGCTTCAAGAACTATCCAATGAAGAAGGAGAACCTCAGGCAGGTTATCACAGATTGCTTCAAGGAGTATGGTCGCGCCAAGACGGTTGAATTAGCCGATGAGATTAAGCGTCTCGGTTTTGCCTATGCTACCAAAGCTGGTGTCACCATCGCCATTAGCGATGCAAAGGTGCCATCTGGCAAGCAAGAAGAACTGGCAAAAGCAGACGCCAAGATCACCGAACTGGACGAGCAATATCGCGAAGGGTTGATTACGGAAAACGAGAAGTATCAGCAGACTGTTGATGCCTGGAACGAAGCGACCGACAACGTGACCAAGATGGTTGAGGCGTCGCTCGATCCGTATGGATCGATCTACACTATCGCAAAATCGGGCGCGACGAAAGCGAAGTTCCAGCAGATTCGTCAATTGTCGGGTATGCGTGGTTTGATGGCAAGTCCGTCAGGAAAGATCATCGACATCCCGATTCGCGGCAACTTCCGCGAAGGTCTCTCGGTGCTGGAGTACTTCATCAGTAGCCACGGCGCTCGTAAAGGATTGGCTGATACAGCCCTGCGTACGGCTGAATCTGGCTACCTGACGCGCCGACTGATCGACGTTTCCCAGGATGTGATTGTGACGGAGGAGGATTGCGGTACCACGGAGGGTATCCTGATCACTGAAGAAGATAGCAAAGAGATGATGCTGCCGGATATGCGCGTTCGCCTGGTCGGTCGCGTGCTGGCAGAGACTATTCCCGGCTTTGAGCATATTGAGGTCGGCGACGAACTGACCGATGACCTGGTTGACCAGATCGTCAATGCGGAGGTCAAGGCGGTGCGCGTCCGCTCTGTGCTTGGCTGCCTGGCCCACCGTGGTGTCTGTCGCAAGTGCTACGGACGCGACCTGGCTGCCAATGCGATGGTGCGACTGGGCACAGCCGTGGGTATCATCGCAGCGCAATCAATCGGTGAGCCTGGCACGCAGTTGACGATGCGTACTTTCCATACGGGTGGTATTGCAGGAGCGCAAGGAGACATCACGCAAGGCTTGCCGCGTGTAGAGGAACTCTTCGAGGCGCGTGTGCCGAAAGACAAAGCCGAGATTAGTGAGATCGATGGTGTGGTAGAGATCGTGAAAGACGAGAACACAGGTGCCCGCACAGTACGCGTTGTCTCCACCAACATCTTCTTTGACGAGTACCCACTGCCTGAAGGCAGTCAGGTGCTGGTCGAAAATCAGGAACGGGTAAGCAAAGATCAGGTTATCGCGCTCATGCCTGCGGAAGATGGAGGAGACCCTATACCTGTAAGGGCGCGCACCGAAGGTGAAGTGCTCATCAACGCCGATGGTCTGTTGAGCATTCGCTTCGAGGAGCGCGAGGAGCGTTCATACTCTATCCCTGCCGCACGGAACATCGCGGTAAGCAATGGCCAGAAGATCCAGGCGGGGACACCGATCACGTCGGGCCAGCGCGATCCACAGGATGTCTTACGCATCCAGGGACGCGATGCTGTGCAGATGTACCTGGTCAAAGAGGTGCAACGCGTCTACCGTAACACAGGTGTGTACATCAATGATAAGCACATCGAAGTTATTATCCGGCAGATGCTCCGTCGCGTGAAGGTGGACGAACCTGGTGATACCGAGATGTTGCCCAATGACCTGGTTGATCGTTTTGTCTATGCGGATACCAATGCGCGAGTCCTGGCAGAAGGTGGTGAGCCCGCGACCGCACAAACAGTGCTATTAGGTGTCACCAAGGCGTCGCTCAATACGGATAGCTTCCTGGCGGCAGCGTCCTTCCAGGAGACCACGCGTGTCCTGACAGAGGCAGCGATAGAGGCTCAGACGGATCACCTGGTGGGTCTCAAAGAGAATGTCATCATTGGCAAGCTGATCCCGGCAGGGTCGGGCTTTGTTCAACGAAGGCGAGAACTGCAAGCTCGTCAACAGCGAGCAACTGCCCGACTGGCAGCGGCACCCGCCGTTGCCAGTATAGGGGTTGGTGCAACTGCGGCAGGCAGTACCGTCGATAGTTTGACAGACATCCGGTCATAGATCCGGTTGAGGAGGTTTCCAGCCTTGCAGAAAGGCAAGGATATTAGGTGGCAGCCCTCACTATGACTACAGTTGTAGATAGTGAAGGTGAGCCATGTGACGTTTGTAATGACAGAGTTTGGCCAGAGCGTGATGGCTGCGTCGCCACGGCGACCAGGCCAAACGGTGCAGCGGAGCAAGTGAGCGTGCACTGACCAGGTACCAGTAGAGCCGACGCACTTCTGGAAGACTCAGTGGCACCATCACGGGCAGCGCGACTGCTTTGATCGGCAGGACCGGCGCGGCAAGAGCCTCTTTCGGCTGGGCCGCCTCTGGCTCTTGGATATCTTGCGGCGTACCAGCGCTTCCGCCTTTGTCGCGGCTACGCTCACTTGCTGTTTGCCCCTTCGCAAGACCACTTCCGGATGGCGCTTCTCTCTGCGTTTCTAAAAAGTGTCAGGGAGAGCCCTCTCTCCCCCTCCCCAAAAGGTGTCGGGGAGAGCACCATCCCCCCGGTGGGCGACCATAAAGACCCTCCCATCCGCTCTCCACCGCCCTCGCCCCTATGGATGGTGATGGCTTAACTTGACGCTTATGGGGCAGGGGGCGGCGCGGGGAAGGCTTCCCCTACCCCGCCGCCGCAGGCGGCGCAAGAGAAAAGAGGCTTGAAAAGCTACGATTAGACTCACCATGAAGGGAGTATAGCAACATGAATACTGGCATTCCGCGCAACTCATCGGCAAATATTCGTCGCAGGTTCCTTGACTACTTTGCCAGCAAAGGCCATACAATCGTTCCTAGCAGCTCACTCGTGCCAGCGAATGATGCTACATTATTGTTTACTAACGCCGGAATGGTACAGTTTAAGGATACCTTCCTCGGTCTGGAACAGCGTCCCTACAAGCGAGCCACGACGGTCCAGAAATGTATGCGCGTCTCTGGCAAGCACAATGACCTGGAGAATGTCGGCCCATCGCCACGACACCACACGTTCTTTGAGATGCTGGGCAACTTCTCTTTTGGGGATTACTTCAAGCGTGAAGCAATCCTGTTCGCCTGGGAGTTGCTGACCCAGGTTTTCCAGCTCCCGGTTGAACGCCTGTGGTTCACCGTCTATACCGATGACGACGAGGCCGCACTGCTGTGGGAAGAAGTAGGCGCTGACCCGCGGCGCATCTTGCGCTTCGGCGAAAAAGACAACTTCTGGGCGATGGGCGATACAGGGCTGTGCGGCCCTTGCTCTGAAATTCATTATTACCAGGGTTCTGCTGTCGATGCTCAGCAACCTGAGGGCGTTAACTCCGAAGACGATGACTATATGGAGTTCTGGAACCTCGTCTTCATGCAGTACGAACGGGATGCACAGGGCAATATGACCCCTTTGCCCCGGCCCTCGATCGACACGGGATTGGGCTTTGAGCGCATTACTAGTATCCTCCAGGGCGTCAAGAATAACTACGAAACCGATCTATTCGTCCCGATCATCTCGCGCACAATGGAGTTGCTCGGTACAGGGCGCCAGCATTACCAGGACTATCGTGCCGCTTACCATACCGTGGCCGACCATAGCCGTGCCATTACTTTCCTCATTGCAGATGGTGTCAGACCTGGCAATGAGGGACGTGATTATGTTTTACGACGTATCCTACGCCGTGCTGCATATCATGGACAGGTGCTCGGCTTTCATCATCCCTTCCTGGCGGAGACTGTCGATACCGTGATCAATGTCATGGGTGACCACTACGCGGAGTTGCTCAACAAGCGTGACTACATCAAGGAGGTGGTTACGGCTGAGGAAGAGCGCTTCAATCATACGTTGTCAATTGGCCTACACCTACTGGAGGATACGTTTCTCAGTCGCATGACTGCGCAGGGGACGACAGTGCTACCCGGACGTGATGCCTTTATGCTCCATGATACCTATGGCTTTCCACTTGACCTGACGCAGAAGATATTGACCGGGCGTGGGTTGGGCGTTGATGTCGAGGGTTATGAGGAGGCATTGCGCGAGCAACAGGAACGTTCCCGCCTGGCTTCGCAGTTCAAGCGCGGCAGTAAAGCGGAGCGCTGGCGAGGAGTGGGTTGATCAGCTGCATCGAATTACGCCTCATTTCTTACTCACCGGGCACTGAACATTATCTGGCAGAAATGAACGATCAAAAACCATCTCAAGGTTGCTCTCAAGGCAATTGCTGGTATTAATCATTGCAGAAAACGGCCAATCCTGACGAATGACATCTTTCGAGGTTCAAACCTTTCGGTAAGGATGTGTCAGGTGTGCAACGGGTATCCCGGTAATCCGTGCTTTCGCACTCAGTTTCTACCGCTGATGCAGCGCACATGCCGGGACCCCGTATTGGCATACATCTACTCTCTTATTCGCGGATGCCGCGCGCAGGTAACGGACGCACCAGCGGACTCATCACCGGCAGGTCCTTCTTCCCGCGTGGGAGACGCTGGCGCACCAGGTAGTTTGGCGCGACCGCCAGATCACCTTTCTCTAAGGTTACGTCAGAACCGAAGCGATTGAAGAAAGACAACTCGAAGTTGGGGGTCTCACCAAGGGCACCATGGGGGCAAACCTCAACGCAGTCTCCACAGAAGATACAGCGATCGAGTGCGAATGCATAGCGCGTCAGGTGGCGTTCCGCCATCATCAGGGATCCCGTGGGGCAGACCTGGACGCACGCGCCGCAGGAGACGCAGTCGGTATCATGCAGGCTGACATTGAACGGCGTGGAGACAATCGTGTCGAATCCTTTCCCGAACATACCGTAGCAGTCGGGCCCGATCACGTCGTGACAGACGCGCACACATTGCGTGCAATTGATACACTTATTGGGATCACGCAGGATGAAGCTATGCGACAGATCAACCTCATAGTCATGGTAGTCGCTGGGTTCGCCATCATGGAAGCGATTATTCGACAGGCCGTGCTCGATGCTATACCTTTGCAGGTCACATTGGCCTGCAGCAGGGCAGGCGCACTGTAAGCAGCGGGCAGCCTCGCGCTGAGCCTGCTCCTGGAGATAGCCCAGTTCGATCAGCTTGAAGTTCCGCTTGCGCTCCTCGTAAGGAAGCATGGGCAT
>WNGQ01006179.1_pt1 | contig 11623 bp, 11 predicted proteins | sample 5407661 | NCBI WGS metagenome assembly WNGQ01 (sample SAMN13153382, study PRJNA577476) | soil metagenome | isolation source: 60 cm soil or saprolite under Garry oak tree replicate 2 | place: USA:California | collected 2016-06-15
GGCCTCTGACTCCTTCAGAATGCCAATGATCTGTTCTTCGCTGAATCGACCCTTGCGCACGACTCCTCCTTCCCCCGAGCGGGGCATGGTAAACGGAGAAGTCACATTTCACATGGACTAATTTTCGGGGAGCAGGTCAGATTCGATCAACTCCGAAGGAGTCGCCGACGATAATCTCAGAGAGAATACGCTCCCACTTGGTGAAACTTAGGTCCGGGGCTTTCCTCGCGCCTATCGCTAATTTCACGATGTCTTCAGGGTTGAGAGGGGGCCGCATCCCCTTCCAGATGGGGACCATTAGATCGCTCTCGATCAGAAGTTCTTGAGAGTCTCTCGTGTGACCATCCTGTCGGCAGCAAATCTTCTTCGGCCGCATGAGAAAAGGGAAGGTGACCGATGTCGTGACAAAGTGCGGCCATCCGGAGCACACGGCGCCAATAATTCCTTTCGTCTGGATTACCGATCTCGGGTACAAGCTGTCGAACTTCAGGGGAAACGTTTTGATCGGAGATGATCGTATCGAAGACACGACCAGCGAGCTCCATCACACCCAAAGAGTGTTCGAATCGTTTGTGTGTTGCTCCCGGGTAAATCAGAGAGGTCAGTGCCAGCTGAGTAATGTGGCGCATACGCTGGTAAGGGCGCGAATCCAAGACCCTCCGTTCAGTTGAGTCAAGACGAACGAAGATGTGAATCGGATCCCGGATTTCGTGCCAAAGCTTGGCCATTACAAAGGGTGCTCGAAAGATGTAATAGGAGTTTCGTCTTTTATTCGCTCCCTGTCAAGCTTGGACTGCGTGCGCAGAATGCTAAGGAGGGACGCCGGCGCTACTGCAAAGGCGCCGCTACGAAAAGCCCCAGGGCCGGTTCACGAAAGAGCAAAACGTGAGCGCGCCCTGGGCTACAAGGCAAGCCCCACCCTTCGCTGGGAAGCGCGAAAGATGGGGCACCCGAAAGGGCGAAAGCAGATCCCTCGTCGTCCGCCCCAGGCGGAGTCCTCGGGATGACAACGAGCGAGGCGGCGAAGAACCCACACATGAGGGATTCTTCGCTTCGCTCAGAATGACATTCGCTGGCCCGGATCAGTCTTTCCAGGCGGAGTAGATGGGTTTGGCGAGCATGAACGCGGGATTGGCTCCCGGCTTGGGAGTGAATTTCTGCACGCGGCCGGCGTCCACCTCAGCCACGTACAAATTCCCGTCCTGGTCCACGCTGACCCCGTGCACGCCCCAGAGACCGCCGGGGAAAGCTCCCATAGATCCCCAAGAGTAAAGCAGGTGCCCTTGCAGGTCCCACTCGACCATCTTGTTGGTGGTGCGGTCAAAGGTCCAGATGGTATTGCCGGACCCGATGTAGAGCAGGTGCAGGCTCGACGGGCTGGCGTCAATCTTCCATTCGCGAAGGTATTTGCCATTCTCGTCAAACACCTGGATGCGGTGATTATTTCGGTCGTTGACGAAAACCTGGCGGGTCTTCTGATCTATGGCGATGCCGTGGACGTTGCTGAAGTAGCCGGGGCGCGTCTCCACCGGTTCGTTCTCGCCACCGCCTCGCGGGCCGCCCTTGATGCCCCAATCCATCAGGAACTTCCCGTTCTTATCGAATTTGGCTACGCGCGTACCGGTATAGCCATCGGAGACGAAGAAGGTGCCGTCGGGAAGCCAGTCAAGGTAGGTGGGCCGATTGAAGTGCGTGGCGTCCGCGCCCTCCTTCTCCGGCGTGCCGATGGTCTGCAAAAGCTGTTTGCCGTCGTGAGTGAACCTGTAGATGACCTGCATGTTGTCGTCTACCACCCAGACATTCCTATCCGGATCGTAGGGGCTAATGTAGACCGAATGCGGACGGCGGAATTTGCTGTCCCACTGCTTCCAGGTCTCGATGATGTTGCCGTTGCCGTCTACGACGACGAGGCAATTCTCCCAGTTCGCGTCCACGCCGAGCTTACGATATGGCGGGCCCTTGATGCCGATGTCGGGCGCTTTGCCTTCCCAAGCGGTCATCCACTCCGCCATGTTGTTGTCCGTGCCGCCGGTGCCCGGCAGAGAAGCCACGGTGGCGTCGCGCCAGAAGCCGGCTACCGGGAAGCTGATGCTGGGCCCGAGTTGAGGCAGCAAGGCCGCTTTAGGCGGCGCCATCTTCGGCAGTTCGCCGCGGAAGAGCATGTAAATGCGATTGGGACTTTCCGCGAAGACGCTCTCCCCCGCGCCATAAGTCCACTTTTCGTTTCCGGGCAAAGTGCTGATGTCTTTTGGCCAGCCCTTCACCACTTCATATGGTCCGGTGAGATCCTCCGACCCGAGACTTCCCGGAATGGCGGCGAATCCGGCTCCAGGTTTCGCCTGTCCCTCAACTGCCGCCCGTCGGTTGGAAATCCAAAAACCGATTCCCACGCCGATCGCCAATACCACCACTATCAAACCAAGCTTTCGCATGTCATCCTCCGAAAACGGAAACATCGAAATCCGTCGATACGTGAATGCCCGCTTGTGAAATTTATTTGCGCCCCGCTCCAGCGTTTCACGTGCCGCCTACCGCGGCGGGCAGGGTGAGATCGCCAGCGAAGTCTAACTCCAATACCCTCGCGGCGTCACGCAGTTCGTTAACCACGCCAACGCACGCGACGATTCTCTGTTGTCGCAATCCGCTTTTGTCCGGCTGGAAAATCTCTGCTAAAATGCCTCCTCCAAATCATAGCGGGAGCTCATGGCACAACGATGTCAGATTTGCGGGAAAGGCCCGCATTACGGAAACGTGATCAGCCACGCCAACAATACGCGGCGTCGCCGCTGGAACCCCAATCTGCGTCGCGTCCGCGCACTGGTGAACGGGGCGCGCAAGCGGATACGCGTCTGCACTGCTTGCCTGCGTTCGGGTCGCGTGAAGAAGGCTGCTTGATTCGCCGTAACAACCTTTCAGGCCAGGTCGTCACGTGGTAAGAAAACTATTCGCCGCTACGCTGGTACTTTCGGCGCTCTGCGCCATCGGTTGCAAACGCGATGTGGCGCCATCCGGGCCCGACGTTTGGGCCATCGTCAACGGTGCGCAAATCCATCGCGCCGAAGCCGAAAAATATTACAAAAGCCGCCTGAACCCGCAGGCGCCGACTCCGTCTCAGGAAGAGGCGCTGTCCCTCACTCTCAACGTTTTGGACGAGCTCATTAATAACGACATTCTTATCCAGCGCGCCAGAAAGCTAGGCCTGGAAGCCACCGACGGCGAAGTCGAAGATAAATTCACGGAATTCAAGAGTCCTTATACAGACGATGAATTCCAACGGCAGCTTAAAGATCGCGGCGTGGCCCCGGACGACCTAAAAGACGATATTCGCCGCCAGCTTTCCGTTCAAAAACTGCTGAATCGCGCAGTAGTGGCGAAAATCTCCATTACCGATCAGGATATTTCTGATTTCTACAATCAGAATCGCGCCCAGTTTAATGTCGCCGAAACGCAATATCGCGTCGCGCAAATCCTGGTCACCCCGCACAAAGATCCGCAGCTGCACAATCGCAAGAACGACGACGCCACGACGGACGTGGAAGCTCGCCGCAAATCCGCGGCGCTCCTGCAGCAACTCGCCACTGGCGCCGATTTTACGCAGTTGGCCATGGACTATTCCGAAGATCCGGCCACGGCCTCTTCAGGGGGCGATCTGGGCTATGTTCCCGAGTCTTCGTTGAATCAGAGCGACCCCGCGTTGAAACGGGCGGTGGTCGGCCTCAAGGTGGGCGAGGTCAGCCCCATCATGCCGCTTAAGGACGGCTACCATATTCTGAAATTGATGGCCAAAGAGGCGCCGGGTCAGCGCGAACTCTCTAATTCTCAGGTGCAGCAATCCATTCGAGATACCTTGCGGAACCGCAAAGAGCAGCTCTTGCGAGCCGCGTATATGGCTGAGGCGCGCGACGGAGCTAAAGTCACCAATTACCTCGCCCAGCAGGTAATCGAATCGAACGGAAAATTACCCGCCATTCCCAAGTTCGGCAGCAGCGCTCTGGCTCCGCCTGCGGCAAGCACGCCCGCTCATTCGCAGCCCTGAACCCGCCCTGAATAAGAAGTTCGGTCGCGCCTCAATCGATGGTAACCAGGGCTTCGCCTGCCGCGACCGCTTGCCCCTCGCGAATGAATATGCGCTCAATCGTCCCGGCCTTCGGCGACCGGATTTCATTCTGCATCTTCATGGCCTCCACTACGACCAGGCCTTGATCAGCCTCAACGGCTTCACCGGGGCTCACGAGAATGCGAATCACCTTCCCTGGCATTGGCGCGATGACCCGCTGTTTTCCTTCCGCTCCGAATAACGCGCCCAGACCGCCTCGCCACGCGCGAGGATCGAAAATTGTGGCGTGGAATTCGCGGCCGCCGCAGCGCACCAACACTCCTTCCGCCGCCGGTATCACGGTTGCCTCGAATGCGCGTCCATTCACCAGGATTGAGTAGGTATTCGGGGCCACCTTCGTGGCATCAATTGCGGCGCTGTCCTCGCCGCCCACGATAAATTGATTCGGGCCCGTGCGCTGGATTTCGACCTGTCGAGCCAGCGTTCCGATGCGCACCTCTAACTTCATTTCACATGCCTCATACTGCTGGGTGGAAATTCCAAGCGTCGGGCAAAATTCGCAGGCGGGCGGAATTCATTGTCAGCGGTCGGGAATGCGCGAGATTTGCTCGCGTCTTCCATCGTCGCGCCACCGGGAGGCGGGCTGCGCTGGCTGTTCGCTCGCAAATTTGGCTTGGGCGGCGTGCCAGAGAGCGGCGGCGATCATCGCAACCCTTATTTCCAGCGCTTCGCCCCGGGAGTCGGCGTCTTTTTCGCGAGGAGCCAAAAGAGAGGCTAGGCGTTCATGGAGCCAGCGGGTGTGAACTGCACCGTTCTGGAAATCGGCTTCGGTGAGAATTCTTCGGAAAAGAGCGGTATTGGTTCGGATTCCCACAATCTCCATTTCATCGAGAGCCCTGGTCAGACGGGCCAATGTTTCCGCGCGGTCGGCTCCCCAGGCAATCAATTTTGCGAGCAGCGGATCGTAGTCGCCGGGCACGGTCCAGCCGGAATAGACGCCCTCATCCAGACGAATCCCCGGCCCATGCGGCTCGCGCCAGGAGAGGATTTGCCCCGGTGAAGGAAAGAAATGATTCTCCGGATCCTCCGCGTAGATGCGGCATTCCATGGCGTGCCCGCGCAAGCTCACATCTTGCTGCGTGATGGCCAATCGTTCGCCCGCAGCCACACCCAGTTGCAGCTTGACCAGATCGAGCCCGGTGACGGCTTCGGTGACCGGATGCTCCACCTGCAGCCGCGTGTTCACTTCAAGGAAATAAAAGTTGCGGTTGGCATCCACCAGAAACTCGGCCGTACCCGCGTTTGTATATCCTGCTTCTCGTGCCAGGCGAAGCGCTGCCTCGCCCATATCGCGGCGCAACTCCGGTGTCATAAACGGCGATGGCGCTTCTTCGATCACCTTCTGATGTCGCCGCTGCACGGAGCATTCCCGCTCCCCGAGATAAATGACGTTCCCGTAGGAATCGCCGAAGATTTGCATCTCGATGTGCCGGGGCCGTTCCAGATATTTCTCAATGTAAACGCGCTCATCACCAAAGGCGTTGAGCGCCTCGGAAGCCGCATCGCGCCAGGCGGCGGCCAGTTCATTCGCGCCCGCCACCATGCGCATGCCTTTGCCGCCTCCTCCGGCAACGGCTTTCAGCAATATGGGGTAGCCGATTTCGCCCGCAATGCGGCGCGCTGTCTCGAGTTGTAGGATTGGCTCGCGAACCCCTGGAACCATCGGCACGCCCGCCCGATAAGCGAGTTCACGCGCAGCCGTCTTTGAACCAAGTCGCTCCATCGCCGCAGGCGTCGGGCCCACAAAGGTGATGCCCGCCTCGGCGCAGGCGCGCGGCAGTTCCGGATTCTCCGCCAGAAAACCATAACCCGGATGAAGCGCGTCGCATTCCGCGCGCCGCGCGATATCCATGAGCTTATCGACGCGCAAATAACTCTCACGCGAAGGGGCGGGCCCGATGGGGTAAGCTTCGTCGGCCATGCGCACATGCAGGGCGGCGCGATCCACGTCGCTGTAAACGGCGACGCCGGTGATCCTCAAGTCGCGGCAGGCGCGCAGAATGCGAACCGCGATCTCCCCGCGATTGGCGATGAGCAGCTTTTTGAACATACTCCGGCAGCCGAGCGCGCGTGCATTCTAGCATTACAACAGGGGGTCACTCAGGCATGGGAATTCGCAGGTCGCGGCATATGACTATAGTCCGTGGACTGTCAGTCACACCACGGGCAATGTTCTACCCTGACGAATATGGCTGGGGAGCACCCGCTCGAGAAGATGTTCGCATTAGAAGCACCGTCAATACTTGACGTAATCCAGCGAAATAATCGATTGCTTATGGCAGTTAAAGGAGGGATTGCCCAAGAGCATCTCAGGCAATATCTAGTCGGTCTGCGCGACTCGCGCGAGATCACCGATTTCGGGTTGTTGATCGAAGAAGGAAGGCCAGATTTCTGGGTGCTTTGGGAGGGGCGCAACTATTTCGTTGAATGTAAGAATGTGCAGAGGACATTAAGGCGTGGTGAGATCACGGTCGACTTCATGAGGACCCGGTATGCTAAGACCGTTGGGCCGCAGGGGAGGTTTTACAAGTCTTCAGAGTTCCACGTGCTGGCCGCTTGCCTCTTCAATCAGACTGGAAAATGGGAATTCAGATTTATACCGACAGGAAAGTTGGCACCGCACAAGGAGTATCGCGGACGGCTCGATAACAAGGTTTCATTGGGAGATTCAACGGTGTATTTCAGCCACTGGTGCGCCGACCTAGCTTCAGCACTCCGCTTGGTGCCAAAAGGGTGACATTTTCAGCGAGATTCGGAGAGGTTGTCCGGCAGGTGCGTAACCGACGGGGCCTTTCTCAAGAGAAGCTCGCGGAATTGGCAGATTTGGATAGGACTTTTGTGAGCATGATCGAGCGGGGAAAGCGACACCCGACGTTAGAAACGGCAAATAGTCTTGCCGAAGCGCTTCAGGTTCGATTGAGTGTTTTAATAGCCTCTGCGGAACGTCGAAAAAGTTAGCGAGAGGATGCACTGCGGAAAAGTTCTGGTTCGACGAAACGGAAACGCGATCCCCTTAGATATTCCTCTTTGGTTTCGACGGCAATCCACCGCCTATTATTGAACTCTGCGGCCTCGCCAGTTACGTTTGAGCCGGCGAACGGATCTAAGATCAGGTCATTCTCGGAAGTCGTAAGTTTGATGAAGAAGTCAGGAATTTCTCTTGGAAATCGAGCAGGGTGGGGCTTAACGCCTGCTTTTTGGCACGCCTTAATGTAGTACGTGTTGGATTCATTGCCGCCAACTTGCAAGAGATTGGGCGGAATTGCACCGCCATGGTCAACCATAAACTTATGGGTGACAAAATGGCCGGAAGGGCGAAGCTTCGATCGATATCCTTTCTGCAGAAGTCTAATCATATCCTTACTGTAAGGCTGTAGCACGTTGCGGTTGTTGGCTTTGGGCCATTCGCTCTTACTTAACCACCAGATGCAATTCACAGAATCTTTGAGCCGGATGCGCCGGACTGTCACCCACTCAGCCGGTGCAGGAAGAGCGGCCGGACGGAACCAGTAGAAGTCCTGTGCAAGGTGTAGCCCAACCTCCTCACAAAGTGCGACCAAAAGCTTGAATTGGTAAAGGGAGCGAGTAGGTGTCCCCTTCTTCCAGGCACCTCCGATGTCGATCACAATACTTCCTTCTCTATTGATTACTCGCTTCATTTCCCGCGCATATGGCAAGAACCAAGCGAGGTATTCGTCTGCATCGGGATTGCCGTATTCTTTCTTAAAGGCTAGGCCGAAAGGCGGTGACGTCATCACTAAACTGACGGAATCGCTCGGCATGTCCCTCATGACCGCAAGGGAGTCTAGATACGCACTGCCAAGGCGGGTCTGATAGTAGGGTTTAGACGGCGCCATCGGCCCAAAGCATAATGTTGCTGATGACTTTAGTCAACACTGCGCTTTTGCGCTCTGCTGTGGCTAACTTGGTGCCGGCTTCCGTGATAAAGACGATTTGGCTCCAAAATGAGCTGGAGAGCTTCTTTCAGATTTCGGCGCGCTTCCTCCAGCGTTTTACCTTGCGTGTTGACGCCTGGAATTTCTTCGACCCAAGCGAGGTACCAGCGGCCTTTCTTTTCGATTACGGCGGTGAATTCTCGTGTCATTTCGAGCGATTCTAGCACGCTCGCTGACACTGCAACTGATGTTCCTGATCCCCGCAGGTTCTCTAGATAGCGTGAGCGAACACGTACGTCCCCCAGAGAATCAAGAAGACTCCCGCGACGCGGCCGAAAAGCAATCCTTGACGCCACAGCTTCTCAACGAGCACGAACACGGCAATCGCGGCTACCCAGAGCAGGTTCATCACGCCGGCTACAAACAGGAGCGCCATTAATGCCCAACAGCAGCCCACGCAGAACAGTCCGTGAAAAAAGCCCATGCGGACTGCTCCCACAGGCCCTTCTCTCCAATGCTGGCTCAGAAAACTTAGAGGGGATCGGCAGTGGGCGAGACATGCGTTTTTGATGGGCAACCATTGATAGACGCCTACAATAATGAGAATGGTTGCGGTCAACACGCCCGACCGGGCCGCCATGTCCGGGGAGAGAAGTGCGGCACGATGAAGCGCAATTTGCCCTGAAGCAGCAGCCAGGCTGAATATCGCCCAGGCCAGCAAATAGCCGCTGAGAAATAAGATGCTGTTCAGGCGCGTGTGACGGTCGTCGCGGCGGCGATATACTCCGAGTATTAGTAGAATGAGGGGCGCGGCCGAGGGCAGCATCATCCCCACCATCATCACGGTCCACATCACAAAAAGCGCAACTAGGTCGCGTGGCCAAGACTGCATTTCCGCCATTCCCATGGCGGCATGCATCTCGGCTTCGCCGAGCATGGCCCGCATGCCGGCGCCCGCGGTGACGAGATAGCTCCACGAAAGCGCAACGATTGCCAGCAGCCCAAGCGCCATGATGAGCCGATCCCGGCGAATCATGCGTTCGAGGGCAGAAGTAGCAGCGACACCCGCACTGGGCATAAGGCTATGTTTGGTTGGTCCAGTTCACTTCGGCCGCGGCAGCGTATCTGTTCGGCCACTCCATGCGGAAGCTTCCATGTTCGACGCGCATGGTCTCCGTAGTCGCTATGTTCCCGTCATTCCAAAAAAAGCCGCCCTTCGGATAAACGATATGAACTTCCTTCTCCTTACCGGAGACGGGATCGCGCAGCGGAGTAAACTTCATTTCGACCGCGCCGGGCACGCGCACTTCCGATCTCACGCCATTCAGGCGCATCTGGATGGGTTTTCGAAACGGCCCCTCAAACCGCTCGATGGTTCCGGCCAGCGCCTCCCACGGCATTCCTCCGAGCTTGCCCGACAGAATCGTTGTAAACGCATCCACCTGCTCCTGGCTCGCCTTATCGTCCACGAACAGGATAACGTGGCCGTGTCCCTCGTGAATGGCTTTGGGATATTTGAAGGCGACCACGGCGCGAAGGCCATTCAACGAAACATTTCCGAATCGGCCAGCCTTCACTTCGAAGCCGATGATGGCTTCACATTTACCTTCATTGGGATAACCGCCGAACTGACAATTGCAGCCGTGCTGACAGTTGCAGGCTTCGATGCTTTCCGCTTTGACGCGATAAGGCGTTTTTCCGGTTTTCGCTTGCGCGGACGTCTTTTCCGCTTTTGCTTTTCCGGGCATTTACCACCTCCGACGGAAGAAGATTTGCCGCCGATCATATCCAGCCGCTTAGCCGCCCGTCAATTCGTGCGGATTGTTGATCAAAGCGGGATATTGCCGTGTTTTTTCTTCGGGTTTGAGTCGCGCTTGTTTTCGAGCGCGCGCAGGCCGGTGATCAGGTGCCTGCGCGTCTCTCTCGGCTCGATGACCGCGTCGATATAGCCGCGTTCCGCGGCGATATAGGGATTGGCGAAGCGAGCGCGAAACTCCGCGATCTTTTGCTCGCGCAGCCGTTCGCGTTCTGCCTCGGGCGCGTTTTCGATCTCTCGTTTGTAGACGATGTTTACGGCCCCCTCGGGGCCCATGACCGCGATTTCCGCAGTGGGCCAGGCCAAATTCACGTCTGTGCGGATGTGCTTGCTGGCCATGACGCAATAGGCGCCGCCATAGGCCTTTCGCGTGATCACGGTCAGCTTGGGCACAGTGGCCTCGGCAAAAGCGAAGAGCAGTTTGGCGCCGTGCCGGATAATCCCGCCAAATTCCTGCTGCGTGCCGGGAAGGAAGCCGGGCACATCTTCAAACGTGATCAGCGGAATATTGAACGCGTCGCAGAAGCGCACGAAACGCGCGCCCTTCACCGAGGCGTTGATATCCAGCACGCCGGAGAGCACCGCCGGCTGATTCGCCACGATGCCCACGGGCCTGCCGTCGAGACGCGCAAAACCGATGACCAGATTTTTCGCGAAGTGCTCCTGAACCTCGAAAAAATAGTGGTCGTCCACCACGGCGTGAATGGCCTGCTTGATGTCATAGGGCGCGCGGGCGTCGGCGGGAACGAGCTCATCGAGCGAAGCATCCGCCCGTTCGGCGGGATCATTGCAGGCGCGCCGCGGCGGGTCATCCAGATTATTCGACGGCAGAAAACCGAGCAACTCGCGGATCATGGCCAGGCAATCGGCATCGTCGCGTGCTGCAAAATGCGCCACGCCGCTGGTGGCGTTGTGCGTCATGGCGCCGCCTAGTTCCTGTTTGGAGACCTCCTCGTGCGTGACCGTTTTAATCACCTCGGGGCCGGTGACGAACATGTAGGAAGTTTCGGCGGTCATGAAGATAAAATCCGTGATGGCCGGGGAATAGACCGCGCCGCCCGCGCAAGGACCAAGAATCGCGCTGATTTGCGGAATCACGCCGCTGGCCAGCGTATTGCGAAGGAAGATATCGGCGTAGCCCGCCAGCGACATCACCCCTTCCTGTATGCGGGCTCCGCCCGAATCGTTCAGCCCAATCACCGGCGCGCCCGCGCGCATGGCCAGGTCCATTACCTTGCAAATTTTGGAAGCATTGGCTTCGGACAGGGATCCGCCGAAGACGGTGAAATCTTGCGCAAAAACGTAGACCAGCCGGGCATCGATTCGGCCGTAGCCGGTGACAAATCCGTCGCCGGGCGGGCGCTGCTGCTCCATGCCAAAGTCGACGCAACGGTGCGTCACAAATTTGTCCAGTTCCTCGAACGTGCCTTCATCCAATAACAGGGCGATCCGTTCGCGCGCCGCCAGTTTTCCCGCCTTGTGCTCGCGCTCGCGCCTCTCGGCGCCTCCGCCTTCTTCCGCGGCTGCGCTGCGGCGTCGCAATTCCTCGATTTCCTGCGGCGTTTTTTCCGTGGTAGCCATCGTGCGCCTCGCCATAGGATTCTAACCTAGTGCCGTTCCAACTAGATTGGCCAAACGCGCAAGCGAACGCTTCCGAGAGATCGCCGTAATCAAGAGCCGAACGAATCGATTCGTCTGGCCGGCTGCCGTTGAGGGGAACGAAAAGTCGATTCGTTCGGTTCAAGACGAAAGACGATTTGCTCAAACAAGTTGGAACGGCACTAGCAGGGTTCG
>WNGQ01011502.1_pt1 | contig 11621 bp, 10 predicted proteins | sample 5407661 | NCBI WGS metagenome assembly WNGQ01 (sample SAMN13153382, study PRJNA577476) | soil metagenome | isolation source: 60 cm soil or saprolite under Garry oak tree replicate 2 | place: USA:California | collected 2016-06-15
GTTGGCGGCGACGAGCGCCCCCAAAGCGGTGGAATCAATATAGGGAACACCGCTTAAATCAAGAATCACGGTGGAGAAGCCCTCTTCGCGCCGAATCGCATTCTGAAACAAAAAGAGGTTCTCCATAGTCAGCGGCCCCTTCAAACAAAGCACGCTCTGGCCTTTAACATTTCCCAATCGTTCGACTTGAAGCCTGTTTCCCATGCAAGCTCGTCATTTCTTGTCTGGCCGAGGACGACCTTCCAGTTCTGCTATCCAGTCCAATAATTGTTTTATTACGGGACCCTCACGCAAGTCTTTCGCGGCTAGCATAGCTCTCGCTTGCTCGGGGGGGCAAGTCGGTGAACCGAGGTGGGATATATCTCTTCTTCTTGTTCCTGCCCGATTCTTTCCGAGACGTGTTGTCCCTCTCCGTCTATCGCTGCAGCCAAAACCTGCAGCCTTCGCCTCACAATAGCGTTTTTCCACCTTGCAGGATCACCGAAATCCGTTTTTTGTTCTGTTTTCGGAAAAGGCAAAAGCCAGCCCGAGGTTACCGCCGTAATTCTTACCTCTTAGCAAAATGCAGTTATGCTTATGGCAATGTCTCTCAAACGGAAACAAAAAGCCATAAAAGCTGCACCGACCAAAAAGCCGCTGATCCGTATTGCCGTGGTCGAGAGCGATCCACTGCGGTTTGCGGGCTTCCATGCCCTGTTCGATTCGGAGCCGGATTTCGAGCTGATTTCCGCTTCATTGCCCGACATCGGTGCGCAGCAGAACATTGATCTGGTGCTTCTGGGTAACTGCCATGGCCAGAACCTGTTCGATGTGATGTCCTGCTTGAAAGCGCCACGTCCACAGTTGCCCATCATCGTTACTGGCTCCGGCATGGACGAACAAACCATTCTCAAAGCCATCGCTTCCGGGGCCAAGGGCTACGTGGATGCAGCTGCATCGCCTGCTGATTTCGTGCAAGCGATACGGATCGTCAGCCGAGGTTCGGTCTGGGTTCCACGGCGGGTGCTTTCGATGTTCATTGAACGCATCAGCAATGCGCCCCGACGAATCTTGCCAGCCGACCAGAATGTGGCCTTTACGGACCGCGAGACCGAAGTTCTAAAGATGCTGGTGGAAGGGCGCTCGAACAAGGAAATCGGCACCCCACTGGGCATCAGGGAGCGCACGGTCAAGGCGCACGTAGCCAAGCTGATGCGCAAGGTTGGAGTGGAGAACCGGGTCGCACTCACAGTGCATGCCATTACACACTCGCTGGTTTCCCTGCACTGAAGGGTTTGGCGAACGCTTGAAGCTCTCGGTCCCGCCGAACCACAGAGCGATAGCTGATTTCCGATAGGTTTTGGAACGAAAGATCAATTCGTTACTTCGGAAGAAAGCGGTAGCCCGATAGGGCAACCCCGATCACTGGAATGCCCAGCTCTGAAAAGTCACTTCGCACCACTTCACCTCGAATGAGCACGCTGCGGTTCGGCTGTCCAGTTATTTCCCGTGGCATGACGAAAATCATTTCGAGGTTTTCGCCTTGAGGAACGGGTGGGTTACAGTGTAGCAGGACGCCCGATTCGCTGATGTCCAAGAGCACCCCCAAGTGAAATTGCGAGTGGCCTAATTGACGATAGAAAATCGGCTTTCGAACAATAAAGCGCCGGGCACGCGGAACCCACATCGAGGCGTTTGGCAAACGTGTTTGATGTTGCCGACCAACAGATATGCTGATTTTCTCTCCCCTTGCCATTGTCTCCCAGTCATATACAAATTGATCGCCACACCGGGCACAGGCTTGGCAATAACCGCCCCCTGAAAGTTGGTAGGGCCACGAAAACTCGTGCGAACAAGATCGATCAAAGAGGCGACCGAGCAGATTGGGCATTGTCATGTTCACCCTTCCCCCCCGCTATGTTAAAAGGCCGCCCAAGCTCCTTTTAGGTATCAAAGGTAATTCGAGGTGGTTACCTGAACCTGCGCAGTAGTCGTGCCGAAGAACTAAATCGCGGACGGCGTTCGGTTCGGCATCGAAGTAACCCGGCTGGATTACGATAGTTCTTTGATTGATGGAGTGACAACTTAGAACTTCTAACAAAGCCTACCGCGCAGCCAATTCGAGATGTTCTCCTACAGTCAGCTTCACTGCGCTTCGCTCAGGTGCTTCTAAAGGGATAGGTTCGGCCTGATGAGCAAGGCGGGCGCGGAGTCTCCCAGGCTTTGGAAAACTCCGCGCTTTTCGTGGCCGGGTACACAACTCTGTGAGCCTCTTAAAGAGGCGTACCCATTGTAAGGCGGCCCGGCTCACTTTATCCGAGCCAACGGTCCCAAGGGGCCCACAGCGGGGACGGTGTGCAAGACTTGAATGCCCGCGTTGTGGTCGCCGTCGAATGGCGTCACTGTGCCCGGACACCCAGCCGTGACCGCGTCTGCCGGGTCGGCAAACCATATCCCGAGGTGGGTTAGATTGACCGGGACTGCAGGGACGCCGGGGTTCAGAATGAAGGTCTCAGCACTGAAGATCCCAGTCACATCTAGTACACCTCTGCCAATTGCATTGGTCTTCAGGTCGCCCTGATACCATGCAGGGACGAAGGGTGCGCTCGGGGTGTTGATGACGAAGAGCGTAAACTCCGTGTTTGCGGGAAGGTTGGACACCTCAATGTGCATGTTCTGAACCGGTCCCAGGTCGCTGATCGTGCCCCGTCCGCTAGCTGCGGCATTGAGGCAGGGTACGGCGCCCGCGGATTTGGTCATGAAGAAGATAGTACTATCGCCTGCTGCCGCTTTCGCGAGCGGAACTATCCCGATCGAACCGATGGCGACCGCAAAGGCAAGGCTTGCTGCGAGTAAGCTTCTTTTCATCGGAGTGACTCCTTAATTGGGTGATGTGGAAACGGTTTTGTGGGTAATTCTATAGACTTGCAGTTCCCGCCGAAATTGGTGGCAACTGGTGCCCACACAGTGAGTTGACTGGTTGTGAGTTGACTGGTTATTTACTGTTGAGAAACCTAGGCCTACTACCGTGACGCATATTCTTCGGCAGAGCGATCAAGATGTCAAATGAAAATTGTGTGAAACGGAATGAAGCACGAGCCCTGCCATAGATTTGCAAGTTGCATTTTGTGCCGGATAGGAGGCTGACCCGGTGAAGGTACTGGAATTTTCGGGAGGCGAACGAGAAGATCTGCCCTACAGGAAATACTGTATGGGCGGGCAGTCTTCCGAATCCCACCAAGTCAGGCGGGCCGCCGAATTCAACTTGCACGGTCATTCTATCGTCAGTCACGCTGACATCTGGGTCTGAGACGGCCAAGGTTACGGTTGATTTGGCTGTGCCGAGGGGCGCGTCCAAAGGTACGTCCATGCTCACATTCACGGGAACGTCCGGAACTCTGACGCACAGCACGACTGCGACACTGAAGGTAGGAAAGTAAATGGGGGGCAGGCATAAACCCTGCCCTCAATCGCATTGCGGAATCGAATGTGGGGGGATCCGGGCAGGCGATATTGTTTTGCAGGTCCAAGCCGATAACAGCCGGACTACCCCGGCGAAGGTTTTATGAGTCAAACCTCGCGCGGACTAATCTTTTGGCCGTAGAAATATGGATGCGACGTGGGGAATCTTTCGGCATAAGCGTCTGCCGCAGCAGAAGGTAACAACTGGCCGTTTCGAAATCGAGCGGAACGGTGAAGTCGCCTATCTTGAATACAGTTTGAGCGGAAGTGTGCTTGAGCTGACCCACACTGAAGTTCCTAAAAAATTGCGTAGTATGGGGCTCGCTTCCTCTCTGGCAGAAACGGCTCTGCACTGGGCCCGCGAGAACAGCCTCAAGGTAGACATTATTTGTCCATCAGTGCAGGAATACGTAGCGAAGCACCCGGAGTACTCGGATCTTGTTATGCGATGACGTGGCGACTGATGATTCGTGCAAATCGGGGTGCCTTCAGGTCCGCGTCATGTGCGCCCCTTTATGCGACGCCTGTCAGCAATACCAATCCGCCTTGTCAGCGGTAGTCCACTCTTTTCATCCTCGATCCGTACTGAACGGTAAGAAAATACTATGATAGGGAGATGAAACCGCAGAAACCGCGGAAGCCCCGGACGCCTGCTGGCCGGCCACGCTCCTTCGACTTGGACAAAGCTCTGGATGCAGCGCTGCAGGTATTCTGGCGCAAGGGCTACGAGGGGGCCTCCCTATCGGACTTGACCCAGGCGATGGGTATCAACCGCCCCAGTCTTTATGCCGCATTCGGTGACAAGGAAACTCTGTTCCGCAAGGCACTTGACCGCTACGCCGAAGGGCCAGCCGCCTACGTGGGCGAAGCTCTCAAGCAACCGACGGCACGCACTGTGACCGAAAAGCTGCTGCGTGGAGCCGCCGAGTTGCTCACTGATCCACACCATCCGTCGGGATGCCTAATGGTGCAAGCTGCGCTCGTGTGTGGAGAAGCTTCCGATTGCATTCGCAAGGAGCTAGTTTCGCGGCGGTTGGCGGGCGAGGCTGCTGTACGCCGGCGCTTCAAACGCGCGATAGCGGAAGGGGATCTCCCGGCCGATTCAAATCCCGCCGACCTCGCGCGCTACGTAGTGACCATCTCTCAAGGCATGGCCGTGCAGGCGGCCAGCGGCGCAAGCCGCGAGCAATTGCGACGGGTGGTAGGGGCGGCGATGCGCGCTTGGCCACGGTGAGAATCAAGAATCCAGCCCGCAACCTCGTTGCGCTCGGCGACGCCGCTACTTGAAACTCGGCTTCGGCGGTGTGCACACCGAGTCAAACCAGCGACTGATGTACACCTCGGCGTGGGCTTCACCGCAGTAATGCCGGGCGCCGGCCGCGTTGGCGGCCTCAGAATTCCATCGCTGCACTGTAAGCTCGGAGTCTCCACACCGAATCACGAACCAGTGAATGGGATTACTGGTCACGAGTCCACAGACTTCACATCCGAATTCCTGCAGCGCTGTCATGTTTTCAGTTCCGTATATTAGTTGCTGATCGCGCTTACTTCGCGGTAGAGGCTCGTCGCGGATTTGGCGTCAGCACCGTTAATTCGCCGACTTGCTCCCTCTTCACGGCACCGCGAAGGTGGGCGGCATGGTCCATCATCCAAAGCTCGGGAATGATTTCGCCAACCAGTTGCCCATGACAGAAAAGTCGCACCACTGAACTCTCAGAAACTACAATGCCCACCGCCTTGGTCACAGCACTCATGTTGGCAGCGGCAATGTGACGGCTGCCGAGTCCCAGCGGCACCTCCACTTGTGCGGCCACGGCATCGAGGTAGCGGCACGCGGAGAGGACAATTCCGTCGTGACTCACCACGAACCCGCCATCCAGCTGCGCTAATTCCTTAATGGTTCCGCGGAGATCGAGATTGGTGACGTGGCGCGAAGACTCAGGATGCCCCAACAACGGGTCCAAAATCAGCGGTCTGGATCTGGCGAGTACGGCATTCTCATCTCCCAGGGTGAACAGCGTGCCAACGCGTTTTCCCTCTCGACCCTCGCGAGCAATTTCGACGGCGAGCCCAATCAGTGGCTCAAGAACGTCGGGATCGTATTCCGTTATTTCGCAGAGAATACTCTCAAACATCCATCGCGCTCCTCGCGTTAGGTCAACGCCAGTTTGACTTCATCGTCAGGACGAACCAGTCACTAACCAATTATGCGACTTCCACGGGCTCTCTGGTTTCTGTTTTCTTTTTTGGCGAGAACGAAACCAGCAACCCTTTGACAATAACGTACAGCACGGGAATAAAGAAGAGGTTAAGGACGGTGGAGAACAACATGCCGCCAACGATCGTGGTTCCGACTGAGTGCCGGCCCAGCATGCCGGCCCCGCTTGCGAAATAGAGGGGCAGCACACCGAGGATAAATGCAAACGACGTCATCAGGATCGGACGCAACCGCAACTCAGCGGCTTCCATCGCGGCGTTTGTGATGGAACGGCCTTGCTCGATCAGTTGTTCGGCAAATTCGACGATCAAAATCGAGTTCTTCGCCGAGAGCCCGATCAGCATGACCAGTCCGATCTGCACGTAGACGTCATCCACCAGGCCGCGCGCAGAGATGAACAGCAACGCGCCGAGTACCGCGGTTGGAACCGCCAGCAGGATAATAAACGGCAACGCGAAGCTCTCGTACTGCGCGGAAAGAGTCAGATAGACCACCAGAATGCCAAGGCCAAAGATGAGGATCGCCTTGCCGCCAGCTTCCACTTCCTCCAAGGCCAGACCCGTCCATTGGAAGGACATTCCTTGCACCATGTTCTGCTTCGCCAGTCCCTCCATTGCCTTCAGTCCCTGACTGGAGCTGTATCCAGGAGCGGCGGCACCGTCGATTTCGGCAGAGCGGAACAGATCGTAGTGATTGATGACCTGCGGCCCGGAGGTCTCTTTCAGCGAGACGATGTTCCCGAGCGGAACCAGGCCGCTGGTGTCGGAGCGCACATAGTATTCCCGCAGGTCTCGCGCGGTCATGCGGAACGGCTGATCGGCCTGCACGTAAACGCGATACGAGCGATTATTGAAGTCGAAGTCGTTCACATACTGCGAGCCCATGTAAACACCCAGCGCTTGAGTAACCTGGCTGATGGGGACGCCAATGGCCTTGGCTTTTTCGCGATCGATCTGCACCAGCTGCTGCGGATCATTCGCCGTGAAACTGGTGAACAGTCCAGTCAGATCCTGCCGCTGGCGGCTGCCGGCAACGATCTTGTGCGCGACGGTGTCGATGTCCTGCAGGGTGTTGCGACCCAAATCCTGCAGTTCAAACTGGAATCCGCCAAAGCTGCCGATGCCATTGATTGCGGGCGGTTCGAACGGCACCACGATCGCTCCCGGGACCCTGAATAACTTGGGAGCGACCCGAGCCACAATATCACTGGCGGCGTGCCCTTTGCCTTTCCGGTCGTCGATCGGCTTCAGGGGAGCGAAAATTAGCCCGTAGTTCGAAGAACTCCCGCCCGCGAGCGAAAAGCCGGGGACCGCGAAGGTGCCGAAAACGTCCGGATCCGCTCGCAAGATCTGTTCTGCTTGCCGCGCGATGTCCGTCGTGTAGGCCAGAGAGGCGCCCTGCGGCGCCTGGACCACGACGATGAAATAGTTCTGGTCCTCCTGGGGTACAAAGCCGGTGGGGACGTGAACGTACATATAAGCGGTGGCGGCCAAGCCGGTCAAGAACAGCACGATCATGGCGTAACGATAGTTGAGCACCCAGCCAATCACTTTTCCGTACGCGCTTCCCAGACCATGGATCACGCCGTCCACGCCATGGGCGAACTTCCTGTATCCGCGCGACAGCCAGCCGATCCCTGTCCAATCGAAGACAGAATACTTGTGCTCTTCATTGCGCAACAGAATCGCCGCGAGCGCAGGCGAGAGTGTAAGCGCGTTAAAGAGGGAAATTGCAATCGAAAACGCAATGGTCAGCGAGAATTGCCGGTAGAGAATTCCCGTCGTGCCCGGGAAGAACGACACCGGGACGAATACCGAAATCAGCACCAGCGACGTTGCCACCACCGCGCTCGACACCTCCGCCATGGCGACAGATGTCGCGCCGTGCGGATCAGTTCCATCCAGGTTTATATGGCGCTGCGCGTTTTCTATGACTACGATCGCATCATCCACCACAAGTCCCGTCGCCAAAGTAATTCCGAAGAGCGTCAGGGAATTGATCGAAAAATCGAAGATCTTGATGAAAGCAAAAGTGCCAATGAGCGATACCGGAATGGTGACCGCCGGAATAATCGTGGCACGCCAGTCCAACAGAAACAGGAAGATCACAATGATGACGATGAGGACCGCTTCTTCCAGCGTCGTTACCACTTCTCGCACAGAGTCACCGACGACGGTCGTCGTATCGAAGGCGACCACATACTTAATTCCGGGCGGGAACGACTTGGATAACTCCTCGAGTGCGGCCTTGGCGGCCTTATCCACCTGCAGAGCGTTGGCGTTCGAGAGCTGCTGCACGCCGACGCCGATCGCCTCGTGCCCACTGTACAAAAGGTTCGTGTCGTAACTCTCCGCGCCGATCTCGGCGCGACCAACATCCTTAAGCTGGACAATCCCGTCGCGGGTGTTCTTGAGGATGATGTTCTCGAATTGACGGGGATCCGATAGTCGCCCTACCACGCGTAGAGTCACCTGAAACGTCTGCTTTTGATCCGCCGGGGGACGGCCTAACTGGCCAGCGGGGATTTCGACATTCTGTTCCTGCAGCGCCGAAACTACATCGGCCGCCGTCAATTGGCGGGCGGCCAGCTTCGTGGGATCAAGCCAGATTCGCATGGCGTACTTGCGCTCGCCAAAGATCACTACATCACCCACGCCGGGTATTCGCTTCAGTGCGTCCTTAACGTAGACGTCCAGATAATTCGAGATGTACTGATTCGAAAGGCTGTTATCGGGCGAGAAGAATCCCGCGGCAAACACAAAGTTGGGATTTGCCTTCGTAATGGTTATGCCCGTGTTCTTGATTTCCTGCGGAAGGCGCCCTTGTGCCGTCGCAACACGGTTTTGCACGTCGACCGCCGCGATGTTCAGGTCATACCCTGTGCGGAAGGTGACATTGATGCTGCTGGTGCCGTCGTTCGAACTGGTCGACGTGATGTAATGCATGCCCTCGACCCCATTGATCTGCTGCTCCAGGGGAGTAGTGACCGCGGATTCCACCACCTGCGCATTCGCGCCAACATAGTTGCTGGTCACAGTGACCTGCGGCGGCGCGAGGGTGGGATACAGCGAGATGGGCAGGCTGGGAATGCAGACCGCGCCTGCGAGAATTATCAGCAGCGCGCATACTGTCGCAAAAATCGGCCGTTTAATGAAAAAGTCAACCAAACCTATACCTCTCTCTAGCTCCCGCAACTCCAGGGTGGGAGTGCGATCTGGGCCGAACTGGCTTAGCTGATCGGCTGGACAGGTGTACCGTCGATGAGGAACTGAATGCCGGACACGATCACTTTGTCTCCAGGGTTCAGGCCACCGGTCACTGCATAGTCGTTTCCCACCGTGTCACCGAGGGTAACGGCCCGCTGTTTCGCGATGGTCCCTTTATCGGCTGCGGTCGCCACATACACAAATGATTGCCCCCCGATGCGCGTGACCGCCAAGACCGGTACGGTGGGGGCAGGAGCCGTGCTCCAAACAACCCTGGCCTTCACCAGCTGGGCGTTGCGGAACCGATCGAGCGAGGTATGAACAGGCGCTTTCACCAATATGCCTTGGAGCGCGTTGTCCACTTGCTGCGAGATGAAATTGATCTTCGTGCTCTCCATGAGTTCCCCGCTGCTTGTGACAACCTGGACGGGAAGCCCCATGCGTATATCGGCGGCCCGTTCCGTGGGAATGTAGATGTAGGCTTCGAGTTCCGCGTTTTCATCGACCGTGGTCAAAAGCGTCTGCGGTGCCACGTAGTCGCCGATATGCACCGGAATGTCGCCGACGATGCCGGAAAATGGAGCGGTCAGGTTGTAATACGCCAACTGGCGCTGCTGAGTAACACGCGCGGCGGTGGAGGCCTCCCAATCGGCCTTGGAATTTTCGTACGCCTGCACGGCGAGTTCGTAATCCCGTTTGCTGCTCACGCCCGACTCGTGTAGCTGCCGCTGTCGTTCCACTTCACGCTGGTTGTAATCCAGCAACGCTTTCTTTTGTGCTTCGGTACTACGTTGCTGATCGACCGTTGCCTGCTGCTTTAGCGGATCGATCGTCATCAAAACCTGTCCGGCGTGCACGTGGTCGCCGGACTTCACCAATATCCGGGTTAGCGAGCCATCGACCTGCGGCTGGATGCTGGCCGAACGGCGCGATTTTACCGTTGCAACGTATTCATCCACTCGTGGCACAGGCGCTAGATTCACAGTCTCGGTCTTTACCGGAAGCGGCCGCGCAGCGGGCTCCTTGGCTTCTGTCTTGTTGCATCCGGAAGTTGTGAGTACTTCGACACCCACTAACGCAAAGAGTAAAATGACCGAAAGCTTTTTCAATTTGACCTTCCTCCGGAATACTGGCGCTGAAATAGAGATGCCGCCCGCGCAATCGAGGATTCACCATATGTACCGATAGGTATGAAACTGGTAGCTGGTCTCCCGCGCCCTTTCGGCAGTTCGCGAGTCGTCATCAGGCTTGGCTGAGTGGCTCTGGCCAACTTGCAGCTCGCAGAAAAGTATCCAATTTTCCTTGCAAGTGATCGCCGCATTTGAGCGATGTCCTAGAACTTCCGAATCTCTCCCAACCTGCCTTGAACATTGAGCTTTTGAATAGGACTGTGAGCCTCAGTTTGTGCCTAAGTAACGTTTATGAAAGATCTGAAAGATTCCGGATCTGTAAATCATTGAAGAGGTGGCGTCCACGAAAACCGTTGGAGCGTGATGAGGAAGTGTGTACTACGCGTGCGGGATGAAGGTCGAGGCCTCCAGCGGGTAAGTGTCGCCTGTGGAAGTGGTAGAGGGTAGCCTTTTCAGGGCCGTATTCCACCAGCCTAAAGTGGCTCCAGTTTTGTGACCATCAGGAGATACAGCGGAAGTTGCGAATCTTCCTGTCTCCTCGGGGAATCTGGTACCAGGAGAGAGTAGGAGGAACAGAAGGATGTTGCTGACTCTTACTGGTATATGCGTTGCGTTCCTGTTCTTGCTGATCGTACTTAGGATCAAACGCACAAGTGACCGACGCGAAATGGAGCAGCACAGCATCACGGCGGAGGAGCTCCACTCGTTGCTGGCTTCAAATAAGGAGGTACTTCTTTTTGATGTTCGCCAGCCACTCGACTTGTTGGCCTATCCTGAGATCATCCCTGGCGCACGGAGGATTCCGCCAAAAGAAGTGCTTGAGACGCCGTCACTGATCCCGAAAGAGAAAGAAGCGGTTGTTTACTGTACCTGTCCGGGTGATAAGACCAGCCGGGCAATTTTGCATCGAGCTCTGGCCATGCATTTTTCCCGGATTCAGTTCCTCAAGGGTGGGTTGGCGGCCTGGAAAGCGAAGGGCTATCCGGTCGAGCCATACCGAGAGGTCTTTCACCTCTATACTCCTACCTTGGCTCCACATTGAGCCATATAGTCGCCGATTCCATAAGTCTGTCCTTGAAGTTCGGTGACTGCCTGTCGCAGCTGGTCCTGCGTATTCGTCACGATTGCGCCATGCTCATTAGGAGAACACCTGCGTGAGCTGCCAACACTCTTTCGCGATCGCCCAGTCTTCCTGGGCCCGAATTATCAAAATACGAACCGCCGAATCCGGCGTTGCGAACGCCTAGCAGCTTTTCAATGACCTCCATACCTTCGAGTTCAGCGCGATTGTGGAGCGGAGCGAAAGCAGAATCGCGCACCTCAGTCGAGTTCTCTCCGACACCGGCAGAGAATACCAGCACGTCAATGCCTCCCAAAACGGCAACCATAGCGCCAATGCCGGCCTGCAGACGGTGCACGTAGATGTCGAATGCCAGCTTTGCTCGTGAATGGCCTCGTTTCACGGACGCCAGAATCTCACGCATGTCTCCCGAAATACCCGAGATTCCTAGCAGGCCTGATTCTTTGTTTAGAACATCATCAATCTCCTGGGCCTGGAGCTGACCTTCGCGCATGAGGTAAGTGAGAATTCCCGGGTCAACCGAACCAGAGCGAGTACCCATCATG
>WNGQ01006724.1_pt1 | contig 11620 bp, 10 predicted proteins | sample 5407661 | NCBI WGS metagenome assembly WNGQ01 (sample SAMN13153382, study PRJNA577476) | soil metagenome | isolation source: 60 cm soil or saprolite under Garry oak tree replicate 2 | place: USA:California | collected 2016-06-15
AAATATCGGGACGCGCAACAGAGTCGCAGGACTTGAGAAGAGCGCGGCCAGGGCGACGAAGGCGACCAGCAGCATGAAGGCGCCGCGAACGCGAATCTGGGCGGTTGTTTCCTGGAGTCGCAGCAGTACAGCTGCTATGCGTGTTGACCGCTCCAGGCGAAGTATGACGAAGGCGAAAGCGGCAGCCAGCAGTGCGAACCCTGCGAGCAGTACTACCTTTGTTCCGGTACTGGTAGCTTCGCGAGAGAAGAACAGCGAGAGCAGGATGATCGAGCCAAATTCAGCGAACATGGCACCGGCGATGATGAGTTGTCCAAAGTCGGTGGAGCTTTCGCCCGCGTCTTTGAGCAGCGGCACCACCACTCCAAGCGCGGTCGCAACCAGGATTATCGCAATAAGCAGCGGTGATATGACCTGTCCGGCTACAAACAGCCCATACCCGACCAGCAGTGCCAGGCCTAATGAAGCCAGAAAAGCGAGGCTAACGTACATCAACAGGCGTCCTCGTAAGCGCTCAAGCTCGACTTCTAAACCGGCGAGGAAGAGGAGGAAGGCCAGTCCAAACACCGAGAGGATCGAAATTGGCAGATCGACCTTGACCCAACCGAGGACGGATGGGCCGATGATGATGCCAACCGAGGACGGATGGGCCGATGATGATGCCCGCCACGATTTCCACTACCACCGAGGGAAGACGGCGTGCTGGCGAGAGGCCGAGTAGGAGCGGCGCCAGGAATGCAACGATGGCGACGATGAGCAATCCAACGAATGAGACATCAGGCATGATACCCTCGCATCCACAAGATAATTGTGATAGTAGTTGAAGTACGACCTCTGTATGAAGTAGTCTTAATCCGAGCCTGTTTGTTACAATAAAGGAGAACACCTGTGAGTTCAAACGATTTACCTCAGGGCATGGCACACAATACGATTTCACTGCTGCTTGGCCATCCCGACCCGACGACGCTTCTTACGCCCGAACTGGGCAACGTCATGCTGAGCGTGGTTAGCTCTCCTCAATGCATTACGGCGCTCCAATACGGTCCAGAGCAGGGAACGCGAAGCCTGATCGATTTTCTCGTAGAAAAGATTCAGCGAGAACAGGGCATCTCCATTTCACCTGCCAACCTGATGGTAGTGGCAGGCTCGACGCACGCCGTAGATATGCTCGCGCGGCTGTACGCCAAACCGGGAGGAGTGGTGCTGGTCGAGGCGCCGAGCTACGTGGATGCCTTGCACATTTTGCGAGATTACCGGATCGAGTTGTATTCAATCCCTACTGATGAAAATGGTCTCATCCCGGACGAGTTAGCAAAACGGGCGGCACAGCTTCACGCGAATGGCAAAGTACCCAGCTTCCTCTATACCATTCCGAACTATCACAACCCGACGGGCTGCACGTTGCCTGAAGCGCGGCGCCTCGAGATCATCACGCTGGCTCGCCAATATGGCTTCTTGATTGTGGAGGATGATGTCTATCGTGACCTCTCTTTTGAGGGAGCGGTGCCTGCCAGCTTCTATGCGCTGGCGGACGGCAACGGGGTAATGAGCATCGGCAGTTTCTCGAAAACGCTCGCGCCCGGACTACGGCTTGGATGGCTGGTCGGTTCCGAGGAGGCCATCCAACGCTGTGTCAACTGCGGGACGACGCAAATGGGAGGTGGCGCGAACCCTTTCGCGGCACACATCGTTGCCGAGTACTGCCGGAGCGGCTATTGGGAGGAGCACATTTCGCACGTGCGATCCCTCTACAAAATGCGCCGTGACGTCGCGCTAGCGGCCCTGGACAAGCACATGCCTGCCGGTGTGAGGTGGACACACCCCGCCGGAGGCTTCTTCATCTGGCTCGCTTTGCCGCAAGATGTCTTTGCGCAGGATGTCAAGCGCCTGGCGCTCTCAGAAGGGGTAGCGCTGGCGGCAGGTGAGGGATTCTTCGTGAATCCTGCCGATGGTGAGCATCATCTGCGCCTTGCCTATAGTTGTGCCGCGCCCGATGATATCGACTCTGGGATACGCATACTGGGGCAGGTTATTCAGAGAGCAAGGATGATTGAGTAGTAAAGTAGCCTGTTTGACGCAAAAGTATCACCTCTGCCAGAGCGAAATAGGCAAATCTCCCTGGCTACAAAATATTCGCCTCACATTTGGGAATAATAACGATATATCGTATTGTTGGTATGTACAGATAACGATATATCGTTATAAATGAAAACAGAAAAGGAGGTGATAACATATGATTAGTCACTTTGACAAACACGTTGGACGACGGTTTGATAGGGGCAACTGGTCAGGTCCCCGTTTCTTTCGCGGGCATCAGCGACCTGGTTTCTTCTACGGTCATCCCGGCCATCACAAATTCGGTGGCCACTGGCAACAGTCAACGGCAGAGCAGCTAGCACTACGCAGCACTGCGGCAGAAGTAGCACGGCTCTTCGTGATTGCGGCCCGCACCAGCCAGGGCAATGCAGAGCAACAGGCCCAACTGCGCGCGTTCCTGGAGCGTTCTCGCAAAGAGCTTTCCGACCTCATCTACGGAACAAGCCAGCAAACTCAGCATACGAATACCGAGAACAAACCCGAAGTAGAGCAGGCATAATGCCCTAAAAGGTCTCTACATGTCATTTAGCCAATAAAAGGTTAACCTTTTATTGGCTAAATGACACTAATAGGTTAATTTGTCATTAAATATTGAGACGTTCATGTACTAACTCTGCAACCTTTGTATGTTCTGATTCCCATATCCTCCAAACAGCCTTACTCCATTCCCGTAGCATGTCGTTTCTTTCATTTTCTGGAGTTTTGAGAACATCAAGTACGGTCAGTGACGCTTTTTCTTCTGGCAGTCTAAATTGTGGCCACTTCTTTGATGTTCTTGCAAGAAGCGTATGCGCTTTTTGTACTTGTCTACCGGTATAGTTGTGTTCAAATGCCAGGTATAATCCTACCAGAGCAAACGTAATGGCAATTGGTTTTACGAATGCTCCTGCATGTTGTGCAGTATACGTATCAACAGCGAATTGGTGAATAAAATCTCCTTCTTGCAAGGACAATGTGAATGCAGATAGCTCTCCATACAGCTGCCTGCACGCATAGGAAGCATTATAGCGTTCATCGAGTCGTTCTTCTGCTGAAGGCAGACTGAGACCACAGCCAGGACACATCATAGTTCTGCTCATATGCACTACTCTATCAGCAGGGAAGAAAAAGTTCAAGCCACACAGAGGTGGTGTGTGCTTTGATCCGTCGTTTCAATTATATTATGGTTATGTTCGTGCGTGGACAGCTCATCTTTCCTTGACATTTGCTGAAAAATGAATTATCATTCAGTTATGAATAATAATTCACAAACAACTGAAGAGAGTGAGCGACCGCGTAACACGCGGCGCAGGGAACGTACACGGGCAGAGCTTTTGCTGGCAGCGCGCAAGGTGTTCGCGGAGCGCGGGTATCACGAGGCCAGCATTGCTGAGATTACACAGATGGCGGATATCGGTGTAGGCACCTTCTACCTGCATTTTCGTGACAAAGACGAGGCGTTCAATACGCTGCTGGATGAAGGCTTTCGTAGCTTACGCGACAGTGTAGCGGCGGCTGTGACGCAGCAGGCGAAAGGGCCGATCCTGCCTTTGCTGGTAACAACAGTCTTCCGGTATGCTTACGAGCAGCGCGATCTTTTTCAAATTGCCTTGACCGGACAGGCAACAGGTGCGCGTGCGTTTCGCGCACAGGCTGCTCTCGCGGAGGCTTTGACACAGTTGTTCGAGAGTGCCGGTAGAGATGGATTGCTCACCGGCTATGATGCACCCGTGCTGGCGCGTTTTGTCACGGGCATGATTACGCAGGGCATCTTCTGGTGGTTCGAGCACGACGAGCCAGGACCCAACCAGATGGCCGAACAGGTGTTGCGCCTGTTACAGTATGGATTGCCGGGAGAACTATTCGGGTAGGGGCGCAATTCATTGCGCCCCTACATCGGCCTCTAGCATTTATCAAGGACAAGGACAAAATGATGCGGCATACACAAACATTACCGCCGGGACCTAGAGGATTACCGGTCGTGGGGAATGCTTTGCAATTTCAGCGAGACCCGCTCACGTTTTTGCGCAGAAATCAGTACCAATATGGGCGTATGGTGGGGCTGCGCCTGGGCAATGACACGGTAGTGGCGTTTTTCCGTCCAGAGCATGTCCGCTACTTTCTGATGGAGCATCCGCGCAATTTCAAAAAGCCTAATCTCGGCAATGGCGCTAACCTGAAGGTATTCCTCGGAGATGGACTGCTTACCACCGATGGTGATTTTCACCGCCAGCAGCGGCGGCTCGTGCAGCCCGCGTTTCACAAGAAGCGCGTGGAAGGCTACGCGGATACTATAGTGCAGTTTACGCAAGAAATGCTAGACACGTGGCAGGCCGGTGCGCAGCTTGATATGGCCCAGGCCATGCAGCGGTTGACGTTGCGCATCATCCTGAAGTCGCTCTTCAATATTGATTCTCCAACGCAGGTTGCCACGTTAGGCCACGCTTTTAATGAAGTGATCAACAATACTGCACGGCGCTTGAGCGCGCTGGACCAGTTGAAGCGTTACCTTTCCCGCGAGCAAAATCGGAGGCGAGACACCGGTCTGCGCACCATTGATGACTTTGTCTATGAGTTGATCGCCCAGCGTCGAGCGGAGGGGCGGGATATGGGAGATGTGCTTTCCATGCTGTTGGATGCCCAGGACGAGGGCTATACCATGACGGATAAGCAGGTACATGACCAGGTGTTGACCTTTGTGGCGGCGGGACACGAGACCGCGCAGAATACACTGAGCTGGATCTTCTACCTGCTGTCGCGACATCCCACGGTCTACGAAAAATTGTTGACTGAGCTTCAGACTGTACTGGCAGGCCGCACGCCTACAGTTGCTGACCTGGCGAAACTGCCGTACCTGGAGTGGGTCATCAACGAATCCTGGCGCGTTTATCCGCCCGCCTGGATTCAGGGACGGCGTGCGATTGAGGCGTTCGATCTGGATGGCTATCATTTCCCTGCCAACACGGTAGCGCTGCTCAGCCAGTGGGTAACGCACAACTTGCCCGACATCTGGGGCGATCCTGAGCATTTCCGCCCGGAGCGCTGGGACCCGGCCAGTGGGCAGAAGATGCCACAAGGGGCGTACTTCCCCTTTGGTGGAGGCCCGCGCATCTGCATTGGCATGCCATTTGCCGAGATGGAGACAAAACTGCTGCTCGCGAGCATTCTCCAGTGCTATACACCTCGCCTGGTACCTGGCTTTCCTGTGGTAATCCAGCCGCGCGTGACCCTGCGCTCCAAATACGGAATGCACATGGTATTGGAGGTTGCGCCAAAATTGGCATCTGTAGCCCTGAATACGTAGGGCATCTACTGGGAAAAAGCGTTATTGGTCTGATAACCAAAGAGCGTGCTGATGAAATAATGATCGGCGTTTTCAAAGTCATAGAATACGTTGTTTTCTATAACATTGAACCTATGTAAGGGAACGAGTAACCCTTCAGAGGAAATCATAAAATCCCGGTAAAATTGATGATCTAATTTCCTCTCCCCCCATTTGCTGCCGGTCGTATCGTCAATGGCCTCAATAACATCATCGATGATATTACCAGCTAATTTTAGCAAAGCATTCTGCTTCCCTATAAATTCCTGTTGAATACTATGGGGTAGATGAGCGGTAACACTAATTTCCTCAGTTGCTTCCTTCACCCCGTCTCCGAGACCATTTTTTAATGCTTCCACACGATCCATTTGCCAGCGTGTTCCGATAAAACCGCGTGTATTACCATCGCCGCTGAAAGTTACCAGGCCCATTCGTCCGCGAACCGACGTTACCGAGTTATGATCAACCATGGGACCTTTATGATCAATATCTTGCTGGATCAGTTTCTCCACGCCCCGCCTGGTTTCCACTGCCTGTAATCGGCTGACTCTTACACTGAGCGGGGTTAAACCCAGATCATAATGAAAACCAGTTGTTTCCAGGTATGCCTGTTCACCGTCTGGTAAAACAAAATCATAACTGGTATTCACCGCCGCGCGCTGATTTCTTCTCAAGACATTTCGTTCAACGACCGGCAGATGGACGATGCTCCGTGCACGAACAGAGAGATTTGTAGAAGAGACAATGTACTGATCAAGACCTACGCGTATGTGACCGTTTGATTCCTCTGGGCCGTAGCGGAAAATGGTGACTTCGTCTCCAAAGAGGTCCTCAAGAAGCTTTGTCATGCCAACACTGTTTTGTCTTATTGCGCCTGCTTCCTGAAAATGTATAACAAACGCGACGCCATTCCGGTGGGCACGTTGCCTCATTGCTTTGAGGACATTTGCCGTTGGAATATCACCCCGAAGTAGTTGTCCTGCATTGCCGGAGAAAACCGTGAGTGCCGGAGTACTATCTGTCGGGTGTTCAATTGTCAGTATCCTGCCCTTATTATCTGAGTTATGAGCTGTCATAAGCCGCCCGTTGCCTAAGGTGTATTGGCTCGTCGCCGGGCCAGGTCGCGCTGCCAACCATGTGCGAAGGTGCGGTCCTCGACCGTCTCGCCGCTTGCCAGTATGTCAGCCGGAAAGTCCTCGGGACGCAGGTCGACACCAATTATGCAGTTTCGACCAACCCTCAGATTATCTGGCAGGTGCGCGCGTTTGCCGATGAGCGTTATACCGGTATTCAGCCGGGTAGGTTCCAGCTTGTTCGGTGTCATATCATCCCCGTAGCCAATCTGGCAGTGCTTGCCAACCACCACCTCTTTGTCCAGGATGGCACGATCAATCACGCTGCCAGCCCCAATGACAGCGTCAAAGAGTACGATGGAATCCCGCACGACTGCACCCTCCTCGACGACAACTCCAGGGGAAAGCACGCTGCGTTCGACACGCCCCTTGATGATAGATCCATGTGAAATGAGACTGCTTGTAATCTGTGCCCCGCTGCGCACGTGAGCAGGTGGTCGCTCCTCGCTACGAGTATGGATCACCCAGGATCGGTCGTAGAGATCGAAGGCAGGTTGATCGCCAAGCAGTGCCATATGCGCCTCCCAGTAAGATTGGATGGTGCCCACGTCCTGCCAGTAGCCGGTAAAGGGATAGGCATAGACGCGCTCGTTCTGCGCCATCATCGATGGAATAATATTGCGACCGAAGTCATGTTGTGTGGGGCGGTCGCCAGTCTCAGCGGCTCGCGCATCCTCGATCAATGCGCGAATGAGGGTATCGCGATCGAAGACGTAGATGCCCATCGAACCAAGCGTGCCGCGCGGCTTGTCGGGCTTCTCTTCAAAGGAGATGACTCGCCCCTCGGCATCGGTTTCCAGAATGCCAAAGCGGTGTCCTTCTTCCAGAGGCACAACCACAGCACCAAGCGTGACATCAGACCTGTGCTGCTGGTGAAAGGCGATCATTGGCCCATAGTCCATGCGATAGATGTGGTCACCGGCCAGGATGAGCACATAGTCACAGCGAGTCTCCATGAGGAAGCTGAGATTCTGGTAGACCGCGTCGGCGGTACCCTGGTACCAGTCTGACTCATGGTGCCCCATATATGGCTGGAGCAGGCGAATGCCACCCTGCTGCCTGTCCAGGTCCCAGGGCTTACCAATGCCGATATGATCGTGCAGCGAGTGGGGCCGGTACTGGGTCAGGACAGCAACATCGGCGATACCAGAGTTCACGCAATTACTGAGGGCAAAATCAATGATGCGGTACTTACCGGCGAATGGTACGGCGGGCTTGGCCCGCTTTTGTGAGAGGAGACTCAATCGTTCGCCCTGGCCTCCTGCTAGAATTACGGCTAGCACTTTACTCATTGGCCGCTGATCCTTTCTGCTTGGTGTATGGATGTTTCGTTATTCCTCACCGAATGCTTCATTATATCTTACGTAGGGACGTAATATGTTCCTTCGCGTTACAACACCGCTTTGTCCTACATGATAGAATAGCAAAGTAGCAAAGAAAAATGCTGCGGGCGGCGCTTCCGCCTTTCTACGAGGGCTGTATCATGGATAGCACACGCTTTAATATTCTCATGGTTGGTACGGAGGCGGTTCCTCTTGCCAAAGAAGGTGGTGTAGCCGACGTCCTGGGGAGTCTACCCAAAGAACTGGCGGCTTTGGGGCACCAGGTACGCCTCTTTCTGCCTCGCTATGGCACCATTGACGTCGCCCGCTGGTCGCTTAAACCGACAGGGTTGACGCTGGCGATCCCCATGTCGGGAGGCAACCATAGCATGTCTGTTTTGCAAACCAGCCTCCCCGATTCGCCCGTCACCGTCTACTTGCTGGATAACGAGGAGTTCTTTGGCCGACACCAGCGGATCTATCTTGGATTTGACCAGCGTGACGAGCAGCGGCGCTTCCTCCTATTCTGTCGAGGTCTGCTCGAGGCGCTGCCTGGACTCGGCTTTGTCCCGGATATTTTCCACCTCAATGATTGGCAGACGGCCCCCTGCGCCGCTTACCTGCACACGAGCCATCGCTATCTCCTGCGCCAGGGGATGGCCCGCATCGTCTACAGCGTGCATAACCTGCAGTACCAGGGACGCTGGGACCCCTCCATTCTGGACGAGGCCGGGCTGGATCGCGCGCAGGTCTTCATTCCGCGCGGCCTGGAGTTCTGGGGCGACGTAAACTGGATGAAAGCCGGCATCATGTACGCCGATGTCGTAACAACCGTCTCGCATCGCTACGCCGAGGAAATCCAGACACTGGATTATGGCTGGGGACTCGACGAGGTGCTCTTCCAACGTCATTCACGCATTTTTGGGATTCCCAATGGCCTCGATTGGGATGCCTGGAATCCAGAGAGCGATGGCCATCTCACCGCGCGCTACACAGCGGCAGAGAGCTTGGAGGCTAAGGCGAGCAACCGGACAGCCTTGAGGGATGAGTTCGGCCTGCCGGACGATCCAGGCATACCCCTCATAGGTATTGTGAGCCGACTCGTCGATCAGAAAGGCTTCGATCTCATCGAGGCCATAGCCGGTGAGCTGCGGGAGCTGCCGCTGCAACTCGTGGTGCTGGGCACAGGACACCCACGCTATGGGCAGTTGTTCCGGGAGCTTGCCGCAAACACCACTAACGTTCGCGCTCGCATCGGCTTCGACGTTGCCCTTTCCCACCGCATCTACGCGGGCGCGGATTTCTTTCTCATGCCCAGCGCCTTCGAGCCTGGCGGCCTGGGGCAGTTGATCGCGCTGCGCTATGGGGCGCTGCCCATCGTCCACGCGACCGGCGGCCTGGCCGATACCGTGACCGACCTGTATGCCGATCCCGACCATGGCAACGGCATCAACTTTACGCAATACACGCCGTCCGCGCTACTCGATGCTCTGCATCGCGCGCTGCGACTGTACGCGGAGCAAGATCGGTGGCCTGATCTTGTCGCGCGCGCGATGGCGTACGATTCGCGCTGGTCGGCCAGTGCACGTGTTTATAGCCAACTGTACCAGCGCGTTTTACGCCTCCCGCCTCTGTGAGCTACCAGGGCAGGGGCAAGCCCCGCCCGTACCCTATACGGGTGGTGGTCCTGCTACGTATAGGGTACGGGCTCGGCTTGCCCCTGCCCTGGGAATCTTGCTACGCAGCCCTGCGCATGAAATTGAAGGTGCGCCTTTGCAGATTATCGAAGTATACCGCCAGGATGATGAGTAAGCCGATGGCGATTTGCAGGTAGAACGGGTCAACGCCGAGCAGGTTGCCTCCGTTAGCAAGAATCGCCATGATCAGAGCGCCCAGAACTGCCCCGATGGTACGGCCCTTTGCTCCGGACAGGCTTGCGCCGCCGATGACCGCACCTGCAATGGCCTGTAACTCGTATCCGGTTCCTGCCGTGGGAATGCCCGCGCCCAGCCGTGAAGTGGTTAAGACCCCGGCGAAACCTGCGAGCAAGCCGCTGATGCTATACACCGCCAGGAGAACTAAGTTCACCGGGACTCCTGAAAGACGCGCCGATTCTGCATTGGAGCCGACAGCGTAGACGTAGCGACCGAAGACCGTTCGCCCGAGTACAAAAGATGCCACGATGGCCACCAGGATAAGGAGCCAAAACAGGCTCGGCAGGCCGAGAATGTATCCATTGGCAATGGCATTGAAGGCATCAGGCAGCGGCGCGATGGTCTTGGCACCCGTCAGCAGGAGGACTACGCCGCGTGCGACCCCGAGCATACCCAGTGTGGCGATGAATGGAGGCAGCTTGAGTTGTGACACGAGCACCCCGTGTATCAAGCCAACGCCCAACCCGATGCCCAATCCCACCAGGATAGTGATTGGAATAGGAACACCGCCCGCCAGAAGTAGCGCCGTTACCCCTCCGCTCAAACCTAGAATCGAACCAACCGACAGGTCGATCCCACCGGTCAAAATCACGAATAACTGTCCGACCGAGAGGATCGCGAACACTGCCACTTGCCGGATGAGATTGTCGAGATTGGTGAGGGTCAGAAAGTCGTTGGTTGTCAGGATCAGCACTGCGAAAAAGATCAGCAGGACCAGAATGCCGCCGCTTTCACGCCCCAGACTGACAGGCGTGCGCTGGTCTTCCGCCGCCTGCGGTACGGACGCGGGTTCTTGGGAGGTACTAGAAGTAGTTGCCATGAGAAATCTCCTCTCTCTTCAGCTATGCATGCACAGGTATGGGAGCGCTGCTTGCCAGTTGCAGCACCGCTTCTTCAGTTGCTTCTTCAATCGGGAGTTCACCGGTGACCCCGAAGTCGTGCAGGACGATGACACGGTCGCAAATGCCGAGTAACTCCGGCAAGTACGACGAGACCACGATGATGCCCAATCCCTGGGCTGCGAGGTCACCGATGATCGTGTAGATGTCGGCCTTAGCTCCGACATCTACGCCCTTGGTCGGCTCGTCCAGCAGCAAGACCTTCGCCTTCGTTGCCAGCCAGCGGCTCAATAAGACCTTCTGCTGGTTCCCACCGGAGAGCGACGAGATTGGTTGCTCGGTCGATTGATACTTTAAGCGCAGGCGAGGCACCAGCGATGTTACCAGTGAGACCTCTCGCCTGCGAAGAATGACTTCGAGGCGAGAGACGGCGGATAGATCGGCAAGAGTCACGTTTTCTCGAATCGAGAGGTCCTTCAGTATGCCCATCTCTTTGCGATCTTCAGTGAGCAGCCCGAGGCCCGCCTTTACAGCCTGCGCCGGAGAGCCCGGTCGCAAGGGTTTGCCATCGACGAGTATCTTGCCCGCCACAAGTGGATCGGCTCCGAAAATGGCGCGCACCGTCTCCGTGCGGCCTGCTCCCACAAGTCCACCGAGTCCAACGATCTCACCAGCATGGACCTCCAGATTGATGGGATAGGGGCTGCCCGGCAGGCGAAGCCCCTGGACGGATAACAGGGTTTTTCCGAATCGTTTGTGTTCGCTCTTCGGGTAGAGCGCCTCGATCTGGCGTCCCACCATCGATCGGATCAGGGTATCGTGTGTAAATTGATCGGTCGGTGCAGTCGTGATGAATTGGCCGTCACGCAATACTGTGATGCGATCGCCGATTTCGAATATCTCTTCGAGGCGATGGGTCACATACAGGACGGCAACGTTCTCCTCCTTCTTAAGCCGATTGATGAGTTGCAGGAGAGAATGTGCATCCTCCTCA
>WNGQ01014335.1_pt1 | contig 11620 bp, 12 predicted proteins | sample 5407661 | NCBI WGS metagenome assembly WNGQ01 (sample SAMN13153382, study PRJNA577476) | soil metagenome | isolation source: 60 cm soil or saprolite under Garry oak tree replicate 2 | place: USA:California | collected 2016-06-15
GCTCCGGCCGCTGAAACCTTCGCCGCGCAGCCCGCCGCCACGAAGCCCGCTGCTAAGACGCCCGCTGCTAAGACGCTCGCCGCCAAGACGCCCGCGGCCAAGACGCTTGCTACGAAGCCCGCTGAAACCTCCGAACTGCCGATCGCGAGCTACGACGAGCTGTCCATACCGTCGCTGCGGGCCCGGCTGCGCGGGCTCGATATCGAGCATGTGCGCCAGTTGCTCAGCTACGAAAAGGCGCACGCCGGTCGTTCGGACGTCATCACGATGTACGAGCGCCGTATCGAGAAGCTCGGTGAGACGAGCGGCTGACCCGATGCGAACCCGCTCACGACGCTGACGACACGGACAACATGCCGCTCGAAACGTCGCCAGAAGCACCGGCACCGGTCCGCACGGTCCTCCAGCTTGTCGGTACGTGGATCTCGCGCCTCGGCCGCGTCTGGGTCGAAGGACAGATCGCTGAGCTGAACCTACGTGGGACGCGCGGCGCGGTCTTCCTTACGCTGCGCGACCCGATTGCCGCGGTGTCCGTCCGGGTGATCTGCGCGCGCGAGGTCTTCGACGCGGCGGACCCGGCACCCAAGGAGGGCGCGCGCGTCGTCGTGTGGGCGCGGCCCGATTTCAACGCCAACCGCGGTTCGTTCGCGCTCGCCGCCCTCCAGATCAGGGCGGTCGGGATCGGAGAACTCCTCGCCCGGCTGGAACGGCTGCGCCGCGAACTCGCGGCGGAGGGCGTGTTCGCCGCCGAGCGCAAGCGCCCGCTGCCATTCCTGCCACGCAAGATCGGCTTGATCTGCGGCCGCGATTCGGCCGCACGGCGCGACGTGCAGCAGGTCGCCTACCGCCGATGGCCGGCCACGGCATTCATCGTCGAGGAAGTCGCCGTACAGGGGCAGTACGCCGTTGCGGAGATCATCGACGCACTGCAACGGCTGGACGCCGATACGAGCGTCGACGTGATCATCATTGCGCGCGGCGGCGGCAGCATCGAGGACCTCCTCCCGTTTTCCGACGAGACGCTCATCCGGGCCGTGGCCGCGTGCCGTACGCCCGTGGTCAGCGCGATCGGCCATGAACAGGACGTGCCGCTGCTTGACCATGTGGCCGACCTGCGGGCCGCCACCCCGACAGATGCGGCGAAACGGGTGGTCCCTGACGTCGGTGAGCAGATAGCGATCATCAACGGGCTGCGAGACCGGGCCCGCCGCTGCGTCGCCGGCCGTCTGGACAGGGAGACCGCCTGGCTGAACGGCATCCGTTCCCGGCCCGCGCTCGCCCACCCGGTCCGTGAGGTCGAGCGCCGGGAACAGCAGGTGGACGAACTGGCCAGCCGGGCCAGGCGCTGCGTGAACGCCCTGCTCACCCGCGCGCACGACGACATCGCACACACCCGGGCACGGCTGCTCGCGCTGTCACCTGCGGCCACCCTCAGCCGCGGTTACGCGATCGTGCAGCGGTCTGACGGCGCGATCGTCCGCACCGCCGCGCAGGTGGCCGCGGGCGAGGAATTGCTCATCAGATTCGCGGCGGACCAGCTGGCGGTAACGACGCTCGCCGGCCAGACCGCACCAGACCGGCGCACGCCCTCATAGGGTGGGCAGGTGGCGGACGAACAGGCTCTCTCCCGTGAACGGGCGCTCTCCTACGAGCAGGCGCGCGACGAGCTGGCTAACGTGGTGAAACGTCTTGAGGCCGGCGGCCTCGCGCTCGAAGACTCACTTGAGTTGTGGGAGCGCGGCGAGGCGCTGGCGAAGATCTGCGCCGAATGGCTGGACGGCGCCCGCGCGCGCCTCGCGACGGCGATGGCCGCGGGGAACGCCGACAAGACGGGAAACGAAGCGGAGACCGGGGCGCCCTTCTGACCGAGACCAGCGCACCCTGCTGACGCCGCAGCGGGATCAAGACCCCGTTTGACGCCGCACTGGGATGAAGGCGCCCCGATGAACCGGGTACCGTGGTGAGGGTAGGTGCCAGTACGTCCGGGTCACCGCGGTGGCGAAGGCCCGGCCGCAAATGTGCCCTCCGGATAATGACACCGCGCGATTTACGCCAGAATGTGTCGTCTCACCATCTTGTGAGCCTTACCTCATGGTCGGTACGGGAGGTTCAACGTGCAGGGCAGCGACGGTACGACGGGGAGATGCCGCGCGTGGCGGCTCGCCGCGACGGCAGTCATCGCAGTGACGGCGTTGTTCGTTGTCGCCGCGTGCTCGAGCGGGGGTGGAGTAGTCTCCGCGCCCAAAGCCAAGCCGACGACCCCGGCCTCCCCTGCGGCCCAGGTGACGATCACGCCCGCGAATGGCAGCAAGCAGGTGGAGCCCGCCACCGGGATCACCATAACGGCGGCGCACGCCAAGCTGACCAACGTCGCCATCCACACGAAGGGGACACAGGTAACGGGGAGCTACAGCCAGGGCGAAACGGTCTGGCACAGCGACTGGACGCTGGGCACGTCGCAAAAGTTCCTCGTGACCGCCACCGCCGTCACCAGTGCGGGCAAGACCATCACCTCGGCGAGTTCGTTCGCCACCCTCGCCCCGGAGCGCACATTCACGACCCAGATATTCGAGGGTGCGGGCCAGACCTATGGTGTCGGCATGCCCGTCAAGCTCACGTTCAGCGAGCCGATCAAGGACAAGGCCGCGGTCGAGCGCGCACTGGAACTGCGCTCATCCAAGCCGACGATGGGCGCCTGGTGGTGGGACGGTGACCAGACGCTCGACTTCCGGCCCAAGGTGTTCTGGCCAGCCAACACCGCGGTCGCGCTCATCGGGCACCTCGATGGCGTGCAGGGCGCGCCCGGAATGTACGGGACCTCCAACCTGACGCAGGCCTTCGACATCGGCGAGTCGCTGATCGTCCACGTGAGCACGTCCCACCACAACATGACGGTGTACAGGAACGGGCGGCACCTCTACACGTGGCCAATCAGCTCAGGGAAACCCGGCGACGACACGCCGAACGGGGTATTCCTGACCATCGACAAGGGCAACCCGGTGCGGATGAAGCCGGCCGATATCAAGCCCGGCCAGCCCGGCTACTACGACGTGAAAGTGAACTGGTCGGTCCGGTTCACCTGGAGCGGTGACTACATCCACTCGGCGCCGTGGTCGGTCGGCAATCAGGGCAGCTCGAACGTCAGCCACGGATGCGTCAACCTGGGGCCCTCCTACGCGCCGGTGTACTACAACATGGAAGTCCCTGGCGACCCGGTGGCTGTGACAGGCAGCACGGTGCACGGCGCGTGGGACGATGGCTGGACCGACTGGTACCTGTCCTGGACCAACGTGCTCGCCCGCAGCGCGACAGGTGAAGCGGTCGATGTCGGCCCGGCCGGCAGTTCGTACGTGAGCGCCGCCGCGCCGCAGACGCCGGGCGCGTCGCCCTCCCCCGCGTCCGCTACCCCCTGAGCGCCTGGTGGGCCACGCCGGCCGGGGTTTCCCCGGTCGGGCTCGCGGTCTGGATGGTGCCAAGCTCGCTGTGGCTCAGCCACCGGTGCCACGAGAACATCCAGGCCGTCACGTCGCCTGCCGTCGCCATAACCGGGCTGCGCCGAACGATGACGACGTCCCCGACCTGTGCACGGTCGTAATAAAGCTCGGCGCGGTCGGTGCTGAGGTTGACGCAGCCATGGCTGACGTTCGAGCTGCCCTGACTGCCGACCGACCATGGGGCCGCGTGCACGTAGTTGCCGCTGGGCGTGAACTTGACCGACCAGTACACCGGCGTGGGCGGGTAGTAGAACGGCCCGCTCGTGATCCCCACGCTCCGCGAACTCATGATCTCCGGGTTCTTCTTGTAGAGGACGACGAATGTCCCGCCCTCGGTGTCGAAATACGTCCCGGTGACCGGGTCGATCTCGTGCATGCCGCTGCTCTCCGGCCAGTTCCAGCGAAGCCTGCCATTCACGTAGTACTCCAGCCGGTGCGTCCTGGTGTTGACGTCGGTGATCTGCGAAGCCCCGATGGAGAAGCGCGTGTGCAGATCCCCCGTCGCGTAGGCGCCATCGGACGCGCGCAGGCCGGCCGCGTGGAAGTTGAGGCGGACAGCGGTATAGGCCGGCCAGTAGGACGCCGGCCGGAAGTCAACCTCCTCGTTACCGAACCAGGACCAGGCCCCCGTCACGGGCTTCGACGTCTCGATCTGCAGCGAGCGCTCAACGGCCGCCTTGTCCGCCACAGGGTGATCAAACTGGATGACCACCGGCTCGCCCACCCCAACCGTCTCGTGGTCAAAGACATTCACCGTCGCGGTCATGGTCATGGGTGAGCCGATGGTAGTGAACGCGGCGGTCTGGGTAACGGGCTCGCCGTCGGCGCGCCCGGCTGGAGCGCGTACTGGGTCTGCCAGCGGCCCGCGTCCGGGCTCAGCTCGCCCGGCGCGGACTCGTGGCCCGTCCGCACGCTCACGCTCGTGATCCTTCCGTACCTGGCGGTAACGGTGACGCCGCTGTCCGGGTGGGCGTGATGGCCGCCGCCAGGAGTGATCGTCAGCTGGGCCAGCGGCGCGGGCGCATGGCTGACGGAGACGTGCCCACGTTTGGCGGCACTGGCACGGCTCACGCAGCCGCTCACGGCCAGGGCAACGGCCGCCACGGCGGCGGCAAGCGAAACAAGTCCTCGATACCGGCGCCGCGCCATGCCCATCTCCTACTGTGCTGCTCCACCCGAACCCGGGTGCGGGACTCGGTAAACGAAACCTCGTGGGACTTAACGTCTTCTATCGGTAAAGACGTTCGGCGAGAAGGGAAGTTGCATCTCCGTTAAGGAAATAGTTACCCAAATTGGCGTATGCCCTTGATGCGGCGCTCACCCGATACGGCCGCACCGATGCGGCGCTTACCGCAGCGGCCGGAGGGAATCCGCCAGAACGGCAAGCTCCGGCCAGCTACTTGTACCCGTCACGACGATCGTGAACGCGCCCGGTGCCGAACGGTACATTGACCGCTGATCCTTATCGGGCCGGACGCGGCGGGCCCACCACGCACCGCCGGACCACACCGGCTGGAGCATATTGCCGTTGTTGGTCATCCGCCTGATGAATTCGGCCGGGCGCTCGCTGCTCTCTTCGAGGGAGGCGATCCGGCCGGAGGGGGTCAGGAAGCCGAGGTGCCAGCTCACCGGACCGCCGCGGGTGACGGTCAGCCGCGAGCTGACGGGCTGCCACCCGGCGGGCAGTCCCTGCGGCGCCAGCACCGTATGGGGCGCGGCGCGGCGGAAGTTGGCCAGATCGCCTTGGTAGCTCACCGTCACGGCGACCTGGGTGACCGGGCGAGGTGTCATGACGATGATCAGCGCGGCCAGGGCGAGGCAGGCGGGAACCGCGAGGAGCAGCAGGCGTGCGCCTCGGATCACGGATTCTCTATCCGTGACATGACCCTAAGGACGCCGTCGGCGAGGCACCGCGCATGCCCGGCGTCCTCGCCCAGCGACACCTCGGCGACCGCCATCACCATGGCCCCGGTCAGCACCACAGCGACGGCCTCATCGACCGGTTCGGCACTGCGCGCGAAGAATTCGGCGTTCTTCGTGGCCCACTCATGCGTCCGGCGCCGCATGATCAGATCGAACCCCGGCGGCCCGTCGCCGGACACGAACAGCCTGGCCAGGGCGCGCTCATCGATGCACGCGTCAAGATAGGCCTCCGCTCCGGCGAGGAACAACTGCTTGGGGTCGGTGACTCCCTTGTCGCGCGCCCCGCGCACCGCCTGCCGGGTCCGCTCGGCCAGTTCACGCTGGAACTCGTCGAACAGCATGAGATAGAGATCGGCCTTGCCGTCGAAGTGATGGTAGAGGCTGCCGACGCTCGCTCCTGCCTTCGTCACGATGTCGGTCACCCCGGCCTGTGCGAAACCCACCGAGGTGAAGACCTCTTCAGCGGCCGCCAGCAGCCCGCTCCGGGTAGCCGCGCCGCGTTCGGAGATCCGCACGGCAGTCGGTGCCTGCTCCGTCATGCGCCCTCGCAGCGCTCCTGTAGGCCGGAAACGAATATTCGGTGCTCAGACTACGCCCGGATCTGCCTGCCCCCCTCCGCCATAGGATCGCATCAGCGGCGAATGCGCACGGCGCGTGCGGGCATGAGCAAAACCACCCGAGCGTGACGGCAACGGCGAGGAGGCGCGATCGTGACGGGGAACCAGGCCATGTCACCGCTGCCGGGGCAGCCCGTACAGGCCGAGTACCAGCAGCAGGATCCGGGCCCGCCGGCGCGGCAGGCGCCCGACCGCAACCTGGCGCTCGAGCTCGCGCGGGTCACCGAGGCGGCCGCGATGGCCGCGGCCCGCTGGGTCGGCCGCGGTGACAAGAACGGCGCCGACGGCGCGGCCGTGAACGCGATGCGCCAACTGATCAACTCGGTCTCGATGAAGGGTGTCGTCGTGATCGGCGAGGGCGAGAAGGACCACGCGCCCATGCTGTACAACGGTGAGGAGGTCGGCGACGGGACCGGCCCCGCGTGCGACGTTGCGGTGGACCCCATTGACGGCACCAGGCTCGCCGCCAACGGCATGCCCAACGCGATCTCCGTGATCGCGCTGAGCGCGCGCGGATCCATGTACGACCCGTCCGCCGTCTTCTACATGTCGAAGCTGGTGACCGGGCCCGCGGCCGCGGACGCGGTGGACATCGAGGCCCCGCCGGCCTACAACATCAACGCCGCGGCGAAGGCGAAAGGCCGCTCGCCGCAGGACGTCACCGTGGTCATCCTCGACCGGCCACGGCACACCGACCTGATCGCCCAGGTCAGGGCGACCGGCGCGCGAATCAAGCTGATCACCGACGGCGACGTCGCTGGTGCCATCATGGCGGCCCGGGAGGACACGGGCGTGGATCTGCTGCTCGGCGTCGGCGGCACCCCGGAGGGGATCATCGCGGCGTGCGCGATCAAGTGCCTCGGCGGCGTGGTCCAGGGCAAGCTCTGGCCGCGCGACGAGGCCGAGCGCAGGCGGGCCCTCGAGGCCGGCCACGATCTTGACCGCATCCTCACCACGGACGATCTTGTCACTTCGGAGGATGTGTTCTTCGCGGCCACCGGCATCACCGACGGCGAGCTGATGGGCGGCGTCCGTTACCGGGGCGGCGGGGCGGCCACGCACTCGCTTGTCATGCGGGGGCGCAGCGGCACGATCCGCAGGATCGAGAGTGAGCACCAACTGTGGAAGCTGCGCGCTTACAGCAGCGTCAACTTCGACACCGCTGGCTGACGGCCGCACCACCGCCTCCACGAAGGTGGAAGGTGCGCAGATAGCGGTCTGTGTTAAAGCGGCCGGCTGCGCGCTGTGACGGGCCGCGGCGCGGCCCGTTTCGCGCGACGCGCGGGCCAGCCGGGCAGGGACGCTCAGCCACGGCCCACCGCGCGCCGCCCGATGCGGCCGATGCCGGGGCCTCGCCACCTTCGCCGCTTGGGGGTGCGGGCGGTGACGGCCCCGAACACCGTGAAGACGCGGACATCGATGACCGGCCCGTCGCCGACGGGCCGTACGTGGTTCACCTTGCCGCCAAGGACCGCGGTCCCGCCCATTTGCACCGCGACCCCTTCTGGCACGAGCAAATGCACGTTCCCGAAGATCGCCGTCGCGTGCATGACGGTGCGCGGCCGCTGCAGCAGGGCCTCGGTCAGGTCGAGGCTGACCTCACCGAAGATCGCAGTGACGGCGTAACTTTCTGGCACGACCCAGCGGCCCGCTCTGCGCTCGTTGCCGAAGACGGCGACCGCGGACCTCGACGCGTCCAGACGCAGCGGCTGTGCGGCCGCCTCCGCGAGATCGGAGGTGAGGACCGCAAGGTCTCCCAGGGTGCGGGCGGAGTACGCGCGGGCCACCCGTTCGGTATGTTCATCGAGCGTCAGCCGGCCGTCGGCGACGGCGCTGGCCAGGACAGCGACCACGCGCTCCCGGTCGTCGTCGGACGCGCGCAGGCTGCGCGGCGAGGGTCGGCGCTCCACGCCCCGACGATACCCGCACCGCCGCGCCGCGCCGCGCCGGGAGTGACGCCTCCGTCTCCCGGACGGAATGCCTCATCAGTTAGTTTGCTTATAGCAAGTATTCGTGAGACACCCGCGGGCGAAAGGTGACCGTGAGCGAACGCAGGCCAGACATCGCGCGATCCAGCAACGGCGACACCGGGATGGGGCGCGGATCTCGCTACAAGTGGGTGGCGCTGTCGAATACGACCCTGGGCATGCTGTCCGCGACGATCAACGCCTCCATCGTGATCATCGCCCTCCCGGCGATCTTCCGCGGGATCAAGCTCGACCCGCTCACCCCGGGCAACGTGAGCTACCTGCTCTGGATGCTGATGGGCTACCTGCTCGTCTCGGCGGTGCTCGTGGTGACGCTGGGCAGGCTGGGTGACATCTACGGCCGGGTGCGGATGTACAACATGGGCTTCGCCATCTTCGCCCTCGGTGCGCTGGCGCTGCCTTTCGACCCCTTCACCGGACCGGCGGGCGCGCTCTGGCTGATCGGCTGGCGGGTGGTCCAGGCGACGGGCGGCGCGATGCTGATGGCGAACTCACCGGCGATCCTGACCGACGCATTCCCTCCCGACCAGCGCGGCACGGCGCTGGGCATCAGCCAGGTGGCGGGCATCGCCGGCTCATTCATCGGCCTGATCCTGGGCGGAGTGCTTGCCGCCGTCGACTGGCGGCTGGTGTTCCTCGTCTCCGTCCCGGTCGGAGTGGCCGGCACGATCTGGTCCTACGTGAGCCTGCGTGAGATCGGCGCGCGCGCGCCCGCGCGCATCGACTGGCTGGGCAACATCACCTTCGCGGTCGGGCTGATCGCGGTCCTTGTCGCGATCACCTACGGGATCCAGCCGTACGGCGGGCACGTCATGGGCTGGACGAGCCCGCTGGTGCTGGCCGGCCTGATCGGCGGAACCGCGCTGCTCATAACATTCTACGTCATCGAGACGCAAATCAGCCAACCGATGTTCAACCTGGGGCTGATGCGGATACGGGCGTTCGCCGTCGGTAACGTCGCCCAGCTGTTGTCCGCGATCGCGCGCGGCGGGCTGCAGTTCATGCTGATCATCTGGCTGCAGGGCATCTGGCTGGTGCTGCACGGATACAACTACCAGGACACGCCGCTGTGGTCGGGCATCTACCTGCTGCCGCTCACGTTCGGGTTCGTCGTCTCCGGGCCGCTGTCGGGGTACCTGTCCGACCGGCATGGCGCGCGGGCCTTCGCCTCGGGCGGGCTGCTGATTTCGGCCGCGGCGTTCGGCGGGCTGCTGCTGGTGCCGACCGATTTCGCCTACCCCGCGTTCGCCGCGCTGGTATTCCTGGCCGGGGCGGGCATGGGCTTGTTCGCGGCGCCGAACACGACCGCGATCATGAATAGCGTGCCCGCCCGCCAGCGGGGCGCCGCGTCGGGGATGCTCGCCACGTTCCAGAACTCGGGTTTCGTGCTGTCGATCGGCATCTTCTTCTCCCTGATGATCGCCGGGCTGGCCGCTAGCCTGCCCACCACGCTGACGCGCGGCCTTACCAGCCAGGGCGTGCCGTTGACGATCGCGCACCAGATCGGCTCGCTGCCGCCGGTGGGCATTTTGTTCGCGGCCTTCCTCGGCTACAACCCGGTGCGGCAGCTGCTCGCGCCCACCGGCGTTCTCCACCACCTTCCGCCCAGCCACGTCGCGGTGCTGACCGGCAAAACGTTCTTTCCGCAACTGATCTCGCAGCCCTTCCACCACGGCCTGGTGATCGTGTTCAGCATGGCCATGGGCGTGCTTGTCGTCGCCGCCCTGGCGTCCATGCTGCGCGGCGGCCGGTACATCCACGATGAGCACGCGCAGGAAAACGCAATGGTCACGAGGGACACGAGCCTGGATCGCGCGCACGCACGCCAGGGCACCTTGAGCACGGCCGAGCGGGCCCACGCGGGTTCACGCGAGGGCTCGCCGCCCGCTCGCCAGGCCTGACCGAGCGCCTACCGCGGCTGGCGCGCTAGCGACCCTTGCTTGGGTGGCTAGGAGGTGCCCACGCCCCAGCTGCCCTCGGGGATCCAGTACGCCGCCACGTCCCTGGACAATGCCCTCGCTCCGGTGACCACGGCGGGCAGCAGATGCCGTGGATCGGAGCCGTGGCTGCGGGCGACGACCGACAGGGCAGCGACGACCCGGTGCTCGACATCCGTCACCGGCGCGGCGACCGACGACGTGCCGAGTGTCATCTCCTCCCTGGTGACGACGAAACCGGTCCGCCGCACCTGGGCGAGGCAGGCACGCAGCACATCTGGGTCGGTCATGGTGTGCGCCGTGTGCGCGGGCAGGCCCGCGGCCAGTATCTGGTCGCATTGGTCCGCGGGGGCGTGGGCCAGCAGGATCTTCCCGACCGCCGTGGCGTGCAGCGGCAATTCGGCGCCCACCCGGGTGACGATTGGCACCGACCGAGAGCCGCGGAGCCGCTCGATGTACAGCGCCTTGCCCTGGCGGAGCACAGCGAGCTGCACATTCTCGTGTGTGCCTTCGTACAGGTCCTCCATGTGTGGCAGGGCAAGTTCCCGAAGGCCACTGACCGCCGACGGCTGGGCGCCGATCCGCCACAGCCTGGTGCCGACGCGGTAGGTCCCCCCGGGCAGGCGTTCAAGGAAACTGGCGCGCGTCAGCTCGCCAACGAGACGATGGCCGGTGCCAAGAGGCAGGTCCGACCGGCGGCATATCTCGGTCAGGCTCAGGCGTGCGTTGCTGTCGGCGAATGTCTCAAGGATCGCCATGACCTTGCCCGCGACGGTACGCGGGCGCGATGGTTTGTCTTCGGCCATACCCTGCCTATCAAGAGGCGTGCGGCATTCCGTCACAAGGCGAAGAACACTGTCTCGTTCTCGCCCTGAAGGTGCACGTCAAAACGGTACAGCCGGTCATCATCACGCCGTGCGATCAGCGTCGCGCGGCGCTTGGGGTCCACGGCGGAAAGCACGGGGTCGCCCGCATGGGCGTCGGCGTCCTCGGGGAAGTACACCCTGGTCGCCACCGGCTTGAGCAGGCCCCGGGCGAAGACGAGCACGGCGGCGTGCGGCGCCGAGCCGTCGGCATGGCCGGGCTTGATGGTCGAGAACCAGTAGCTGCCGTCGCGGTCGGTGCCGCACCGGCCGAAGCCGCAGAAGCCGAACGGGTCGCGCCGCAGCGCGCCGACCGCCGCTGACGGCAGGCCGCTGGAGTCCGCCTGCCACATCTCAACCAGCGCGTCAGGTACCGGCTCACCTTCCCCGTCGAGGACCCGCCCCCGGATCCTGATCGCGTCGGTATGCCACTGCGGCACGATGGAAGGCCCGTCATCGTAAGGCAGCCCGACACCGAAGAACGGGCCGGGAGGCTGCGACGGTGTCGTCATCATCCCGCCACCGGCGTGGCGCCGAGCACGATGTCCCACTGGTAGCCGAGGGCCCAGTCCGGCACGGTCGTGTCCAGGTCGAAATCACAGACGAGGCGGGCGCGGGCCCACTCGGGTACCGACTGGTAAATCGGGTCGTAGGCGAACAGCGGATCACCGGGGAAGTACATCTGGGTCACCAGCCGCTGGGTGAATGCGGTGCCGAACACGGAGAAGTGGATGTGCGCCGGCCGCCAGGCGTTGTGGTGATTACGCCATGGGTACGCGCCCGGTCTGATCGTAATAA
>WNGQ01006418.1_pt1 | contig 11619 bp, 9 predicted proteins | sample 5407661 | NCBI WGS metagenome assembly WNGQ01 (sample SAMN13153382, study PRJNA577476) | soil metagenome | isolation source: 60 cm soil or saprolite under Garry oak tree replicate 2 | place: USA:California | collected 2016-06-15
TCGACTGAGCGCAACGAGTCAGAACTTCGCGCTATATGTCGACAAGGGGCTGAACGCGACCACGGAGTACTGCTACCAAGTGCGTGCGTTCCGGGCGTCCACCGTCAAGCTGAAATACTCGGCGTTCTCGAATACCTCGTGTGCCACTACGCCTGTAGCCGCCCCACCCGCTGCCCCGTGGGCGCTGACGGCGACTCCGTATCCCTGGCAGATCTCGCTGTGGTGGTCAACCGACATGGTCGCCGTTGACGGCTTCATCATCGAGCGATGCGATGGCACGGTGTGCGGCGATTCGGATTTCCAGGTGATCGACGTGTCCCCCTTCGTCATGTATTCGGACTATGACGCGGTAGGTGTAGGTCATCCCTTGGACCGCGTAATAGTCCGAATACATGACGAACCGTGATACCAACGCATTACAACACCCTCGGAGGTGACTCATGAAACCGCAGCTCGCCGCCACAGTCCTACTCGTGCCGTTGCTTGTCGTTGCGTGCGACCCACCCGCGGCGGTCACGACCAGATCGCCGAACCCGCAGTTCGACTTCATGAACGGGCCGGCAGATTTGCCCAACGTCTTCCGCGGTGATTCCGTCCTGCTGTTCGTTTGGGCCGACGTCACGACCAACTACGTGATCGTCGTGAATGCGCCGCTCGGCGGCGTCCACGCGCTGCGCCGCTGCGGCGGGGCACTCACCCCCGAACCCCAGCCCGTGCAAACCGTCGGCGAGATGCAGGATGTCTTGCGGCAGCTCCGTTTGCTACGCGACGTGAACATCCACATCTACAGCCCCGTGCCTTCGCCGTTCAGGAACTTCACGGACCTCTGCCAACTCAGTCCCTTCGCCCAGGGCACGGGGAACCTGACCTCGACCGACAACGACCGGCACGTCACGGGCAGCGGCGCCAATGCCTTCGGCTTTCGGGCAGAGGGGATCGTCGACCTGGTCAGCGGCGGTAGCGCACGGGTGCTCGCCGAAAGCGAACGCCTGATCGCCCCTGACGGGACGGTTACCGAGATACTGGTCAACAACGTGCGGCTGATTCCGCAGTAAAGGAACGAGCTACCATGATCACGACGCAACGAATGCTTCTCGGGGTGGCGGCGTGGCTTGGGTGGAGCTGAAACAGCGATTCAGATTCGGTCGAAACAAGTCGGCCAGCTCGAAAGTGAAGGGCTGGCCGGCGCCCGCCGGACGCCACACGAGCCGCTCCCGTTCGATCGCAGGGAACTCGGCATCCGGCGTCCACACCTCGACGCGCTGGTCCGCACCATCTACTCACCCAGTACAGCGGCACGCGGGCCTCCTGGTAGCGGCGGCGCTTCGTAAACCGGTCCAACACTTCAGCAGCAACGAGCAGCGAGCTGAGCTTCGACCAATCACCAGTCCGTGCTTCGTCGAGCGGGACCACGAATACGTCGGGTTGCACGAGGACGTCCTGCCCCCACGAGATGTCGGCGGGCGACGTCAGCATTACCCCGACCGGCTCGTGTTCCAGGTACTTGGCGACGGCAACGGCCAGCCGGCTCACGAGAAGCTGGTGGTTCAGGCGGGGTGCCGGCGTCACCAGCAGCCCCCCGTACACGACTTCGTAGCGATTGCCGTCGTCGGGAAGCTGGCGGACCATTTCGGCAGTCCAGTAGATCGGTGCGGCCATGCCCATAGTATCGGCTCCTCGGCGTACGGTGAGCAAGGGAACGCCATGCCGTAACGGGGGCATAACGCTCAGCAATCGTCGAGGTGGTAGGCTGCACGGCCCCTTATAAAGAGCACCGTCAGCGAGCATGAGGAGGAGGACCCATGTCACGCCCGTCCCGCATCATCGCTTCACTCGCTCCACTCACCCTGCTGATTGGGTGCAACGCGAAGCCTGACCAAGTCACGTTCGCACTCCAGGCCGATCGCTTCGCCAGCTCCGAGTGGTCCGACCCGGTCAATCTCGGCCCGCTGATAAATTCCAGCGCCCTCGACGCCAACGCCGGCCTCTCGTCCGACGCGCATACGCTCTTCTTCGTCTCGACACGCACCGGCGGTCTCGGCAATCTCGATATCTGGATGTCGCATCGCCGCTGTCTGGCGTGCGATTGGGAAGCCCCGGTGAATCTCGGTGCGCCGATCAACAGCGACGCGATCGACGCCGCACCGACGCTGTCTGAAGACGGCCGCCTCCTGTTCTTCTATAGTGCGCGCGCTGGTGGTTTCGGCCTCGGCGACGTTTACGTCTCCCATCGCGTGAGCACCGGCGCGGACGGGGACGTCTGGGGCCCTCCGGTGAACCTCGGACCGGATGTGAATACCGCGGCCAACGAGCAGGGCTCGTTTTACGTGCATGAGCCAGGAGAGCCGAACGCCTTCGTGTACTTCAATCGACCGACCGCCGGCGGCAGCCTCGACATCTACCGGGTCGTGGTGTCGAATGACGGCGACGCGCTCGGTCCTGCGGTCCTCGTCCCGGAGCTGAGCGACCCGACCGCGGTCGACCAAAAAGTGACGGTGAGCGCGGACGGTCACGAGCTGCTGCTGTCCTCGATGCGGGCGGGAGGCTTCGGCAACTTCGACATCTGGCGCTTCACCCGCCAGTCCGCCCAAGACCCCTGGTCGAATCCAACCCATTTGGACGCGCCGATCAACACTCCGGACCTCGATTCGCAACCGGTGCTCTCGCGCGACGGCCGTACGCTGATCTTCACGTCGAACCGGGCGGGCGGGTTCGGTCTACAGGATCTGTGGATGTCGACGCGTCGGCCGGGCGGGCAGTAGCGGGGGGAGGAGTTGGCCCCCTAGGATTCGAACCTAGATTAACGGATCCAAAGTCCGCTGTCCTGCCATTGGACGAGGGGCCAGTCGTCTGCGGTGGTGGAAGTTAATGAGGGGCGAGCGCAGATGCTCGCCCCTGCACGTAATCCAATCGGCGCCACCGTTCTCATTGGACCACGATCACGCCGGTCATGGCCGCGCCGTGGACCGCACATTGGTAGGGGTAGATCCCGGGATTCTTCAGAGTCACCGTATAGCTGTTGTTGCGTGCGCCCATGACGACACTGTTCCTGAAGATCCCGGGCGGCGTGCCCGTCGACTGAATGCTGTGCGACCCCTGCGCGTCCCAGATCCACGTGACACTACCGCCCGCCGCAATCGTGTCCACAGCGGTGTTCTCGCTGCCGTTATGAGCGCTTCTGAAATAGATATTCCCGACCCTAACCTGGCCGACCGGGCCGCCACCACCGCCTCCCTGGGGTGAGTTCACGCTGCTGCATGCCGCCAAGGAGACGAGGGCAGCGGCCACGATCCATGCCATTCGCATTTCACAAACTCCAGGTCAGGTGTGAGAGACTCCGCCCACTCACTATCGGACGACGATCGTTCCCCGCATGGCCGATCCGTGCACCGCGCAGTCGTACTGGTACGTGCCCGCCGTATTGAACGTGACCGCGTAAGTCTTCCCGTTGCCGCTCTCGATGGCGCTGTTCTCAAAACTCGGCGCGGCCGTGGACTGGACGCTGTGCGAAGTCGTTCCCGTGGCCGTCCAGGTCCACGTGACGGTGCTACCGACGGCGACTGTATCAACCGCGGGGTTCTGGGTCCCGTTGTGCCCGCTCCGGAACAGGATGTTCCCGACCACGATCTGTCCGGACGGACCACCCCCCCCGCCACCACCACCGCCGCCGCCACCGCCGTAAGAGGTGATGCTACCGCAGGCGGCCAGAGCGAAGAGGGTTGCTGCTACGATCCATTTTGCGTGTCGCATAGGACAAACTCCGTGCAAGTGGTTCACATCGATCGCTGACGCAGACAATCGTAGCCGTTGTCCCACGCGGGAGGCATCGGACGCAACACCGTTGGCGATTGGAAAACGCAGGAACAGACGTGTCGGACAGCGGACTACATACTCGAGGATGGTTGCGTCAGCCGATCAGCCCATACCTCGCGGCGTAGCGGACCAGGTCCGCGTTCGTGGCCACCGCCATTTTTTCGAGTATGCGCGTCCGGTAGGTGCTCACGGTCTTGGCCGAGATCGCGAGCTCGCTGGCGATCTGCGAGACCGTGAGGCCGCTCCCCAAGCGCCGCATGACTTCGAACTCGCGATCGGACAACAGCTCGTGGGGCGCGCGCTGTACACCCGCATCGAGATGCGTGGCCAGCCGCTCCGCGAGCGTCGGACTGACGTACTTGCCACCCCGATAGACGCGGCGGATCGCTTCCAACAACTGATTGGGCGAATGATCCTTCGTGAGGTAGCCCGAGGCCCCAGCCTTGAGCGCTCGCACCGCCCACTGGTCTTCGGGGTGAACGCTCAAGACCAGGACCCGGATGGTCGGATGGCGGGCTCGCAGGTCCCGAAGCGTCTCGAGAAAGGGACCGCCCGGCATCGACACGTCGAGCAGCACAAGATCGGTGGCTGTAGCTTGGAGCGCGGCAATCAGCGTCGCCGCGTCGCCCGCCTCACCCGAAATCACCAGACCTGGGTCCGCTTCGACAATACGGCGCAGTCCCTGCCGGACGATCGGATGGTCGTCGGCAATGAAGATCCGAATCGCGGTCCCCCCCGATCGGCTCACGGCCCGGCGACCGGAATCGTGACGACGATCGCGGTGCCCTCGCCCGGGCTGCCTCGGATCAACAGGGTCCCCCCGCAGGCCAACGCCCGCTCGCGCATGCCCACCAATCCCAGGGACCGAAGGCCGCTCAGCGACTGGGGCACGAACCCGACGCCGTTGTCCTCGACCGCGAGGATGATGGCCCTCTCCAGACGGCGCACCGTCACGTCCACTCGGGTGGCTTTGGAGTGTCGGGTAACGTTGGTCAGCGCTTCCTGGATGATCCGGAAGGCGTGACTCGCCACCTCGTCGGGGAGCTTGGGGAATTCCTCGGCCTGGAGCGTGATCGCGATTCCCGTACGTTGCGTCGCCTCCTGCACCAGGCATTCGACGGCGGCCTGCAGGCCGAGCTGGTCGAGCGTGCTGGGCCGGAGCTCGCTGGCGATCCGGCGGACCACCGCCATCGTTTCGTCGATCCGGGCCGTGATCGACTGATCGATCATGCGGAACGCTCCAGAATCTCTCGCGCCGCGCGGTCGCTTGCCGCCGAGCCAGGCTACGTCGAGTTTCAACGCGGTGAGCGCCTGGCCCAATTCGTCGTGGATCTCCCGCGCGATCCGCGTGCGTTCCTCTTCTCGCGTCGTTTGCAGCCGGGCCGCGAGGGCCCGCAACTCGGACCGCGACTGCTCCAATTCCTTCGCGGCCAGAACACGCTCGGTGACGTCACGCTGAATCCCGAAGTGTCCGGTGATCCGACCGGCCTCATCGTAGAAGCACATGTAGTCGCCTTCGACCCACATCGTCGATCCGTCGAGTCGCCGCTCATTGGTGACGCTGTGGGTGTGACCGGCGTCGAACAACGCCCGCCAGCCGCGGCGTCCGCCATCGAGATCGTGCCGGAAGAAATCACTCGGCGTCAGACCGATGAGCTCCGAAGGCTTGGCGCGGAACTGTTTGGCCATCGCCGGATTCACCTTGGTCATACGCTGATGAGCAAAGACGTACTCCAAGACCGCATCCTTGTCGGTCCCCGGCCCCCATTCGACCGGTTGATCGAGCATCATGAAAAAGAAACCGTCCTGGGAGCTTTCGAAGAAAGCTTCCAGGAGTGCAGGCGTATTGAACTGCGCTGTTTCCGCGGAAGGTGGCACCGTCGAGTCTCCTGGCTCGGAAGATGTGGAGGGGGCCCCGGGCGAGCCAGGGCCCCGCACGTGGTACGGACAGGCTACGGCAGGGGGTGCGGCTCGCCGTAGACGAAATCATCCATGACGACGAGATCCTTGGTGCCCCCGGCGCTAATATCCGTGCTCGTCGCGCTCAAGGCCGCGTCGCCGCTGGTGATCCGCACGCGGGCGACGATCGGGGACGGGAAAACGGCGCCGGTGAACGACAATAATTGCGTACCGCTGTGATTGGGTGCCACGAGTAGGGCGATCCGAACGTTATTCGCATCGAAGAATTCGACCGTGGTGGAGCCGTGCCGGTCCACGTCCGAGAAGACGACTCCGAAGCCGTTCACCAGTCCGTTGGTCGTGGTGCCGACGACCTTGAAATCGACATCGAGCTGGTTGCTGCCCACTGCCATGAACAGCTTCTTGGTCGAGAAGAACCTGAACTGGTCTCCCAGACCGGCGTTGACGGCTGCGAAGTCAGTGCTGTCGACTCGAAAGCCGGTTCCGGGGGTCGTGAACACCGCGCCCCGCTTCGAGTTCACGTTGAAGAAGTTCGCGGGGAAGGTGTCGACGTCGGTCAACGCGGCGGGGACGCCGTCCCAGTTGATCTCACGCCGGCCGCTGTCGGCCGGAGGCGCGTTGGGTGCGTTGAGGCTACCGCCCAGCGCGGCCCGAAACTCGATCAACTTGGCCGCGACCGATACGCTGTCGCCCAGCGTCTCAAACGTGCTGTAGGTTGGAGTGGGAGGCGAATTGGCATCGTTGCACGCAGCCAGGACTGCGAGGGCCCAGAGGGGAGCAAAGACCGTCGGTTTCATCGCGTTCTCCATCGTGAGTAGGATCGGTTCGCTGACGATGGCAAGGCTAGCGGTCGCCTATCGATGGCAGTATCAGACCCAATGCCGTTGGCACGTGGAAGAAGCGGAACAGCGCTGTCAGGCGAAGGACTACATGTGAAAGGGCTGCCGAACGCCATCCCTGGACAGTGCGGCCCGCCGCGGTCTAATCTCTCTCATGCGCGATAAACTCCTTACAGCACTGGCCATCCTTTCTCTGGCCGCCAGCGCGAGAACCGCCGTCGCTCAGACCGCCCTGCAGCTCCGCTGGGAGCTGGTGGGGGACAGCATCACACATGATGGAGCCGCTTCTCGTGCAGTATTCACCATCACGAACCGTGACGCGAAGCCGCTCCCCGCGACCGGATGGGCGATCTACTTCAGTGCGTTGCACTCGGCCGACTCGGGGAGCGTGGGATCCGGATTCGCGATCCAGAACGTGATGGCCGACCTGCACCGCATCGTCCCCGCAGCCGGGTTCACGGGACTCGCGCCCGGCGCGACCGTCAGGATTCCATATCTCACTTACCATCTCCGCAATCGCAGTTTCGCTCCGGCGGGCCCCTACATCGTGTTCGACGCCGCGAGGGACTTCGGCGTGTCGTTGACCGATTACGCCGCGGCTCCGTTCGAGCGCTCGCAGGGTGTGGTGACACCGGAAACCCAACTCGCGCTCGACTCCGTGATCCACGACATCCCCGCGAGCGAGCTGCCACCGGTGTTCCCGACGCCGGTGCAGGTGACTAGGGGAACAGGAGAGCTGCGCCTTACCGCAATGCCGCAGGTCAGCGCGTCGCCCGAGCTCGCGAACGAGGCAGCGTTCGCCGCCGAGTATCTGCGGCCTTACTTTCGGGGGCGCGGGCAGGGGGTAGCAGTCCAGCTGCGACTCGAGATCGGCGCGGTCGAGGGGCAGTCGTCGCCCGAGGCGTACGAGTTGGTCGTCGATTCCGCGGCGGGCATTCGGATCGTCGGTGTTTCGTCCGCCGGCGTCTTCTATGGTCTGCAGTCACTGCGCACTCTGCTGCCGCCGCCGTCTCCTCGTGGAGGGCTGGTACTGCCCGCGCTTCGCGTTGCAGACGCGCCCCGCTTCGGCTACCGCGGGTTCATGCTCGACGTCGCGCGCAACTTCCATCCCAAGGCGGTGGTGTTGCGCACGCTCGACCTGATGGCCCGCTACAAGCTCAACGTCTTCCATATGCACCTCACCGATGACGAAGGGTGGCGTGTCGAGATTCCGAGCCTTCCCGACCTGACTGCGGTGGGGGGCCGGCGCGGCCACACACTCGACTCGCGCGAATTCCTTCAGCCTGCGTTTGGTTCGGGTCCACAGGCGGGCCGCCCGTTCGGCAGCGGATTCTTTTCCCACGCCGACTATGTCGACATTGTGCGCTACGCGGCCGCGCGACACATCGAGGTGATCCCCGAGATCGAGATGCCGGGCCACGCGCGCGCGGCAATCAAGGCGATGGAGGCGCGATTTCGCGCGACCGGGGACCAGCAGTACCGGTTGACCGATCCCGCAGACACGTCGAGGTATACGTCCGTACAGGGCTACCCCGACAACGTGATGAACCCGGCGCTCGAGTCGACGTATCGATTCATCGAGCGCGTGGTGGGCGATCTCGTTGCGATGCACCGCGAGGCCGGTGGGCCGCTCCGCCACATCCACATGGGCGGAGACGAAGTCCCGCCAGGAGTGTGGGTCGGGTCGCCGGCGGTGCGAAGCTATATGCAGGCGCACGGTCTCACGAGTGTCGACGATCTCTGGTTCGTCTTTTATGGCCGGATCGAGCAGATCCTGAAGGCGCAGGGCCTCGTCCCCTCGGGATGGGAAGAGATCGCGGTACGCAAGACCAGCCGCGACGGACGCCGGACGAACATTCCCAATCCCGACTTCGCCGCGCGGGGCTGGCGCGCCTATGTCTGGAACAATGTCCCCGGCTGGGGCGCCGAAGACCTCGCCTACCGGCTTGCGAACGGCGGGTACGACGTCGTGCTAAGCCCGGTGACGAACTACTACTTCGACCTCGCGTGGAATCAGAACCCCGAGGAGATCGGACTCGACTGGGGTGGCTTCATCGACATGGAGAAGCCATTCCGATTCATCCCGTTCGATTACTATCGCAACACGCGCGTCGACCGTGCAGGCAAACCGCTCGATCCGGCAGTCTTCACCGGTAAAGATCGGCTCACCGACTACGGCCGCGGCCACATCGTGGGCATCCAAGCCAACCTGTGGTCCGAGACACTGGGGGGCGAGGGGCGGCTCGACTACATGCTGGTCCCGAAGCTCTTCGGGCTCGCCGAGCGGGCGTGGGCGCCTGTTCCTGATTGGGTCAAAGAAGCGGACGCGGCCCGTTCCGATTCGCTCTACCGCGAAGCCTGGTCGCGCCTGGCGAACATCGTTGGCAAGCGCGAGCTGCCGCGCCTCGATCGGGACGTACCGGGACTGAATTACCGCATCCCGACGCCCGGCCTGAAGGCTGAGGGCGGGGTTGTGTACAGCAATGCTGAACTGCCGGGCTTCACACTGCGCTACACAACCGACGGCAGCGAGCCCACCGTGCGCAGCCCAGCGGTCAAGGGTCCGATCCCGTTACGGGGCGTGGGCGGGGGCGGGGGAACCGTTCGTGTCGCCGCGTTCAGCACCACGGGACGCAAGGGCAACACAGCCAGGGTCGCGGGCCCTTAGCTACTGCGTCTCCGCGACCACATTCGCGATATTCTTCTGCTTGAGTAGCCCGTTGAATTGCGCCAGGTCCTGCGCCACGAGCTGATCGAAGCGCGTGCGTGACGCGCTCAGCTGCTGGCCGAGCAGCTGCCGCACCTCGAGCTGCTGGCGTGTGGGCGCGAAATCGGAGCTCGCGATCCCGCCAGCGAGGTACGCGATCTGCGCCGCGAGCTTCGCCGGCCAGCGCACGTCGTCCTGGCCTCGACCCGTGAGCCGCAGCTGGTGCAGGTCCCCCTCGACCGTGATGAACTTTTGCTCCAGGGAATCCGCCGCCGCGCGGATGTCAGCGGCCAGCACGCTCCGCAGCGTGACCAGCTGGCTGCGCACCATCTCGATCTGGTTGATGAGCCCGACCGTGGCGCCGAAATCGCTCTGCAAGTCGAACAGCAGCGAATCCTGCGTCGCGATCTCCTGCTCGCTCCCGCCGGAATTCGGATCTTTAAGCACCACTAGTGGCTGTGAGTACTCCTGGCCTCCCACCGATAGCTTCACCGTGTACGTCCCAGGCGACATCAACACGGTCAGCGTCGCGATCCCCGGCGCGGGCCGCCAACCCTCGGTCCCGAGCCTCACGTCCGGCGCGTACAGCGGTGGCGTGCGCAGCCGGGCTGGCGGCGTGGAATCGTTGCGAAGATCCCACCACACCCGGTTGATGCCGGCGTTCTTCGTCCCCTTGAGCGTGCGGATCGTCTTGCCCGCCGCGTCCTGAATGGCGAGAGTGGCGTCGCCGGCCCCCGAGGGGGCCGACTTGAGCCAGTAATTGATCGCGGCGCCGTAGGGTGGATTCTGCCCGGCGGTGGGATCGTCAGTCATCGCGTTCGGCGACGTGATCGAGCGGAACCGGTACGCGGCGCGCGGCTTGAACAGCGCGGCCGTCTGACCACGAACGTCCCCGGTGAGCTGCTGCAACGGTGTCAGGTCGTCGAGGATCCAGAAGCCGCGCCCGTACGTCGAGACCACGAGGTCGTTGAAGTGATCCTGGATCACCAGCCAGTACACGGGCGCGTGCGGGAGACTGGTCTGCAGCGGCTGCCAACTCTCGCCGTCGTCGAACGACACGAACAGCCCGCTCTCGGTACCGAGGTAGAGCAGTCCGCGACGCACCGGGTCCTCCCGGACCACGTGCGCGTAGCTCGCCGGCCCTTTGGCGACGCCGTTCACGATGAGTCGCCAGCTGCGCCCGTAGTCGGTCGTCTTGTAGACGAACGGGTCGCGGTTGTTGGCCTGATGCGCATCCACCGTGAGGTACGCAGTGCCGGTGTCGTAGCGCGACGGTTCTATGTTCGAGACCGTGCCCCACGCTGGCATGCCCGGAATGCTGGCCGTGACGTTCGTCCAGTTCTTCCCGCCGTCGCGGGTGAGCTGCACCAGGCCATCGTTCGTGCCCGCCCAGATCAAACCCGCCTTCAGCGGCGACTCCGCGATCGCGAACACCACGTCGGCGTACTCGACGCCGATGTTGTCCGGAGTGAGCCCGCCCGAGATCTGCTGCTTGCTCTTGTCGTTGAGCGTCAGATCGGGGCTGATCACCTGCCAGCTCTTGCCGGCGTCGGTCGTCATGTGGACGAACTGGCTGCCGGCGTAGATACGGTTGTGATCGTGCGGTGAGATCGTCAGCGGCATCGTCCACACGAAGCGGTACTTCACGTCCGCCGCCGGGAAACCGATCGTGCTCTGCGGCCATATCTCCACGTTCTGCGCCTGCCGCGTGCGCTCGTCGTAGCGCACCACGATCCCGCCCACGCTCCCCGAGCCGGACGCCGACGACCAGATGATGTTCGCGTCGGTGGGGTCGGGCGTCGCCCAGCCGCTCTCGCCACCGCCCACGGAATGCCACTCCCCGCGCGGGATGATGCCCGTTCCTCCTCCGCCTCCGCCCCCCCCGAAGCCGCCGATCTTCGAATTCGACGGCCCGCGCGACGACGGCCCGTCCTGGCGGTTGCCCATCACGTAATAAGGGATCTGGTTGTCCACGGTGGCGTGATACATCTGCGCGATCGGGAGTTGCACGCGATCCCAGCTGCGGCCGCGGTTGGTGGAGATCGCGACTTGCCCGTCGTTGCCCACGACCATGCGGTTGCCGTCGGTCGGGTCGATCCACATGTCGTGGTTGTCGCCGCCGGGCGATTGCGGGAACGGGACGTTCGTCGTCGTCTCCCCGCCGTCGAGCGTCTTGGAGAAGGCCGCGCACAGGAAGTACGCCTCGTTGTCGCGGTCGGGCGCGACCGCGACGCGCGTGTAGTACGGCTGGCGGCATGACAACTGTCGGTCGTAGGACACGACGCGCCAGTTCTCACCGCCGTCGTCGGAGCGCCACAGCTCGCCGCGATCGGTGTCTTG
>WNGQ01008589.1_pt1 | contig 11619 bp, 8 predicted proteins | sample 5407661 | NCBI WGS metagenome assembly WNGQ01 (sample SAMN13153382, study PRJNA577476) | soil metagenome | isolation source: 60 cm soil or saprolite under Garry oak tree replicate 2 | place: USA:California | collected 2016-06-15
TTCCAAATTTTGGCGAAGTCACGTTCAAACCCACACAACGTGACGCGATCTTCCAAGCCATAGTATCCGATTACGTCTTGAAGATATCGTTCATCCGGGCCGCTCCCGAAAAGATCAAGTCGCCAGTTGCGTCCCTTCCACTCCGCGGTCGAAAGCGCGTGCAGAGTCCGATCCTGGCATTTACTGCCTACTTCGTACCGGCCCACTGTCGCAAATCGCACTTGCTCTAAATCACCAGGCCAGGGTAATGGGTGCTCCAACCGCGTTCTGATTGGATTGGGTAAAATCGCAATAGGCAGAGTTGATGTTAGTTGTCTCTGCAATAGCTCCGCATTGTCACGCGAGACGCAGATGATTCGCCGCGCTGAACGATAAAGCGCTCGCAACGCCTCGCGTTCGGCTTGGCCGGTGACATACGACTCCGCGTTGCCCTGAATGATGAACACCCGGCCGCCTGTGTGCGCTCTTAAAAACCTGTAGAGATCTTTGTCGCGATACGGTGTTGCTGGAGGGCCGGAGGTACATACAACTTCAGGCTGCCACCGCTTCAACTGCCGAAATCGGGAATACAAACCACGCGACACGGTGCGCGATGTGTAGCGATTTAGGGGGTTGTATGCGAAAACCACTCCACCAAGAGCATGGAATTTGGTGAGCTCTTCAGACTGCGCGATTGGCGTTTGTACCATGACGGCGACGGAATGGCCACGGTGCAGTGCTTCTGTCGCGAACAGTTTCCACATCTCTTCACTACCCGCCCACGAGTAATCGCCAACGGTAGAAATTATCCCGATTCGCATTCGATCAGTTATTCTTTCGCAGGACTCGGAAAGCTGCTGCGAATTCGGCGCGCCGGAACTCCGGCCCAAATTTCTGCTCCGGGAATCGAACTAGTGACGACACTTCCCGCGCCAACCACCGCGTTGTCGCCGATTGTAACCCCAGGCAGCACTACGACGTGAGAACCTAGCCAGACGTTTCGACCGATTGTAATCGGCTCTCCTTCATATCCTTGCATCCGAATAGGTAAATCATGTTGGTCGAAGCGGTGATTGCCGCTAATGATGTAACAATAAGCGCCAATTAAGGTGTCGCTTCCGATCCAGATCGGCTTCCAGGCACCCAGATAGGTGTTTCTCCCAACAAACACATTAGCTCCGGTAATCACCGACGGTTCACTGCCAGCTTCGGCCGCGCACCAAACAGTGCACTCGCGCTCAATGACGGTACCCGTGCCGAATTTCAGCCATGGCTTCACGTCAGCGCGCCCAGTCAGTTCAATCGATTTGTGAATCGACACCCCATGCCGACGCATTTCTCGGAGCCAGGATCGGCGCAGGCACCATCGTTGAAGGCGCTGATAAGAGCGAGTGATGGTCGTTTTCAAAAACCTTCAGCGACGTTGCGACCGTACCAATTTCTCGCACTCCCGGAGTAACACGGCGTGGATTCGGCTGGGTTCGAATCGACTCTGATACATTCGGCGTGCGTTTGCGACAAGCTGTTTCTGACGTTCTGAGTTACGAGCGATATTTTGAAGAGTAGTAATACAACCTGCCGCATTGGGCGAAGTGTAACACTCTGCCGCATCAAATTCGCGAGCAGCACGAACTGCAGAAGAATACTCCGGTCCCCAGACGATAATTGGTTTTTGAAATGTCAGGTAATCAAGAAACTTTGTCTTGAAGCTGGTTCGCTCAATTTGAGCGCACTCATTACCAAAACCCATCGGTAACAACAGCAAATCGGCTTCTTGAACATGGGTCTTGAGCTCATCAAAGGTTACTTGTCCTTTGTAAACACCGGTTGTTCGTACAGCGCTGTCAAAGTTTTGGCTCCAACTAGCGTGGCTGCCGAAAATTTCGAAACGCAACTGGGAGCCGGAGCTTGCTCGCACAAGCTGCTCGAGCATTGGTCCGTACCAAGCCGAAAGGCTGCCTGCGAAGAACACGGTGGCCGGCCCGCTACCAGAAGTGAACGGAACGAATTCGCGTTTGTTGTCGAGCACGCTACATCCGGTTGGATACAACACATGCGCGTTAGGATGTGGGCCGAGTGCCTCGAGCATCCCTTCCGAGGTACAGAATGCGAGATCGCAATCGCGGTAGAACTTACGAAAGGCCCTTTCGATCGAACCGCGAAAGTACGGGTGCATCAGAACTCCGAAATCAAACCAATCATTGAAGCTGGCAACTAACGGCACACGCAACCGTCGTGCAACGCGCTGCGCAACTCGTGCTGTCCAGTTCCAGCTACCAGCAATCGTAAACACCAAGTCGGGCTTAAAAACCCGTGCGGCCTCCCACACGCGACGCGGAACAAAGTAACCAGCGATCAATTGATTATAGTGCCAAGACCACCTGTATAGCCGCGTGCGCAGCATTCTCTTGAGCCACTTCGGTACATCGAACAGTAAAAATTGATATGGCACCTCGTACTGCTGCACCTCAGCGCTGTCCGTGGCGACGAATATCTCAAAATCGTTTCGCTCGACGAAATGACGATAGAAAGACATCGCCCCGCCCCATGTTGGAACTGGTGGCGTATAGCTCAGGTAAAAAACGCGAATTCGTTTATCGCGCGGCATAGTCAGACCCGGAAGGTTGCCGATCGAACCTGCGGAATCACGGTCCATCAAATGCGCTGTGTCATTTGCGTCGAAGGTGCGCATGCCGCATCACTCGATCGACGGGCTTCCAGCCTGTCGCGACGCAAACGGAGTTTAAGCGCGTCGCGGTAAAACATATGTCGCATCCAGTTGACGTAGTGGCGGGAGTAGTAACCCTCATCCCACATGTCGCGACGGCGAAATTTATTGACGTCATCGAATTCAACTAAGCTCAGCTTCTCCGGCAATAATTCTCCGTCTATTTTTACGGCCGTGGCAATGATGGTTTGCTCGCATGAGCTGTCCTGAGGATTCGGCAATGCTTCTTGCACCATCCTGCGCAGAAGCTCCGGCGCCATAAGTTCACCGTGCAAGGCGACGATGCCACTATTAACAAATGGTGGCTCCAACACCTGCGGGCAATGCCGCAGCGCCATCTCTCGCCGCTGATGGCAGTTGTTCTCGCGCAATGCCCGAGGTTTGTCCCACAACACGGGATCGCTCAAAAGCGACGCTGGATCTCTGAACCAAAGAATGTCAGCATCCACAAAGAGCACCGGCTGTTTCTTTGCCTGGGTTACAATCGCAGCGAGCTTAAGCCCGTAGAGACTTTCTTGCGCGTAATTCGCGAGCTCCGGGAAACCCGCAGACGAAGCCGCCTGGCAAACCTCCTGCCGCGTCAAGACGGTGATCGGCGTGGACCACCAGGCAAACACTTCCGCAAACTCATCCGCCTTCCACCAGTCGTCCGAGACGACAGTAATCTTCGGCAAAAAATTCCATGCGCGGTGCAGCGAAAACAGACTTTCCCGCAACATCAGCCAGTGCGCGCGGTCGCTTACTGTGAGATAGGAGACGTTCGCAGTCGGTTTGGCTGCTTGAGGAAGAATTGGCCACCGTGAAAGGACGGTTTGTGCGATCTCGCCCAATCGCACAGAGATATTCATTCCACTGAATGGCCGCAGAAGGCCGAGCGCAAATTTTCGCGAGAGCGCCTTTCGCTGCGCGGAAAGAGTCGATTGTGCGTAGTCAGTCATTGCCCGCCAAATGGTGCTTGCCTCGAAGGGATCGGCGTGCAACAAAACCATCTCATCGGCCCCGGACGCAATTCGTCAGCATATTGCTTCAGATAGGGCAGCAACCAGAGTCTTGACCACAGCGCGCGCGGTTCACGAAAATCCCAAAAGGTTCGCCTTTGAGTTCGCACTTCTTCGATACGGTGACTTGATCTTAGCCGTGAGGAGACGGTCTCGCCCAGCTGTTGATCGATAAAGTCATGAATTTCCACGATCATATACGCATTTGCCAGGCCGGGGATGTTGCCAGGATCCAGCAGATCGCTTTCTGTCCCTTCTACATCGACAATAATAAGAGAAGACTTGCCATTAACTGCCGCGGCGCGGAGCTGTTCCGGTCCGCAATACCCCATTATTCTTACCCGCGATTGCAGCCCGTTGAGTTCGACATTGCGAGTTAGGAGTCTCCGTCCTTCTTCGCTGCTTTCAAATGCCGTCACAGTTGCGTGCGGCCATAACATTGCGCAGCCGACCGCGTAGTATCCCTCCCCTGCTCCAACGTTGATAATGTGCCGGAAGGGGATAACAGACCATTTCAAAAGAAAGGGCGCGAGCTCGGATTCGTAAACGCCCATGATTTTAGGGGCGGCTGCGCCACAGATAGCTTGGCCCTCATACAGCATCCCCTTAAACGGGCCGCCGGCTACAGTTTGCGACTTTTTCAACCGCTCCAGAAACCGGGGCGCACTAATTGAGCGCCGAAATCGTGGGGGAAAATAACGTGAGATTATCGCCACGGATTCACAATTGCGTCCACTCTTCAACGCAATCCATAACCGGCCTTTACCGCGCCGGTCACTTCGCCCAGGTCAACCAGTTGATCGCAATTCGCTACAGCGCTGAGTCGATGAGCGGCCACAACCATGGTCAGTTTACCCGCAAGAGCGCGTAAGGCCTCGAGCAGCTTTGCTTCAGTCGCTATGTCCAGTGCGCTGGTCGCTTCATCCAGAATCAATAGCGACGGACGATGGTAAAGCGCGCGCGCAAGACCGATGCGCTGCCGCTGGCCGCCGGAAAGTCTGACACCACGTTCCCCGACGTTCGTGTCGAAAGCGTCAGGCACTTCCGCTTCAATGAAATCGAGTATCTGCGCCATGTCGCAAGCTTCGCGCAAGCGCGCAGCATCCACCTCATTGTCCAGCAGGCCAAACGCGATATTGCGTGTGATCGTATCGTCGATGAGAAAGATGTCCTGTGGGACATAACCGATTGAAGCCTGCCACGCGGGCACCAGCGCAGGCGTAAGGGGCCGGCCATCAATCAGTATCTCGCCTGCCGTCGGCTGGTACAGGCCAAGTAATAAATCAACCAGAGTTGATTTTCCCGAACCTGTCGGACCAATCACACCCAGTGAAGTGTTCTTGGCGATGGTAAGAGAAAGGTCGTCCAGCGTCGGCCGCGGTGCGCTGGGATAACTAAAACTGACCTCGCGCAGAACGATCGCGTCATTCCAACGAAAAGGCGCCGCTGGGGTGACACCGTCGCTCCTCATTACCCGCGGGATCGAGCTGTCTGTCTCCGCGGCAGCAAATTCGTCGTACACTTCGTCTACTGCGTGACGCATCGTGCTGATCTGAGTGAGCTGACCGTAAAGCAATTGGAGCGAAGGGAGTAACCGATAACCCGCCAACGCCATCACGCCGAGGTTCGGCAGGATGTCGGAGAAATCGCGTCCTTTCGCTGCGAGCAACAACACAGCCAGAACGAGACCGCCGAAAGCGAGCGGTTCTACAAGATAGCGAGCGCTGTTGGCGAAAACAGGCAGTTGCGCATACATCTGCGCCATCACCGCTGAATGCTTGGCGAACCGGCTGAGAAAATGTTCTTCGGCGCGATGGACTTTTACCGCTTTGATCCCGCTGAGCATTTGGTGCGCTTCCCGGTACGAGCCACCGACAGACGTTCTTAAATTTTCATTCGCTTCCCGCCGTTTCCGCGCGAGCAGACGAAAAATGATCACGTAATATGCGCCCAGCACGATTGCCGCCGAGAGAGCAATCACCGGCTGAACGAGAAAAAGCGTGGCCAACAAAAGTACCGCCGTGAGGCTGCGCGCGACGCTGTCCAGCAACGGCAGGAGCACGCCGCTGCTATAGTTCATCACGTCGCCAACAACTTTTTTTAGCAGATCGGCGGAGTTGCGCTGAAGAAAATAGGGGTACGGCTGCGAGGCCATTCGGCGCAGCAGGCGGACGCGCAACCAGTGGCCAAAGTTTTGCGCATAACGAGTGCGAACGTACTCGGCGACGAGATTAACGACATTGGATGCTAGGAGTGCAACGATTGCAATCACTCCGGCGACCAGAAGCAGCTGCCGGTTTTGCATCGGCGGAAACAACTCGAGAAAACGCATGCCGAAATGAGAGCGACGGATGCGCTCGGGATCGGCGGCAATTGCCAAGAATGGAAAAATCGATGTGATCCCGATGACTTGAAACAGAGCTTGCGCAAGTGAGAGCGAAAAAACCCCAGCCAGCTTTGCTTTACCGTATGGTCGCGCAAGAAAGAGAACGCGCCGAATTAAATCGGTAACATTATGAAAAAACCGGGACAAGGGGTTCCGAGTTACACGTTCAAGAAAAATGTCCGTACCACATTTCCTATCGCGGGATCGTGCGGACTATCTGCGGGAAAGACCCAGGTGTCAAAGATTACCGGCCTACCGGTCGGGTGACTGATCCACCAATCACACATTCCATACGCATCGGCGGCAGCTTCTCCAGTTTTGCATTTCACGCCATCAGCGAACAGGATTGAGCCAGACTCGGCAGCTGCACTAGTCTCACCCTAGGAAAATCAATCTGGGGTCGTTGACGCATCGGAGAGCCTCCTTTTCGAAATGTGGATCTGTTTGTGGAAGGGAATCGCTTCGGAGGAAGTCGCTTTTGATATGAAACTCGGTAGTTAAACCGCGCTTCTTGCGGCGTCTCCTGCTAGGTTAGAGGGATGCGAAAGGCTATCAAATTCACCCTTGCTAAGGCAATTCCGACCTATCTCGTTCAGCAAGTCGCTAACGAGCTCCGGCTTGCCACCAGACGCATGTTTACTGCTCGGTCATTACGGCGACGACTGGGGTCACAAAGGTGCATTCGGGTAAACATCGGTTGTGGTCGCAATCCGACCCCGGGATGGATCAATCTCGATGTCATTCCCCATCCAGGCGTATACTTTTGGGACTGTCGGTCAGGGTTGCCGTTTTCCGATGGAGCCGTCGCGGCGATTTACTCGGAGCATTTTGTCGAGCACCTCGATCTCGAGAGCGAGGCACGCCCATTTCTTCGCGAATGCCTGCGGTGTCTCCGACCTCGGGGCGTCTTGCGTATCGTGGTGCCAGATGCGGGGGCGTACCTGCGAGCCTATAGCGGCCCATGGGAGCGACTGGCAGAGATGCGACCACTGGATCGTACTGCGAATGGATGGCGCGACAGGTGGCTGGGCCAAATCTATCAAACCAAGATGCAGTTCATGAATGCGATTTTCAGGCAGGGATACGAACATAAATACGCCTACGACGACGAAACTTTGATTTTGATTCTGCGGGAAACCGGTTTCCCGCACGTGGTAGTACAGCAGTTTGGCACATCAATAGATTTGAAGATGGCACCAGACAGCGACGATCGGCGGACGGAAAGTCTGTACGTCGAAGCAGTTAAAGGATAACACTCGCACACGTTGGACAAACTTGGGTACCGAAGTGCGAAGCGATTGCGAAGCACATCTCATCTCTGATTTCTAATTTCTCGAGCGAAGCGATGGAAGAGCATTTCCATAGCGCGCGATCAGCCACGGCAATTCGAATCCGCGCAGCAGGCGCGGAATGAAAATCCTCGGCTGCGCAAACGCTCGCCAGAGCCAGCCGAGATAAAACCGGTCCACCCAATCGGGAATTGCAGCCTGGTCGCCCGTGATGAATCCGAGCGCGGCACCGATGCAATGGATCGCCGGTCGATACGACAAATTTTCGCGCAGATAATAGCCGAGCTTCTCCTGTGCTCCGCTGCCAATGGCGACGATGACCTGCGCCGGGCGACGCCGTTCGATGAGCGCAAGAAGATTTCGATCTTCAATTTCCAATCCGTACCGAGGGGCGACATAACAATTCTCCAGGCTGATTGAAAACGCTTCCCGGCGCGACCAATCGATTAATTTTTGTCGCGCGCGTTCGCTGGGAAGGACCCCAAAAAGTTCTCCGGTTCCCTCACGTTTCAGCTTTGCAAGCAAATGCTTCAGATATTTGAGCCCCGAAATGCGCTGGACGCTTTTGCGTCGCAACAAGCGCCACAGGAGAACCATCAAACCGCTGTCAGCAATCACCAGATCAGCCGCCAGCACGGCGCGCCGATACATCTCGTCTTCGCGCAATCGCGCGAAACAGGTCCCGGACGGAGCGACGAGAAATCCTCCGCGTTGAAACATCGACGCTACCGCTTCATCCACGTCGCCACTGAAGAAACGGATGCCAAGAATCTGCACACTGGAAGCCATCAACGAACACCGAGTATCCAACATCGAACGCCGAATTTCGAGAGTAAAGGAGCCGTCCGTCGAACCTGCGAGCGTGGTTTGATCCTCGAGCGGCAAGCAACGACTACCAAACCTCCTGAAACATTCCCGGTTCGCTTTGGGCACAAATTTGGTAAGCTCTCGGCCGGTGCAAAACCTTACAACCGCACACAAATTCACTGACGCTGCGCCGCTGTCTCGCAGGCAATTTCCGCTCCCGCTCGCGCTGAGCGTTTTGTTTTTAGCTGCTCTCTGGTTTGCACTTTGTAGACAACTCAGCGGCGAATGGTCGGTTAACGAACAATACAGCTTTGGCTGGTTCGTCCCGTTTTTCGCTCTCTATCTTTTCTGCCTTCGCTGGCAGGATCGACCGCAAATCGAAATTGGAAATTCGAGATTCGAATTTCGAAAAAGACAAACAACTGCTGCATTACTCGCAATTCCCCCGCTACTTTTGTTGGTGCCGGTGCGCCTTTTTGAAATTGCGAACCCGGAGTGGCGACCGCTCGCCTGGATTCACGCGGCGGCGGTGGTAACACTGACGCTGTTATTGATCTGGTGCGCAGGTCCCGCAGGCGCGGGATGGCTTCGCCATTTTGCGTTTCCGGTCGCGTTCATTTTTGTCGCAGTGCCGTGGGTGACGGCAGTCGAGGTTCCCGTCATTCAAGGGCTGATGCGCGCGGTCGCCCGCGTCGCCGCCGAAACAGCGATGCTCCTCGGAATTCCTGCGCAAGTTCAGGGCAACTTGATTCGCGTGAGCAATGGGCTGGTGGGCGTGAACGAGGCGTGCAGCGGCATTCGTTCTTTGCAAACGTCGCTTATGATCGGCTTGCTGTTCGGCGAACTGAAACGGCTTTCGATCTTGCGCCGCGTCGCACTCGTCGGCGGGGCGGTTGTCGTCGCGCTGGTTGCTAATTTTCTCCGCGCCGTTTTTTTGGTCGCGGTCGCGGCAACGAAAAATATTTCAGAGGTCAGTCGCTGGCATGATCTTGCTGGCTACACCATCGTCGGTCTGGTTTTTGTGGGCACCATGGGTCTGGCGTATCTGCTCGGTGGGAAGAAGCCTGCTGTGGTGGCAGGCGTGTCGCCTGCGAGAGCGAAATTGCAGCCGACACGGCTGCCTCTACAGGTTCCTGCTCCCTATCTGGCGGCGGCCCTTTGCTGGTTCTTGGTCGTAGAGATTGGAACGGCGACGTGGTATCGCGTTCACGAAACCAATCTTGTCAGCGGCATACGTTGGAGTGTGCGATGGCCCGAACGGGCGCCCAACTTCCGCAAATTGAAAATCGACGAAGAAATTCGCAGCGTCCTCCGTTTCGATGAAGGCCAGGCTGCGGCTTGGACGATCACGCCAACAGCGGAAACGGCCCATAGGGCCGTGGCTACAGCCACGCCGGTCGACCCGTCGAGCCCGAACACGATCGCCTGTTACTTGTATGTTTTTCGCTGGAAACCGGGCCGGAACAGCGCGCTCCTGGCGAACTTGCACCGGCCGGATGTTTGTTTGCCGGCAAGCGGGTGGACCAAGGTTTCAGCGCAGATTCGAAAATTCCGCTCCGCAGAGAGCGCACGCATTTTATTGTTTATCGGAAGATCGCGCTTCAGGACCTTCCACGACGCGGCAGCACGCAGACGCGAGCCTTATGATGGCAGGAAACCCTTCGTCATGGACACGCGCCGAACGTCTGGGCGCGGTGCTGGACGGACGCCGCCATTTGGGACAGCAGGTCATCCAGGCGATATTCATTGGCGGCGACGGATTCTCCGCCACGAACGCGGAATCGCATCTGCGCGAGCTCGTTCGTGACGTCGTCGCTTTACGTGAGCCGAAAAAATAGGTAGGGGCGATTCACCGAACCGCACGGGGGGCGATTGAGGTCAATCGCCTCTACCTGCTGATAGCGGCAGGCGTGTCGCCTGCGGAATCTAAATGGTGCAGCCGACACGGCTGCCTCTACAGTGATCAGCCCTGAAAAAATCTAAAAAAAGTCTTGCCATGCCTGCGGGAATTGTTACAAGGGGCGTAATTCTTCGAGCCTTGGACGGAAATATGCGAAAATCTAAGACACGTCGGCCGCGCGCTTTACCATTTCGTTCGCTCTTCGTTGTCGCGGGCGCGTTGCTGCTCACGGCCGCTCTCGCCCCGAAAGCGAATGCCGACGTACTAGTTTATTTTAATTTTGAAGATTCGACCTTAGGCGGCCCCGCGGATTTTACGTCCGATGTTGTTGGTTTCCCGGATTTTAATCCTGGCGGCGGATTAGTGCTTACGACGATCACGACCACTGCCACAGTTACCGCAAGCGTTGACGGGTTTTTGCTTAATAGAACCGCTGGTGATATCGACAACGCCGACCCGGGTCTGGCGGTCGGTTTTAGAACAACCCCGGTGGATAATGGCAGTTATATTCAGTTTGGTCTCGATGCGACTTTCTTTGCTAACATGTCGTTGAGCTTCGCGTACACCACCGCCGGCAACGGCTTCGATACTGTAGAGCTTCAATACAGCATTGATGGAGGAACAACTTTCACCTCTGTCGGCTCGCAGCCAATGCTAACAGGCGGCCAGCCAAACCTGATAACTTTCGGCGTCCCTGCCGGGGCTGACAACCAGCCAAATCTCGTCCTCCGACTGCTCTTCAACGGGGGAACGTCACAAGGCCAAAATCTCCAGACCATTATCGACAACATCCAGCTGAATGGCTCGATCGTTCCTGAGCCGGCGACGCTCGGGGGCGGGTTGCTCGGCCTTCTTGGGCTGTGCTGGTTTCAACGGCGGCGATTGATTCGGTCCGTGCGTTGGCGGCGCGCTTAGCGGGACGGTCAGAACAACCCCTGTAGCCACGGCGCTGCGCGCCGTCGAGAACGCGATCGTTCTCAGTCATGTACGCCCCACAGGGGCGTGGCTACAACATTTGTCAGAGCGCGACTATGACAGTCAACCGCGTGACGTTGCAGATGCCGCCGCGCCATTGTAAACGTCTCCCGTGGCTAAGCGCCCGTCACGGCCCGTTGCAAACAAAAACGATCTCGACCTTACTCCGCCGGAAGAAATTCGCGCCCGACGGATCAGGCTGTTTGTTTTTCTCGGGGTCATCGCCGCGTGTGCGCTGGGCGTGGCAATCTACTTCGCTGCACCGCCGATTGGCGGTGCGATCAAGGCCTGGCAGTCACGTCGCCTCGCGCTTCAGTCCTTCGCGCTGATCGAGCAAAAGAAGTGGAGCGAAGCCAATGCCAAAGCGCGCGATGCGTACCTGCTGCGTCCGACCGAACCGGAATCCTGGCGTGCCATAGCGCGGTTGGCGTCCCGCAGGGGTCAAGGCACAGCAGTAATGGAGTGGTGGAAGAAAGTGGACGAGGCACATCGCCTAACCATCGAAGACCGCCGCGACTATGCGGCGTCTGCGCTTGCGGCCGGCGAGCTGGTAGTTG
>WNGQ01006186.1_pt1 | contig 11618 bp, 9 predicted proteins | sample 5407661 | NCBI WGS metagenome assembly WNGQ01 (sample SAMN13153382, study PRJNA577476) | soil metagenome | isolation source: 60 cm soil or saprolite under Garry oak tree replicate 2 | place: USA:California | collected 2016-06-15
AGAGGCACGTCTACATCGCCTACCGAGACCGGAAGGGTTACATCACCGAAGCAGCCCCGGCTCCTGGCGCGGCTCCGACGGCCGCTCCCGCGCAAGAAGCCGGCGCAAGTTTGTTCACGCCCGAAGCGCGAGGAGCAGCGCCGTGGCGTCGTCGCTCCGTTTGAAACGGGGATATCGCAAACCGTCGGGATCGGCGGCCTCGACCGCGCGCAATTCCTCGCCAAGAACAGCGAGGCCTCCTTTCGCGGCGGCGTCGAACAGAACCTCCAACGAATAGCGCCCATAGTCGGTCGCCAAAGCGAGGAAGCCGTCGCTCGCTAGGAGAATGGGCGAATCCGCCAGCGCCGCGACGCGCGCCTCCTTGGCGTGGTCGGCGCAGGCGGCATCAGGCGCAAACAGCCAATCGCCGCCGGGCGAATTCACGCTGTTGCGCGCAGCGCGCAGCGCCGGAAGAAATTCCTCGCGCACGCCGGATCCGCACGCCGGACCTTGTCCACCGGGTTTCACAAGCCGGACGACGCGCGCCCGTTCGCTTTCGCGTTTGTCCATGATGTCACCGAGAATCGCGAATTCGCCGTTTCCGTTGCGCAGCAAGGCGGCGCAATCACCAAACCACAGAACGCGCAAACCGCCGGCATCGGGGGTCGCCAACACCGCCGACGCATAGGCGATTTCGTAATTCTCGACCGGCTCGCGCTTGCGCAAGGCGCGATAGCTCTTCTCGGCATCGGCGGCGGCTGCGCGCAGCCAATCGCGTATGCCGCCATCGCCGCTTTCGGCATGGGCGCGGAAGCGGCGCGCGCCGAATTGCGCAATCCATTGCGCATCGCTCCGGCCCGGCATCAGGAGTTCGCCCAGGCCCGTCGTCCCGTCGAACACCGCCGCGGCATTCGCACTATGCGAAAAGCTGTCCTCGTTCGGCCTCGCCGGATCTCCGGGAATGCTCAAGGAACCAAGAAGCTCCAATCTTGCGCTCATATGCGCGGCGGGCGGGCCGCTTCCTTGAGACGTTGGAGCAGCGCCGGACGATCAGGCGCAAAATCCTGCTCGATCCACCAGCGTTCGACCTCGCGCAGCAAAACGCCGATTTTCGGGCCCGCTTCGATGCCTTCCGCCATGATGTCATTGCCGTCGAGCGCAAAGACGGGCGCCTTCCAATTCATCGCCAGAGCCAGAAGAGCGCGCCACGCCGCATCATTCGCGCGTCCGCCCGAAGCGGCCCATCGCAACAGCAACTGGTCCCGGAAACACGCAGCCCCAAGGCGGTAGATCAATTGCCTTTCCTCCTTGGGCGCCATTGCCGCGGCGATGCGCTCGTCCTTTTCTCCTGCCTGGACGAGCCGGTCGCGCGCGGCATTGGAAAGCTTCAGCGCCTCGGCGATTCTGAGCGCCGGCGGCACGCCGTCCGGAAGCAGCGCAGCAAGCCGCAGCACCGCATCGGGCGACAGGGAGTTTCCGCGCTCAACCACGAGAAGGCGTTTCAAGCGAGGAAGCCGGAAACCCGCGGGCAGGAACTGCGCCAGGATTTTCGCCTTCTCCATTTGCTCCAATGCGGGTGACGGATCTTGGGCTTCGAGCAAGCGCAACAATTCCTTTTGCACGCGTTCGCCCGAAAGGAGTTTCAGCCCGGCCTTCTCTGCTGTGGCCGCGGCGAGCGCTTCTTCGTCGAGCTCGCCCCGTCCGTACCAGGCGTGAAAACGAAACAGCCTGAGGATGCGTAAGTAATCTTCGCGGATGCGCGCGGTCGCATCGCCGACGAAGCGCACACGCCGCGCCGCCAAATCCGCAAGACCGTCAAAATAGTCGAAGACGACGCCGTCTTGGTCGGCATAAAGCGCGTTGATCGTGAAGTCGCGCCGCGCTGCGTCTTCGGCCCAATTCGTCGTATAGGCCACCACCGCGCGCCGGCCGAAGGTTTCCACATCCCGCCTGAGCGTGGTGATCTCGAACGGCTTGCCGCCCGACACCGCCGTAATGGTGCCATGCGCGATGCCGGTGGGCACCGCACCCAGGCGCGCTGCCTGCAAGCGCTGCATCACCTCGTCCGGCACCAGCGGTGTTGCAATGTCGATATCGCCGACAGCTTCGCCGAGAAGGGCGTTCCTCACCGCGCCGCCGACGAAGCGGGCCGCGCCGCCATTTTTCGTCAACACGTCGATCACCGCGCGCGCGCGCGGCTCGATCATCCAGGCATGTTGGGAGGGATCGAGCTTTGCATTCACTTCGGCGCGCCCGTCTCGACATGGCCCGGCACCACACGTCCGTCTTCGACATGTGGCGGCACATACACCCCCTGCTGGCCGGAACCTTCGGTGATGCCCCAGATCAGGAAGCTTGCCGCGACCAGGACCAATCCCGATGCGAACAGGAACGTCCAGGGATGCTTGCGCTCTCCCCCGCTCTCGTCGCGTTTGGCCAGACGCAGATAAGCGGCATAGAGCGCGAAGGGCAGCAGGAACAGCAGAGTCTCATAGAGAAACCGCCTGATCATCGCAAACCGAGCCTCTCCGAGAGATTCACGATCATCGCCGCCGTCGCGCCCCATATCGTATGCTCACCGTATTCGATCGCATAGAACTCGCGCATGACGCCCTCGCGTTCGACAGATCGGCGGGCATGATTCATCGGATCGAGAATATAGGCGAGCGGCGCCTCGAACACTTCCGCCACTTCCTGTGGATTGATCGACAGCATGAAATCCGCGTTCAGGAATCCGACGACCGGCAATATTGCGAACCCGGTGTTGAGCGTCACGTGGGAATCGAGGAACCCCGCGACCTCCACTGCCTCCGGTGGAAGACCGATCTCCTCTTCCATCTCGCGCAGCGCGGTCCGGATCAGCGTCTTGTCGTCGACATGATAACGCCCGCCCGGAAAGCAGATCTGCCCCGCATGCGAGGGCAGATGTTCCGTTCGGCGCGTGAACAGCACGCTGGGCTCGCTGCGTTCCACAATCGGCATCAGAACCGCCGCCGGCCGAAGCGAAGGTTCCGACGCGCTCAATTCCGGCGGCGTAGGGCGAAGCCCTGCGCGGATCCGCTCGCGCGACAACGATGCCGCCCGCACCGGCCCTGCCGCCAACTCGTCCATGCCGCTAACCATGTGCCGGAGCTCTCCCGATCACGTCATTTTGTCACGGCTTTTCCCGGACCGCGCCATAGTTCACAGGCCCCCCGCTCCTAGGCTGTTGCATGCGCCGCTCAAGGGTGCAACATGGCGGGAAGCGTGGCCCAGCCTCCTGGCTCGGGTACGCGAAACCGCTCTCTGCGGCGGCGATACTTTGTGCCAGGATGGCCCGAAACTCGGAACAATAACTTAGCGGAACCAATGAACATGAGCACAGTCAGCAGCGTCGAGACGGCGCAATTCAAGGGTTTTGCCCCTGGCTTCGACGGCGCCAACGCGGAAAGCTTGGCCGACGAGCTGGGCGCGCGTTTCGTCGCCGCGCGCGAAGCGATTTCCAATTTCGTGTTCGGTCAAAAAACCGTCGTCGACCAGGTCCTCATCACGCTTCTGGCGGGCGGCAATGGATTGCTGATCGGCGTGCCCGGCCTTGCCAAGACAAGACTCGTCGACACGTTGGGCACCGTGCTCGGCCTGGACACCAAGCGCATTCAGTTCACGCCGGACCTCATGCCGGGCGACATTGTCGGGTCCGAGGTGCTGGAAGAAACCGATGATGGCCGCCGCACCTTCCGCTTCATCAAGGGCCCCGTATTCTGTCAGCTGTTGATGGCCGACGAAATCAACCGCGCATCGCCCCGTACCCAATCGGCTCTGCTGCAGGCCATGCAGGAACGCTATGTGACAATCGCCGGCCAGCGTTACGACTTGCCCCGGCCCTTCCATGTCCTGGCCACCCAGAATCCGTTGGAGCAGGAAGGAACCTACCCGCTTCCCGAAGCCCAGCTGGACCGCTTCCTGCTGCAGGTCGACGTCGGTTATCCAGACCGCGAAGCCGAACAGAAGATGCTGATGGCGACCACGGTCGGCGACGAGAGGCCGCCGCAACGCATCATCGACCCCGAGACCCTGATGCGGGCGCAGGCCCTGGTGCGGCGCCTCCCGGTGGGCGAAAAAGTCGTTCAGGCGATCCTGGGCTTGGTGCGCTCGGGGCGTCCGGACGATAGCGCGAGCGAGAATGTACGGAACTTCGTCGCCTGGGGGCCCTCGCCGCGCGCGAGCCAGGCCTTCATGCTGGCAATCCGGGCGCGGGCGCTGCTGGAAGGGCGCTTTGCGCCTTCGATCGACGATGTCATCGCGCTCGCGCATCCGATCCTGCGCCACCGCATGGCGCTGAATTTCTCGGCACGGGCCGAAGGCGCGACAATTGCACAGGTGATCGACGGCCTTTGCCAAGCCTATCTTTGATATCCTCCCTCCCTTGAGTGGGAGGCAAGAGCGCGCAACGCATGGCGAGCACGGCATATCAGCCTTTCGATTCGCGCCAGCCGGAACGCTGGGACCGCCCGCGCGAGGAAGCCGAGCGTCTCGGCTCGGCGCTCCCTCCACTCCTGGTGGAGGCGGAGCGCCTGACGTCGGGCGTCTGGCTCGGGGTGCACGGGCGCCGCAAGGCCGGCATGGGCGAAACCTTCTGGCAGTTCCGCCGCTATCGCGTGGAAGATCCGGCAACCTCCGTCGACTGGCGGCAATCGGCCAAATCGCAGCATCTATTCGTCCGCGAGCGCGAATGGGAGGCGGCGGAAACCGTGTGGTTCTGGCGCGATGCGTCGGCCAGCATGCGTTACGCCTCGCTCAAATCGGTGCCGGAAAAGTGGGAACGGGCCACCGTGCTTTCGCTCGCGCTGGCATCGCTGCTGACGCGCGGCGGCGAGCGCATCGGGCTTTTGGGGACGGGTGCACCGCCCTCATCGGGGCGGATTGCCCTTCGGCGCATGGCCCATCGGCTCGCCGATCCGGAGCCGGAAGAATCGGACCTGCCGCCCGAGCTGCATATCAAACGCCAATGCGAGCTGGTCTGGGTTTCCGATTTCCTTCAGCCCCTCGATGCCATCGAATCCGCGCTTAAGGGCCTGGCCTATAGCGGCGCCCACGGTTATCTGGTGCAGATCATCGATCCTGCCGAGGAGGATTTTCCCTTTACCGGACGGGCCCGTTTCGAGGCCCGCTCGATCCGCGACACGACCATTCTGGGGCGCGCGGAAACAGTCAAGACAAACTACCGCAGGCGTTATGACGCCCATTCCGAAGCGGTGGGGCAATTCGCCCACCGGCTGGGATGGAGCTTTCTGCGTCACCGCACCGATCATTCGCCCGCAACCGCGTTGATCGCGCTGTACGGCGCCATCGGCGGTGCGCGGGCGCAACGGGGATTCTGAGCGATGTTTGGTGGTCTCATCACCGGTCTGACGTTTGGAGCGCCCTATGTGCTTTGGGCGCTTGCGGCTCTGCCGGTCATCTACTGGTTGTTGCGGGTCACGCCGCCGGCCCCCAAACGCATCGTGTTTCCGCCCTTGCGCCTTCTCTTCGGCTTGAAATCCTCCGAGGAAACCCCTGCGCGGACTCCTCTATGGCTTTTGCTGCTGAGGCTGCTCGCCGCGGCGATCGCGATTTTCGCGCTCTCCGAGCCGCTCTACGACCCGACCCCGGTGGCGCGCGGCAACGGCCCTCTGGTGCTGGTCGTCGATAATGGCTGGCCTTCCGCCGCCCAATGGCAGGCGCGCCAAGCCGCCATGCAACGGGGTCTCACGGGAGCCACGCGTGACAACCGCCCGGTCCTGATCGTGGCGACGGCCGAAACCGCGCCGGTCATCACCCAATTCCTGGATCCGGCCAAGGCGCTCAAGACAGTCGAGGACATGGTGCCGCGGCCCTGGCTTCCGGATCGCGCCAAAACGCTCGTGCAGCTGCAGGGCATGAAGTTCAACGGCACACCGCAGATCATGTGGCTCTCCGACGGCCTGGACCACGGCAATGCGAAAGCCTTCGCCGATGGGTTGGCGAAGCTGGGCACGCTGGGCATCTTCGAGGACGAAGCCGATAAGGCACCGATCGCGATGCGCCCGCCTGATAACGCCAATACCGGTTTCGGAGTCACTTTGGCGCGGCTGCCCGCCGACAATCAGCGCGAGGGACGGGTGGCGGCGCTAGACGGGCGGGGGCAAATTCTCGAGACGGCTCCGTTCCATTTCGGACTTCGGGCGACCGAGGCAAAGACCAACATCGCGCTCCCCTTGGAACTGCGCAACGACACCGTACGGATCGCGGTAATGGCCAATGATTCCGCCGGTGCCGTGCAGCTCGTCGATGCCCGCTTCCGGCGGCGGCCGGTCGGGCTGGTGTCTGGTGGGGCCGCCGATCAGGCGCAGCCGCTGCTCTCCGACATCTATTACATCGAGCGCGCGCTTTCGCCTTATGCCGAAATCCACAGGGGCACGGTCGAGCAGGTGCTGGACAGCGGCGTTGCGGTGATCGCCATTTCCGACATCGGCCGGCTTTCCACCGTCGAACACGACCGCATCAACAAATTCGTCGAAGACGGCGGTGTGCTGCTGCGCTTCGGTGGTCCGCGCCTTGCCGCGCAAAGCGACGACCTCGTTCCGGTTCGCTTGCGAGCCGGCGAACGTCTGATGGGAAGCGCGATGACTTGGGCTTCGCCGCAGCATCTGACGCCCTTTGGCGACGACAGCCCGTTCCGCGGCTTGCTCGTTGCCCCCGACGTGACGGTCTCGCGGCAGGTGCTGGCCGAACCTTCGGTGGAGCTAGCCGATCATACCTGGGCGCGCCTGACCGACGGCACGCCGTTGGTGACCGGCGCTGCCAAAGGGCGCGGCTGGGTGGTGCTCTTCCATGTCGCCGCCAGCCCAGGCTGGTCGTCGCTGCCGATATCCGGACTCTATGTGGATATGTTGCGCCGGGTCGTCGAGCTGTCGGAAGGCATGCGTGGGGGCGCGGCGGCGGCGAAGACGGGAACCTTCCCGCCGTTCCAGACGCTCGACGGGTTCGGCCATCTGGAGAAACCCTATCCAGAGGCAACGCCGCTACGCGCGTCGGAAATCGAAACCGCGACGGTCGGTCCCCTGCATCCTCCCGGCCTCTACGGCGTTCAAGGGGCACTGGTCGCGCTCAACGCCTTTGGCACACGCACCGCACTGCGCGCCTTGGATGTCGGCCGCACGATATTTCCCTATGCCGGCACAGCGGCTCAGGAGTTGAAGTGGCCCATGCTTGAGATTGCGCTTATCCTCTTGCTGATCGATGCGCTGATCTCGCTCGCGCTGCGCGGCTATATCTCGATAACGGGCCGCCGGTTCCGAAGAACCGCTGTCCGCGCCGCCACCGCGGTGCTGTTGATGCTGACGCCGCTCGCGCTGCTGATTGTTCCCGATCCGTCTTTTGCGGCGGCCGCCGCTCCTGCGCGTCCCACCGGCCCCCAGGACAAGGCGCTGGAATCGGCGCTCGACACGCGGCTTGCCTATGTCATCACCGGCGATTCCGAAGTCGACGCGATGAGCAAAGCGGGACTGTTCGGTCTTGGCTTGGAGCTGACGGCACGCACCGCTTACGAACCGGCAGACCCGGTCGGCGTCGATGTGGAGAGAGATAATCTTTCGTTCTATCCGCTGCTGTATTGGCCGATGGCCGCAAGCGAGAAGGACCTTTCCGCGGCCGCGGTCGCCAAGGTCGATCAGTTCATGCGCGAAGGCGGCACGATCCTTTTCGACACGCGCGATTCGCCCATCGCCGGGCTCGCCTCGGGTGCCTCGCCCGGCGAAGCGGTGCTGCGCCGCCTGCTGGCCAAGCTCGACATCCCGCCCTTGGCGCCCGCACCGGCCGACCACGTGCTGACGCGGACCTTCTATCTCCTTAAGGAATTCCCCGGCCGCTGGAGCTGCGGTCAGCTTTGGGTTGAGGCGCTGCCTCCGGTAGACCCGCAGAATCCGCCCTCCCAACCCGTCGCCGCGCGCGGCGGTGACGGTGTGTCGCCCATCATCATGGGGGGCAATGATTGGGCGGCTGCATGGGCCCGCGATGAACGCGGCAATCCGCTCGCCGCGGTCACGCCGGGCGGGGAACAACAACGCGAGATGGCGATTCGCTTTGGGATCAATGTCGTGATCTATGCTATGACCGGGAATTACAAAACCGATCAGGTCCACGTGCCGGCGTTGCTCGAACGGCTGGGGAAGTAACGATATGTCGTCCTTCGGTATTGCCTTTGCACCACACATGCCGCTTTGGCTGCTCGGTGCCTTTGGCGCGATGGCATTGGCGATCCTGGCGTTCTCGGTTTATCGCCATGCTCATGGCGCGTGGGCGCGGCTCTTTGCGTTCATCGTCGTCATGCTCGCGCTGGCCAATCCGCTGATCGTCAAGGAGACGCGCGAAGGCCTCTCCAACATCGTCGCCCTCATCATCGACCGCTCGCAAAGCATGGAGATCGGCACCCGCAAGGCCGACGCCGAAAAGGCGCTCGCGGCGATGCGCGAAAAGCTCAAAGCGATGAACGTCGAGCTGCGCGAGGCCGAAGTGCGCACCAACGCGGATGCCGGCGATGCCGGAGGAACCGCGCTCTTCTCGGCACTCAACGCGGCTCTGTCCGACGCGCCCCCCGATCGCGTCTCCGGGGCCATCGTGATCACAGACGGCGAAGTGCATGACGCGCCCGATCCGAAGACCTTTCATCTCGGCGCGCCGTTCCATGTGCTGATCACCGGCGCGCCCAATGAACGCGACCGCAAGCTCACCGTGGTGCGCGCCACGCGCTTCAACATTGTGGGCAAGGATGCGGAGATCACCTTCCGCGTCGATGATTACGGCGGGGCTCAGGGGGCGAATGCTCAGCTATCGCTGCGGATCGACGGCAAGGACGCCGGCAAGCAAAACGTGCCCGTGGGCAAGGACACGACCATCAAGGTGCCCGTCACCCATGGGGGCGAAAACGTGGTCGAGCTCGAGGCGGCGCCCGGTCCCGCTGAACAGACGCTGCAGAACAACCGCGCGGCTGTCATCATCAACGGCGTGCGCGACCGTCTGCGCGTGCTGCTCGTTTCGGGCGAGCCGCATGCGGGTGAACGCGTCTGGCGCAACCTGTTGAAGGCCGATCCTTCGGTCGATTTGGTGCATTTCACCATTCTCAGGCCGCCAGACAAACAGGACGGCACGCCGATCAACGAACTTGCCCTCATCGTTTTCCCGGTGCGGGATCTATTCGTCGACAAGCTCAATCAGTTCGACCTCATCATCCTGGATCGCTACCAGAATCGCGACATCCTTCCGCTCGCCTATTTCGACAACATCGCGCGCTATGTCGAAAACGGCGGCGCCTTGCTGTTGTCGTCGGGGCCCGAATTCGCCGACGAATCCAGCATCGCCCGCACGCCGCTTGCCGCCGTGCTTCCGGCGCAGCCCACCGGCGAGGTGGTGAGTCAGCCCTTCAAGCCGCTGATCACCAAAGCGGGCTTCGCCCACCCGGTGACGCGCGATCTGCCCCAGGGCAATGAAGCGCTCGATCTCTTTTCCGAGCCGCTGAACCAGCCCAAGCCGGCCCAACCCATCCCCGGCCCGACGGCGTCTGCCGCGCCGGTACCTCCCGCGCCGGCTCCTGCGGCACCTCCGGCGGCGCGGCCCGGTCAGATCCAGCCCATCCTTGGCCAGCCGCAGCCGGGCCAGTCTCAGCCTGGGCAACCCAATTGGGGTCGCTGGTTCCGGATCATCGCGGCACAGAAACTGTCCGGCAACACGGTGATGGCCGGCCCGGGCGATCGCCCGCTTTTGGTGCTCGATCGCGTCCAGAAGGGGCGCGTCGCGCAACTGCTCTCCGATCAAATCTGGCTCTGGGCGCGCGGCTATGAGAATGGCGGTCCGCAGGCGGAATTGCTGCGGCGGCTCGCCCATTGGCTGATGAAGGAACCCGAGCTCGAAGAAGAGCGTCTGACGGCGGAAGTCGCAGGCGGCGAACTGCGCATCACCCGTCAAACGATGGGCGACCGCGCAACGGACGTGAATGTCACCTCGCCGACCGGCAAGACCGAAACGATTGCGCTCGCGGCTTCCAGCCCGGGCAAGTTCACCGGCCGCCGGAAGGCGGAGGAGCTTGGCCTCTATCGCATGAGTGACGGCACGCTGAATGCGGTGGCTGCGGCCGGCCCGCTGAATCCGCGCGAAGTGGCCGACATGCGTGCGACCGATGCTATTCTCAAGCCCTATGCGGATGCGACGGGCGGCGGCATGCAATGGCTCTCGGACGGCATGCCCGACCTTCGCGCCGTCGACCAGGGCTCGAGCACGCACGGCAGTGGCTGGTTCGGCATCGAACGCCGCGGGGCTTATCGCGTCACTTCGGTAGACAGCGACCAGCTGATGCCACCTTGGCTGGCGCTGCTTCTGGTACTCACTGCCATCATCTTCGCCTGGCGCAGAGAATCGGTTTAAGCAAGAACATCTTCGCAATGCGCGAACTTCATGCTCAGCACATATCGGCTTAATAGGCTAGGATTCCGTCGACGGGTACCGCCGTGAGCACAGGAGGACGCTGATGCTTACACCGTTTGAACATCTCGTGAAGCGTTGTATTGACAGTTTTCAGCGGCTGCGCGCGGTGCATCCGGAATTGGACCGTGCCGCGAAAGGTATTAACTCTCCTTATTGGACCGCGGCGTTTGACGAGAACGGCCAATTTGTCGGCGTTGTCCGCACAGACGGTACGCGTGAGATCATCGCCTCGGAGAAAGGCGTGCGGGTAGCAGGAAAAGAATGGCGCTAGTTCACGCCGTGCGTGGCGCCATGCTGCGCCCCAGCGCCAGCACAATGGTGGCCGTGAGCATTGGCCCTATGGCAAGCACGGCCATGCCGACTGCATAGCCGCCTGTCGCATCCTTAATCACGCCGACGAGCGAGGGTCCGATAAAGCCGCCGAAGCCTGTGCCAATTGTGTTGATCAAGGCGATGCCGCCAGCCGCCGCCGTGCCCGAAAGAAACATCGGAGGAAGCGACCAGAACGGTCCCTGCAGAGCCAGCAGGCCAGCCAGTACGAAAGTCAGCGCTACGAAGACGATGAAATTCGATCCCGTCAGACTCGCGACGATCAGGCCACCGAAAGCGATGAAGGCAGGAACGGCGACATGCCAGATACGTTCGCCGCTGGCATCGCTGGAACGACCCCAAACGATCATCGCGACCATGGTGACGATATAGGGCAGTGCGACCAGGAAACCGGTCGCCAGCGTCGAGAAGCCCATCGCCTGCACGATCTGTGGCAGCCACAATTGTACGCCATAGGCGCCCGCCGAATAACCGAGATAGACAACGCCCAGCGCCCACAGACGCGGGTCGCGCAGAGCGGGCCAAAAATCATCGTGCTGGGCGGAATCTTCTTTTTCCAGCCGTGTCGCGATCGTTCTCTTTTCTTCGCTTGTCAGCCACGGCGCGTCGGCCGGGTCGTTGGGCAAGAATCGCAACACGGCGAAGGCCAGGAGCAGCGCAGGCGTCGCCTCGACCAGGAACAACCATTGCCAGCCATGCAAGCCGGCAGCGCCATCCAGTTGCAAAACGAGGCTGGAAAGCGGACCGCCGATCGTGTTGGCAAACGGAATGGCCGCCATGAAGATCGCGATCAGGCGCGCGCGATAGGCATGCGGGAACCAATAGGTCAGATA
>WNGQ01006188.1_pt1 | contig 11618 bp, 13 predicted proteins | sample 5407661 | NCBI WGS metagenome assembly WNGQ01 (sample SAMN13153382, study PRJNA577476) | soil metagenome | isolation source: 60 cm soil or saprolite under Garry oak tree replicate 2 | place: USA:California | collected 2016-06-15
CGGCCTGCCGCCGGCAGTGGCGATGCAGCCACCGGCGCCGCCGCGTTTCCGCCGCGTCCTGCCGGTGGCATTGTCGGCGCGGCGCGTGCTGTCGCAACCCGTGGTGATGATGACGCGCAACATCACCGGCCATCCCGTTCGGGCCGCGTTCACGATCATCGGCCTTGCTCTGTCGACCGGTATCCTCGTCGCTTCGCTGTTCCTGAGCGGCACCATGGAAAACCTGATCGACGTCACGTTCTTCATGGCCGACCGTCAGGATGCCACGGTGAGCTTCGTTGAGCGGCGCAACGCCAACGTCATCCAACAGGTTGCCCATCTGCCAGGGGTGATCGCCGTCGAACCGTATCGCGAGGTTCCCGTCCGCGTCCGCAAGGGGCCGCTCGAACGACGCGTCATGTTGAATGCGCGCCCGGCCAACGCCGATCTGAGCCGAGTCATCGACATTGACCTGCGGCCGGTGGTGTTGCCGGAAGGCGGGCTGGCGATATCGAGCTGGCTAGCCGGCCTGATCGACGCCAAGGCCGGCGATGTTGTCGAGATCGATCTGCTCGAAGGGCAGCGCCGCACCGTCTCGTTGCCGATTACGGCCTTGGTTGAGGACTATTTCGGCATGCAAGGCATGATGGATGCGGCGACGCTGTCCCGCCTGATGCGCGAGGCACCGGCTGTCAACGCCGTCAATGTGAGCTTTGACGCCTCAAGGGCTGGCGAATTCTACGACGCTGTCAAGCGCTTGCCGACCGTCGCCGGCCTGGCGCTGCAGCGGCTGTCGCTCGTCAACTTCCGCAAGGAGATGGCGGTGATCGTGACCACCATGGCAACGATCTATACGGGTCTTGCCGCGCTGATTGCGTTTGGCGTCGTCTACAACAGCGCCCGCATCTCGCTGTCGGAGCGGGCCCGCGAGGTCGCCAGTTTGCGGGTCCTGGGCTTCACGCAGGCCGAGGTGCTGCGCATCCTGCTGCTCGAACTCGCGCTGTTGACGATATTGGCGCAACCTGCCGGATGGGGCATCGGCTACGGCCTGGCTTGGTTGCTGAAGACCAAGATGGAAGGCGACGTCATGAGGACCCGCCTGATCGTGGACAACCTGACCTACGCTTTGGCGAGCGGCATGGTGATGGCAGCGGCGCTGTTCTCGGCCGTGGCGATATGGCGGCGACTGGCCCGGCTCGATCTCGTCAGTGTTCTCAAGACAAGGGACTGAAACATGAGCGCGATCTGGTTAAAACGGGCGGGTTGGACTTTAGCGGCATTGGTGATCGCAGCAGGGATAGTTTGGCTGGCTTGGCCAGCGCCGGTCGGCGTCGACCTGGCAACGGTGGCGCGGCGACCGATGGAGGTCACCGCCGACGATGACGGCAAGACCCGTGTGCGTCACATCTACACGGTGTCGGCGCCGGTCGCCGGAAAAGTACTCAGGATTTCCCATCCCATGGGCGAACAGGGTCCGTCGATTCACGTCGGCGACAAGGTGACGGCGAACGAAACTGTCGTCGCGCTGATGCAGCCGACGCCGCCGAGTTTTATCGACGTGCGCTCGCACGACCAATTGCAAGCCGAAGTGATAGCGGCGGAGGCTGCCATCCAACAGCAGGAAGCGGAGGTGCGCCGGCTGGAAGCCGCACTTGATTTCTCCCGTACCGAATTCCAGCGGGCACAAACGCTCTCGCGCACCCAGACGATCTCCGCCCAGGCATTCGACAGAGCGAAATTCGATGTCGCAACCAATGAAGCCGCTCTGGCGAGCGCCAAGGCTCAGGTCGACGTCCGTCAAAGTTTGCGAACGAGCCTTGCCGCACGCTTGATTGATCCCACAAACGTTGCTCCCTCAACCGATTCGGCGTGCTGCGTTCGGGTCATCGCTCCCGCCAGCGGGCGAGTCCTGAAGATCATCCAGGACAGCGAAGCGGTCGTCCTGCCCGGCGCACCCCTGATCGATATCGGCGATCCTTTCGACCTTGAGCTGGTGGCCGATCTGCTTTCGACTGACGCGGTGCAGATCAGGGTCGGCGCGCCGGTCCGGATCGACGGCTGGGGTGGACCAACCTTACAGGGAAAAGTGGTCCGCATTGATCCCGCCGGCTTTCTCAAGGTGTCCGCGCTCGGCATCGAGGAGCAACGGGTTCGCGTCACCATCGATTTTGCCGATCCGCCCGACGTATGGTCGCAGCTTGGCCATGACTACCGGGTGATCGTGCACGTCGTCATCTGGAGCGCGGATGACGCGTTGACCGTGCCGGTCAGTGCGCTTTTTCGAAAGGGCGACGAATGGGCAGTGTTTACGGTTGAGAACGGACGCGCACGCGCGAGGATCGTCAAGATCGAACATCGTAACAACCGCTTGGCTGAGGTGCTCAGCGGTGCTTCTCCTGGAGCCCAGATAATGTTGCATCCAAGCGATAGGGTCGGCGACGGAACGAGGGTGGCCCAACGAGAATTTCAGTGACTTGGGGCAGCGCGTACAGAAGTCGGAGGCCCGAATGCCCGAGCTTCGTTCTAACTTCGACGATTTCACGCGGTGCGATTTGACGCTTCATCGCAAGACGGCCCGTTTCGACCTGTTGCTCCTAAGACGACAATTTTCATGTCCTTCTGACGCCTACGGATTGCCTCGCTGTTCAGCCTTGCCTCACTTGGAACGTGCCCGCTGTTCGTTCTTCACGACAGGTGCCTCAGCTTCAGGGCATTCGGCGTCCAAAGGTTCATTCGAGTGCACCTTGCGCGAGCGCAACATGCCCAGCCGGCAAGTGCCAAACACGCGCGGTGGACGAGTCTTCTTCGTCGGCGATGCCGCTCACGCTCATAGCCCTGCGGGTGGTCAGGGTATGAGGGCGCGAATTGCGTTAGCCGATAAGCAGTGCAGGTCGGGTTTTCCTTTGAGCTGACCTTGACTGCTCATTGGGCAGGGGCGCGCCACTTGCTTCGCCGGAGCTCTAGGTCCGAAAGTCACAAGTAGACGATGAATACGATCGCGGCCGAAGCGTCCGCCTACAGGTGACTATGAATCTCTGGGGAAATCTCTTCAAATTCCACGGATACGATCGCAGTCAACCTGTGCGCCTAACGTCCGCCTTCAATAATTGCGTAATAAGTCTTCGCAATCAACTCATCGACGATGGGCGGCGGCACTTCATCCCGTTCGAGATGACTCTTGATCGCGGCTCCCGGAACTTCCGCCAGAACAAAACTGGCGCGCCGTAGCTGGCTATGGCCGGCCCGGCCGAAAGTATCGCGCGCGAACCTGGCGAGACATTCCTGAAAGCGTTCCGCCTGGTCGCGGACGCCTCGCCTCAGTTCTGCGGGCCACTCGCCTTGCACGAAATCGTGTCGACTATACAACAAAAGTATGCGCGCATCCTCGAAATGCGCCCGTGCCCAGCGCGGCATGTGCAAGGCCGCTTCAAGACCGGCGCCAGCCTCGATCGCAGCGACGAATCCCTCCTGGTAGGCGAGCACTAGCTTCAGCCACAATTGTCCAAGCAACACGTCGCGGGACGAGAAGCGATGATAGAACGAGCCCTTTGGTGCCTTCATACGCCGTGTGACGGAGTCAACAGTAACGGCACCCGGTCCATGCTCGCTGGCCAGGATTCGTGCGGCTTCCAGGAAGCCGGCTTCATCAAAAAACGGTCGCCCCATATTTGTAGACTAGATAGTCTAGACCATGAGGTCAACAACTGGTATGGCTCAAGGCAGCGTGGAGCAGGCGAGGGTGGAAACATTGAGTGCCGGGGACGGAAAAGAGGTCAGGGACGTCGACCGGATGTTGGCAGGTGCGCGGAAGATTGTCGCCGACGTACAATATTGCTGGCTGGTCAGCAGGAGCGATGAAAGCGTTCGCGCGCGGCCCATGGGGCGCCTGCTTCTGAACGAAAACAATCACGACTGGACCATTCGGTTTTTGACCGACCGCCGGTCGCGCAAGATTGCTGATCTCCGGCATACTTCCGTCGTTGGGCTCGTCTTTCAAAACGATGGTGACGACGCTTTTGCCAGCCTTACGGGTACCGCCCGGCTCATCGAGGACGCGTCCGATGTCAGGGCGCTTTGGAAAGACGCCCACGCTCGCTACTTTCCCACCGAGCAAGATCGGGCGAATGCCGGCTTTATCGAAGTCAGGATCGAGCGGATGGAGCTTTGGATTCGCGGCGTGACGTCCGAGCCGTTTGGATTGCAGACGACCATCCTTCAGCGCGATCCGGAGGGGGCTTGGTATTGGGCGACATGATGCCGTCCGTGATGCGACAGAATACGGAGGTTCCCGATGGAAGATCGCATTCAACTCGCAATCAAGGACGGAATAGCCGACGTCAGGCTGGCGCGTTCCGCCAAGCTGAACGCCCTCGACCCGCCGATGTTCGAGGCTATCGCCGATGCAGGCGCCCGGCTCAGGCGGAACGCGAGTGTTCGCGTTGTCGTGCTTTCGGGCGAGGGCCGAGGCTTTTGCGCGGGCCTCGACGTCGAGCGGATCGCGGCAGTCATCAAGGGCGAACCCCTGCTTCCTTTTGCCGATTTAGCGAAACGTACGCACGGCCTTGCCAATTTCGTCCAGCATATTGTCTGGCAATGGCGCGAGCTGCAGGTCCCGGTAATTGCAGCGGTGCATGGTTTTGCCTTCGGAGGTGGTTTCCAGCTTGCGCTGGGAGCCGATCTGCGCTTCGCGGCGCCTGGCACGCGTTTTTCTGTCCTTGAGACGAGTTGGGGCCTCGTACCCGACATGGCAGGCACGTATCTGATGCGGTATTTGGCGCGAGAGGATGTGGTGCGCGAGCTGACCTACACAGCGCGGATCTTCTCCGCCGAGGAGGCTCTTAGGTATGGCTTCGTGACGCACCTGGTTGAGGATCCCCATGCGGCCGCGATGGCAACCGCTCGCGAGATAGCGTCCCGCAGCCCCGACGCCATCCAGGCCGCCAAGCGCCTCCTTAACCTTGGAAGCACGATCGATGCTGCGACGCTGCTGGCAGCCGAAACTTTCGAGCAGAAGCGTCTCCTTGGCTCAGCCAACCAGGTGGAGGCCGCGAAAGCCAATCTTGAGAACCGTCCGCCCCGCTTCGCGGATCCAGCGCCGATGGGCACTTGAAGTCGAGTGCCTGCTACGCCCACAGACGGGCAGGACAGTGCACAATGAAACGAAGGACGCCAAGGTGATCACTCAGAGTCCGAGTTTTGATCGTGGTCGTGGCTGCCAACGCCGGCCTTCTACAACGCCTCGTGATCATTCCTTTCATAGGCTGGATCGGGCTGTTTGCAGTCAGGCTCTTGGTCAAGACGTGAGTGTAGCGATGAGTTCTCCTGACCTACGCCAACCTTTCTCACAGCTCTCTGCGGGTTCGACCGAAAGAGAACCGGGCAACCCGGCACACTGGCGAGGGTGAGATGAAGGATTACCCAATTACACACCGCAAGGTGCAAGCCAACGGTATCGAATTACATCTCGCCGAGTCCGGCGATGCGAGTGCACCACTGCTCATCTTGTTGCACGGTTTTCCAGAATTTTGGTTTGCTTGGCGGAATTACATGTCCAGCTTGGCCGCATCGGGGTTCCACGTCGTCGCTCCCGATCAGCGCGGCTATAATTTGAGCGAAAAGCCCCGCGGTATCGACGCTTACCAGCTCGACATCCTGGCCGACGATATTACCGGCCTAGCAACCGCTCTCGGGTACGAGACCTTTCGGATTGTGGGTCACGACTGGGGCGGCTCGGTCGCCTGGTCGATCGCCTCACGACATCCCTCCCAATTGGAGCGTATGGTCGTCCTCAACGCGCCGCATCCGGCCATTTGGCTGCGTGCCATGAGAACCGATCCCGATCAGCGACGCAGGAGCGGATATGTACGCTTCCTGCGGTTGCCTTGGCTGCCCGAGGTGCTCCTGCGGCTCGGCCGGTACCAAGGCTTGGCTAAAGCCTTCGCGACCGCGTGCCCGGAAGCATTCACGGCCGATGTCATGCAAACCTACCGTGATGCTTGGCGTAGACCCGGCGCGCTGACTGCCATGCTGAACTGGTATCGCGCGATCTTGCGGAGACCTATGCCGATGCTGGCACCGGGAACATTATCGACCCGGTGCCTCATTCTTTGGGGCGATAGCGATCTCTTTGGCATCCCCAAGCTTGCCGACGAGAGTGCAGTACTCTGCGCTGAAGCAGAAGCCGTACATCTGCCGGGCATTGGCCATTGGATCATCCACGACGCACATGAAACTGTACTCGCACATCTTCAGCGGTTCGTGGTTTAGCCGTGACGGAAACAGTCACGGAACGGGCAAACCAGAAACTTAAATCGTTATTGGATTTACGGAACGAAAAGCGTGGTGAGCGCGCGATGCCGGCCTGCCAAGACTTGGCGGCGAACGATCACGCACGAACGGCGGCTTTCGGCGGACTATCAAGATGTCACATCGCGAGTTAGGCTGCCCTCTGGTACGAAAATAGTACCTCCAAAATAGTGGGTATCGCGATGTAGCGAACCCCTGACTTGAACCCCCTCAGGATGGCCCCCTCATGTTGGTTCGCAGGCGCCGTTCTGGCAAGACTGACCGCCTCCAGCCCATGGATGAGCGCGCTGAGGGCGTCGACCTGGAGGCCTCTCCCAATTCGGACAAGCCGGAAAAGCCATTGCGGTTCAATAGCGCTTCGAGCTGCCTTTTGTCCGAATGCGCCTTGAAAGTATTCAGCCGCCGAAACCCTTTCAATCCGAATACAGCGCTTCGTTACCAAACTGCTGGCCGAGCCTTTCCAGTTCATTACATTTCGAACCCGAAACGCCCAGGCGTCTCATTCGAAGAAGCCTCGCGGCAGCGCTGCGTTAGTGACATCACTCTGCCCGTCCAAGGCGCCCGTGCTCCGCACTCACGAACCGCACAAGAGAACTCTATTTCGATCACCTCGTCGGCGCGAGCGAGCAGCGTTGGTGGGACCTCCAATGCGAGTGGTGGTCATGGGGCGCTACGCAGGCGCCGGATGTTTCTTCTTGAGTTCCGCTTTGATCATCGCGATGCCCTTCTGGCAATCGGATTTGTTGTCCGCCATGGCCGCAGTTGCGCTCATCATCGCGGCTGCCGCAACGAGTAACAGGACTGCACGCATCCTGGTTAGTCCTCGTCCGGCTCGCGCACGACCGGCGGATCGTCGGCGCTGTCGTCTTCTTCGTCCTCGTCCTCTTCGTCCTCATCATCATCAGGATCTCGGGGCGGCATCGTGTTGCCCATGATCACGAAGGGACTCCAGTCGGTCTTGATGGAAAGTTCCTCGGGGAGGTGTGGGGTCATGTTCTTGCTCCTAGGATGTGATCCTGGCGGATCTTAGCTCTTTTTTCCGATTTGGATTACAATAAGATGTTGCGTAACCAAGATGTTGCGTAACCGGTTTTCGACGTTTGCGCAGAGAGAGCCAATCGGCGGCTCAGGGCCACTTGCCGCCGTGCCGCCGATGCGCATGCGAACGAACCAGCGCCGTCAATCCTCATTCGCTCCGTTACCGGTCCATGGCGAAACAGGTTGTCGATCTTGCGCTCGATCTCCGCGATGCAAGCAAGCGCTTCGGGCACCTCCATCGACATGGGCTAACTAAATCCATCGTGCTGGCGACGCCATCAGTTTCGGCGTCAACAATAGCGGCACCGGCCGCTCCGACCTGTTCCAGGCCGGGGCCTTCATCCGGCACAATGTCGGCTCGGCCTATATCTCCGGCGCGGTGGCTTATGGCTGGCAGGACATCACCACCGACCGTATCGTGACCATCGCCGGCATCGACCGGCTGCACGCCGAGTTCGAATGGCGTCACCGATAGCCGCAGCGAACTCGGCATCCGCACCGACAAATTCTTTGCGATGCCGGATTCGGTGCTGACCCTGCGCGGTCGCGTGGCCCGGGTGCACGATTGCAATCCGGATCGCTCGATCACGGCCACCTTCCAGGGGCTGCCCGGCGCGTCCTTCGTCGTCGGCGGCGCGGCGCAGGCCAGCGACGCAGCGCTCACCACCGTCTCGATTGAACGCAAATGGAGCAACGGCTTCTCGCTTGCCGCCACTTTCGAAGGCGACTTTTTCCAATGTCACCCGCAGCTACGCAGGCAAAGGCGTGGTGCGGTATGCGTGGTGAGAACACGACGATTTGGCCAAGCCGAAAGGCCTGGCTATCACCCGTTGGAGAGGATCGTTTGCCGACCTGCGCCGCCGTCACGGCCCGCCATCGCCGGCTATTGCGCGGGCGCGCGACAGTGCGCCGCGCGCAGGGCGGTCGCCGCGTTGTGCTTCATGAGCATCGGACAGCTGTTGTGCGCATAGTAGCTGTCGGGTGTCTCGCGCGCGACTTCGGCCACGATCTCGGTCTGCAGGCTCGCCCAGCATTTGTCGGCGAGCACGAGCGCCGACTTGGCCTCGAGCGCATCGCCCGGCCAGTCGAGCCCGGCGATGACGGCGGTCGCAAGCTCCGGTGCGGTGCAGACGATGTCGCCGTGCGGCGCTTCGAACGCCATCGCGAAGAACGGCGCCGCGTTGCCATGGTTGAGCTTGTGGACGACCAGCGTGCCGGCGTCGGTCGCCAGCTTTGCGCTCATCGGCGGCGTGTGCACGAAGCGATCGAGCCGATCTCGGCATTTCTGCAGTTCAGGCCCCTGCCGGGCTTCGTCGAAACAGCGACCAAATGCGTCGAGTCCGATGGTCGATCGCAGCGCTGCGAATTTTTGTGAACCGCGCAGCGACGGATATGCCGGATAATAGCGTTCGATCGCCGCCAGGCGCTCGTCGGGTGATCCGCTCGACGACGCGGCGAGGGGGGTCAGCTCGCCGAGCGCGGCCTGCTCGACCAACGTATTCCAGCGGTCGTCGCGCTCGGTCGGTTTCACCTCGGTGAGGTGCTGGCCGAGCTCATGCCAATTCTCGGCCGCCGCCAGTGCCTCGAGCTGTGCGAGTGCCTCGCTCGGCCGAGGCGCGCTGGTGGTGAGCTCCTGAGGCCGCTTGGCAATGGCGGAGGGAAGTGCTGCGGCCTGTACCGGCGGCGGCGCGGCCGTCGCGGTGCGGTTGGCGAGACCGTTCAAGACAATTTCGCCGATGATCTGGTCGTAATAAGCGGGGGTCTGATCGCGGCCGACGGTCGCCGCCATCTGCTTGACGTCCATCTGGGTGCGCTTGGCGATCTGCACCAATGTGAGCCCCGGCTCCTGCAATTCGCGGATGAGGTTGCGGCTGAACACAGAATTGGGGTCGCCATCTCGCCCCGACAATCTGTCGAGCGCCAGTTGCTTGGCGCCGGCGGAAAACAGGATGAACACGCCTTCGGCCGGCGTCATCGGCGCAAGCCCGCCGGCCCCCTTGAGGCCGCGGCCGCCCGGCCGCTCGAACGGGTTGTCGCGGCAGGCGTCGAGCACCAGGATCGTGGTACGGGCGCCGCGCGCCTGCAGGCGCTCGATGATGCGCGCTGCCGGATATGCGGCGTCGCGGAGCAGCTCCTCCTGGCCTTCGCCGACCGCAGGCGTGTCGGTCGGCACCAGGAAGTTTTCGCCGTGGATCTCGAAGCCGTGGCCGGCGAAGAAGAACACGGCCACATCGCCCGGCTCGATCGCCTTGTCGAACGCCAGCAGCGACTCGCTCATGGCGCGGCGCGACTGGTTTTCGGCAATGATCACGGAAAAATTCAGCTTCTGCAGCGCGTCGGCCAGCGCATGCGCGTCGTTGATGGCCGTCTTCAGCACCGGCACGTTCTGGTAGGCATTGTTGCCGACCAGCAGGGCGACGCGCTTTTGCGCCAGTGCGGGCGGGCTCATCCATCCGAGCACAAGCGCCGCCAAGCCGAGTGCTAGGCCGGACATTTTCATTCCGCGGTTCCTGTCAAATCCGTGCGGCTTTTTTGAGTTACGCGCCCGCAGCCGGGCGTCGCATGCAGGGAGATGTCCTTCGCGGAGGCTTGACGATCTCAGCGGCAGCGCTTCCTTCTCCCCCACCACGCGCTTCGCTCCCGGGGGAGGGGAGCGCATTGAGCGGAGTTCGGAGCGACTTGGCTAGCTGACCCCATATTTCTCGAACAAATCGGGCGCGAATCTCAGCCCGAGGCCGGGTCCGGTTGGCACGGTGATTTCGCCGTCATCGGCATCGGCAGATTGTCGAGCAGGCGCCAGGTCTACGGCATGTATTCGACGACCAGGCCGTTTGGTATGGCGGCGACCAGGTGCATGTGGATTTCCGGCAGCAAGTGATGTCGATGGCGTGGTGCGACATCGCCTGCCGTTGCGGCTCGATGCCCCAGAGATATTCGCCCGCGCAGATCGGCGTCGTCAACGCATCGGCGATCTCAGCGTGCCCCCGGTAGTCGTCGCACCGGGTCGGGTCTTCCAGCCATTCGAGGCCCAGTTCCTCCACGCGGCGTCCGATCGAAATCGCTTCGGCGACGCTCCGAAGGCGAACACGCCATCAAGGTTCAAAACCTTCGCCTCTTCCACAAGAGCCAATTCCGCGAGTTAACGAAGGAAGAGAAGGCCGAATTTGCGGCCAAGGCGATGAGCGGATCGTCGCCAATAAGAAGATCGATGCGGCGGCGAAGAAGGTCGTGCTGATCAATCAGCCGTCAGCCTGAGCGCATTAACGCTTTCATCCAAAATCGATCGACGAAGAACTGTCATGCGATTGATTGTCGCCGCTATTGCGCTTATCGGCCTACTTGCTTCTGTCGCCTGATTACCGAAAGGGGCAAACAATGTTAACGAAAAAAGATGCGGTAATAGGGAAGCGTGTTAAATGGCGGCGTTCTGCCGCCACAACGGAACATCCCTGCTTCGGCACCATCAGAGACGTTAAGCCCGATGGTGAGGTCATTATCGAATACGACGATGGTGCGATTTCGAGTACCTATGTCGATAACCCTGCCTCCACCGTCCACCCTGCTTGATCCTGAGAGGGAGCCATGCGCGCCCTTTCTTTTTGCTTTTGCCTTGCAGACTGTCCGTTTTCCTTTCAGATCACGGACAGTCCCAATCCAATGGGAGCGCAAATCATAACTAAAACGCGCCTGCGTCTAGTGTCGCCAGCAACAGAAACGGACAGTCATGCTGTCTGCTGTCCCAATGCCGCGATCAAACCAAGGGAACACCTAACCGAGATCGGGGTGTGATAAAGGCCGCCAAAGGCAACCGTTGGGGCCAGCGGGACTCCGCCATGATCCTGATCGCCTTCCGGCACGGCTTGCGCCAGATAGGCGACTCGGCAAGTCGGAAAATCGACCTCGTAAGGCGGGCAAGACCACTGACGGCATGCCTGCTGGCACAGTCAAACAGTCGCACGGGACTTGTTTCTTCGTATCAGCTGCTTGGGTGACTCAAGCGTTTCTACTGTAACCGGCATGAGGCCCGCACCTCGCGGTCGCGCGATTCATCTGCGATACAGCCTGGCATTAGCTGATCGTAGAGGGTGAACCGATGTCAAATGCCATGCTTGATGCCAGGCAGGAAGGCGATTCGTATCGTCGTATCGAGGTGATTACCGGGCAGCGTCGCCGGCGACGGTGGACGGCGCAGGAGAAGGCGCGGATCGTAGCGGAGAGCTTCGAGGAAGGCGCCAACATTTCCGAGGTGGCGCGCCGCAATGGCGTTGTCCGTGGGCTGCTCACGGTGTGGAGAC
>WNGQ01007769.1_pt1 | contig 11618 bp, 9 predicted proteins | sample 5407661 | NCBI WGS metagenome assembly WNGQ01 (sample SAMN13153382, study PRJNA577476) | soil metagenome | isolation source: 60 cm soil or saprolite under Garry oak tree replicate 2 | place: USA:California | collected 2016-06-15
CGAAGAAGTAGAGGCGGCTGGTGTCTACGGCGAGCTCGATCTTGCTGCCCACCGCGATCCGCGTTCGGTGACTCACCCTGGCGACGAGCCGGGTCAGTCCCCCGGCGGCATCGCCGTCATCATCGCCGGCGATGTAGATGTCCGCGTCGCCCTCGGCGGCATCCGCGGTGACGGCGCTCGAGATGATTCCGGTCGCCTCGACCGAGAAGTAGACGAGCACCTCGGAGCCGAGGGGCTCGGTCAGATCGGCGACGGCCTCGACGCGCCGATCGGGAGGTGCATCGGACTCGAGGCTCGCGTCCTCGAAGTCTTCGGGGCGGATACCGAGCATGACCGTGCGGCCGACGTAGTCGGCGAGGCCTGAGCGATTGCGCGCGAGCTGGTCGTCGACCGCCAGCTTGTAATCGCCGAAGGCGACCGTGAGGCCGCCGTTGCTCCGGTCGAGCTGAGCTTCGACGAGGTTGATCGACGGCGAGCCGATGAACCCGGCCACGAACTCGTTGACGGGGCTGTCGTAGAGCACCTGCGGTGTGTCCACCTGCTGCAGATGGCCCGTCTGCATGACCGCGACCCGATCGCCCATCGTCATCGCCTCGACCTGGTCGTGCGTGACGTAGATGGTCGTGACGCCGAGGCTGCGCTGGAGCTGGTGGATCTCGGCGCGTAGCGTCACCCGCAGCTTCGCGTCGAGGTTCGAGAGCGGCTCGTCCATCAGGAATGCCTGCGGCTCGCGGACGATTGCGCGCCCCATCGCGACGCGCTGGCGCTGGCCCCCGGAAAGCGCCCGCGGCTTGCGCTTGAGGAACTCCTCGATCTTGAGGATCTTCGCCACGCGCCGCACCCGCTCATTGATCTCCTGCTTCGGCAGCTTCCGGAGCTTGAGCCCAAAGGCGAGGTTCTGCTCCACCGTCATGTGCGGGTAAAGCGCGTAGCTCTGAAACACCATCGCAATGTCACGGTCCTTCGGCGTCAGGTCGTTGACGACCCGCTCGCCGATCCGGATCTCGCCACCGGTGATCTCCTCGAGCCCGGCGAGCATGCGCAGCGCCGTCGTCTTGCCGCATCCGGACGGGCCGACGAGCACCATCAGCTCGCCGTCGGTGATGTCGAGGTCTAGGTCGTGAACGGCCTGGGTACCGTCGTCGTAGATCTTCTGAACGGAATCGAACTCGATTTCGGCCACGATCCTCCTCTGTCGGTGCGACTTTAACCCGATTTTGGAGCGATGACGCCTGCATGCGGCGCGAGCCATCCCTCGGCGAGCGGATCGGGGTGGGTCGTCAGCTCGGGCTGACTCGTCACGGGCGCGGGTTGGCGGCCGGCGGTGACGTTGATCGCGACGACGTGCTCGGGCCGTTCGAACGCGACGATGCCGTCGAAGCCCTCCAGCAGCTGGAACCCATCTCCCAAAAGCCGGCGGGCCTCGATCAGCAGGCGGTAGAGCTGCAACAGGGAGCCCGGATCGTCCCGCTGGGCCTCGACGTTTCGCCCGGCGGGATCGACCGGCGGAAGCCAGGGCTCGCCGCCCGTGAAGCCGCCGGTCGGGCTCGCGTCCCACTGCATCGGGTGCCGCATCGGGTCGCGCCCGGCACGATCGTACGGCGGCTGCGCTCCGGGGCCGTTCGCGAGGCCGATCTCGTCGCCCTGGTAGATGAAGGCGGCGCCCGGGAGGCTGAGCAGCAGCATCGCCGCGGCGCGCAGGTTCTCGTGCCCCACCCGGGTGGCCAGCCGGTCGAAGTCGTGGTTCGACATCACCCACGCGACCCGGCGCAGCTCGGCGGCCGGCCCGATCGCAGCTCGCAGCTGTTTTGCCTTCCAAGGCGAGAACAAGAGCTCGAAGGCGAAGACGAGGTCGAGCATCTCCAGGTAGCGCGCGTACTCGCTAGTCGGCTGGAAGACCTCGCCGACGAGCAGCGCATCTCCGGCAGCGGCGCGAATCTTGCCGAGGGCCTCGATCGCCTCGGGCCGGTTGCCGGAGTAGACGCGCTGGAGCTGGGCGGCGTCCTCGCGCAGCGGCAACGGAAACGTGTCGGTGGCTGGCGGGTCGTCGCGCAATTGGTCGTCCTTGATCAGCTTGTCGATCGCGTCGAGCCGGAAGCCGTCGACGCCTCGGTCGAGCCAGAAGCGGACGACGCCCTGGAACGCCTCGACGACCTCCGGGTTGCGCCAGTCGAGATCCGGCTGCTCGGGGTAGAACGAGTGCAGGTACCAGCGGCCCGACTGCTCGTCGCGGCTCCACGCAGGCCCTCCGAAAGCGGAGACCCAGTTGTTGGGCGGCCCGTCGACCGGCGACCAGATGTACCAGTCGGGGTGCTCGCGGAACCACGGGTGCTCGATCGAGGTGTGGCAGGGGATCAGGTCGAGCAGCACGCGGAGACCGCGCTCGTGTGCCGCCGCGACGAGCTCGTCGAAGTCCTCGAGCGAGCCGAGCTGTGGATCGACCGCGGTGTAGTCCGAGACGTCGTAGCCGAAGTCGGCCAGCGGCGAAGGGTAGATCGGCGAGAGCCAGAACGCATCGACGCCGAGCCAGACCAGGTGGTCGAGCCGCTGCGTGATCCCCCCGAGGTCGCCGACGCCGTCACCGTCCGAATCCTGGAACGACCTGGGGTAGATCTGGTAGACGACCGCCTGCTCCCACCAGGGCATGGGTCCGGAGGATAGATCCTGGCCAGCGATAAGATCGACCGCGCCAACGAACCGAGGAGGAGTCCCGCCAGATGCCTGTCGAGCCCGGAAAGATTCGCAACGTTGCCGTCGTCGGTCACCGCTCCACGGGCAAGACGTCGCTGGTCGAGGCGATGCTCTTCCAGGCCGGTGCGATCAACCGGCTCGGCACGATCGAGGCCGGCAGCACAACCGGCGACTGGGATGACGACGAGCACAACCGCCAGATGTCGCTCGCCGCGTCCCTCTGCCACGTCGAGTGGCAGGGCCGCAAGATCAACCTGATCGACACCCCCGGCGACCCAGGCTTCCAGGGCGACATGATCGCCGCGCTCAGGGTCGTCGAGGGCGCCCTCGTCGTCGTCAGCGCCGTCATGGGCGTCGAGGTGCAGACCTCCCGTGCTTGGCAGCGCGCTGAGGATTACGACCTCTCGCGCGTGGTGGTCGTGAACATGCTCGACCGCGAGCGCGCCGACTACTTCCGGACGCTCGAGGCGCTCCGCGACCAGCTCTCGCCGCGCTGCGTCGCCGTTCATCTGCCGATCGGCGCCGAGCACGAGCTGACCGGCGTCGTCGACCTCCTGCACATGAAGGCCTACACGAGCCCTGAAGCCGAGCGCGAGGCCGCGCCGAGCGAGATCCCGGCGGAGATGGAGAGCCAGGTCGCCGAGTACCGCGAGAAGCTGCTCGACTCCGTGGTGGAGACGGACGAGGCGCTGATGGAGCGCTACCTCGACGGCCAGGAGCTCTCCGACGAGGAGGTCGCCCACGCGCTCAAGGACGCGGTCACGCGCGGCGAGATCTTCCCGGTCGCCTGCGCGGTCGCGACGAAGAACCTCGGGACGACCGCGCTGCTCGACCTGCTCGTCGAGGGAGTGCCCTCGCCAGCGAAGAAGCACATCGACCTCGGTATCGAAGGCGACGGGACGGCAGCGTTCGTGTTCAAGACAATTGCCGATCCCTTCGCCGGCCGGATCAACGTGCTCCGCGTCATCTCCGGCGAGGTGAAGTCGGACTCGACGCTCGCGAACCACCGCTCGCATTCGAAGGAGCGCGTCGGCCAGCTCCTCGCGCTGCAGGGCAAGGAGCACACGCAGGAAGAATCTTTCGGCGCCGGTGACATCGGCGCCGTCGCGAAGCTGAAGGACACGACCACGGGCGACCTGCTGCTCGACGCCGAGCGCGAGCTCGAGACGCCCGAGCTCGGGTTTCCGGAGCCGGTGATGAGCTTCGCGGTGACGCCGAAGGCGAAGGGCGACGAGGAGAAGGTCGGCACCGCGCTCCGCCGTCTCTCCGAGGAGGACCCGACGCTGGTGATCCGCCGCGACCCGCAGACCGGCGAGCAGCTGCTCTCGGGCCTCAGCCAGATCCACGTCGAGGTCGCGGTCGATCGCGTCAAGAGCCGCTTCGGTGCCGAGGTCGAGCTCCACCAGCCGCGGGTGCCGTACCTCGAGACGATCCGCAAGGAGTCACGCGCCCAAGGCCGCTACAAGAAGCAGACCGGCGGCCGCGGCCAGTTCGGCGACGCCGTGATCGTGCTCGAGCCGCTGGAGGGTCACCAGGGTTACGAGTTCTCGGACGAGATCGTCGGCGGCGTGATCCCGCAGGGCTTCCGCCAGGCCGTCGACAAGGGCATCCAGGAGGCGATGCAGCACGGCGAGCTCGCCGGCGCACCCGTCCAGGGCCTGCGAGTCCGCCTGATCGACGGCTCCTACCACTCGGTCGACTCGTCCGAGATGGCATTCAAGATCGCCGGCTCGCTGGCATTCAAGCAGGCCTACGAGCAGGCAGATCCGGTGCTGCTGGAGCCGATCATGGATGTCGAGGTAACCGTTCCGGACGAGTCGGTAGGCGCCGTCAACGGCGACCTCAACTCACGGCGCGGGCGGTTGCAGGGGATGGAGCCGAAAGGCGGGATGACGACGATCAAGGCCGAGGTGCCGATGTCTGAGATCCTCACCTACTCCCAGTCCCTGACCTCGCTGACGGGCGGTCGTGGCGACTATCACATGTCTTTCGCCCGCTACGAAGAGGTTCCAACGCACATCGCGCAAAAGATCATCGCCGAGGCCAAGCAGGACAAGGAGGAGGCCGCGGTCTAGGTCAACTAAGGCGCTCGCTTGCGACGCCGACCCAAAAGGATATCCCGGCTTTGCCGGGGCGTCCGTCTAATCCCAGCCCGGCAGCCCGACCAGGTGTCGTGGCGAAAACAAAGCCAAGGTGGACGGCCTCGCTATAGTCGCGCGGATGCGGATCGCGAAGCAATCCGTGGCTCACAGATGTGCGGTCTGCGAGCGCACTTTGCTGATGGGGGAGCGGACGACCCGCTTCTCCACCGACGGCGAGAACTTCGTCGACGTCTGCCCGCTCTGCCAGGACATCGCGCTCGAGTACGGCTGGCTGAAAGAGGGCAGCCCGACGACGCCGACGGTCTCGACCGAGCGGCAGCGCCGGCGCCTCAGCCTCTCGAGTCTCTTCGAGGCACGCAAGGCCGCCGTCGCCGAGGCGCCGGTCGCCGACGAGCCGTTCCTACGCCGGTTGTCAGAGCCCGAGCGGGAGGTCGTCGAGGCGGCCGATCTCTTCAACCAAACCGATTTCCGGCGCACGGTTGCCGGGATTGCGAAGAGCCTCGGCGAGCCTCGGGCGAGCATCCGCTTGCTCTCGGGCGTCAGCGGCGAGGTTGTGATCACGGTCGCCTGGGACATCTCCTGGTACCAGTACCGGGTCACGCCCGAGCTCGCCCAGCCAGTCCGACTCGAGGATCGCGGCCACGAGCTCGCGGAGCTCGACCCCCTCTACAAGGACTGGAACGCTCACCTCGACGAGCACGGCCGCGTGGTCCCAAACATCGCGCGTATTTAGGAGGGCTTGGCGAAATACAGTCTGTGCCGCCGGGCCGCGCTGCTCGCCCACCAGCTCCGCTCTGTTTACGCAGTCGCGCCCATATCTACGGATATGGACGCTCCCTGCGTCCTCCCCAGGGAACGAGCATCGCACCCCGGCGACGAGCGGTATTCCGCCAAGCCCTCCAGCGCCGACACGGGCCCTCCCTACAATCCGACGCAAATGATCTATTGCGTGATCCCGCGGGAGCTCGCCGATGAGCTCTACGACAAGATGGTCGAGTACTACAAGGACAACCCGAACGTCGAGGTGATCGTCGATCGTCGGGAGGGCCCCGACCGGCGGGCGGGCAAGCCCGCCGACGAGTTCCAGGAGAAGCGGCTGATTCGCGACCGTCGCAGGCGCAGGCCCGGCAGCTTCCCGGATACAGATCCGCCGCCCGAAGCCGGCTGACCAAGGGTCATTAGAATCGCTGCCGATGGCGATCCTCGGCGCGAAGAAGTTCCAGAACTACATCGACGGCGAGTGGGTCGACGCAGCCTCCGGCGCGACCTTCGAGTCGACGAGCCCGGCAAACGGCGAGACGATCGGCGCCTTCCCGAAGTCCGGGCTGGAGGACGTCGACCACGCCGTCGCCGCAGCCAAGGCGGCCTACGAAGAGTGGCGGCTCGTCCCGGCGCCGAAGCGCGGCGAAGTGCTCTTCCGCTTCGCGCAGCTGCTCGCCGAGCACAAGGACGACGTCACCGAGCTGATGACCCACGAGATGGGGAAGGTCAGGGCCGAAGCGGCCGGCGACGTCCAGGAAGCGATCGACATGGCCTTCTACATGGGCGGAGAGGGCCGGCGCCTCTTCGGCCAGACGACGCCTTCGGAGCTACGCGACAAGTTCCAGATGTCGGTGCGGATGCCCGTCGGGGTCGTCGGGGCGATCACGCCCTGGAACTTTCCGATCGCGATCCCGTCCTGGAAGACGCTGCCGGCGATCGTCTGCGGCAACACGGTCGTCTTCAAGCCTGCGACCGACACGCCCGCGCTGGGTGAGCGCTACGTTGAGCTCTTCGCCGAGGCCGGGCTGCCGAAGGGCGTGCTCAACATCGTCCACGGCGGCGGCGGCGACGTTGGGCAGCGGCTCGTCGAGCACCCGGACGTCCCGATCATCACCTTCACGGGCTCGCGCGAGACCGGCGTCGCGGTCACGAAGGCGGCCGCGGAGAACCTCAAGCACGTCCATCTAGAGCTCGGCGGCAAGAACGCGATCATCGTCATGGACGACGCCGATCTCGATCTGGCCGTCGACGGCATCGTCTGGTCGGCTTTCGGCACCTCGGGCCAGCGCTGCACGGCCGCGAGCCGCGTGATCGTCCACGAGGCCGTCTACGACCAGCTCGCCTCGCGCCTCGTCGCGCGCGTCGAGCAGATGCGGCTCGGCCCCGGCTGGGAGGACGACACCGACGTCGGGCCGGTGATCAACAAGGCGGCGCTCGAGAAGATCCACTCCTACACGGAGATCGGACAGGACGAGGGCGCGAAGCTCCTGACCGGTGGCGAGGTCGCCGGGGGGAACGGGCTCGACAAAGGCTTCTACTACCGCCCGACGGTCTTCGGCGATGTTCGGCCCGCGATGCGGATCGCGCAGGAGGAGATCTTCGGGCCGACCACCGCACTGATCCGCGTGCGCTCGCTCGACGAGGCGATCGCGGTCTCGAACGGCGTCGAGTACGGCCTCTCGTCTTCGATCTTCTCCAGCGACGTCAACAACGCCTTCCGCGCGATGCGCGACCTGAACACCGGCATCACCTACATCAACGCCGGCACGATCGGCGCCGAGGTTCACCTCCCGTTCGGCGGCACGAAGCACACGGGCAACGGCCACCGCGAGGCAGGCCAGGCCGCGCTCGACGTCTTCACGGAGTGGAAGTCGATCTACGTCGACTACTCCGGGAAGCTGCAGCGGGCCCAGATCGACACGGCCGAATAGGCCTACGCCGCGCAAACTTGACTGAACAGCGACACAAGCTCGTCTGGTTCGTGCCGGAGGAGGCGTTGGACGCGACGCGCGACGCCGTCTTCGCCGCCGGCGCCGGCCGGATCGGCGATTACGAGCGCTGCTCTTGGTACACCGCCGGAACCGGCACGTTCCTCGGCGGCGAAGGGACCGAGCCGACCATCGGCACGGCGGGCCAGGAGGAGCGGACGCCGGAGCTGCGCGTCGAGACCGTCGTCCCGGGCGACCGCATCGAGCCGGTCGTCGCCGCGCTGCTCGCCGCGCATCCTTACGAAGAGGTCGCGTACGACCTCTATCAGCTCGCGTGAAGGCCAAGCTCTCCACCGACGGCGGCGCCCGCGGCAACCCGGGCCCGGCGGCGTACGGCTACGTGCTGGAGGCCGAGGACGGCACCGTCCTCGACGCCCGCGGAGAGACGATCGGCGTCGCCACGAACAACGTCGCCGAGTACCGAGCCCTGATCGCCGGCCTGGAAAAAGCGGTCGAGCTTGGCATTGACGAGCTGGAGGTCGTCTCCGACTCGGAGCTCCTCGTCAAGCAGATGCAGGGCGAGTATCGGGTCAAGAACGAGGCGCTACGCGAGCTCAACGACGAGGCGAACTTCCTGGAGCGAAAGCTCGGCCGCGTGCGCTACAAGGCAGTCCGGCGAGAACACAACGAGCTCGCGGACAAGCTGGTCAACGAGGCCTTAGACCGCGCGTAGCCCGGGCTATACTTGGCCCCGCGCGGATGTAGCTCAGTTGGCTAGAGCGTCTGCTTGCCATGCAGAAGGTCGTGGGTTCGAATCCCATCATCCGCTTCTTGGAGAGTTCCATGTTCAGTTCCACAACCGGAAATGAACGTGTCACGGATCAGCCGGCATGCCGAAGCTCTCGACCGCTCCCGTCGTCGAGTTCGCGGGACCGACTCCAGCGGCCCGGGAAAGCGTCGATCGAGCTAGAACCGATCCGGACTTGAGATGATGACTGGAAGCTGGCATGGCGAGGGCGCCGTCGGACGAAGGTCAGGCCCATCGCTCCGGTCCCCGCGGAAGATCGTCGAGCACGCGCCGCTCGATCAGCTAGTGCGAGCAGGAATCCGCCTGCAGATCCTGCTCCGCTAGCCGTAGGATCGAGCCGATGCCGGCCTCGAGCGCTCTCGAGCGCGATCTCGGCTCCTTCCTACCGCGCGAGAGCATCGTCGTCGAAGGAAGGTCCGCGTATCTCGCCGACGAGACCGAGGGCCGCGGCATCCTCGGGCGAGCGGAGGCCGTCGTTGTTCCTTCGAGCACAGAGGAGGTCTGCAAGGTGCTCGCCTGGTGCTACGACCACGAGGTTCCGGTGGTCCCGCGCGGTGGTGGCACCGGGTTCGCGGGCGGAGCCGTCCCTCTCGATGGAGGAGTGGTGCTTGGTCTCGAGCGGCTGACGCGCATCCGCTCGTTCGACCCGTTGCTCTGGCGGATCTACGTCGAAGCAGGGTTGCGGACGGCCGATCTCCGACGCACCGCCCGGGATAACGGGCTCGTCTTTCCGCCGGATCCGGGTGCGGCTGAGCAGTCTCAGATCGGCGGCAACATCGCCACGAACGCGGGCGGGCCTCATGCGTTCAAGTACGGCGTCACCGGTGCCTGGGTCACCGGGCTGGAGGCGGTCGTACCGCCGGGCGAGGTCGTCTCGGTGGGCGGGCCCATCCGGAAGGACGTCGCCGGCTACGACCTCAAGAGCCTGCTGATCGGCTCGGAAGGAACCCTCGGGATCATCACCGCCGCGTGGCTCAAGCTTCTGCCCGCGCCGGAGGCGGCGCTGCCCGTTGCCGCCTTCTTCGGTGGTGTGGTCGACGGCTGCGCCGCGATCGAGCGAGTGCTCGGGAACGGCTTGCTCGTCGCCGCTCTCGAGTACCTCGACGGCGCCTCGCTCGAGGCGACGGGCGCCGCCTTCCCCGCCGAGCGGCCCCGCGGCGCGGCCTTCCTGGTCATCGCAGAAGCAGACGGCTCGAAGGAGGAGGCCGAGAGCCTGAGCAAGGATCTTGTGGAGGTTCTCGGCGAGGGCGCGCTCGCCGTGCATGCGCCGACGGAGCCGACGGCGATCGCGGAACTCTGGCGCTGGCGCGACGGCGTCTCGATCGCCGTGAGCGCGAGGCGCGGCGGCAAGGTGAGCGAGGACATCGTCGTCCCCCTCGACCGCCTCGGGGAGGCGATCGAGGAGACGCTCGCAATCGGGCGGCGACACGGCCTTCCCGCCTGCAGCTGGGGGCATGCCGGCGACGGCAACCTCCACTCGACGTTCCTCGTCCCACCGGCGGACGAAGAGGAGCTCGCCCGCGCGAAAAGCGCGGCGGAGGAGCTCTTCGCGCTTGCTGTCCGGCTCGGAGGTTCGATCTCAGGCGAGCACGGCGTCGGCATCGTCAAGCGCGGCCAGCTCGCCCGGCAATGGTCGCCTCGGGCGCTCGAGCTCCACGCGGAGATCAAGCGCACCTTCGACCCGAAGGGTCTGCTCAACCCCGGCAAGAAGGTCGCTCGTGTAGGTTCGGGGCCCTAGCGATAGGAGGCGAGAGATGGCGCGAGTCGGCTCGTGAGTCCTCAGCCGATCGACCGGCCCGGCAAGATCGTCTGCGTCGGACTCAACTACCGTGACCATGCGGCCGAGCAGGGCGTCGCGCCGCCCGAGCATCCGATCCTCTTTGCGAAGTGGCAGACGGCGCTCGTCGGCCCGGGAGAGCCGATCGTGCTTCCGCCGGTCGCTCGGGAGGTCGACTACGAAGCGGAGCTGGGCGTCATCATGCAGTTCTCCGACGGCCAATGGACGCGGGCGAAGTCGATCGACACGTTCTGCCCCGTCGGCCCGCGCTTCGTCCCGCGAGAGGAGATTCCCGACCCCCAGGCGCTCTGGATCCGCTGCACCTTGAACGGCGAGGTGATGCAGGACTCGTCGACGGCAGAGATGATCTTCTCGGTCGCCGAGGTGATTGCGTTCGCAAGCCGGACGATGACGCTCGAGCCCGACGACCTGATCGCGACTGGCACGCCCGCGGGGGTCGGCTTCACCCGCGAGCCGCCGGTCTTCCTGAAGGACGGCGACGAGGTGACGGTCGAGATCGACGGTCTCGGCGCGCTCACGAACCCGGTTCTGCGCGAGGGCTGACCGGCGCCGGAGAGACGGCCGACCCAACGCGGCGGTAGTGCTCGACCGTCTCCCGCACCCCCTCGTCCAGCGGCCGCCAGGAGAGCGGGCCCAGGGCGCGCTCGAGGGTCTCGGCCTCGAACTCCTCCGGAAACGGAAGCTGCTCGTCGTCGAACGTAATTCTGCCCTCCACCTGCGGCGCAGCCCGCTCGATTGCAGCGATGCAGTCGCGGACGTGCACGCTCCCGCCGCCGAGATTGAAGACGCGGGCTTCCTCGGTCGCTGCACGCGCCGCGGAGATGAACGCCGCGGCCGCGTCCGCCGCGTGCTGGAGCATGATGCGGCCGCCGAAAGGGATGTGGTAGCCGTCGCCCTGCGCCGCGGCGGCCATCGCCAGGCTCGGCGCCGCTGTCAAGCCCGTGTCGCGCCCGGGCCCGTAGACGATGTACGGGCGCAAACCGACGCTCGCCACGCTGTCATCGAGCCAGTAGATACGCGCCGCGCCTTCGTTGGCCTGTTTGTTGACCCCGTAGTGGGTCAACGGGTGGCCGACCGCGTCCGTCGGCACCGGGTGGCCGGGGTCGTCGGCGCGGTCGTAGGCGGCGATCGAGCTGGCGTAGGCGAGCCCGCGGATCCGGTCTCGCCGCTCCTTGACGGAGGCGAAGACGTTCAGCGTCCCCACGACGTTGACGAGCCCGCCGTAGGGCGGATCTGCCTTGATCAGGGGGATCAGTAGCGCCGCGAGGTGGACAACGTGGGTGATCTCGTGCGCGTCGAGCGCGTGCTCGATCGAGGCGCGGTCGGTCGTATCGCCCCGGACGATTGCCACCTGGGCGAGCTCCTCGTCGCTCAGGATCAGCCGCAACCGCCGGGTATCGTCGCCGAGGTCGAAGGCGACGACCGGCACGCTCGCGCGTACGAGTGTGGCCACGGTCCAGGCGCCGATGACGCCGAGAGCTCCCGTGACGAGGAAGCGCTCCTCGCTCATACGTCCTGGTAGACGGTCA
>WNGQ01006191.1_pt1 | contig 11616 bp, 9 predicted proteins | sample 5407661 | NCBI WGS metagenome assembly WNGQ01 (sample SAMN13153382, study PRJNA577476) | soil metagenome | isolation source: 60 cm soil or saprolite under Garry oak tree replicate 2 | place: USA:California | collected 2016-06-15
GTCGTCAGCGCGCCGAGAACAGATGGAGGGCGACCCAATTGCCCACGAGGAACGCGGCCACGCCGATGATGCAGCCGACGATGAGCGTGCGCTCGGGGATCAGCTCCGGCACCGGCCGCGCGAGCGCTACCCGGAGCGCGAGGAGAGTTGCGGCGACAACGACGAAGAACACGACAAGAGGATGGGCGAGCACGTTGGTACCGAACGGACGTCTGTCGCCGAGCAGCCCAAACCCCAATCCGCCGGCGACCATCAGCCCGCACCACCAGGGCTGCACGCGCGCGGCGGTGGTCGGCTGAGAGCGCTCGCGTTCCGGCCCACTCATTCTCCGATTACATCTTCACGCCCTTGTCGGCGAAATATTTCAGGGCGCCGGGGTGCCAGGGGACAGGCGAATTGCCTTTGAGCTGCAATTTGTAGTCGATGTTTTCGGCTTCCTTGTGCACGGCGACGAGATCGGCCTTGCGGTCGAAGATGACCTTATTGATGGCATAGACCAAATCGTTGGACATCTTGTCGTCGGTAACAAGAATGTTCCACACAGTCGCGATCCTGTTGGCCTTGTCCTGGCCGGGATAGGTCTTGGTAGGAATGACGTCGGTGACATAGAGCTTGCCATATTTGGCATTCATCTTGTCGACGACATCGCTGTGATCGATCAGCTTGATCTTGACGCCGGGCGTGGCGCCGAGGTCGGTTACACCCGCGGTCGGCAGGCCGCCGACCCAGAAGAAGGCGTCGATCTTCTTGTCCTTGATCGCGTTCACCGACTCGGCGACGCCTAGCCGCTCGCGCCGCATGTCCTTGTCCTTGTCGAGGCCGGCCGCCTCGATGACGCGGAAGGCCATCACCTCGGTGGCGCTGCCAGGCGAGCCCGTGGAGACGCGCTTGCCCTTGAGGTCGGCCATCTTCTCGATGCCCGTGCCCTCGATCGTGACGACGTGCATGCGGTTGGGGTAGAGCACCATCATGGTGCGCACCGCGACCTTGCCGCCCTTGAATTTGTCCTCGCCATTGAAGGCGTCGAGCGCGGCATCCGCCATCGAAAAGGCGAGCTCGCTCTGGCCCGAACCGATCAGCTTGAGATTGTCGACCGAGCCGCCGGTCACTTCGGCGGTGACCTGATAGCCGGTCAGAGATTTCGACAACAGGTTGGCGAGGCCGCCGCCGAGCGGATAATAGACGCCGCCGGTGCCGCCAGTGCCGATGGCGAGGGTCTTCTGTTGCGCGAACGCTGCGCCCGCGAGAATTGCCGCACCGAGTGCAATCGCACAGATCGCGACGCCATGGACCAATCGTTGCGCCATTTCACATCCTCCCTGATGGCCCCTAAGCCGCCTCGGCCCTGCCGGGCAGCGTCATGAACTGCTTTAGCAGCAAAAAGACTGCGATCACCAGCCCAAGCGGCGCCGGATGGGGAACGTCATAACCGGAAATCGTCTCGGCCAAGCCTTCGAGAAGACTGGGAAAAACCAACAATAGGCCCGCCAAGAGCCACAGCGCCCGCTCGACCAGCGTATTTTGTCGCAGCCCCCAGTTCTGCGCGGCAGCCGCGAGTGCGGCCAGCCCAGCGGCGGTTTTTGCCGTGACCAGAATGATATCCCAGACCGAGCCGTCCTTGGGGATCTTGAGCAACAGCCCGACCCCCTGCGGGTCGAGGATGAACACGAAGGGCACCAGAAAGGCCGGCAAGGTGTACTTCCACGCCTGCATGGTGGTCTTGTAGGGATCGCCGCCGGTGATCGCCGCAGCCGCGAAGGGCGACAGCGCGGTCGGGGGCGATACTTCCGAGAGCACCGCATAGTAGAAGATGAACATGTGGGCGGCGTAATCGGGAACGCCGAGCTTGATGAGCGCGGGGGCCGTGATCACGGCGCAGATGATGTAGGAGGCGGTGACCGGCACCGCGAGGCCGACGATCCAGACCACGAGCGCGGTGTAGAGCGCGGTGAGGAGGAGGCTGCCGCCGGCATAGTCGAGCACGATCGAGGAGAACTTGAGCCCAAGCCCGGTGAGCGTGACCACGCCGACGATGATGCCGGCCGAGGCGCAGGTGGTGGCGGCGTTGAGCACGCCGATCGACCCGTCGGCGAGTGCGCGCACGAGCTTTCGGCCTTTGAGCGCGGTGTCCGGCCGCAAAAAGCTCAGCACGAAGCACATCAGCGTCGAATAGAACACCGCCAGCATCGGCGAATAGCCGACCACCATGAAGACGATGACCGCGACCAGCGACGTGAAGTGAAATCCATAGCGCTTCGTCATCTGCCACAGCGTCAGCGAAGTGTCGTAGGACACGGTGGTGGCCCCGAAGCGCTTCGCGTCGAGCTCGACCATGAACAACAGCGAAAGGTAGTAAAGGCAGGTCGGGATCGTCGCCATCCAGATCACGTCGAGGTAGCTGATCTTCAAGAATTCAGCGATCAGGAAGGCGGCGGCTCCGAGCACCGGCGGGGAGAGGATCGCGCCGAGACCGCCGGCGGCAAGGAGCCCCCCGGCGGCGTTCTTCTCGTAGCCAGCGCGCGCCATCATCGGATAGGCGACCGCGCCGATGGTCACCGTGGTCGCGACGCCAGAGCCCGAGGGGCCTCCGAGCAGGAACGACGACAGCACCACAGTGCGTCCCGCGCTGTTCGGCTTGCCGCCCATCAGCGCCAGGGAGAAGTCGATGAAGAATTTGCCGGCCCCGGAATGCTGCAGGAAGGCGCCGTAGATCGTGAACAAGATGATGAGCGAGGAGGAGACATCGACCGCGACGCCGAAGATGCCCTCGAGCGTGATGAAGAGATGGCCGACGAGACGGGAGAAGGTGTAGCCGCGATGGGTCCAGGGCGGCGGCAGGTAGGGTCCCGCGATCGCATAGGCGATGAACAGAAGCGCGACGATCGGCATGATCCAGCCCGAGGTGCGCCGGGTCGCCTCCATCAATAGAACGATGAAGATCACCCCGAGGACGACGTCGACCTGCAGAGGCAGGGTCGCGCGGTCGGTGAAGTCCTCGCCGCCCCAGATGGCATAGACGAGGATTGCCACCGAGGCCGCAGCAGCAGCCACGTCCCACGGCTGGATGCGGTTGCGGAACCGGGCCGAGAGCGGAAACAGGAAGTAGCACAGCACCATCACGAAGGCGACGTGAGTGTAGCGCAGCGGCTGCGTCGGCACGATGTCGTAGGCGGCGTAGAGGTGGAAGAGCGTCATCGAGATCGCGATAGCGGTGACGACCATGCCGGCGAAGCCGGTGAGCCGGTTGGCCGCGCCTTCCTCGGCCTCGACGAATTCCTCCGCTTTGCGCAACGCCTCGTCCGAGATCGCGCCCTGCGCCGTCAGTCTCGGATCGGCGATTGGCGGCTCCTGCTCCTGCGCAGTCGGTTTACCGTCCTCGGCCATTGTCCCCTCATGCCCGCTCTGGTTGGCGTGCCCCAGGGAACGCTAGCACGGGGACAGGGAGGCTGAGTACCCGACTCACGCGCGTCATGCACCGCCGCGGTCTTGGTGGGGGCTAACTCGACTGAGTGAAGCAAAGCGTCACGCCTCGCCTGCTGCCCCCTTCCCGAGCGCGGCCTGGGCGGCGGCAAGCCGCGCGATCGGCACCCGGAAGGGCGAGCAGGAGACATAGTCGAGGCCGAGCTCATGGCAGAAGCCGACCGAGGCCGGGTCGCCGCCGTGCTCGCCGCAGATACCGACCTTGAGCTTGGGTCGGGTCGCCCGCCCGCGCTCGACGCCTATCCGCATCAGCTCACCCACCCCCGCACGGTCGATCGAGACGAACGGGTCGGTCGCCAGGATGCCGCGCGCGGTATAGGGGCCGAGGAAGCTCGCCGCATCGTCGCGGCTGATGCCAAAGGTGGTCTGGGTGAGATCGTTGGTGCCGAAGGAGAAGAATTCAGCCGCCTGCGCGATCTCGCCGGCCATCAACGCGGCGCGCGGCAGCTCGATCATGGTGCCGACCTGATAGGCAAGCTTGGCACCGCTCTCCTTCGCGACCGCGGCGGCCATGTCGTCGATGAGCTCCTTGACCAGGTCGAGCTCGGCCTTGGTGGCGATGAGCGGGACCATCACCTCGGGCTTGACCGGCTTGCCGGTGCGCTTTGCCGCCTCGACCGCGGCCTCGAAGATCGCGCGCGCCTGCATCTCGGCAATCTCGGGATAGGCGATCGCGAGCCGGCAGCCGCGGAAACCGAGCATGGGATTGAACTCGTGCAGATCGCGCGCCCGCTCCGCCAGTCTTTTCGCATCGACGCCCATCGCGACGGCGACTGCGGCGATCTCCTCCTCGGTGTGCGGCAGGAATTCGTGCAGCGGCGGGTCGAGCAGCCGGATCGTCACCGGCAAGCCTTTCATGATCTCGAACAGTTCGACGAAATCCGCACGCTGCATGGGCAACAGCTTGGCGAGCGCGGTACGGCGGGATTCTTCCTCGTCGGCGAGAATCATCTCGCGCACCGCGCGGATGCGGTGCTCGTCGAAGAACATGTGCTCGGTGCGGCAGAGCCCGATGCCCTCGGCGCCGAATTTCAGCGCGATGCGGGCGTCGTTCGGCGTGTCGGCATTGGCGCGCACGCCGAGGCTACGCACCCTGTCGGCCCAGCCGATCAGGGTCGCGAACTCGCCCGACAGAGCCGGCTCGATCATCGGCACGCGCCCGGCCAGCACTTGGCCGGTCGAGCCGTCGATCGTGATCACGTCGCCCTGCTTGAACGTCTGTCCGGCAACCGTCATGGTCGCCGCGCCATAATCGACGCGCAGCGCCCCCGCGCCCGAAACGCACGGCTTGCCCATCCCGCGGGCGACCACCGCCGCATGCGAGGTCATGCCGCCGCGGGTCGTGAGAATGCCTTGGGCAGCATGCATGCCATGGATGTCCTCGGGCGAGGTCTCGACCCGCACCAGGATCACGCGGCGCCCTTGCGCCGTCAGCGCCTCCGCCTCGTCGGCCGAGAAGACGATCTCGCCCGCAGCCGCGCCCGGCGACGCGGGCAGCCCGGTCGCGAGCACCTTGCGCCCGGCCTCGGGGTCGATGGTCGGATGCAAAAGCTGGTCGAGCGCGGCCGGCTCGATGCGCGTCACCGCCTCTTCGCGCGTGATCAGGCCTTCATTGGCGAGATCGACGGCGATCTTGAGCGCCGCCTTCGCCGTGCGCTTGCCCGCGCGCGTCTGCAGCATCCAGAGCTTGCCCTGCTCGACGGTGAATTCGAGATCCTGCATGTCCCGGTAGTGGCGCTCGAGCACACCGGCGATGCGTCTGAGCTCCCCGAACGCCTCTGGCAGCGCCTTCTCCATCGATGGCCGTGTCGAGCCTGCCTCCTTGCGCGCAGCTTCGGTGATCTCTTGCGGCGTGCGGATGCCGGCGACCACGTCCTCGCCCTGCGCATTGATCAAGAACTCGCCGTAGAGACGCCGCTCGCCGGTCGAGGGATTGCGCGTGAAGGCGACCCCGGTCGCCGACGTCTCGCCCATATTGCCGAACACCATGGCTTGGACGTTGACCGCCGTGCCCCAGCTCTCGGGGATGTCGTGCAGGCGCCGATAGGTGATGGCGCGCTGGTTCATCCAGGAGCCGAACACCGCGCCGATTGCGCCCCATAATTGCCGGTGCGGGGGCTGCGGGAATGGCGCGCCATGCTCTTCTTCGACGCGCTCCTTGTAGCGCGCGACGAGCTCGACCCAGTCGTCGGCATCGAGATCGGTGTCGAGCGTATAGCCGTTGCGGTCCTTGTGGTCGTCGAGGATGTCCTCGAAGTGGTGGTGACCGACACCGAGCACTACGTCGGAATACATGGTGATGAACCGCCGGTAGCTGTCATAGGCGAACCGCCGGTCGCCCGATTTCTTGGCCACTGCCTCGACCGTCTCGTCGTTGAGCCCGAGATTGAGCACCGTATCCATCATCCCCGGCATCGAGGCGCGCGCGCCCGAGCGCACCGAGACCAGGAGCGGATCGAGCTGGTCGCCGAAAACCTTGCCGGTCAGGCGTCCGATTTCGGCGAGCGCCGCGCCAACCTGCTGCTCGAGGTCCTTCGGATAGGTGTTGTCGTGGGCAAAATAGTGGGTGCAGACCTCGGTGGTGATGGTGAAGCCCGGCGGCACCGGCAGGCCGAGATTGGCCATCTCGGCAAGGCCAGCTCCCTTGCCGCCGAGGAGTCCGCGCATATCCGCGCGTCCCGCGGCCTTGCCGCCGCCGAAGGCGTAGACCCATTTCGGCTTGCCGTGCGAGGGCGTCTTGGTCGCTTTCGGTCGCGCCGCGCGACCGGGACGCGCGGCGCCAGTAGATTTTGTTTGCGATTTCCGGCGGCTCTTGCGCGCGGCGGGTCTGGCCATGGGACCGGTCAACGGATGAAATGATGGATGCTGTTGAGCCCGGCGAGGCCGACGATGATGAGATAGATGGCGACGATATAGTTCAACAAACGCGGAATGATCAGGATCAAGATGCCGGCGATGAGCGCGACCAGCGGCGCAACGTGGGCGGTAGTGAGGGTCATGGCGGCCTCCTTGGAATGACGCGCAAGCGGGTGTGGGAACTTGTACCGGGGCCATTCATGCACTGCGGCGGATGCGCGCGCAACCGCGTCCCTGCTATGATCGGCGCGGATATCGAGATAACATCTGGACGCGCTCGCCATCAAAAAGGCGCGCTGTTCGTGAGGGAGCCGAGACGATGCCGGCAAAATGGATCGTACTTTCCGCCGTCGCCGTGGCCTGCCTTGCGACCCATGGCGCTGCGGCACAGACCTATCCCAGCAAGCCGATCCGGATGGTCGTGGGCTTCGCGCCCGGCGGCCCGGCCGATGTCATGGCCCGCTTGCTCGCGCCGCGCATGTCGGTTGCGCTCGGGCAGACCGTCGTCGTCGACAACCGGCCGGGCGCCGGCGGCACGATCGCGGCGAGGGCAGTCGCCGAGGCGGAGCCTGACGGCCACATGCTCCTTCTCGGCAACACCTCGACCCTCGTCATCAGCCCGCTGATCTACAAGAATATCGGTTACGATCCGCTCAAGGGCTTTGCTGCCGTGGCGCGGCTCGGCACGACCTCCAATATCCTGGTCGCCAACCCGGCCTTGCCGGTGAAGTCGGTGCCGGAATTGATCGCCTACGCGAAAGCCAGCCCGGGCAAGCTCAATTATTCATCGGCCGGTATCGGAACTCCGCCCCACCTGATCGGTGAAATGTTCAAGCTGCGGGCTGGACTCGATATCGTGCACGTCCCCTACAAAGGCGGCGGTCCCTCGATCCAGGCAGTGATCGCCGGCGAAGTGCAATTCTCGTTCGAGAATCCCGCGGTCTCGCTCCCGCTCGCGCAGGCCGGAAACGTACGCCCCCTGGCGGTCACCAGCGACACCCGTCTTGCGCAGGCGCCGGAACTGCCGACCATGATCGAAGGCGGCCTGCCCGACTTCGTGTCGGTGTCGTTCACCGGCGTCGTGGCGCCTGGCGGCACGCCGGCAGGCATCGTCGGCAGGCTCAACGCCGTGATCAACGAGACGCTCAAATCTCCCGAGGTCAGCGCAACCCTGGTGAAGCTCGCGGTCGACGCCAAGAACGAAACCCCTGCGGCGTTCACCGGATTCCTTGCCAAAGAGCACGAGCGATTGGCGCCGGTCGTGAAGGCAGCTGGCATTGTTGGCGAGTGACGTCTTCTTCGCCGCGTGCTCAGTAATCGTAGGGTGGGCAAAGGCGCGGAATTGGTTCTTCGGTGCGGAAACGGTGTGCGCGCCATTGCCCACCGTACAGACTCGGTCGCCAGAGCTGAAGAAAAATCACCCCTCGATTCGCGAGAAATCGGCGACGGCGCGGGTCGCCTCGCGGATTTCGTTCAGCAGCCTCAGCCTGTTCTCGCGCAGCGCCTTGTCCTCAACATTCACCGTGACCTTGTCGAAGAAGGCATCGACTGCCGTGCGAAGCGTCGATAGCGTTTCCATTGCACTCTCGAAGTCTTCCCGTGCGATATGGTGCTTGGCGTCGGCAACTGTGCTCTGAATTGTATTCCAAAGGTGCTTTTCGATTGGGTCACGTAGTAGGTCAGGATTCGTTGCGCCCGTATAAGGCTTGTTGTCTCTCTTTTCTTCGATGCGGATGATATTGGTGGCGCGCTTGTAGCCGGCGAGCAGATTCTTGCCGTCGTCCGTATCGAGGAATTTTCCGAGCGCCTCGACCCGGCGAACGATCAGCACTAGATCGTCCTGGCCTTCGAGCGCAAACACCGCATCGACGAGGTCGTGCCGGGCGCCCTGCTCGCGGAGTTGGACTTTCAGGCGGTCGGCGAAGAACTCCAGTAGTTGTGGTATCGCCACTTCCGCTTGAATAAACCTCTCCAGCGGCTCGTCTATCTCTCCAAACGGTTTTCGCAGCTGATTTCGTTGCGCGATCCGTTGTGCGTGCCTATCATACGCTGGAATCAGTAGCCGCGTGAGCTTAACACGCAGTTCATTTGCGAGGCAGATTCTGATTATTCCTAGCGTGGCTCGACGCAGTCCAAATGGATCTCCCGAACCTCGGGGGCGTTCGTTCACGCCCCAAAACCCGGTCAGGGTGTCCAACTTGTCAGCGAGCGCCACCGCAATGGATACTGGCTTTGTAGGAACAAGATCACGGGGGCCCATTGGCTTGTAGTGGTCTTCACATGCGTGTGCGACGGCTTCGTTCTCACCTTGCGCTTCGGCGTAGTACTTGCCCATCAAGCCCTGGAGCTCGGGGAATTCGCCGACCACTTCCGTAAGCAGGTCCGCTTTGCAAAGCAAAGCTGCCCGAGAGACGAGCGAAACATCCGCATTGACGATGGGGGCAATATGTTCCGAAGCGAGTCTCTCTATCCTTATTATTCGTTCCGCCTGCGTGCCAAGCTTTTCATGAAAGACGATTGTCTCAAATTTTGTCTGTCGGCGTTCCAACCGTGTCTTCAGATCGGTCTCATAGAAGAACTTCGCGTCTGCGAGCCGCGCGCGGATGACGCGCTCGTTGCCGGCGACGATGGCCTTGCCGCCATCCTCGGCCTCGATATTGGCGACTAGGATAAACTTGTTGGCGAGCGCGCCTTGTTCTTGCCCTCCCCCTGAAAGGGGGAGGTCGGCCGGCGCAGCCGGCCGGGTGGGGGTCCCGGGCTCGTCGCTTGCGGACAGACCCCTCCCGGGCGCTTCGCGCCCGCCCTCCCCTTTCAGGGGAGGGCTAAGAGAAGAACGCAGAACAAAGCATTTCTGGTTGTTGCGGATGGTGGTGCGGATCACCTCGGGCGGAATCGAGAGGAAGGCCTCGTCGAACGAGCCCATCAGCACCACCGGCCATTCGACCAGGCCCGCGACCTCGCCCAGGAGGCCCGCGTCCTCCACCAGCTCATAGCCTTGCGCGAAGGCGAGATTTTTGGCGTCGGCGAGAATCATCGCCTTGCGCCGCTCCGGGTCGAGGACGACCTTGGCCTGTTCGAGCTTGGCCACGTAGTCGGCGAGGCGCTTTACCCTGAAGGGCGCGGGCGCCAGGAAGCGGTGGCCGCGCGTCGTGTCGCCGGCCGCGACCCCGTCGACGGCGAAGGGAACGATCTCGGTCTCCTCGGTCTCCGGCCCAAAGGTGGCGACGATCGAGTGCAGCGGCCGCACCCAGCTGAGCCCGCCCGAGCCCCAGCGCATCGACTTCGGCCACGGAAAGTTCCGCACCACCTCGGGCACGATCTCGCCGATCACCTCGATCGCGGGCCGGCCCTTCTTCTCGATCAAAGCGACGTAGAAGTCGCCTTTCTTGGGGTCCTTCTCGATCTTGGCTTGATCGATCGATGCGAGCCCCGCGGCCTTCAGGAACCCTTTGATTGCGCCCTCGGGCGAGCCGACCCGCGGCCCCTTCTTCTCCTCCTTCAGGTCCGGCTGCCGGCCCGGCACGCCCTGCACCGCGAGCGCAAGCCGGCGCGGCGTGGCGAAGGCCTTGGCGCCCTCGTAGACGAGCCCCGCGGCAACCAGCCGGTCGGTGACGAGCTTCTTGAGGTCATCGGCCGCGCGCGGCTGCATGCGCGCAGGAATTTCCTCGGAAAAAAGTTCGATCAGAAGGTCGGGCATCGCGGCGCCTGATGCAGGGACGGCGTCGCAGGTAGCAGGCATGGGCGCCGTTGTCACGCCCCGCCACGGCGGGGCTCAATGCACGTCCGCGTAGGCAGTCGGCTTCCCATCGTGCTCGTGGTGCACGCGCACCTGCACCGAGTAGCCGGCAAAGCGAAGTTTGCGGGCATATTGGACCGCCGCGTCGAAGGCGTCCTTCTTGGTGGGAAACGAATCGGTCCGGGCGGGGGTGATAACAATCGCCCAGCCGTCATTGTGCGCAATGACATCGTACGAAAGCTGCGCCATGGATGCCCTCTCGATTCAACCGTGAAGGCAATGGATGGCGAAGACGATCGGTTCCGCACGCCTTCGATGACGTGGTTCTCCCAAGCTGAATCGAATCGATCAAATCGAAGCGAATAACTAGCAGGTCTCGCCCGCAACCACGTCGCCCGTGATCGGCTCGCGTATTTCAGGTGATCATGCCCCTCCCGCTTCAGTCGCGAGCCACGCCTCGCCGCAGGCCTTGGCAAGTTCGCGCACGCGCAGAATGTAGCTTTGCCGCTCGGTCACCGAGATCACGCCGCGCGCATCAAGCAGATTGAACACGTGGCTCGCCTTGATGCACTGGTCGTAGGCCGGAAGTGCCATCAGGTGCCGGCGCGCATTGCCTTCGTTCACCCAGCCCGCGTCGAGATATTTCCGGCACGCGCTCTCGGCCATCTTGAACTGCTCGAACAGCATGTCGGTGTCGGAATATTCGAAATTGTGACGGGAATATTCCTTTTCGGCCTGCAGGAAAATGTCGCCATAGGTCACCTTCTGCGTGCCCTCGCGGCCGTTGAAGTTGAGATCGAAGACGCGGTCGACGCCCTGCACGTACATCGCGAGCCGCTCCAGGCCATAGGTGAGCTCGCCCGAGACCGGCGCGCATTCGAAGCCCGCGAACTGCTGAAAGTAGGTGAACTGCGACACCTCCATGCCGTCGCACCAGCACTCCCAGCCGAGCCCCCAAGCGCCGAGTGTGGGGCTTTCCCAGTCGTCCTCGACGAAGCGGAGGTCATGGAGCTTCGGATCGATGCCGATCGCGTAGAGCGAATTCAGATAGAGGTCCTGGATGTCGGATGGCGACGGCTTGAGCATCACCTGGAGCTGGTAATAGTGCTGCAGGCGATTGGGGTTCTCGCCGTAGCGGCCGTCCTTCGGCCGGCGGGAAGGCTGCACGAAGGCGACGTTCCAAGGGTTCGGCCCCAGCGCCCGCAACGTCGCCGGGTGGAAGGTGCCGGCGCCGACCTCCATGTCGTAGGGCTGCAGGATGACGCAGCCATGATCCGCCCAGTACCGTTGCAGCGCCAGGATCAGTCCCTGGAACGACCGCTGCGGACGCATGTGGGGAGGCAGGTCGTCGGCGGCCATCGCGCGAGTTTTTCGAAATTGCGAACGGGCGCGGACCCTATCGGCGGGTTTTTGAGGGGTCAAGGCAACGGCGACTCGCCCTCCCTGCTTGCGATCTCCCTCTCTCCCGCTTTGCGGGCGCTTGCGGGGATCGGGTTCGGGGTCAAGATCGCTGCCTCGCCGCTGTGGCTGACGTTCGCAAGCCA
>WNGQ01006194.1_pt1 | contig 11615 bp, 7 predicted proteins | sample 5407661 | NCBI WGS metagenome assembly WNGQ01 (sample SAMN13153382, study PRJNA577476) | soil metagenome | isolation source: 60 cm soil or saprolite under Garry oak tree replicate 2 | place: USA:California | collected 2016-06-15
GCCGATCGATTGTTGTTCAGCGGAATACCGCCGGCGTGGTGGGCGGCGACATAGCCGAAGGTCATGGCGGGACCGAGCGTGATCCCGCCCGCGGGGTAGCGGCCGGCCATGATGCTGGCCATGTCGTTGCCGACGGCGTAGAGGCCGGCGATCGCCCGTGCATTGCTGTCGAGTACGCGCGCATATTCATCGGTGCGCAGGCCGGCGAAGGTACCGAGACTGCCGGCGACGATCTTGACGGCGTAAAATGGTCTGGCGACGATCGGCGCCACGCACGGGTTGGGCTTGTGAGCCATGTCGCCCTGAATGCGGTTGTAGGGCGTACCGCCGCGGTCGAAGGCGGGATCCTTGCCATCGACTGCAAAGCGATTGTAGTCGCGGACCGTGGCCGCAAGCGTATCGCGGTCGATGCCGCATTGCGCCGCCAGCGCTTCAATGCTGTCGCCTCGCTTGAGGTAGCCGTTGCGGACCCAGCGCTGAACCGGGAAGGGGCGGGGCCGCACCCGGCCCAGCCCATAATGACGCAGAAAGGCGTGATCGCAGATCGCCCAGGCTTCCGCGGAAGTGCCGGCAGGCGTTGCGGCGAACAGGGCCTTCATGACGTCGTGATAGGAATCCGCCTCGTTGCAGAAGCGGCGGCCGTCGTTGCGGACCATGATCAGTCCCGGCTTGGCACGCTCGACCAGATGCGGAAAACGCCCGATCGTGCCGTCGCGGTGCGGCACCAGCGATACCGGAGCCCAGGCGCCGGCATCGGAGAGGTCCTTGCGCATCTGACCGCCGGCTCGCTCACCGAGGCGAATGCCGTCGCCGGTATTGCTCGTGGGCGCCGCTGACCAATGTTCGGTGCCGGTCGGCGCATGCGGAAACATCGCGGCCTTGCGTGCCACATCATGGGGAAAGCCGCCGGCTGCGAGAATGACGCCGCGCCTTGCCCGGATCTCCGTCGGCCGGTCATGCATCAGCACCGTCGCGCCGACAACGCGACCGGAATCGACCAGGAGATCCTGCGCCGGCGCCGTCGTCAGGATCCGGACGCCCAGTTCATCGGCGGATTTCAGCAAGCGGGCCACCAGCGCATTGCCATTGAGCAACTGCATGCCACGGCCAAAGCGCAGCCTGTCGAGCCAGTGCCGGACAATGCGCTTCGTCGCATAGCGAAAGGATTTCCAGGAGAACGTGGCGTTGAGGAAATGGTTGATGTCGCTGCCCGCGGCGATGCTCATGCCGAAGGGGGAGATTTCATCGAGCGGTGGCTTGAGATCCTTGAGCCGCTCGCCCAGTTCCCGGCCGTCGAATGGCGCGGCGCAGACCGAGCGGCCGCCGGTACCGGCGCCCGGCGAGTGGCCGTGGAAATCCGGCATTGCGTTGCCGTCGATGAAACGGAGTCTGGTTTCGCGTTCGAAGAAGGCCATCATGCGCGGCCCCTGTTCGAAGAACATCGCCACGCGTGCTTCGTCGTAGCGGTCACCGAGTTCGTGCCGCAAATAAGCGCGGGGCGTTTCGGGATCCTCATGAATGCCGGCCGCCTTCGCCAGCGGGTTGCACGGGATCCAGAGCCAGCCGCCCGACCACGCGGTGGTTCCGCCGAGCTGCGGCTCTTTTTCGACGACGATGACGTCGAGGCCCAGCGACGCAGCCGTGACCGCGGTCGAGAGTCCGGCGGCGCCGGAGCCGATCACCAGCAGGTCACAAACGAGGGCGACATCATGCGTCATGATATTCTTTGGGTTTTATTGGGCTGCTCACGCCGCCTGGCGAGCGCGACCCTCGTTCAGGGCATGGAGGACAGCGCGGTAGGCGAAGGCGATAGCCGGGCCGATGGTGATGCCCGGTCCCGGATAGACGCCGCCCATGATCGAGTTGGCTTCGTTTCCGCAGGCGTAAAGTCCCGGGATCGGCTGGTCGTCGGCCTTCGTCACCTGCGCCCATTCGTTGATCACGAGCCCGGTCGCCGCGCCGATGTCGCCCGGGTAGAGGCGAACAGCATAGAATGGCGCCGTCGCGATCGGGCCGAGCGTCGGATTGGGGCCGCCGACCGAGGCATCGCCATTCGCGCGGTGATAGGGCGTGGCGCCACGGCCGAATTGCGGGTCGATGCCGGTTTTGGCGTAGTCATTCATGTCCGCGATGGTTTGCGTCAGCGCTGCCGCGTCGACCTTGATCTTGGCCGCAAGCTCGGCAACGGTTGCCGCTTCCGTCAGGTAGCCGTCGGCAAGATAAGGCGCCAACTTGCCGGTTCCCATCCGCACCATTCCGAGCCCGTATTTCCGCAAGCCCACGGCATCGGTGACGATGAAGCAGGGAATGCACGGAGATGTGCGGTCGTGCTCGAACATCGCCCGGGCGAACAGATGATAGGACGAGGACTCGTTGACGAAGCGCCGGCCCGACTGATCGACGCAGACCGTGCCCGGCTTGCTGCGATCCATCACGAAATGTGGAAAGCTGGCGGTCGAGCCGTCCGGCCGCTGTCGGATCGAGACCGGGGCCCAATACGCGTTGTCGAGATTGCCTTCGCCAAGCCGCGCGCCGAGTTTCAGGGCGAGATCCTGCATGGCGCCGGTGTGTCCCGGGGCCGAGGGACTGTGGATCGGGCCTTGCTGCGGCAGGAGATTTTTGCGGCGATCCGGATGGCGGTTATAGCCGCCGGCCGCCAGCACGATGCCCTTTGAAGCCATCGCCGTGCGCTTGACGCCGCCGGCAGCGAGGATCACGCTGGTAACGGCGCCATTCCGCGTCACAAAATCCTGCACATTTGTTTCGGTGAGGATATCGACACCGCGCTTGGTCAGCGACAACAGCAGCCTTCCGATCAAGGCATTGCCCATCACCAGGCGGGACCCGCGCGGCCCCGACAATCGATCGACGCCATATCGCGCCAGGATCTTGGTGGCATGGGCAAAGGACTTGAATGACTTCTTGAGGCTCAGCAGATGGTTGATGTCGGTGCGGTCCACCATCATACCGCCGAAAATCGTGAATTCGGGGATCGGCGGCCGGATTTTCGCGAGGTTGTCGCCAAGCAGCTTGCCGTCGAAGGGGACCGGCTCCAACGCACGGCCGCGCATCGTCGCGCCTTCATGCTGCTGTTCGTAGTCGGGATGGGTGGCATAGGGACGAAATTTGACGTCGCTGTTCGCCTCCAGGGTCGCGATCGCTTCGGGACCGCTGTCCAGAAACGCGTCGCGAAGCGCCACCGGCGAACGGTTGCCGACCGCCGCGTCCAGGAACCGTTTGGCCTGCTCCCGGCTGTCGTCCTTGTTGACCGCTGCGGAATGAAGCGAATTCGGAATCCAGGTCGTCGCGGCTGACAGCGCGCTGGTGCCGCCGACATATTCGGTGCGCTCGACCAGCAGCACCTTGCGATTCTGCAGCGCCGCGAACAGCGCCGCCGCCATGCCGCCGGCACCGGCGCCGATTACGATTAGATCATAGCTGACGCCATCGGAAATCGAATCGAGGGTTCGGAACATGGGCTTCCTCAGGAACGGGCTTCGGGCGCCAGCAGAAAATCGAGCATCGAACTCTGAAGCGCGTTGTACATCTCGGTGCCGATCGAGGTCGGGCAGCCGATCCGCCGGGCCGCCTCGATCACTGGCGAGATCGCCGGCACGGTGATGACGCAACCGACAAAGGTAGTCGGCTTGAGTTTCGTGACATCGATGGGCAACGGGTCGCCGACCTTCATGCCGGCCGGGGTAGCGTTGGCGACGAGGTCGTAGCCCTCGGGATCAGAGGAGCCGACCAGGATGTCGGCCTTGCCCAGGCTTTTGAGCCGGTTGATCAGATTGTCGCGGCGCACGGCGTCGCCATCATGAATGGCGAGTTCGCGCACACCCGCCTCGACCAGCGCCATCGCGATGGCCGAGCCGGCGCCGCCCGCGCCGATCTGCAGCGCGCGCTTGCCGTTGGGATCGTAGCCCTTGGCCTTGACGGCTCCGACAAAACCGAAACCGTCCACCATGTCGCCATGCCAGCCGCCTTCCTTGCGCCGCCGCATGATGTTGACGGCGCCCAGAAAGCTGGCACGCGCGCTCGCACTGCTGCAATGCCCAAAGCAGGCAAACTTGTGTGGCACGGTGACGATGATGCCGTCGAGATTCTTCACAGTGTCGGCGACCCTCAGCAGGCCTGCCAGATCCTCGGCACTGACCTGCACAGGCACCAGCATGCCGTCGTGTCCGCGGTCGATGAACCCCTGCGTGACCCCGCCCGGCGATTTCACCTGTGCGATCGGATCGCCCAGGATGATGTTGAGGCGAGTGGCGCCGGTCAAATTCAGATTCATCATCTCACTCCGGATCTAGCTTGCAGCGCGATCGAGGATGGCTTCCAATTGCTCGTCCTGGACCACGCCGAGAAGCCGGGCCTGCAGGTCGGGATCGCGTTCGAGGCTGAGCGCGTCACCCTCGAAGGCGATCTGGCCGTTGACCAGTACGTAGGCGCGATCCACGATCGGCAACACGCTTTCGGCGTGGTGCTCGACGATCAGCATCGCCACTGTGCCGCGCAGTTTTACCAGCGCGTCCATGACTTCCTTCACGACGGCGGGGGCGAGGCCCTCGAACGGTTCGTCAAGCAGGATCAGCCTGCTCGGCACTACCAGTGCCCGCGCGATCGCAACCATCTGCCGCTCGCCACCGGACAGGTTTTCCGCCTTGGCCTTTTGCCGGGTCTTGAGCGCGGGAAACAGCTCGTACGCCTGCTCCAGGCTGAATCCGCCGGGACGTGACGCGAGCTGCAGGTTTTCTGTCACCGTCAGATTCGGGAATAGCCGGCGCCCCTCCGGCACCAGGGAGATGCCGAGCCGGTTGATCTCATAGGGTTTTAGTCCGCCGAGCGGTTTACCATCGAAGCTGATGGTGCCGGCGACCCCGGAAAGCGTGCCGCTTATGCTTCGCAGCGTCGTGGTCTTGCCGACGCCGTTTCGGCCCAATAGTGCGACGGCTTCACCTTCGTGAATGACGAGGTTGATATCGCTCAGAACCGTACTGCCGCTGTAGCCGGCGGCAACGCCTTTGGCTTCCAGCAGGGGGCGCGCCTGCGCATGCACCTGTCGTTCGACGGCAGGCGCGGTCAGCGTGCCGTCTTCGGTAGCGCCCAGATAGGCTGCGATCACGTCGGGATGCTTGGCCACTTCCGCCGGCGCACCGTCGGCGATGATCCGCCCCTGGTGTAGCACGGAGATGCGGTCGGAAATCGCCAGCACGCGGTCGATGTCATGTTCGATCAGGACGACCGCGTGCCGTCGCGACAGTTTCTTGATCAGCTCGGCGACGATGAAGCGGTCCGCTTCGGCGAGACCGGCCAGTGGCTCGTCGAGCAGGAGCAGTTTCGAGTCGGTCGCCAACGTGACGCCGATTTCCAGCAGCCGCTTGGCGCCGTGCGGCAGATTCATGCACGGCTCGGCGGCCTGATCGGCGAGCCCGACGGCCTCGAGCACCGACCAGGTGCGGTCATTGATCGCCGCCAGGCCATGGGCATCCGCAAGGAAGCCCATGGCGCCATGCCGCCGCGCCTGCACGGCGACGCGGACATTCTCGAACACCGTGAGATTCGGGAAGATCGACAGGATCTGGAAGGAGCGGCCGATCCCGAGGCGCGCCCGCGCATGCATTGCCGCCCGCGTGATGTCTTTACCCTCGAACAGGATCTGGCCTCTGGTCGGTGCCAAGGCGCCCGACAGCATATTGAAGAAGGTGGTCTTGCCGGCTCCGTTCGGCCCAATGATGCTGTGTAGAACGTAGGGCCGGATATCGAGGTCGATGTCCCGCGCGGTCACCAGGCTGCCGAACTGCTTGTTGAGCTTGCGCGTCTGCAGCAGCGGCTGGTTCGGATCGATACCTGTGGCTGCACTCTCGAACGGTTGGATGGTGGCCGGCCGGGCAGGGATGGTGTCGCGCACCAGGGTCCAGCGCTGGCGGCCGGACAGCCGCTGCGCCAGGCCCTGGATGCCTTCCGGCGACATCAGCGCGAACAGCATCAGGATCGGAGCGAAGATCAGCCACCAGTTCTCGGTAAAGGCGGAGAGACGATCCTCCAGCATGATGAAGGCGATCGCGCCCCACAGCGGCCCGAGCACGTGATGGACGCCGCCGAGCACGGTCATCAGCAGTGAATCGCCGGCGTGCTGCCAGCTCAAATTGTTGGCATAGACGCCTTGCAGCATCAGCGTCAGCATCGCGCCGCTAAAACCGACGAAAGTACCGGTGAGGGTGAAGGCGCCGAGACGCATCAAATAGACATTATATCCGAGGCTGCGGGCACGATGTTCGTTGTCGCGGATCGCCTGCAGCACGCGGCCGAACGGCGAATGTACAATGCGCCACAGCAGCCAGATGCAGCCGACCACGGTCAGAACGACAAAGCCGTGGAACGCAAAATCGTTGGGAAAACTGGCGCGAGCCACGCCCTGCAAGCCGTTCTCGCCGCCGGTCACCGCCGTCCATTTGAAGGCAATCTCAAACGCAATCTGCGAAAATGCCAGCGTCAGCAGGGAGAAGTACAGACCCTTGCGGCGCAGGATCACCGCTCCGATGACCAGCGCGAGCACGGTCGAAAACACCACGGCAAACAGCAACGAGGCGATGTCGTTGCCGTAGCGGCCCAGCACGAAGAAGGCGGAGGCATAGCTGGCGCAGCCGAAGAACACCGACGCACCGAACGGCACCAGACCGGTATAGCCGACCAGCAGGTTCACGCCGGCGCCATAAAGCGTGTAGAGCGCGATCTGGGTGATCAGCGAAATGGGGGCGCCGATCACCCACCAAAGCAACGTCAGCGCCGTCAGGGTGAGTGCCGTCACAAGTGCAGGGTGACGAAGAATGGGAGGAATCGTCATTCGAATCTCTCCCACTTTTCGCCGAACAGGCCGCGCGGCCGAACCAGCAGGATGGCCGCCATCAGGATGTACATCGCAGCACCCGACCATTCCGGCTGGAATTGGATGGTCATCGCGGTGGTAATGCCGACGAGAAGTCCGGCGATGATGGCGCCGGAATAGGAGCCGAGACCGCTAATGGTGACGATCACGAACGCCGGCATGATGGCCCCGGCCGCCATCGAGGGCTGCAGGGTCCACAGAGGCGCAGCCAACATGCCGCCGAGACCCGCGAGCAGGCACCCGATGCCAAACACGCCGCTGAAGACGATCGGCAGGTTGATGCCCAGGAGCCCAACCATTTCCGGATCGCGCGATCCGGCGCGAATGACGCGGCCGTAGGGCGTGTAGGCGAGGAATGCCCAGAAGGCGACCAGCACGAACACGGTCACGACCAGCACGAACATTCGGTATTTGGTGAGCAGGATTGGTCCATATTCGACAAATCCCGCCAAAAATTTTGGCGCGGCGAAAGGCACCGGGGCGCCGCCGAACAGAAGCCGCAGGATGGCCTCGACAAACAAGGCCAGCGCAAAGGTCAAGATCAACCCCAGTAGGGGCTCCTTGCCGTAGATCCACCGGATCAAGACCATCTCGACGACGACGCCGATCAATCCGGTAATGAGCGGCGCCAGCAAGGCGGCCATCCAGCCGAATTCCTTGTTCAGCGCATAGGCGAGGTAAGCGCCGATGGCAAAGAAGGCGCCGTGCGCAAAATTCACGATGCCGAGCATTCCGAAGATGATCGAAAGTCCGATCGCGATCAGGACGTAGAGAAAGCCCAGCACCAGGCCATTGACGGCCTGCGACAGGATCATATCGAGCATGGCGTCATCCGTGTTCGCCCGCAACGCGCAATGACGAAGGCTGTCGCCTGCGACATCACACATCGCCTCTGGAATTCAGAGCGTATCCATCTTGCAGGTGCTGTCGGCCGGCGCGCCGAAAGCCTTGGCGATATCGTCCGGTGTTCTCGGCAGCTCAGCCTTGACGTCGAAATAGTCCCATTTGTCGGTGATCTTGGGGTGGATCCCCGCGACCAGGAGACGGCTGGTCATCTGATGATCGAAGTCGCGGTAGCCGGTGTCGAGGTCGCCGCGGGGATATTTCCAGTTCTCCAGCGCCTGGACGATTGCGCCGGGCTCGGTCGACTTCGCCATCTCGATGGAGTCGAGCAGGCTCTTCATTCCGAGCCAACCCATCCAGGCCTTGTCGGCCGCCGGCCGCCCGTACTTCTTCTGATAGGCGGCTGCCATCGCGTGTTCCTCGGGCGTATTGTTCGGATTCTTGTACCACCAGGTGATGGTGTAAAGGCCATCGGCGGCTTCGGGGCCAACGCCCCACAGGTCCGAGTTGCCGACCGCAATCTCGGCGAAGGGTATCTTGCCCTTCATGCCGAGCTCGTTCCACTGCTTGAGGAATGTCGTGAGATCGCTGGCAGCGATGCCGCCAATCACGACGTCAGGCTTGGCAGCCCGGATCTTCAGAATGAATGACGAATAGTCCGGCGTGCCGACCGGCGCTTCGTCGGCGCCGACCACGGTGCCGCCCTCGCGGGTGATGTAATCGGTGAAGGCGCGTTTGATGTCCTGGCCGAAGGCGTAGGACGCCGTGAGCAGGTACCACTTCTTGCCGAGAGCCGCGCAGTATGGCGCGAGAACGCGGGCGTGAACGTCGACGGGCGGCTGCAGGCGGAATGTGTATTTGTTGCAGGACTTGCCGGTCAGGTCGCCCGTAGCGGCATTCGCGGCGACATACGGGATCTTGGCCCTCTTGGCCACCGACGAGATCGCGAGCGCGAAAGAGGACAGCGCACCGCCGACCATGCCGACGACCTTCTGCTCGCCGACAAGACGCTCTGCACTCTGCTGCGCGCCTTGCGGATTGGGTTCGTCCAGCCAGACGATCTCCGCGGGCCGTCCCAACAGCATGTTACTGCGCTGCTCCAGCGCCAGCATACCGCCCTGCGCGAGATATTCCGCCTGATCGACGATCGATCCGGTCTTTGCCCAGATCATGCCGATCTTGATCGGTTCGGCGGCGGTGGCGTTGCCGATGTAAGGCATGCCGAGACGTGCAGCGGCGAACCCCGTCGCAACTCCGCTTGCTCCAAGAAGCAAGCTGCGCCTGGCGATTTTCAGTGCTTTCGGCCCGATGGTTTTTTCCGTCATCTAGTCCTCCCCCTCAATACCGGTCTTCATTAAGGGCGCTGGCGGCCCGTTTCTCCTCCGGCGCGCAGGGCCTAGCATAACTGGAACCCAATTCCAATATCGAGTCCCTTAAAAATGGAATTCAATTCCAAAATCGCTTGACGAATGCCGGGACTGGGGAGAGGACTTGGGCAAGCGAGGAGTGCATCATGTCGCAACGAGACGCCTTTGATCACGGGTGCCGGTGGAATGCAGACGTTGCGTGCCACAACGGCGGTTCACAAAGCCGCGCAAACCGGAAAAACGATGTTTTCGAATAGGAAGCAAACATGTCTGACCAGTTGCTGACCGACCGACCATTGCCGGATACTGAGAGCAGTCCGAACGGACTTTTGGAACGCACGCTCAGCGTTCTCGAACTGCTGTCGGACAATGCGCACGGCATGTTGTTGTTCGAGATCGCCGACAAATTGCGAATTCCGCGCAGCGCCACCCATCGGGTGCTGACCAGCCTCGTCGAGCACGGCTACGTGCGCCAGGAACGACACCAGGGTGCCTATCAGCTCACAGCCAAGATCGCGTCTCTCGCCTTTACCTTCTTGACCAGCAGCGGCATCACAGACTTCGCCCAGCCGATCCTGGAAAGACTTGCGCGCGAGTGCGGCGAATTGGTGAGGCTCGCCATGATCGACGGCAAGGAATTGGTCTGGGTCGCCAAGGCACAGGGCTCGCCGCACGGACTGCGCTACGATCCCGATATGGGGCAAGTCGGCCGTTTGTCCTGTTCGGCCAGCGGGCATGCCTGGCTGGCTTGCCTTTCCGATGAGGAGGCATTGGCGCTCGTCGAGAAGCAGGGATTCGGGCCGCGAAGAGAGTACGGCCCCCGCGCGCCGGAAACCAAAGCCGCGTTACTCAAATATCTGCGTCAAACGCGCAAGCGCGGCTTCAGCATCGTCGTGCAGACCTACTCACCCTGGATGAATGCGATTGCAGCACCGATCCGCCACCCCAAGACCAAGGACGTAACCGGAGCCGTCGTGATCGCCGGTCCAGATATCCGCCTCACAGAGGAGCGCATGCTGGCAATTTCGCCCTTGCTGCTCGATGCGGCACAGGAACTATCGCTTGCGACCGTGGCTTCGCCCGGTCTCTACGGCCCTGGGTCGCGAACTCGGCTTAGTATGTTCGACGATACAAATCCTCCTTTGCCAAACAGAAGGTAAGAACGCTCCGATGCGCGTCCTAATGACAGGCGGTGCTGGTTTTCTTGGTGCGTGGTTGATCAAGCGGCTCACCGCAGCCGGTCACGAAATTCGTATCTTCGATGCGAGTCATGACCGAGCGCTCTTGCACGATATCGCCGGTCCTTCGGTCGCCGGCATGACCGACTGGATCAGCGGCGACGTGTCCGACGCGGCGCAGATCACCGCCGCCGCGGAAAAGTGTGATGGCATCATCCATCTCGCCGGCATTTTGACGCCGGCCTGCAAGGCCGATCCGATCCGTGGCGTCCAAATCAACCTTCTCGGCACCCTCAACGTCTTTAGCGCCGCGAAGATGTGCGGCATCAAACGGATCGTCTATGCCAGCAGCGCTGGCGTATTTGGTCCGACAGATGGCCGGACGCCGTTCCCGACCACACACTACGGTGCGTTTAAACTTGCATGCGAGGGAAGCGCCCGGGCCTTTTGGGCGGATGCGCAGATCGCGAGCATCGGCTTTCGGCCCTACATCATCTACGGAGCCGGGCGCGAAGTCGGATTAACGGCCGGCCCCTCGCTGGCGTGCCGCGCCGCGGCGCGCGGAGAAGCGTACGATATCCCCTATACGGGTTCCGCCGGTCTTGTCCATGTTGACGACGTCACTGCCGCCTTTGAAGCGGCTCTCATGCGCGAACCTGACGGCGCCCATGTCTTCAATCTCGTGGGGGAGGTTGCCTCGAATGAAGACGTCGTCGCTGCCATTCGCGAAATCGTGCCCGATGCGAACATCGGGATCAAGGGCCCCGGTTTGCCGATTGCGTCCAATATTGAGGAAGGCGATCTGCGCAAAGTTCTAATTGGCTTGCCGCACACAAGCATCCGCGACGGCGTCAGGCGTACGATCGATCATTATCGGGAAGAAAAACATTAATGCCCTTTGTTCTCGGCGCGCACACCTTCGGTTTCGTCTGGAACTGTCCAGCGGATGAGGCGGTCGAACAGATCGGACAAGCCGGTTTCCGTCACCTCCAATTGATGGCGACGCCACCGCACTACGATCCGTGGACACAAGAATCAAGCGTGACAAAACAGCTCCGATCGATCCTCGATCGTCATGGTATCTCGCTGCTCGCGCTCGATCTCGCCAGCAGCGACATCAATCTGGCGAGTCCATCGTCCGACGTGGTTGACTTCGCCGTCGATGCTTATGCACGTACCATCGATCGGGCCGCCGAACTCGATGCGAAATGGATCTGCGTCGGATCGGGACGCCGTCATGCGCTACTCGCAATGGCCAACGATCGTCTGATGGAGACGTTCCGGCCAGCCTTTGCCCGCATTCACGCCAAAGCGCAGGCGAGGGGCATCGGCATCATATTG
>WNGQ01007749.1_pt1 | contig 11615 bp, 10 predicted proteins | sample 5407661 | NCBI WGS metagenome assembly WNGQ01 (sample SAMN13153382, study PRJNA577476) | soil metagenome | isolation source: 60 cm soil or saprolite under Garry oak tree replicate 2 | place: USA:California | collected 2016-06-15
CGGGCTATTGCTGTGCACCGCGCGCGAATTCCCCCAGGCCGAGCGCTACCTGCGCGCGGGCAAATGGCTCAAGAAAAACTATCCGCTGAGCAGGGCGACGCTGCGCGACCACACAGTCGGCATGGTCGGCATGGGCCGTATCGGGCAGGCGATCGCGCGCCGGCTCGCGGCCATGCAGGTGCCCGTGGTCTATCATTCGCGGCGCCCGGCCGCGGGCGTGCCCTACCGGCACTATCCCAAGCTCATCGACATGGCGCGCGACGTCGACGTGCTCATGGTCATCACGCCGGGCGGCGCGGAGACCAAGAACCTGATCAATGCCGAGGTGCTCGCAGCGCTCGGTCCCGACGGCATCCTCATCAACATGTCGCGCGGGTCGGTGGTCGACGAGCCGGCGCTGATCAAGGCGCTGCAGCAGAAAACCATCCTGTCCGCGGGCCTCGACGTCTTTGCACGCGAGCCCGAGGTGCCGGCGGAACTCATCGCCATGGATCACGTCGTGCTGTTTCCCCACCTCGGCTCGGCGTCGGTTGCGACCCGCGACAAGATGGACCAGCTGGTGGTCGATAATCTCTTGGCCTGGGCGGGGGGTAAGCCGCCGCTGACCCCGGTCCCGGAAACGCCGTGGCCGCCGAAGAATCGGCCGTGAACAACTTCGGAATCGGAATACTAAGTTAGACTAGTCCGCGTTTTAGATGTCGTCCGTCGACCGGAGGGAAGCGGCGATCATCGCCGCTGATGCGCGCGCGTTCGCTCGGCGGTGATGGCAGGCAATTGGTTGAATTTTCAGTTAATCCGTCCCATCGAGTGCTCGATGCGATGGAACGGATCTCGCAAATCTTGTTTGACTTGATAATGGCCACCGCGACGACATCTTCGTTACCGGCGGGCCCGCAAGGCTAGGAAAGATACCACAAGAGTACACCACAGGGAGGATCCGCATGACGAGCCACGAGTCCGAAGCCGTGGAGGGTCAGTTTCTCCTACGGGCGGGCGCTTCAGGATCGGCGCTGGAGGCATGGCATGGGCGGGACGAGAACCTGGCGGTCGGCCAACGGGCCTTTTACCACCGAGCCTGCTTAAACGGGGCGGCGAGTGTCGGGAAGTACACGGACGAGATGGAGGCCGCATCGCCAAGCGGTGATGATCCACCGCACCGCCGTGACTGGCGCGACGACTGATACGCGCGACCATTCCAGCGTGTCGGCGCCATGCGCAACTCAATGGCACAGGATCAGAGGAGGCAATGATGGCAAATGCGCTGTCCGACAAGGAGCGAGCATTGATGGATGCGTACTGGCGGGCCGCCAACTACCTGTCGGTCGGCCAGATCTATCTCTACGACAACCCGCTGCTCAAGCAACCGCTCACAAAGGAACACATCAAGCCGCGGCTCCTCGGTCACTGGGGGACGACGCGCTCACAAAGGAACACATCAAGCCGCGGCTCCTCGGTCACTGGGGGACGACGCCAGGCTTGAACTTCATCTACGTTCACCTGAACCGGATGATCAAGAAGCACGACCTCGACATGATCTACATTACCGGCCCTGGGCATGGCGGGCCCGGCCTGGTCGCGAATGCCTACCTCGAGGGAACATACAGTGAGGTTTATCCGAACATCTCTCGCGACGAAGAGGGCATGAAGCGCCTGTTCACACAGTTCTCGTTCCCCGGCGGCATCCCAAGCCACGTCGCGCCTGAGACGCCCGGTTCGATACACGAGGGCGGCGAGCTCGGCTATGCCGTCTCTCACGCCTACGGAGCAGCCTTCGACAACCCCGATCTAATCGTTGCCTGCGTCGTCGGCGACGGCGAGGCGGAAACCGGACCGCTGGCGACGAGCTGGCATTCCAACAAGTTCCTCAACCCGGCGACCGATGGGGCGGTTTTGCCGATCCTTCACCTCAACGGCTACAAGATCGCCAATCCCTGCGTTCTCGCCCGGATCAGCCATGAAGAGCTGGATCATCTATTCCGTGGCTATGGCTACACGCCGTATTTCGTCGAGGGGCATGAGCCGGAAAAGATGCACGAACTGATGGCCGAAACGCTCGACACCGTCATCGGTGAAATCCAGCGCATCAAAAGCGACGCACGTCGGGATGGTTTTACGGAACGCCCCCGCTGGCCGATGATCGTGCTCCGCACACCAAAGGGCTGGACGTGCCCGAAAGAAATCGATGGCAAGCGCACCGAGGATTACTGGCGCTCGCACCAGGTGCCGATGGGCGAGATGCACGAAAACCCGGCCCATGTGCGGATCCTCGAAGAGTGGATGAAGAGCTACCACCCCGAGGAGCTCTTCGATGGCAGCGGCCGCCTCCGGCCCGAGCCGGCCGACCTTGCCCCTCGAGGCACCCGCCGCATGAGCGCCAACCCGCACACCAATGGCGGCTTGCTCCTCAGGGAACTGCGGCTCCCGAATTTCCGTGATTACGCTGTCGAGGTGACCGCACCCGGCGCCGTTTCGGCCGAATCGACGCGAGTCATGGGCCGGTTCCTGCGCGATGTGATGAAGCTGAACATGGAGTCGCGAAATTTCCGGCTCTTCAGTCCGGACGAGAACAACTCGAACCGCTGGCAGGATGTGCTCGAGGTGACCAATCGTGCCTGGGTCGCAGAGACCCTTCCGTGGGACGACCATCTCGCCCCCGACGGGCGCGTCATGGAGATGCTTAGCGAGCACCAGTGCCAAGGTTGGCTGGAGGGCTATCTCCTAACCGGCCGCCACGGCTTCTTCTCCTGCTATGAGGCGTTCATTCACATCATCGATGCGATGTTCAACCAGCACGCCAAATGGCTGAAGGTGTGCAATCACATTCCCTGGCGGCGGCCTATCGGCTCGCTGAACTACCTGTTGTCGAGCCACGTCTGGCGGCAGGACCACAACGGCTTCAGCCATCAGGATCCGGGGTTCATAGATCACGTTGTCAACAAAAAGGCCGAGGTCGTCCGCGTCTACCTGCCGCCCGACGCCAACTGCCTGCTGTCGGTCACCGATCACTGCCTGCGCAGCCGGAACTACGTCAACGTCGTCGTCGCCGGCAAGCAGCCGGCACCTCAGTGGCTGACGATGGACGAGGCGGTCAAGCACTGCCAAGCTGGCCTCGGCATCTGGGAGTGGGCCAGCAACGACCGGGGCGGCGAGCCCGATGTCGTGATGGCCTGCTGCGGTGACGTGCCGACCTTGGAGACCCTGGCCGCCGTCGACCTCCTGCGAAGGCACGCCCCCGATCTGAAGGTCCGAGTCATCAATGTCGTCAATCTGATGAAGCTGCAGCCGTCGAGCGAACACCCGCACGGCCTCTCGGACCACGATTTCGACGCGCTGTTCACCACCGACAAGCCGATCATCTTTGCCTTCCACGGTTACCCGTCACTTATTCACCGGCTGACCTACCGCCGAACGGGTCACCCGAACATCCACGTGCGCGGCTACAAGGAAGAGGGCACCACCACGACGCCGTTCGATATGTGCGTGCTGAACGATCTCGATCGCTTCCACCTCGTAAGCGACGTCATCGACCGCGTGCCGAAGCTTGGGGCGCGCGCCGCTTACGCCAAGCAGGCGATCCGCGACAAGCTCATCGACCACAAAGAGTTCATCGCCCGGTACGGCGACGATATGCCCGAGATCACCGGCTGGCGGTGGGGGCAGGAAGCGGCTTCCGCGGGGGTGCATTCCACAGAGGCCGACAACGTCTGACCCTGGCGGAGGCGAACGTGAATGTGTTCGCGATCAGGCACGGGGAGACGGCGTGGAGTCTTACCGGGCAGCACACAGGGACGACGGACATCCCGTTGACCGACAACGGCCGTCGGCTTGCAGAGCGGATGCGGCCGGTACTCGCCAGGAATGCGTTTGAGCTCGTTCTCTGCAGCCCGATGCAGCGGGCACGAGAGACCTGCGAGCTGGCCGGCCTCGACGATAAGGCCGTCATCGACTCCGACCTGGTCGAGTGGAACTACGGCAAGTACGAGGGGCAGACGCCCAAGCAGATCGACGAGGTCGCGCCGGGCTGGCTGATCTTCCGAGATGGATGCCCGGGCGGCGAGGCGCCGGAACAAGTGGGTGCACGAGTGGACCGGGTGATCGCCCGGTCGCGCGCGGTTGACGGCGACATCGCGCTATTCGCGCACGGACATGTGCTGCGCGTGCTCGCGGCGCGCTGGATCGGGCTGCCCGCGGGCGGCGGCCAGCATTTTCTACTGGATACGGGTACCTTGTGTGTGCTCGGCTACTACCGCGAGATACCCGCCGTGCGGATCTGGAACGGGCCTCTCATCGACTAGAGCGCGGTGATCGGGCAGATCAGAAGCTGGAGGATTACCCGGTGATCGCATCAAAGGAAAGGGATGCCCTTTGGTAATAGGAGAGCGTTCGATGCGGCAGCCCAACAGCAGGCGCGTGATCACCCGCGACAAGTACGACGCCGTCCTTCTCGACCTCGACGGTGTGATAACGGACACCGCCAGCCTCCACGCGGCCTGTTGGAAACAGATGTTCGACGAGTACCTTCAGAAGCGTGCGACGCAGAGAGGCGAAGCATTTCGCCCCTTTGATCTCACCACGGACTACCGGCTCTATGTGGATGGGAAGCCCCGCTTCGACGGCGTTCGCGACTTCCTCACATCACGCGGTATCCAACTGCCCGAGGGAGGCCCAGACGACCCCCCACAGGTCGAAACGGTCGGCGGGCTCGGGAACCGCAAGAACGATTTGGTCAACGAGGTCATTGAAGACACGGGTGTGAAGCCTTACGAGGGAAGCGTCCAATTCATCCATCACCTCCGCCGCCATGGATTCAAAATCGCCGTCGTCACTTCGAGTCAGAACTGCGCGGCCGTCTTGAAGGCCGTCAAGTTGGACGCCTGCTTCGACGTACAAGTCGATGGCAACATGATCCAGGCGCAACAACTGGCGGGGAAACCCGCCCCGGACACGTACTTGATAGCGGCGAAGCTACTGGGCGTTGAGCCGGCACGGGCGGTTGTCATCGAGGATGCCATCTCGGGAGTCCAGGCTGGATTTAGCGGAAACTTCGGACTTGTGATCGGCGTCGCACGCAAGGGGAATGCCGAGGAGCTCAAGCAGCATGGCGCGCATCTGGTGGTAAGCGATCTCGGCGAACTGGTTGACTGACCAACGCCTCGCGCTGTCTTCGGAGAAACAGCCCGATGCTACATCATGAACGCCTCAGACCGCCATCCGATGATTACCCGGCCGACGAGTGGAACGTCATCGAAAAACGGTTTCACCCCGAGTTTCTAGCCCAGCTAGAAACGATGCTCGCGCTCGGCAACGGATACCTCGGCATGCGCGGGTGCCCGGAGGAAGGCGGCCCCAACGCTGAAAACTCCACCCTCATCAATGGATTCTATGAGACCCGGCCGATCGTATACGCAGAAGAAGCGTATGGCTTCGCGAAAACTGGCCAGACCATTTTCAGCGTGACCGACAGCAAAATCATCAAGCTCTTCGTCGACGACGAGCCCTTCTGGCTGCCCAATGCAAACCTCTTAAGTTACGACCGGCGGCTCAACATGAAGTCCGGGACGCTCGACCGCGAGATCCTTTGGGAGACGCCTGCAGGCAAACAGGTGTTGATCACATCCCGGCGTTTGATCTCTTTCGCCAATCGGCACGTGGCCGCCATCTCCTACCGTGTGACCCTCCTCAACGCGGCAGCCTCCCTAGTGATCTCTTCGGAGATGGCGGCGAATGACCCGAGCGCGCGCATCAACGGCGATGATCCGCGACAGTCGAAAGCCTTTTCAGGTCGGGTGCTCCATCAGCGAGCCAGCTATTCCAAAGACCGTCGCATCGTGCTGTGCCATGCGACTGAAAAGAGCCGCTTGACCCTGACATGTGCCACTGACAATGCGATAGAGAGCTCGTGTCCGCACGCCTACAAGGTTGTCCATACCGAGGACTTTGGCCAGGTTGCCTTCACAATCGAGGCCCGGCCCGGCTGTCCGATCCAGCTCACCAAATACATGGTCTATCATACCTCCCAGACGGCCTCGGCTGAAGAACTCTGCGGCCGCGCTGAGTGGACGCTGGATCGCGTAATGAACCAGGGTTTCCAGCAGCTGCTCGCCTCCCAAGAGCAGTACCTGGACGATTTCTGGCGCCGCAGCGATGTCCAAGTCAGGGATGTCCGGGAAGATCGCACAAAGCGCAGCACCGTGGAAATCCAGCAAGCGATTCGCTTCAATCTCTTTCACATCCTGCAGGCCTCCGCGCGCGCGGAAGGCACGGGTGTGCCGGCGAAAGGCCTCACCGGACAAGCGTATGAGGGGCATTACTTTTGGGACACTGAGATCTATCTGCTGCCGTTTCTGACGTATACCTCTCCCCGGATCGCCAGGAATCTGCTGACCTTCCGCTACAAGATGCTGCCGCAGGCACGAGCACGTGCCAGGCAATTGGGCCATCGCGGAGCCATGTTTCCGTGGCGCACCATCAGCGGAGAAGAAGCGTCGGCATACTACGCCGCCGGAACCGCACAGTACCACATCAACGCAGACATCATGTATGCGCTGCGCAAGTACGTGCAGGCGACCGGCGACGAGCTTTTCCTGCGGGACTGCGGTGCCGAGATGCTCGTGGAAACGGCACGCCTATGGCTGGACCTCGGTTTCTACTCGGACGCAAAAGGGGGAAAATTCTGCATCAACGGCGTCACCGGGCCCGATGAATACAACGCAGTCGTGAACAACAACGCATACACCAACTTGATGGCCCGAGAAAACCTGCGCTACGCGGCCCGGACTGTCGAATCCCTGCGGGTGACAGAGCCGGCTGCGTACAATGCGCTCGTGCGCAAAACGGCGCTCGAGCCCTCCGAGGTGGAGGGATGGAACCGCGCGGCGGAGAACATGTACGTGCCGTATGATGAGAAGCTGAAGATTATCCCGCAGGATGACAACTTTCTGGAGAAAGAGCCCTGGGACTTCCGGAACACACCGCGCGACCACTACCCGCTGCTGCTATTTTACCATCCGCTCAACATCTACCGGAAGCAAGTAATCAAACAGGCGGACGTGGTGCTGGCCATGTTCCTGTTGGGCAATGAGTTTTCCCTAGACGCGAAGAAACGCAACTTTGAATTCTACGACCCCTTGACCACGGGCGACTCATCGTTGTCGTCGTGCGTCGAGGCGATTATCGCTGGACAGATCGGCGATATCGAGAAAGCGATTCGGTACGGGATGGCGGCGCTACTGATGGACCTGGCCGACGTCGGCGGTAACGTGAGGGACGGCTGTCATATCGCCTCGATGGGCGGAACTTGGATGGCGCTCACCTACGGGTTTGGCGGCATGCGCGACGATGACGGCACGTTGTCGTTCTGGCCCCATCGCGCGCCAGAGGACAACGCCATACTTCGGTTTCCGTTAACGTACCGCGGTCAGATGCTGCAGGTCGAAATCGGTCTTGAGAAAGTGCAATACGCACTGCGTGAGGGCGAATGTCTGGTCGTCCGCCATGAAACGGAAGAAATTCAGCTGACTCGCGAACATCCGTTGGCGGTTCGGGCGGTCAGCCGGAGGTGAGGAGACATCCTCATCCATGCGGCTATCGCGAAGTCGAAGCAGAAGAACCGAGTGGCAGGCACGCGCGTCAGGTGCCCGGCTCGAGATGGGGAGCGACGCGGATGTATGAGGCACTGGAACCGACGCAAGACCCTGGCTGGCTCCTGAGCCATCAAGGCTACAACGTCTTGACCGAGAGCGCCATCGAATCCCGCCTCGCGTTCGGCAACGGATTCTTGGGCATGCGCGCCGCCCGCTCGGTCAGTCGAGGCCCGACCTGGGTAGCCTGGCTAGGATATAGCAGATGGGCATCTTGGCCGCGCTGCTACGTCGCCGGCCTATTCGACATGCCCAACACCGAGCCGCCAGTCCCGGCATTGGTGCCTGTCGCCGATTGGTCCCGCGTGCGCATTCTGCTGGACGGAGAGCCGCTGCTGGCGCGCGAGGGCGAAGTGATCCTCGGTACCCGCCAGCTCGACATGCGCCGCGGCCTGCTGCTGTCGGCGTGGACGCATCGCACGCCGGCAGGCATCACCGCCACGGGGCGCGAGCTGCGCCTCCTGTCGCTGGCGGACCGCGCGGCGGGGCTGCAATTTTTGCAACTCGCGCTGGATCGCGACGGCATCGACGTCAGGCTGGAGGCCAGTTTCGCGATGGCCGGCCTTGGCATGGAGCCGGTGCGGCTGGAGCAGGACCTCGGCGCCTGGCGCACCGAGGGCACGCGCAAGGGCGTGGCGATGACGGGCGCCGCGACGCTGCGGCTCGGTGACGACGTGCTGGCCCCCGACCGCCCGTTCTCGCTGCGCTGGGCTTGGCGGTGGGGCTCCGTCGCCGGGCAGGTAGCCGAATTTGACCGCCTTATCGCGGTGGCACGGGCCGACACGCCGGAGGATGATCCCGCTCCGCCCGCCAGCGCCGCGCTGGCGCGCAACCGTGCGCTGGGCTGGCGCGCGGTGCTGGCCGCGCACGAGGCCGCCTGGGATGCGCGCTGGGTCGCGAGCGACATACTCATCGAGGGCGACGATGAATCGCAGCAAGCGCTGCGCTTCGCCGTGTATCATCTGACCAGCGCCGCCAATCCCGAGGACGACCGCGTATCCATAGGCGCGCGCGCGCTCACCGGCGACGCCTATTTGGGCCACGTCTTCTGGGACACCGAGATCTACCTGCTGCCCTTCTACACCGCGGTCTGGCCACAGGCGGCGCGGGCGCTGCTGATGTACCGCTTCTACACGCTGCCCGCCGCACGCGCGAAGGCAGCGCATTTCGGCTTCAAGGGTGCGCTTTATGCCTGGGAATCGGCCGACACCGGCATGGAGACTACGCCCGAGCGCGTGGTCGTGCCCGATGGCACGGTGGTGGACATATTGACCGGCAAAATGGAGCACCACATCAGCGCCGATGTCGCCTATGCGGTGTGGCAGTACTGGCGCGCCACCGGCGATGACGAGTTCTTCCTTGGCGCCGGCGCGGAAATTCTGCTGGAGACGGCCCGGTTCTGGGCGTCCCGCGCCGTGGCGGAGGCGGATGGTAGGCGGCACATCCGCCACGTAATCGGACCGGACGAATACCACGAGGACGTGGACGACAACGCCTTCACCAACGTGATGGCGCGCTGGAATATCGCCCGCGCGCTCGAGGCCGTGGACCTGCTGCAGGCGCGCTGGCCCGATCAGGCCGCCGCGCTTCGACAGAAGCTGGCGCTTGGCGACGACGAGCTTGCGGACTGGCGCGACGCGGTCGCGCGCATCGTTATCGGCCTCGATCCTGCGACCGGCATCTATGAGCAGTTCGCCGGCTTTCACGCGCTGGAACCGCTCGACCTCGCCGCCTATGCCGACCGCACCGTGCCCATCGACGTGGTGATCGGCCGCGAACGAACCCAGCGCTCGCAGGTGGTGAAGCAAGCCGACGTGGTGGCGCTGATGGCGCTGCTGCCCGAGGAATTCCCCCGCGCCATTGCCGAGACGAATTTCCGCCATTACGAGCCGCGCTGCGCCCACGGCAGTTCGCTCAGCGCGGGGATGCACGCGCTGGTCGCGGCGCGCCTGGGCGATGCAGAAACGTCACTGCGGTACCTGCGCGAGACCGCAGCCACCGGCCTCGATCTCGACCCTAACAGCGCCGGTGGCGTGCGCATCGCCGGGCTGGGCGCGCTCTGGCAGGCAGCGATCCTCGGCTTCGCCGGCCTCGATCTGAGGGGTGACACGCTTGGAATTGACCCGAGGCTTCCGCCCCAGTGGCGCAGCCTGTCATTCCGCGTGTGCTGGCGAGGCCGGTCCGTGGCGATCCGCATTGCTGGCAGGACCGTGCAAGCGACGCTGGTGGAGGGCGAGGCGATGGAGATACGGATCGCAGCTACCACGCGGAAACTGACGGCGGGCGCGACGGTGCAGGTGTAGGCTAGTCTGCCGTCGCGCCCGCGCAGCTTCACAAGGCCCATGTGTGTGCAGCCTTCGCGGCATGATGCGAGCAGCGACGCCGGCGCGTCGCACGTGCCAAAGCCGTGAGCTTTTCGATGGTGCGCGCCGTCAGCGTGCTCCCGCTTTTCGCCGACACTGGGCCTCAAACGTATTGATCCTTGCGCGCAGTTTGCGAAACAGGTCGTCGAGGCTCGGCTTGGCAGGGTCCGGCTCCTCGACCCGGAAGTAGATCGCCCATATCAGGTCGCGGATGGCAAAGAAGTTCTCGCTCCACCACTCCGATTTGCGCTTTCGTCCTTTGCCCTTTCGTCCTTTGCCCTTTGGTCCCATGTGTCTGCCTCCCGTCTCCGGTCCCACCGTCAGTCACATTGCGAAGGAGAGAACGGTGGCAAGCTGGACGTGGACGAACTTGATCGTCGCATTGGCGCGGATCTTGATGTGCACCCCGAACTGCTCGAATTCCTCGGCTGCGAGCCGCCGTGATTGAGCGAGATCGATCGCGCATGTCCGCTTGCGAGGCATGGAAGGCGACCCTCTCGGCGCTGCTACCTGCTCTTCACATAGATAGCACCGCAAATGAAATGATACGAGCGACCGTGATACGCGGTCCGCATTGACGCAAGAAGAATCAACGCGTTATGAACCGTCGGCAATCAACTTCCATCTCTGGGAAACGTCACCCCGAGAACTATGGGAGAGGGAGCAAACCGAGTTTGCCGCTCGCGCTATTTTCCTGTCGACGGCCGCGAGCGCGCGTAAATTCCGCGTATGCAGGTGATGCAACGCGGTCCGCCGGCGCGCGGGCGAGGCATGACGAGGCGCGCCCGGCATGATAGCGTGCGCCCAACCGCCATCGTATTCGGGTTTCCCCCATGCCGGCTCGCGCTTGTCTCGCTGTGATCGCGCTTGCCCTGTCCGCCGTGGCCGCCGGCGCGCAGATGGCGGCGCCGAGCGACGCCGCCAAGGAGATGGTCGGCGCCTGGGAAATTTCCAACGCCGCGCGCGACAAGACCTGCCCGGTCACCTTCAAGCTCGATCCTGCCGCTGGCGGCTTCAAGCTCGAGCTCGACGACGCCTGCGGCACCGCGTTCCCCTCGCTCAAGGAGGTCGTGGTCTGGACCATGGGACCGAACGATGAGGTGCGGCTGTTGAATTCCAAGGGGGTCGTCGTTCTCGATTTCATGGAAGTCGAGTCCCACATGTACGAAGCCGAGCGCAAAGGGGAGGGGCTCTTCTTCATGCGCACCCAGGCCGCCATCAAGGCGGCCACGGTGAGCCCCGAGCAGGTGTTCGGCGAATGGACCTTGTTCAAGGAATTCGAGAAGCCGCTCTGCAGCCTCACGCTGTCCAGTGCCTCGGCCGGAGGCGAAAACTACAAGATCACGGTCAAGCCCGGCTGCGACGCGTCGGTCGCCGATATCGGGCTTTCGACTTGGCGGCTCGACGGCGACGGGTTGCTGCTCAGCGGTCGCGGCGGCAGCTGGCGCTTTTCCGAAAGCGATGCCACGACCTGGGAGCGCATTCCCGCAACCTCCGATCCGCTGGTGCTGATGCGGCAGTAGGCGTCCGCCGCCCAAGCTCAGGCCGAATGCGGCGCCGTCGTCTTGCGAAACGGGGGCCATGCATTGCTGCTCATCAAACATCGGGAGGA
>WNGQ01012568.1_pt1 | contig 11615 bp, 7 predicted proteins | sample 5407661 | NCBI WGS metagenome assembly WNGQ01 (sample SAMN13153382, study PRJNA577476) | soil metagenome | isolation source: 60 cm soil or saprolite under Garry oak tree replicate 2 | place: USA:California | collected 2016-06-15
CGCGCCGAACACGATGACGGCACCGATGCCCGTCAGCGCCACGGCCAGGGCCTTGCGCAGCGTCCAGTGCCGCCACCAGCTGCCCTTGACCTTGACCCGGGCGCGGTCACGCCCGCGGCGCCCCGGCCCGGTGAAACCCTGCGGGCCGCGCGGCCTCCTCGGTCCGCCGGGGCCGGCCGGCCCGCCGCCGTGGCCGCCGCGACGGCCCCGCGTGGGGGACTCGGGCGTCCACTGGCCACCGGTGGCCTCGGATTCAAAGTGCAGCTGGGTGTCCTCGGCGGCGGCCGCCGAGCGCGCGTGGCTGCCTTCCCGGCGGCCACGGGGCGGGCGGCCGGGCTCCGGGCGCACCGCGGTACCGACACCGCCGCCGCTGGTCCGGCTGGGCTCTTGGCTGTCCAGGAAGTCCGCCTCCGGGCGGCGGAACCCCTGCGTGTCCCAGCCTGGGGCGTCATAGCCCAGGTCGTAGTCGACATCCCCCGCGTTGCCCCGAAAGCCCCCGCTGCCCGGCGGACGGCCGTGCTCCGCCGCGCCTATGTCGCGATACCGAACGTCAAAGTCATCGGCTTTGCTGCTCACGCGTCCTCGCTGGTGGCTCGGAGGTCGCGGCTAACGGGAATGCGACCTCTACCTGAAAGGCGGGTCCGCAGCTCCCGGGGACTCGCCGAACACAAACGTTACCTCCTGGAGACCATGTTCACCGGCTGGTCAGTGTTACCGCTGGGTTACCGGCCGGATTGCCGGCCGGATTGCCGACCGATTGCCGACGATTACCGGCCAACTTCACCGGCTGGCTTCACTGGCTGGTCCGCGCACGCCGCCTCCGGCGTACGGCAGGCTCGCCAGTGCCGAGAACGTAAGAGGAAGCGAGGTGGTTCCACCCGCAACTCTGACAGACCTCGACCACATAGACCCGGAATTCACCGTATTCGGCCGCCATTTCCGCGAGCTCGCGTGCTTGCTTGACCCGTCCCTCGTACTGGCCCAGTTCGTCGCCGTAGACGTACGTCACGTGGGTGAGCTTGGCTTTCCGGCAGATCGGGCAGCGGTCCTCGGTGGGCTCGCCGTGGAACTTCGCGGCCCGCAGCAGGTAGGGGTGAGCGTCGCAGACGTCGGCGACGGTCGTGCGCCCGGAGCGCACGGACGCGAGCGTGGCCCGGCGGGCCAGTCCGTAGTCCACGACGGATCGCCTTGACGTCATATTCGCCAGCGTACGTCGGAACTGAGCGTGAGCCGAGCCCGGATTTGCTCGTGTTCACCGCGAAGTCTGGCCGGACCAGCAGAAACGGCGCGTACTTGCGCCCGGGCGAACAGCCACATAGTATCCACATGTATCGGTTCGATACATCGCAGCGATCTAACAAACCGAAGTATCGCAGCGAGGCATCGGAACGGCATATACCGGGATACCACGACCTTCTGGGGGAAGCGTGGGACGCAACCGCTCCGGCGTACTCGAGCTGGCCGTGCTCGGGCTGCTGCACAGGGCGCCAATGCACGGCTACGAGCTGCGCAAGCAGCTCTACACCGTGCTGGGCGCGTTCCGCGCTCTGTCCTACGGGTCGCTGTATCCGTGCCTTCACGAACTTCTCGCCGCCGGGCTGATCGCGGAGGAACACGACGAGGCCGAGCCGCAGGTTCCGTCCGGTCCGGCCGGAACCGCACGGCCGCGGGCCGGCCGCCGGTCGCTGAAGGTATACCGGCTGACCGCCGACGGCAAGGAGAGGCTGCAGGAGCTCCTCAGAGAGGGCGGTCCCGCGGCGTGGGAAGACGATGGGTTCGGCGTCCATTTCGCGTTTTTCGGCCAAACCAGGGCTGACGTACGGCTCCGGATCCTCGAGGGCCGCCGCAGCAGGCTCGAGGAACGGATGGAGGCCATCCGGGCGGCCTTCACACGCACCAGGGAGCGTGTGGACAGTTACACCCTGGAATTGCACCGACATGGCCTGGAATCAGTGGAGCGGGAAGTCCGATGGCTGAACGAGCTGATCGCATCTGAGCGGCAGGCCGGAGGACCAGACAACATTTCCGAGAAGGAGTCATCCTGATGGGTAAGGTGCGCATCGCCATTGTGGGGGTGGGTAACTGCGCTAGCTCTCTCGTGCAGGGACTGGAGTACTACAAGGACGCCGAGGACGGCGCCCGTGTTCCCGGCCTCATGCATGTCCGGTTCGGGCCGTACCACATCAGCGACGTAGAGGTGGTCGCCGCCTTCGACGTGGACGCGAAGAAGGTCGGCTGCGATCTCGCCGAGGCGATCAACGCGAGCGAGAACAACACCATCAAGATCGCCGAGGTGCCGCCGACCGGCGTGACCGTGCAGCGCGGCCCGACCCTGGACGGCCTGGGCGAGTACTACCGGGAGATCATCACCGAGTCCGACGAGCCGGCCGCGGACGTGGCCCGGGCGCTGCGCGAGGCCGGCGCCGACGTCCTGGTCTCCTACCTCCCGGTCGGTTCCGAGCAAGCGGACCGCTACTACGCCCAGTGCGCGATCGAGGCGCACGTCGCCTTCGTGAACGCGCTGCCGGTGTTCATCGCGTCCGACCCGGAATGGGCCGCGAAGTTCACCGAGGCCGGCGTCCCGATCATCGGCGACGACATCAAGTCCCAGGTCGGCGCCACCATCACGCACCGCGTGCTGGCCAAGCTGTTCGAGGACCGCGGAGTGGAACTGCTCCGCACCTACCAGCTGAACTTCGGCGGCAACATGGACTTCATGAACATGCTGGAGCGAAAGCGGCTCCAGTCGAAGAAGATCTCCAAGACCCAGGCGGTGACCTCCCAGATCCCGCACGAGATGGAGCGGGCCGCCGTGCATATCGGCCCGTCCGATCACGTGCCGTGGCTGGACGACCGGAAGATGGCCTACGTCCGGCTGGAGGGCCGTGCCTTCGGCGACGTGCCGCTGAACCTGGAGTACAAGCTCGAGGTCTGGGACTCGCCCAACTCCGCGGGTGTGATCATCGACGCGGTGCGCGCGGCGAAGATCGCCCTCGACCGGGGCGTCGCCGGGCCGGTGACCTCGGCCAGCTCGTACTTCATGAAGTCGCCGCCGGAGCAGTACGGCGACGACGTCTGCCGGGACCTGGTCGAGAAGTTCATCGCCGGCGAGGTCACGCGCTAGGGCGACGCATCCCGAAACCCCTAAGCTGGACGGGTGGCCCGGCGCAGATCGACGTTCATCGCCGATCTGCGCACGGTCCTCGCCGAGCGGGGCTTCCGCCGCCTCTTCGCCACCAGGCTCGTCTCGCAGACCGGCGACGGCATCGTCACCGCCGGAGTCGGCACCTACGTGTTCTTCAACGCGTCGTCGTTCCCGAGCCCGGCGGCGGGCGCCGCGGCGTTCACGGTCCTCTACCTGCCGTACTCGCTGGTCGGACCCTTCGCCGGGGTGTTCATCGACCGCTGGTCGCGGCGCCAGATCCTCGTCTGGTCGGCCGTGCTCCGGTCGGCGTTCGTGACGCTGACCGCGGTGCTCATGGCCCTGGGCAACCGCGGGGTCCCGCTCTACGTCGCGGTGCTGTTCGTGCTCGGCGTGAACAGGTTCTTCTTGTCCTCGCTTTCGGCCGCGCTGCCGCATGTGGTCGCCAAGGACCAACTGGTGATGGCGAACTCGGTATCGCCGACCGTCGGCGGCATCATGGCGTCTGTCGGCGGCGGCATCGCCCTGGGGCTTAACGTGGCCACCGGCAACACCGAGCGCGGCGCCGCGATCACCTTGCTCGCCGGAGGCGGCTGTTACGTGGCGGCCAGCCTGATCGCGGCCACCATGCGACGCGACCTGCTCGGGCCGGTACGTGAGCCCGGGCAACCGCCCGGGCGGCTGCTCGGCGAGCTCGCCTCGGTCGCCCTGATGTCGATCCTGCTGTACCGGAACTACTTCTACTCCTCACGCGTGACCGTGGCCGAGGGCCACCTCGGCGGGCTGCTGATCGCCTCCGCGGTCGGCTACGCCTGCGCGGCGCTGATCACGCCGCCGATGACCAGGCGGCTGTCCAAGCCGGCCTGGATCACGCTGCTGCTCGCCGCGAGCGCGGTGGTGACGGCCACGCTGGGCGAGACCTTCATCCAGGTCGCCTACCTGGCCGTCGGGTTCTGCCTGTACCTATGCAGGCAGGGCGTGGCGATCTGCGCGACCACGATCCTGCAGGAAGAGGTGGACGACGCGTACCGGGGCCGGGTCTTCGCCTTCTACGACATGATGCTCAACGTCACGTTCGTCGCCGGAGCCGCGCTGAGCGCGGCCTTCCTCCCCGGCAACGGCCATTCTCCGGTGGTCATCGGCCTGGTGGCAGCCGGGTACGCGATCCTCGCCGCCGCGTACTGGCTGTCCCGGCCCGCGGGTCAGTCTTCGTCCGGCTCCAGCGGGGATGGGATGATCCCTGCGGCGTCCGCCCAGCCCAACAGTTCCTGAGTGACCCGCTCCCGGCCCAGCTCGCCCCGCGCGATCCGCAGCTCGAGCAGGAAGTCGTAGGCCCTCCCCACCACCGGGCCGGGAGGCACGCCGAGGATGCGCATGATCTCGTTGCCGTCGAGTTCCGGCCTGATCCTGTCTAGCTCCTCCTGCTCGCTGAGCTCCGCGATGCGCTGCTCCAGGCTGTCGTAGGCGCGGGCCAGCCGCGCCGCCTTGGCGCGGTTCCTTGTAGTGCAGTCGGCCCTGGTCAGCATGTGCAGCCGGGACAGCAGCGGTCCGGCGTCGCGGACGTACCGGCGGACCGCCGCATCGGTCCACTCTCCTTCCCCGTAGCCGTGGAACCGCAGGTGCAGCTCCACCAGCCGGGACACATCCCGCACCACGTCGTTCGGGAAGCGCAGCGCGGTCAGCCGACGCTTGGTCATCGTCGCGCCTTTCACCTCGTGTAGGTGGAACGCGACCCGCCCGTCCGGCAGCAGGGACCGCGTCTTCGGCTTGCCGATGTCGTGCAGCAGCGCGGCCAGCCGGACCACCAGGTCGCCGTCGAGCCCGTACCGCGGCTCCAGCTCGATGGCCTGCCGCAGCACGGTGAGGCTGTGCTGGTAGACGTCCTTGTGCCGGTGATGCTCGTCGGCCTCCATCCGGAGCCTGGACACCTCGGGCAGCACCTCGTCAGCCACCTCGGTCTGGACCAGCACGTCGATGCCGAGCGCCGGATCGGGCGTCAGCATCAGCTTGGTCAGCTCGCTGGTGATCCGCTCGGTGGAAACGATCTCCAGGCGGCCCGCCTGCTCGGTCATGGCGGCGCGCACCTCGGGCGCGACCGTGAACCCCAGCTTGGCCGCGAACCTGGCCGCGCGCAAGATGCGCAGCGGGTCGTCGCCGAACGACTGCTCGGGGGGCCCGGGGGTCCGCAGCACTTTCTCCCGGAGCGCGTCGAAGCCGCCGAACGGGTCGACGAACTCATATCCGGGCAACTTGGCCGCCATCGCGTTGATGGTGAAGTCCCGGCGGCCCAGGTCCTCCTCCAGCGACTTGCCGTACTGCACGTCGGGCTTGCGCGAGGTCCGCCCGTACTGCTCGCTGCGGTAGGTAGTGATCTCGAAGACCGAGCTTCCCTTGCGCAGCCCGACGGTGCCGAAGGCGATGCCGACCGTCCATGTCCGGTCGGCCCAGCCGCTGGTCATCGCCAGCACCTGTTCCGGCGTCGCGTCCGTGGTCAGGTCGAGGTCACCCGGCTGCTGGCCGAGGAGGACATCCCGGACCGGGCCGCCGACCAGCGCGAGCTCGTGGCCGTGGCGCGCGAACAGGCGGCCGATCTCGGCCGCGGCGGGCACGCGCTCGCGCAGCAGCGCGGCGAACGCTTTCCGCTGTTCGTTGCTCATGGGCACGGCCATCGAGCGTATCGACAGCACAGGGCTACGCGCGAACCGCACTACCATTCCTGGTGTGCACGGCATGCTGGCGGCGAAACTCAAGCGGCGGACGCTGTCCCTGGCCGCTGTCTTCGCCATACCGGCGGCGATCGTGACCGCAGGGCTGGCGTCGGCCCCCGCCGCCCAAGCCGGCACCGCGGCACTGGTCCCCCCAGCGCTGGCCAGCCCGGCCGACAGGACCGCGACAGGTGGCCTCTCGGTGACCATCGACGTGATGAACCCGCCGTACGGCGCGCCTGGCGCCACGGTCCGCCTGTCCGGCACGGTCACCAACGGCACCCGCCAGACGCAAGCCGGGCTCGACGTGCAGCTGGTCACGTCGGCGACCCACTTCACCACCCGCGACGGAATGGACTCCTACCTGTCCCGCGGCGCGGCCAACGGCCTGGTGACCGCCGGGAACCCGTTCCTCTTCGCCACCAGCCTGGCCCCCGGCAGGACCGCCTCCTGGACCGCCTCGTTCCAGGTCGACGCCCAGGGGATCAGCAGCTTCGGCGTATACCCGGTGACCGCCCAGCTGCAGGACCTCTCCGGTAACGTGTTCTCCGCCCAGCAGACGTTGCTCCCGTTCTGGCCCGCGACGCGAGCGGCGGCGGGGCTGGCGCGCCCGCTGAAGATCTCCTGGCTCTGGCCGCTCATCGACCAGCCGCACCACCAGGCGTGCGCCGCGCTGACCAGCAACGACCTGGCGGCCGCCCTGAACTCGGGCGGCCGCCTGTCCGCCCTGCTCAACGCCGGGTCGAGCCACCCCGATGCCGACCTGACCTGGGTCGTCGACCCGGCGCTGCTCGGCGACGTCGCCACCATGACGCGCCGCTACCAGGCGGGCGGCAAGCCGAACTGCACCCGCGCCCCCTCCGAGCCGGCCAGCACGGCCGCGGCGAGCTGGCTGGCCGCGCTCAGGAAGGTCACGCCTGACCGGCCGACCGTGCTCACCCCGTACGCCAACGTGGACATGACAGCCCTCGTCCACCAGGGCCTGACCAAGGATCTCGCCGCCGCGTACCGCACCGGCGACGCGGTGGCGGACAGCGTGCTGCACGGGAAGTTCGGGCACGACATCGCCTGGCCCGCCGGCGGAACCGCGGACCTGAGCGTGCTCACCAACCTCGCCACCGCCGAGCACGTCGGCACGGTGGTGCTGAACAGCAGCGAGATGCGGCCCCAGGGCACCGCCTTCCAGCCCGACGACGCGGTCGCCTCGCTCCGGGTCGCGGGCCTGCCGATGAACGTGCTGCTCTCCGACACCACCCTGACCGGGGTGCTCAGGGCCGGCAACACCAGCTCCGGCATCCTGCCGAAGGGCACCGAGTTCGCCGTCCGGCAGCGGTTCCTCGCCGAGACGGCGATGATCGCGGCTGAAGCCCCGGATTCCGTCCGCACGATCGTGGTGGCCCCGCCGGATGACTGGAGCCCGTCCGAGACGCTCGCCAGCGCCCTGCTCGGCGAGACCTCGGCCGCCCCGTGGCTTGCGCCGGCCCCACTAGGCAGCCTGAGCTCGGCGCCGGACACCCAGCGCACGGTGCTCCGGCAGCCGCCGCCGGCCAGCAAGGCGAGCCCGGGCGAGCTCAGCCGCGGCTACCTGAACCGGGTACGCGCGCGCGCCGCCCAGCTCGGCGTGTTCAAGTCCATGCTCTTCAAGCCCGAGGTGTCCTATACGCAGTCCCTCGATGAGGCCCTGCTCGCCACGGAGTCGGCCGCCTGGCGCGGCAGCGGGACACGGCGCGGGGCGGCGCTGACCGGCGGCCTGTCCGACTACATCACGAGCGCGGAGAAAAAGGTCAAGATCATCCCGACGAACCAGGTGCCGATGGGCGGTTCCTCCGGGCAGATACCCGTGTCGATCCAGAACGGGCTGCTGCTTCAGGCCATCCAGGTCCGGGTGGTCGCCAGCGTGGTCGGCTCGCCCGGCCGGACGTCCCAGCTGACCGTCGGCCCCGTCAAGCTCGTCGTGATCCCGCCCCAGCATGCGCAGACCGTACGGCTGCAGGTCAGCTCGGCTCCGCAGGGATCCACCTTTATCCACCTCAGCCTCACCAGCGCCAACGGAACGGCGTTGCCGTGGACCGTCCAACCGCTCACCGTCCTGTCGACCAGGTACGGTCGGGCGATCTTGTTCCTCATCGGCGCCGCGATCGGCGTCCTCGTGCTCACCTCGGTGTACCGCAGCGTCCGGCGATGGCTGCACGACGACACGCATCTCGTCAACCAAGAGGCGGACCCACCGGGTAGCGTCGTGACTGGCACCAGCGATGCGCGACACGCGACGGAGGCACCGGATGACCTGGCCGATGCACGACGCTGGGTCGACGACGCCTGACCCCGGGCCGGAAGAGGCCCGCGGCCAGGAACCGCCGTGGCCAGAAGAGCCCCGCCGCCAGGAACCGCCGTGGCCGCAGGATCCGTGGCCGCAGGAGCCCCGCCAGGAGCTGGGGCCGGACGAGCCGGGCTCCGGCGACGCCGAACCGCCGCGCCGGGGCCGGCACGCCGCGCCGGACCCGCTGCCGCCGATAGAGGGCCCGATGCCGGGCGGCGGCCCGAGCCCGGCCGAGACGACGCTGCCGCTGGCACTGAGATGGCCGGCCCCGCCGGCCCGGCCGCACCGCTCGCCTTCCCCCGGCCCGCCGGGCTCGCCGGGCGCCCCGCCCGGCTGGCGCCGGGTGCCCAGGACCACCGGCCACCCGCCGCCCGCCCCCGCTCAGCCGCGTCAGCCGCAGCCCACCTTCACCCCGGCCAGGCCGCCGGGACCACCAGGCCCGCCCCCGCCCGCGCCGCCCGGGCGCCCCGGCGGGGGTCCCCGGGCCCCCGCGGGTCCCCCGGCGCCGGCCAGCGCCCAGGGGCCGACCGCGACCCAGCGCTCTAGCCTGGTCCGATCCGGCGCCGGCATGGCGGTCGGCACCCTGGTCTCGCGCGGAACCGGCTTCCTGCGCACCCTCGTCCTGGTGTACGCCGTGGGCACCGGCATGCTCGGCAACGCGTACAACAACGCCAACACGCTGCCGAACACCGTCTACTACCTGATGCTCGGCGGCATCTTCACCAGCGTGGTGGTCCCGCTGCTGGTCCGGGCGGCCCGCCGCGACCCGGACCACGGCGAGGCCTACGCGCAGCGGATGTTCACCCTCGGCGCGCTGGCCTTGCTGGGTGTCACGGTGGTGGCGACGCTGCTGGCGGCCCCGCTGGTCTACCTGTACGCGCCCACGATCCACGGCCCGGCGGGCAGCCAGCTCGCGGCCGAGCACAACCTGATGGTGCTGTGGGCCTACTTCTTCATCCCGCAGATCTTCTTCTACGGGATGAGTTCCCTGATCGGCGCGATCCTGAATACTCGCGGCCGGTTCGCGGCGCCCATGTGGACCCCGGTGATCAACAACCTGGTCGTCATCGTCGTCGGCGGCCTCTACGTGGTGATGGTGGGCACGAACAAGAATCCGTCGAACATCTCGGCCGCCGGAGTGCAGTTGCTCGGGATCGGCACCACCCTCGGCGTCGTGGCGCAGACCGTGGCGCTGTTCCCGTCGCTGCGGGCGGCCGGGTTCCGGTGGCGGCCCACGCTCGGGTTCCGGCCCGGCGAGGTGACCGAGATGGGCCGGATGGCCGGCTGGATGTCGGTCTACGTGATCACCCAGTGGGCCGGCAACTTGATCGTCCAGATCGTCGCGAACGCGGCCTCGGCGGGCCGGAACGGCTATTCCGCGTACTCCATCGCCTGGCAGCTCTTCCAGCTGCCGTACGCCATCGTCGGCATCTCCGTGATCACGGCGCTGCTGCCGCGGATGAGCGAGCACGCCAGCGCGCGCCGGTATTCGCTGGTCAGGGACGACTTCTCGATCGGCGTTCGGCTGGCCTCCGTGATCGTGGTCCCGACGTCGGTCTACCTCGCCGTGCTCGGCGGGCCGCTGGCCGAGTTCCTGTTCTCCTACGGCAGCAACACGCCCGCGGACGCGCGGTACATCGGCCAGGTCTTCGGCCTTTTCTCCCTCGGCCTGGTGCCCTACATGCTCACCCAGCTGCAGCTGCGGGTGTTCTACTCGTTCCAGGACAGCCGGACCGCCGCCTTCGTCGGCCTGCTCACGATGTGTGTCAGCATCGCGACGGCCCTCATCGCCAAGTCACTGCTGCCCGCTGCCGAGGTGGTCGCCGGGCTGGCCGTCGGGTACGGGCTCGCCAACCTGGTCGGGACGGTCGCCGGCTGGGCGCTGCTGCTGCGCCGGGTCGGCAGCCTCGACGGGTGGGCGATCGCCCGGAGCCTGACCAGGATGCATCTGGCGACCGTACCCGGGCTCGTCTTCGCGCTCGCCGTGATGGTCGGCGCGGGACATATCGTGCATAACCCCAGCGCCGCCTACGGCCTGGTGGTCACCGTGGTCGGCGGCGGCGGCGCGATCGGGCTCTTCGCGCTCTGTGCCAGGTCACTGCGCGTGGCCGAGTTCGGATTCCTGATGAAGACGATGGCCGCAAGGTTCGGCGGGCAGAGCGGGCGGCATTAGCATGGGTGGCAACCTATGAGCACATACACGTCTGAACCAGGAACCCGGCTGGCGGGACGGTACCGTCTCGTCGACCAGGCCACCGTGGGCACCGGCTGGACGTACTGGAAAGCCACGGACGAGACCCTGGCCCGCTCGGTCGCCGTGCTTACTTTCGCGCCCGGCTTCCCCCGGGTAGCCGAGACCGTCACCGCCGCCCGGACCGCGAGCAGGCTCGGTGATCCGCGTTTCGCCCAGGTGTTCGACGTGGAGCACGGCGAGGAGCTGGCTTACGTCGTGCTCGAGTGGGTGGCGAGCGAGTCGCTGCTCGACATGCTCTCGGAAGGCCCGCTGGAGCCGGCCCGCGCGGCCGCGCTGATGGTGGAGGCGGCGCGGGCGATCGCGGCCGCGCACGACATCGGCCTAGCGCACCTGCGGCTGGATCCGGCCTGTCTGCACTGGACAGCGGGCGGCGGCGTGAAGATCGCCGGGCTCGGCATCGACGCCGCCCTGGCCGGCCCGGCGCTGACCGCGCCGGACGACGGCGCGGAGGACCCCGGACTCACCGACACGCGGGACCTCGCCCGGCTGCTCTACGCCGCGCTGACAGGTTACTGGCCCGGCCGGCCCGGGTCCGCCGGGTCCGCGCCGGGGCTGCTCCCGCCCGCGCCGGAGAACGGCGGAGGCCTGTGCACGCCGCGCCAGGTGTCCGCGGGCGTCCCGGCCGGCATCGACGACGTGACCTGCCGGGCGCTGTTCCAGCAGCCGAACCGCCACGGCCCGGCGCTCAGCACCGCGGCGATGTTCGGCGACGCCCTGGCGAGCGCCGCTCCGCCGGTGCCGTTGCCGTTTGCCCCCGCGATCGCGCCGGCCGCCCGGACCGCCCCGCACGACTACAGCTATCAGCAGGACGGATCGACCAACCCGTACCCGCCGCCGGACTCTCCGCCGCTCAGCCGGCCGCGGACCCGGGCGGGCGGCCGGGCAGGCGGCGGCCGCAAGCCGTCCACCGAGCACTCCGCCGCGGCCCGCGCCATTATCAGCGTGGTGATCGTGCTCGTCCTGGCGGCGGTCGGGGTGGCCGCCTGGTCGATCAGTCACAGCCTGCACCGCTCGGCCGCCCCGACACAGAACCGGCCGCACTCCTCGTCGCCGGCCGCGGCTGCGGCCATCCTGTTCAAGCCGGTCAGCGCGGGCAGCTTCAACCCGCTCGGCAAACCTCCGGGCAGTAACGAGGACTCGGGCGACACGGGCAACGCGATAGACGGCAACGCCAGCACGTTCTGGCATACCAGC
>WNGQ01006196.1_pt1 | contig 11613 bp, 14 predicted proteins | sample 5407661 | NCBI WGS metagenome assembly WNGQ01 (sample SAMN13153382, study PRJNA577476) | soil metagenome | isolation source: 60 cm soil or saprolite under Garry oak tree replicate 2 | place: USA:California | collected 2016-06-15
CCTGTAGGTCGATGGCGCTGGCGCGCCGGTCCTGATGATTGTCGTTGCCCTGCTCGCTCAGCTGCTGCAGGGCCGCCCACCTCGGGTCGACCGCCGCATCGTGCCGGTGGCCGGGACCCGCGTCGGCGAGCGGCGCGCCGCACTCGGCGCACAGCCCTGGACAGTCCTCCCGGCACAGCGGTGACATCGGCAGCGCGAGCACCACCGCGTCACGCAAAACCGGCTCCAGGTCGAGCAGGTCGCCGTCGAGGTAGCGCTCCTCGTCGTCTTGCTCTTCGTACTCGTCGTGCTTGTCGTGCCGGTCGTGCTTGTCGTGCCGGTCGTGCTTGTCATGCCGGTCGTGCTTGTCATGCCGGTCGTGCTTGTAGTGGCGTCCGTCAGCGTACAGGTAAAGCTCCTGGAAGCTGGCGGTCACCGACGAGGTCAGCGGGGCCAGGCAGCGCGCGCACTCGCCCGCGAGCGGCGCGATCGCAGTCCCGGTGACGAGGACGCCTTCGGACACCGCCTCGAACCTGATCTCGAGCGCGACGTCCGCTCCTACGGGTACGCCGATGAGTTCCAGGCGCAGGTTGTCAGGGGCGGGGACGGTCCGCGTCTGGGTCAGCGCGGACCCCGCCTGACGGCCGAGCAGGCGCATGTCGAAGACAAGCGCCCCACGGGGTGCGTGTGTGCGTGTGTTGGGCATGACAGAGTACTCGCGTAGAGCTAATGGAAACCGAGCGCACAGCCTACCGGCGGCGCGCGGTATTCCCAACTTGGCGGCTGCCCGCCCGTATTCCGCCCTGCCTATTCCCGGGCCTATTCCGAGCCTACTGCCCGGAGCTTACTCCTCGGCCAGGCGCTCACGCAGGCGGGACAGGACGAGGTCGGGGACCAGCCCGCTGACGTCGCCGCCGTACCTGGCGATCTCCTTGACCAGGCTGGAGCTCAGGAAGGAGTAGAGCGGGTTGGTGGTCATGAACAGCGTCTCGACCTTGGCCATCCGGTAGTTCATCTGCGCCATCTGCATCTCGTACTCGAAGTCGCTGACGGCCCGCAGCCCCTTGATCACCGCGGTGATCCCATTGGCCGCGCAGAAGTCCACCAGCAGGCCGTGGAACCGCTCGATCCTGACGTTGCCGTAGCGGCTGGTGATCTGGCCCAGCATCTCGACGCGCTCGTCGACCGTGAACAGGCTGTGCTTGGTCACGTTGATCAGCACCGCGACGATCACCTCGTCGTACAGGCCGGCGGCGCGGCTGATGATGTCGAGGTGACCGTTGGTGACAGGATCGAAGGAACCCGGACAGACTACGCGTTGCACGCGGTGCCACCCCTTCTGCTCTTCGGGTAGTGGAGGACTTGCCTGGGCACAGGTCCGGTCATCGCACTCGGTCCCCAGCGGATTCCGGGGCGAGACCGTACCAGAAGGTTGCTTCCCCATACCGGCGCGCCCGATCCGCCGCGAACCCGTCCGGCCAGCTCAGCGGCCCGGACCGGGTGGCGCGCTCCACGATCACCAGGGCCCCCGGCGCCAGCCACCCCTGCTCCGCGAGGGCACCCAGCATGGCCGCCACGTCCTCGCCCGGCATGGCATACGGCGGATCCGCGAACACGATGTCGTAGCGATGACCGTCAGCCGGCCCGCGGGCGAGCACTCGCTCGGCCCGGTCGGCGATGACGGCGGCCCCGGTCAGCCCGATCGCATCGATGTTCGCCCGGATGACGCGCAGCGCCTGAGCGCCCGATTCGACCAGCAGCACATGCTCCGCGCCCCTGGACAGTGCCTCCAGGCCGACGGCACCCGACCCCGCGTACAGGTCAAGCACCCGGGTGCCGGCCAGCGATCCCGGCCTCGGCGCACCCAGAATGGACGAAATGGTGGCGAACAGCCCTTCCCTGGCGCGGTCGCTCGTCGGCCGGGTATCCCGCCCGCCGGGGACGGCCAGCCGCCGCCCGCCCGCCTCGCCAGCGATAACGCGTGTCACCCCTCTAGTGTGCACGCACCCCGCGCGGCGTACCACGAGGGGCGCAGGCGGCGGGCGCCTATGCCGGCCGAGGGCGTAGCCACCAGTAGTCCCACGGCTGACGACACCCGCTCCCGCTGGCCGGCACCATGGACAGATGTCAGGAACTGAGCGTTCCGCCTGCGCGACGGTGACCCAGGTGCCGCTGCTCTTCCTCATCGCCGACACCGGCGGCGGGCACAGGAACGCGGCTAGGGCGGTCAGCCAGGCCCTCGACCGGGCGTATCCGGGCAGGTTCGCACCGGTGCTGTGCGACCCGCTAGGCGGCGTGGGCTCGGCGCGCCTGCTGCGATGGGTGGTCAGCATGTACGGGCCTGCGATCAGGCTCGCGCCGTGGCTGTGGGGTGCCGCCTACCATGCCTGCGACTCGTCACCGGCCATGGCGTTGCTTGGGCAGACTCTGCTGCGGCTCGCCAACCGGCCGGCCGCCGATGCCGTCGCGGCTCACCGGCCGGCGGCCATCGTGTCATTCCACCCGCTTACCGGCCTGGCCGCGGTCTCGGCCAGGGACCGGGGCGGGCCCGCCGTGCCCGTGGTGACCGTCGTCACTGACCTGGTCAACGTGCACGCGGCGTGGCGCTGTGCCGACGTGGACCTGATGATCGCGCCGCTGGCCGCCAGGTCCGGGCTTGACCGGCCAGATGACCGGCCTGGCGGCCGCTGGACGCCGGCCGGGCCGCCGGTGACCCGCGACTTCTGGGCCCGCCGCGGCCGCACGAACGTGGGGTCCTGCGCCGGTCGCTCGGCCTGAGCGAGAACAGGCTCAACGTCCTGCTCACCGGCGGAGGCGAGGGCAGCGGCGGGATCGGCAGGCGGGCCGCCGCGATCCTGCGGCGATTCGCTGATGTCGACGTCGTGGCTATCTGCGGTCGCAACCTGCGCCTGAAGCGCAGGCTCGACCGGCTAGCGGCCAGGTACGGCAACCGGCTGACGGTGATCGGCTTCGCCAGCAACATGGCCGACTGGCTGCGCTGCGCCGATCTGGTCGTCACCAAGGCGGGCCCGGGCACGATCGCCGAGGCCGCCTGCTGCGGCGCGCCGCTCCTGCTGACCTCGCATCTACCAGGGCAGGAAAGGGGCAACACCGAGTTCGTGGCGGGTGCGGCGGCCGGCTGCCGCGTACCTGGCGTGCGGCGGCTCCTCACCGAGATCGGCCGGCTGCGCGACGACCATGCCGCCATAAACGCGATGCGCGCGGCGTCCGCGCGTCTGGGGCGGCCAGGTGACGCGGGTGCCATCGCTGAGCTGATCGCGGGCCTGGTCCCGGCCCGGCCGGCGAGGGCCGCCGGGGCCTGGCCCATGACCGGGCTCGTTACCGCGACGGAAGGAGATCGACGTGCGCCGGACTGAGGTTGCCGCGAGCGTGACATCCGCGGGCATGACGGCAGCGGCGAGCCTGATCCTGCCGGAGCTGCGCCTGAAGCGGGCCGCGCGCCCGCTGACCGGCCGCTGGCAGCACGTGCCGGTGGAGCCCCGTGGCACCGCGCAGCTCGGGATCAGTTTCCGGCCGCTGCAGGCGACGGCGCTCGGGCTGGACCCGGAGGCCGCCTTGCGGGCGCTCCTCGCCTACCCGTTCCAGCTGATCCGGCTCAGCGCCTACTGGAACCGGATGGAACCCGGCCCCGGCCGCTTCATGCCCGGCGAGCTCGACCGCCAGCTTGACGCTGCGGAGCGGGCGGGCAAGCAGGTCATCGTCTGCGTCGGCGCGGTGAAGTCGTTCGGCTACCCGGAGTTCTTCGTACCGCAGCACCACCTGGAGCCGCCCCTGCGCGAAGGCGCCCTGGTCACACCGGATGAGCACCGGCGGCTGCTGCGGGCCGGGACCGAGTTCATCGCCCGCGTGGTGGAGCGGTACCGGGACCGTGATGCGATCATCGCCTGGCAGGTCGAGCACGAGGCCGTCGACCCGCTCGGCATGGAGCACTCCTGGCGGCTGTCCGAGGCGTTCGTCCGCGGCGAGGTCGAGGCGGTCCGCGGCGCCGACCCGGTCAGGCCAGTCCTGATGAACGGCTTCTTGCCGACATCAACCCCGGTCCGACTTCAGCAGTGGTGGCGCACCAGGGACCAGGGCGACTCGCTGTCGGTAGCGCGGCGCCATGCCGATATTGTCGGCATCGACTATTATCCGCGGCACGTATCCGCGGCACGCGCTGGCCAGCGCCGGGCCGCTGACCCTGTACCTGGACGGCAGCAAGACCCGGCGGCGGCAGCTCAGGCGGGAACGCCTGCTGGACTGGGCCGCCGAGGCCGGGCGGCGGGTCATGATCGCCGAAGGGCAGGCTGAACCCTGGGAGGCGGTCACCACTCCGCCAAGCCCCGCCGGCCGGGCCATGTACAGCTGTCGTCCTGAGGACCTGATCGGGAACTACGGCCAGTGCATGCGATGGATGCACGGCCGATCCCGCGTCCTGGACGGGTACTTGTTCTGGGGGGCTGAGTACTGGCTGCTGCGAGACCGGCAGGGAGACCCCAGCTACCTGCGCGCATTCGCCCGCGTCCTGGAGAACGCCTGCTAGCGGGTCCGTTCGCGGTAGCCCAATACGGCCGCCCCGGTGACCATGAGAATGACGAAAAGGATCCCGGTCACGCCCGCGTCAAGCAGCGGGCGGCCGGACACCACCCGGCCGTAGCCCGGCGTCCCGGCGTAGAACGCGGCGCGGGTCAGTTCGACCACATACCGCATCGGCATCGCATCCGCCAGCACGTCCAGGTAACCCGGCACCCCGCGCAGCGGCACCAGAACGCCGCCGAGCACGTACTGCGGGATGATCAGGAACTGGAAGATCTGCATCGCCGAGCGCTGGTTGGGCAGCGCCGCGATCGTGGCGAGCCCGAACGCACCGCCGAGCAGGCAGCTGGCCAGGCATGGCGCGACCAGCGGGGCCAGCTGGGCCGGTGACATCCGGACACCGAACGCGACCGCGAACACGACGATGCAGACCCCCTGGCAGCACGCGACCGAGGTCTCCCCGGCCACCTTCCCCGTGACGAGGGTCAACCGGGAGACCGGGGTCACGAACAGCTCGCGGGAGAAGTCGTTCTCCCGGTCCTCGACGATCGAGATCATGCCTGCCGCCGCGGACTGGAACAGGCTGGCCGCGAGCACCCCGGTGAACGCGAGAGTCACCGCGTTCAGGCCGGTGACCCGCCCGACGGTGGGCTGCAGGATGGCGCCAAGGCCGCCGATGAGCAGGACAGGGAACGCCAGGTTGACCGCCAGCCGGGGTCGGTCCCGCCATAGCTTGATCACATCGCGCTGAGCGATGACCAGCAGCCCGGATAGCTCGTGGGCCGGGCCGGTCAGCGTGGGCGGGGAGCCGGCGGCTGGCGGTCCGCTCATGACCCGGCCCGCTCTAGCAGCAGCAGGTACGCGTCCTCCAACGTCGGCTCGGCGATCTGGAACCGGGTCAGCTCGGCCCCCAGTGCGGCGACGATGCCCTGTGCGCTGCGCCCGTTCAGCGGAACCCGCAGCGGGCCGGCCGGACCCGCCGGCCCGCCGGCGGTGACCGGGAGGCCCAGTGCTTCCAGCTCGCGGCGCAGCCCGGCCTGGTCACGGGCATCGAGCACCAGTTCCGGGCTCAGCTGACGCGCCTTGACCTCGGCTGGGCTGCCGCGCTCGATAATCCGGCCCCCGGCCAGCACGCACACCGCGTCGGCGGCTTCCGCCTCCTCCAGGTAGTGCGTCGTCAAGAGCACCGTCGTCCCGAGGCTGGCCCGGGCCTGCCGTAGGTAAGCCCACAGGCTGCGCCTGCTCTCCGGGTCCAGGCCCGCGGTCGGCTCGTCGAGGAATAGCACGCCGGGCCGGTGCATCAGCGCGCGCACGATCTCCAGCCTGCGCCGCAGCCCCCCGGACAAGGAGCGCGCACGCTGCCCGAGGATGTCAGAAAGATCCAGGACGGCGGCCAGCTCTCGCACCTGACCGCGGTAGCCGGCCGGCATCAGGCGGTACATCGGCCGCCACGGGTAGAGCCCGTACAGCACCGCGTGCAGCCTGATGTTCTCCTCAGCCGTCAGGTTGAGGTCGAGCGAAGGCTGCTGGAAGACGACGCCGAGTTCGCCGCGGACCTTCGCCTGCTCGGTCGCCAGGTCCAGGCCGGCGATCCGGACCTGACCCGAGGTCGGGGCGAGCGTCGTGGTGAGGATCGAGATGGTCGTCGTCTTCCCGGCGCCGTTGGGCCCGAGCAAGCAGAACAGCTGACCCTCCGGTACGTCGAAGCTGATGTCGTCCACCGCGTCCCGCCGTGCGCCCCGGTAGCGCTTGACCAGGTGAGCGACCTCGACTGCGGTCATGGGGGGTTCCGTCCCTCATCAGGGCGCGGCCTGGCTCGCATCCGTTGCCCGCATCCGGCGGTAGCGTGCGTCGAGCCCGCGCCGCCGCGCCAGGCCCGCGAGCAGCCGGGTTACGGCGCGGACCGGCGCGGCCGGGAGATACGGCGCCCGCACCTCGCGCTCGAAGTCGCGCATGAACAGGGCGAGATCGATCAGGCTGGGCCCCCGGCGGGCCGCCGCGTGCTGGTCCCGGGCCATCGCCGCGGCGGTTTCCAGCAGCTCCCGCATGTTCAGCGCCGGCCTAGTCCGCACCGCGACCCTGGCCGGCTGGCGGCCGGGGTTGGCGAAGTGGTGCACGGTGCCGGGCGGGACCCGCACCGTGTCGCCGGGACCGGCGATCAGCCGCCGGCCGCCGACGCGGAACCGCATCTGCCCGGCGAGCACGGTGAAGCACTCCTCCTGCCGCGGGTGGGCGTGGCTGCTCGGCACCCGCCGTTGGCGGGCTCGTCCAGGATGAGGACATCCGGGTCGGCGAGCAGCGCGGTGGCTAGTCCGAGCCGCTGCCGCATGCCGAGAGAGAACCCGCCGACCCGCCGGCTCGCCGCGTCGGTCAGCTGGACGAGATCGAGGACGTCTTCGATGCTGGACGGGTCGGCTTTGGCGGCCACCGCCTGGACGCGCAGGTGATTGCGCGCCGTGCGGCCGGGATGGAAGCTGCTCGCCACCAGCACCGCGCCGACCTGGTGCAGCGGCTCGGGCAGGTCACGGTAGGCGTGACCGTTGATCGCGGTGGTGCCTTCGTCGGCGGTCACGAGGCCGAGCAGAATGCGCAGCGTGGTGGTCTTTCCTGCGCCGTTCGAGCCGAGGAAGCCGGTTACCGTACCGCGCTCCACGTCGAAGCTCGGCCTGATCACGCTGCTGTCCGCCGCCGAACTGAACCGAGCGTGGTACTCCAGGTCGGTCGCGGTCCGGCGCGGCCGGGAAGAAGAGGAAAAACGGCGTGCCAGCGAGCAGCGCCTGGCCATCGCCAGGGACTTGCACGATGTGGTGGCGCACAACATCTCGGTGATCAACGTCCAGGCCAACACCGCGTTGCACCTGATGGACCGGCAGCCGGAACGCGCCCGCGAGGCGCTCACGGCGATCCACGATGTCAGCAGGCAGGCCCTGGCCGAACTCCGGTCCGTGCTCGGCGTGCTCAGGGCGGACGGCCAGGGCGCGCCGCTGGGACCCAGCCCGGGCCTTGACCGCCTGGATGAGCTGACCTCGCACGCGCGGACCGCCGGGATCGCCGTCCAGCTGCTGGAAGAGGGCACACCCCGGCCGGTGCCGGCCGGGGTGAACGTCGCCGCTTACCGGATCGTCCAGGAGGCGCTCACCAACACCGTGCGCCATTCCGGCGGCAGCACCGCCACCGTCCATCTCCGCTATGACGCCGACGCGCTCACCATAGAGGTAGCCGACGACGGCACGGCAGTGCACCCGGCGCGCGTGGGCAACGGCATGCCGGGCATGACCGAACGAGCCCGGGCGCTCGGCGGCACCCTGAAGGCCGGTCCAAGCCCGGGCGGCGGGTTCCGGGTGCTGGCCCGCCTTCCGGCATGATCCGGGTAGCGCTCGCCGACGACCAGGCGCTGGTCAGGTCGGGTTTCGCCGCGCTTCTTGACGCCGAAGACGACATCGCGGTCGTCGGCGAGGCCACGGACGGCGAGAGCGCCGTGCGGCTAGCCGTACGGGAGAAACCCGACGTGGTGCTCATGGACATCCGGATGCCGGGGATGGACGGCATCGAGGCCACCCGCAGGATCGCGGCTCAGCCGGGGCTGGCCGCCGTGCACGTCGTGATCGTGACCACATTCGAGCTGGATGAGTACATCTTCGACGGGCTCCGGGCGGGCGCGGCGGGTTTCCTGGTCAAGGACACCGACGCGGCAGAGCTGATCCGTGCCGTGCGAGTGGTCGCGGCGGGCGATTCCTTGCTGTCTCCCACCGTGACCAGACGGCTGGTCGGCGAATTCGCGGCCCGGACCAGGGACGCGCGGCCGGTCCAGGGCATCGACGACCTGACGGCCAGGGAGCGCGAGGTGGTCGGCCTGATCGCGTCCGGGCTGTCCAACGAGGAGATCGCCAGGCAGATCTACATCAGCCTGTCCACCGTGAAGACCCACGCCACCCGGGCGATGACCAAGCTCGGCGCGCGGGACCGCGCTCAGCTCGTCGTCTTCGCCTACCAGGCCGGCCTGGTCCGCCCCGGCTGGGCTTAGGTCTTGTCGAGGTATTCGGCCTGGACGCCGAGGATCTCGTCGATGGCGGCGCGCAGGGCGGGGTGGCCGGCGAGCCGCGGGTCGGCCGAGACCACCGCGGAGGCCTCCTGCCTGGCCTGCCCGATCAGGTCCTCGTCTTTGAGCAGCCGGAGCAGCTTCAGGCTGGACTGGCGGCCGGCCTGGGCGGCGCCCAGGACGTCGCCTTCCCGGCGCTGCTCGAGGTCGAGCCGGGACAGCTTGAACCCGTCCAGGGTGGCGGCCACCGCGTCGAGCCGGTCCCGCGCCGGACTGGCCGGCGGCGCCTCGGTGACCAGCAGGCATAGGCCCGCCGCGCTCCCCCGGCCGACCCGGCCGCGCAGCTGGTGCAGCTGGGACACGCCGAACCGTTCGGCGTCCATGATGACCATCACGGTCGCGTTCGGCACGTCCACGCCGACCTCGATCACCGTGGTCGCGACCAGGACGTCGATCGCGCCCGTCGAGAACTCCCGCATCACCTGGTCCTTCTCCTCCGGATGCAGCCTGCCGTGCAGGATGGCGAGCCGCAGCCCGGCCAGCGGGCCCGCGTCCAGCGTCGCGGCCACGTCCAGGACCGCCAGCGGCTGCCGCCGGCCCCCGGCGGCCACCCCGCGCGGGATGCCGCCGGTCATGTCCACGTCGCCGAAGTCATTCTCGCCGGGGAAATCCTCGCCGGGGTAGTCCGCCTCGTCAGAATCCGGGCCCTCGCCGATGCGCGGGCACACCACGTAGGCCTGCTGGCCGCGGCCGACCTCCTCCCTGACCCGCTCCCAGGCCCGCTCCAGGTACCTCGGCTTGTCGGCCGCGGGCACCACGTGGGTCGCGATGGCCGAACGCCCCGCGGGCAGCTCGGTCAGTGTGGAGGTCTCCAGGTCGCCGTAGACGGTCATGGCCACCGTCCTGGGGATCGGCGTGGCCGTCATGACCAGGACGTGCGGCCGGTTGTCCGCGGCCTTGGCGCGCAGCGCGTCCCGCTGCTCCACGCCGAACCGGTGCTGCTCGTCGATGACCACCAGGCCCAGGTCGGCGAACTGGACCTGCTCCTCGAGCAGGGCATGGGTGCCGATCACGATCCCGGCGTCGCCGGTGAACACGTCGGACAGCGCCGACCGCCGGGCGGCCGCCCCCACCGACCCGGTGAGCAGGGCCACCCCGGTCGCATGCTCGGCCGCGCCGAGCTGGCCCCGCTGGGCCAGCGGCCCGAGCATGCCGGTGATCGACCGGTAGTGCTGCTGCGCCAGCACCTCGGTCGGCGCGAGCAGGGCCGCCTGGCCGCCCGCGTCCACCACCTGGAGCATGGCCCGGATCGCGATCACCGTCTTGCCCGAGCCGACCTCGCCCTGCAGCAGCCGGTGCATCGGGTAGGCGCAGCTCAGCTCATGGGCGATGGTCTCGCCCACGGCGACCTGGCCGGCCGTGAGGGTGAACGGCAGCCGGGTGTCGAACTCGTCGGCGATGCCGCCGGCCGCGGGCGGCCGCGGCATGGCCGGCATGGCCGCCGCCGCCAGCCGCCGCTGCGCCAGCGCGGCCTGCAGCGTGAACGCCTCGTCCCACTTGAGCCGCTCCTTGGCCCGGGCCAGGTCCGCCTGGTCGAGCGGCCGGTGGATGGCCCGGATCGCCACGGCCCGCTCGGCCAGCTCGTACCGCTCCCTGACCTCGGCCGGGAGCGGGTCCTCCCCCGCGTCCAGCGTGTCCAGCACGGTCCTGACCGACTTGGCGATCGCCCACGAGCTGAACTTGGCGCTGGCCGGGTACACCGGGAGGATCTCGGCGGCGAACTCGGCGGCGAGCTCCGGCGTCAGGTCCGCGTTGGGCGGCGCCCCGGGCAGCATCTCGCACTCCGGGTGGACCAGCTGGCGGCGGCCGCGGAAGCTGGACACGGTGCCGGCGAACATGCCGACCACGTCGGGCCTGAGCACCCGGCGGTACAGGCCCACCCCGGAGAAGAAGGTCAGGACCAGCTTGGCGCGGTCGTCGGTGACGATCACCTCGAGCCGGCTGCGGCGCCCCTTGCCTGGCACAGGCGGCAGCGGGATCTCGGCCACCGTTACCACCCGCGCCAGCACGGTGACGTGGTCGCCCTCGCGCAGCGAGGAAAGGTCGGTCAGCTCGCCGCGGGTGTAATAACGGCGCGGGTAGTGCCGGAGCAGATCGCCGACCGTGCGCAGGCCGAAGATGGTCTCGAGCGGCTTGCCCGTCTTGGGGCCAAGCACCCGGATCAGCGATTCGCTGAGCGTGGTCACACCTGGCAGCATAGAAGCGCATACCGACATCCTGGGTCTCGGTTCGCACGCCGGGCCGGGCATCGGGTAAGCTGCGACGGCTGCCTGATCCGCCTGGAGCGGGCCCGGCGGCATCGTAAAGAGCAACGCAAAAGTCCCGTAACCCTAATCAATGGAGCGAACCGTGGCTTCCGTCTGCGACGTATGCGGCAAGGGGCCGGGCTTCGGCAACAACGTCTCGCACTCACACCGCCGCACCCGCCGCCGCTGGAACCCGAACATCCAGCGGATCCGTACCGTGGTCGGCGGCACGCCCAAGCGGGTTAACGTGTGCACCTCCTGCATCAAGGCAGGCAAGGTCACCCGCTAGCGCGGACCGCCGGACCGCCCTGAGCGGTCAGGCGAAGTGATCCCAGCCGGGGGTTTGCGCCCGCGGCTGGCCGTCGACGACGACGCCAGGACCCGGGGGCCCCTCGCCCGATTGCACCATCCCTATCACCCGCCACTGCGGCGGCAGCCGCGTGCCCGCCGGGAACGTGGCGGCGAGCGAATGATCCTCGCCGCCGGACAGAACCCAGCCCAGTGCTTCAAGCCGCTGGGCCTCAAGCCGCTGGGCGCCTTCCCCGGGTGGCGGTCCGGGGACGCCGGGGCGGGCCACCCGGTCCGTTCGGGCCGAAAAGACCTGACGGGCCGCGGCGAGCAGCCGGTCACCCGGCTGCAGCGCGGCGGACGCCAGGTCGATGCGCACGCCGCTGGCGGCAGCCACGTGCCCCAGGTCGGCCAGCAGGCCGTCGCTGACGTCGATCATCGCGGTGGCGCCCAGGTCGGCGGCCT
>WNGQ01006197.1_pt1 | contig 11612 bp, 10 predicted proteins | sample 5407661 | NCBI WGS metagenome assembly WNGQ01 (sample SAMN13153382, study PRJNA577476) | soil metagenome | isolation source: 60 cm soil or saprolite under Garry oak tree replicate 2 | place: USA:California | collected 2016-06-15
CATGGGCATGCTCAACGGCGGCCAGGAACGCGTCCAGGCCCAGTTCCGCGACAATCCCAACATCCATTTCGACACCAGCCTCGGCCAGGTCAACGAAACCATCGTCCAGACCCTGGGCGCCTCACGCCTCCTCTACGGCTGCGACTACCCCTACGGCTGGCCCGCCGACAACCTGCGCAGAGTACAACGCTTGCAAATATCAAACGAAGAGAAAGAACTGATGTTAGGTGGAAACGTGAAGAGGCTCTTACAAATTTCGTAGGGACAAGGAGTGGTGCGGCGTGGTGTGGGGGCCTTGTGCTTGTCCTCCTCGCCGCCCACGCTCTACAATGATAAGTGATATAATTCATCCATACAACCTGTTCGGTGTCCAACGATTCCACAACTCAACGAGGAGTAAACCATGTCTATTTCATCACCTGCCCCAACGACGGAGCAGAGTCAAACCTACCAGAACTTCATCGGAGGCGCGTGGCGCGCTTCACACAGCGGCAAAACCTTCGTTAGCACCAACCCCGCCCATCCATCCGAGGTAATCGGCTATTACCAGAAATCCACCGCCGCCGATGTCGAAGACGCCATCGAAGCTGCCGCCAGGGCGCAGCCTGCCTGGGCAGCCACATCAGCGCCGGAGCGCGGCGAGGTATTGTACCGTACCGCCCACATCCTGGAACAACGCAAAGAAGAACTGGCCACCTTGATGACCCGCGAAATGGGCAAAGTGCTGAAAGAAACACGCGGCGATGTCCAGACCGCTATCGACGTTGCCAGATTCATGGCGGGCGAGGGACGCCGCGCCGAGGGCGAGACCGTTCCCTCGGCCCTCCCCAACAAATTCTGCATGACCATCCGCCAGCCTATGGGCATCGTCGGCATTATCACCCCCTGGAACTTTCCCATGGCCATTCCCGCCTGGAAGACCTTTCCCGCGCTGCTGGCAGGCAATGCCGTCATCCTGAAACCGGCCAGCGATACCCCCCTGCTCTCGCTCAAACTGGCGGAATGCCTGGCAGAGGCGGGCTTGCCTGCTGGTGTCCTGAACGTCATCACCGGCCCGGGCGGCTCGCTGGGTGATGCCCTCGCCAGCCATCCCAGGATCAACATGATCTCCCTGACCGGCTCAACCGAAGTAGGCCGCCACGTCGCGGAGATTTGTGGACGCGACCTGCGCCGCTGTACCCTCGAACTGGGGGGCAAGAACGCCGTTGTTGTGCTGGAAGACGCCGATCTCAATCTCGCCGTCGAAAGCGTGACCTCGGGCGCGTTTGGCACCACTGGCCAGCGCTGTACCGCGACCAGCCGCGTCATCATCCAGCGCAGCGTCCAGAAAGCCTTCACCGATCGCCTGGTAGCCGCCGCCGAAAAACTGCGCGTCGGCGATGGCCTGAATCCCCAGGTTGACATAGGCCCGCTCGTCAATGCCGGGCGCGTCAAAGCCGTACACGATTACACCGAAATCGGCAAGCTGGAAGGCGCGAAACTCGTCCTGGGCGGCAGCCCGCTCACCGGAGATGCATATCACGAGGGCGCATTCTACAAGCCCACCATCTTTACCGATGTTAGCCCCACCATGCGCATTGCACAAGAAGAAGTCTTTGGCCCCTTTGTCTCCATCGTCCCCGTCGATACCTACGAGGAAGCCATACAGGTAGCCAACTCGACCCAATACGGCCTTTCCACCGCCATCTTCACCGAAAGCACCCGCCTGACCTTCCGCGCCATGCGCGATATTCAATCAGGCCTGGTCTACTTCAACGCCCCCACCACCGGCGCAGAGATCCACCTGCCATTCGGCGGCATGAAAGCCAGCGGCAACGGCCATAGAGAACTGGGAACACACGCCGTAGACGAATTTAGCGAAACCAAGTCCATCTTCGTCTCATACCCCACGAAAATGTAGGGACGCGATTTATCGCGTCCACCAGACCTCATCCGCCGCCCAATCCCCTCAACATCCGTACATCCGTAGGGGCGAGGGCTGCGGACGCGGGGTTGGGAGGGCCTTTATGGTCGCCCGCGTCCTGTTCATCTGGCTGACATCTTGGGCGAACACGACCACACCCCACCCCGCGGGCGACCATAAAGGCCCTCCCACCCCCTCATCGTCCGCCCTCGCCCCTACGGATCACCTGGCATCTCTACCCCGCGCTGCCAGCCGCAAGACTAAACATGATCTCGTGACTAGAGAGCCGGGACTCCAGGCGATCAAGTAATTCGTTGATGTCGCTGATCTGGCGTTTGAGCCAGACATTGAGGTCCTGGCCCTCCACGATTTGCCGCGCCAGCGCGGCCTTTACGCGTCTCTCTTCGCGTGGCATGGTGAGCGCCTGGTAGAGCGCCTCCGCGGTATCGGTAATATCTGTAGGTGTGATGGGTACAGATGCTTTCCCCATTTGCTGGAATGCTCCAGCGGTGCGCGAGAGTACCACCAGGCCATCGCGTTTATTCACCACCGGCCCCTCTTTCGCCACCAGGTTCATCCCATCCATAATGGGGTTCACCAGCAGCGCATCATAATATTGCATGGCTACCAGCGCCTGGGTGCGATCATTTTCGTAGAACGGGTGGATCGGCGTCCAATTCTCGGTACCAAAGCGCGAGTTGATCTCTTCAACCAGTTTCTTGACCTCGGACGTATACCGTTTATATTTTGCCAGTGTCTGGCGCGATGGCACAAGAAATGCCAGAAAACTGACCTTGCCGCGTAACTCAGGATGTTGTTCGAGCATCAGCGCATAGGCCTGGAAGCCGCGCACAATATTTTTTGTCGGCTCGATACGATCGACCCGCACAATAGTCTTCTCGCCCAGCAGCGGTAAGAGCTTATTCGCCGCTCGTCTCCCGGCCAGGCTTTGTACAAGCCGTTTTTCCTCTGTTACTGAAATCGAGATTGGATAAGCGCTCACCTGCGTGCGGTGTCCTTGCCACCAGACCGCGCTCGCCTCAAAATCAACCACCGATCCTTCCAGCAACGTACGCGCGCCTTCCAGGAAGTTATGCGCATCCCGCTCCGTCTGGAAGCCGATAATATCATTTCCTACCAATCCAATGTAGATGGATCGCGCAATATTGCTGGGCATGAATTGCCAGCAGCGAATATCAGGCCAGGGAATGTGGATGAACTGCTGCATAATGATCGTTGGATGTTGCTCGCGAATCATAGCAGGAGCAAGGTAGAGGTGGTAATCGTGCAGCATGACAATAGGTATTCCCTCACCGCGCACAACTTCGGCATTGACAGCATCAGCAATCGCGCGATTGGCGACATAATAGCCATTTTGCCAGGCATCCTGCATTTTTTGCACGGGAAAGGCGTTCTCCATAGGATCGTACAGGTAGTGCTGTAAAAACCACAGTAACTGGTTGCTGATCTCCTCGTAGTGTTTGCGATAGGCGTTTCGAGGAATAGCCACGTAGCGCAGCTGCATATTCGGTCCATGAAGTGGAGATCGTAACACTCCGCCCTGCTGCTGGGCATCTTTGATAGCAATGCGGTCGCCTTCGGTCATTGCCATCGCCACCCACGTCACATCCATATGTTTTGCCGCGCCCATCAGCGCGGTAACGACACCACCCGGTCCTCGACGATGTTTCAAAACCTCGTCCTGGCTCAAGTAATACTCAACGGGACCCCGATTTGTGGCTATGATGAGACGACTCGCGTGTATTTGCTGCGGCGTTGTTGCAGCTATCTTTAATAATGTGGACATGGTTCAATCCTTTCTTAAGGCACAAACCACCTTCACTGAACGTTAATGCCAATTGGTTAATGAAAGTCTCTACCTACCACTATTCACAGGGGTTTCCGCTTTGAGAAGAGACGTGCTTTGTCTCGTTCTCCCCATGAAGATATGTATTGGCGTGTACTAAAACATGGTTAGCTATGTTCACGCACCGTGATATACGCGTCGTTCCCATGTTTATAGTACCACATTCTTGTGTATGATGGGTAAGATGTACTAGGTGAATAATACTATCGGGCCGCAGTTTTCGCCTGCTTCCCGTAATTTCCCTTAGTATCAGTAATGATAGTTCAGAGAAAGGCCTACAATAATGACACGTATTGACCAGCGTGCACGGACTCAACTACGTCCCGTACACCTCATCGTGGATTTTTTAGACTATGCCGAGGGGTCTGTACTCATCGAAGCAGGTAAGACGCGCGTCCTGTGCGCGGCCAGCATCGAGGAAAAAGTACCGCCTTTCCTGGAAGGGAAAGGTCAGGGCTGGGTCACAGCGGAATATAACATGCTGCCCCGTGCCACGCATACCCGCAGCTCGCGTGAGCGCGACGGGCGTATAAGTGGGCGCACCCAGGAGATTCAGCGCCTCATTGGCCGTTCGCTGCGTGCCGTGGTGGATATGCAAAAACTGGGGCCGCGCACTATCACGCTTGATTGTGATGTCCTCCAGGCCGACGGCGGCACCCGCACCGCTTCGATCACCGGCGCCTATGTCGCGCTTCACCGCGCCTGCTCGCAGCTGGTCAAACGCGGAGTACTTGCCGCCCATCCCATCAAAGCGGCGGTGGCAGCCGTGAGTGTTGGCGTCGTAGGCGGTGAAATACTGCTCGACCTGGGCTACGAAGAAGACTCACGCGCAGACGTTGATTTTAATGTGGTAATGACCGACCAACACGAGTTTATTGAAGTACAGGGGACAGGCGAAGGCGGTGTATTCAGCCGCGCCACCATGGATTCCTTAATCGTGCTGGCAGAACATGGCATCGAGCAATTGCTGGAAATCCAAAAACAATTTGTATAGCCGGGGTACTATAGTACCGAGATATACAATACCAGTCCGGCCATACGTTCTACTTTGATAGAATGAAAAGTCCGGGGGTGCAGGGGGCGAAGCCACCTGCCGGGGTGTGGGGTGTCCCCACTTTTGCTCTTCTTTAGAGCGGGTGGGGAAAAGAACTTTTAATAACCCCACTTTGATTATTTGAGAGAAAACATCGGCCTGCCGGACCAGCGGCAGCGTCCAGAGGAGCGCATGTTGAAAGCGAAAACAGACCGGAAATGGTTCTGGCGCACTGTCGATTTTATCAATCCCTTGCGCGATCCCAGCCTTACGGTAGCTGCTGTACTCACCTTCATTGAAGAGGCAGGGCAGCACGATGCCTGGTACTGGATAGTAGTTGTTGCGCTCGTGAACTGGCTGGCTGTACGCGGTATCGTCTGGCTGGTCGTGAATTTTACCTTCGCCAGTACCTTTATTATGCGCCGTGTATGGTGGGCCATGAAACACCCGCGCCTGGCGTGGCGCATCCTGGACGCGGTTGGCCACGAGGAAATCGTCATCGGCGGCATGCCCGCCTTTGGCGAGGGGATGCTCTTGCCAGACGGCTCGACCATCTACAGTATGAGCCCCGCACTGAGTGCGAGCGGCATCCATGTCATTGGCGAACTTCCCGCCGGCACAGAAATACCCATGTTGAACATGCCCAATGGGCAGATGGCTCCCAATCTCGCCGCCTTTACCGGCGCCTCCGGCATATTCGGTGGCACGACCTCCGGTGCGCTCCCCGGCGTCAACGGCATGGCAGCGCAGCCCATGCCCATGGGTTTTCCCCAGCTTGGCCCCGACGGCATGATTAGCCAGCAGACAACCGGTGGCCTTTCACAGGGCTTTCAGGGGTTCCCACAGCGCCCCTCCGAGGAGGAAGAGCGTTTGCGCCAGCAGTTAGCCGCCATTACGCGCCTGTTTGACGACTGGATGCAATTCACCGAGGAAAAATGGCGCACCGTCAGCGATAGCCAGCTTGGCTGGAAACCTCTGCGCGGCAGATGGGGCAGCTGGGATGATATTTTCCAGGATGCTTACGCCGCCAAATCGACCGATCAGATGGCGCGAGCGGCTCAAGCGGCTGGTGAGGGAACTACGCGGCGCTTTGAAGTCTCAAAGGACAAGGGATCGGCTGCCTCAGCCGTCGCCTGTTTCATGCGCGATATGATGACGCTGCGCCAGGGGTTAGAAATCATGCAATCTGCCCCAGGTGGTGAAGTGGAAACTCCCTCGTTCCAACAAGCAGTACAGCCACCGCAGGCGCCATTTTCTAGCAATACCAATACCGTGAGCGGCGGTTTCGCCGGTTCGTCACCGCGAAACTCTCTCATCCGTCGTCCCTCTCCCATTTACGTTGACGCCGACTCCAATACATAAGGGCTCCGCGCCATATCGTAGGGACAAGGGGTGGTGTGGGGTGGATGTGGGGGCCTTGTGCTTGTCCTGGCTGCCCGCGCCATATCGTAGGGACAAGGGGTGGTGTGGTGTAGGGTGGGGGCCTTGTGCTTGTCCTCCCTGGAGATCGAGCAGGCAACCAGGACAAGCACAAGGCCCCCACACATCCTCTCCGCCACCCCTTGTCCCTACGCACTTGATACTCCTTTCGCTTTCCCTGAACAATCATCCGACTTGCTCCCTCTTTAATCCCCGATGTACAATACTTCCGCAAGTGGTTTTATAACAACGGAGGTTTTTATGTTGAATCCTTTAAGTGAGATTACCATCATCGAGGACGTTATGGCGCGCGAGATATTGGACTCGCGAGGTAATCCCACGCTTGAAGTCGAAGTACTCTTGATGGAGGGTGAGCGAGGTATAGCTGCCGTCCCTTCCGGCGCATCCACCGGTGTGCATGAAGCCGTTGAACTGCGTGATGGTGATAAAAGTCGCTACGGCGGGAAGGGCGTGCTTACCGCCGTCAATAACGTGAATGCTGCTATCCGTGACACCCTGATCGGGTTGGATGCTACCGACCAGGGTACGCTCGATAGGCTGATGATCGAGCTTGATGGCACTCCCAACAAGAGCTCGCTGGGTGCGAATGCCATCCTGGGTGTCTCGCTGGCCCTGGCAAAAGCCGCCGCCAACGCCCTGCAACAACCATTATACCGCTATCTGGGCGGCTCATCCGCGCACGTCCTCCCCGTCCCCATGATGAACATCTTGAACGGCGGCAAGCACGCAGATAACTCAACCGATATGCAGGAGTACATGGTCTTGCCCGTAGGCGCACCCACTTTTCGTGAGGCGCTGCGCATGGGGGCCGAAGTCTACCAGGGATTGAAGAAGGTGCTGCACGGCAAAAAGCTCAATACCAACGTAGGTGACGAAGGTGGTTTCGCCCCCTCACTCGGTTCCAACCGCGAGGCGCTGGAAGTCATCGTCGCCGCAATCGAGACCGCGGGTTACAAACCCGGCGTAGATATTTTCCTGGGCATGGACCCCGCCGCCAGCGAATTTTATGAAAATGGCAAGTATGCGCTGGCCCGTGAAGGTCGCATCCTCTCCTCGAAGGAAATGATCGACCTCTATGAACAGTGGATAGGCGAATACCCCATCATCACCATCGAAGATGGCCTTGCCGAGGACGACTGGGACGGGTGGACACAACTGCGCCAGCGCCTGGGAGATCGCATACAACTCGTAGGCGATGACCTGTTCGTCACCAATACCGCTCGCCTCAAACGCGGCATCCAGGAACGCGCCGCCAACTCGATCTTAATCAAGCTCAACCAGATTGGCACCCTCACCGAGACCATGGAAGCCATCGAAATGGCCAAACGCGCATCCTTTAGCGCCGTTGTTTCCCATCGCTCCGGTGAAACCGAAGACACCACCATCGCCGACCTGGTAGTCGCCACCAACGCCGGGCAAATCAAAACAGGCGCACCCGCCCGCAGCGAGCGCGTCGCCAAATACAATCGCCTCCTCGTCATCGAAGACGAGCTTGGCGAAAAATCCGCCCAATACGCCGGATTCTCAGCCTTTTACAACGTCCCTGCCCTCTACGCCAGAGCCAAATAAAAAAACAAAAGTGAGGTCATATGGTAACAGAAAATAAAGCATCAAAAACCAACACACAGGAGCGCCGAACAGCGCACGTAATACACTACAACATCAGCTACATCGTCCAGGGCGCCGAACATGGACCCGCGGGCGCTATCGTCCTGCTCCACGACATCCTCGGAGGCGCATACACCTGGGAAAGCGCCCTCCCCAACCTGGCTGGCACCAACCGCGCCATCTACGCCATCGACATGCTTGGCTATGGCCAATCCGACCGTCCCTGGCCCGCCGACACCTCCATCTGGGGACACGCCGATTGCATGGCATTCCTGTTCAAAGAACTCAACCTGACAAACATAGTGTTAGTGGGACAGGGCATCGGCGGAGGAGTAGCCCAGATCCTGGCAACACGTCTCGCCCCCGAACGCGTCGACGCGCTGGTCTTGATCAATACCATCTGCTACGAATACACCTTCGCCCCCGACTGGCCTCTTCCCGATATGAAGAAACACCAGGACCCCGATCTCCCCAAACATCTCAGCGTCGAGGACATGATCCTCGATCTGCAAGCGACCATATCCAACGGGGTCTACAACACAGACCGTTTCAAAGATGCCATCGACACCTATATCCAACCCTGGAATAGCGAGCTTGGCAAAGAACTGCTTCTGCAACAGATTCGCCTGCTGCACCCCAACTATAGCAACTCGGTCTCAACCGACCTGAAGTTCATGGGCAAACCAACATTGATTATCTGGGGCGAAAAAGACGCCCAAATCCCCCTCAAATTCGCCCAGCGCCTGCATCGCGAAATCCCCGAATCCCACCTGGTCATCATACCCAACGCCGGTCACATGATCCTCTTCGACGCTCCCGAACGAGTAGCCAGCGCCCTCTCAGATTTCATAGCCCGGTTATAAAACAACAAAAATCAAGCAAGATTGCGGAGAATTCCCAGGGCGACCGCAAGGGTACGCCCTGGTTCTTGTCGCTGGTTCTTGTTGCCCTGGTTTTTGAACGCCGATCACATCAGAGCCGCATTACGACGCCAGCCTCACACGATCCTTCTCTTTATCCGAAGACCCATGGCCCCTTTTATTACTGCGCCGCTTGCCAGCAGATCTCCCACCCCGCTTCCCATCCTGCTCGCACTCAAACGCCTCGGAGCAGCGATTATACTCCTCCGCCAACAGAATATAGGTATCGTACATCTGCTCAAGCACATCCAGCGCCTCGCCTCGCTGCTCCGCCATCACAAGGTCGTGCCATTGCTGCTGCATATTTTTTTCGGCGCATTCAAGTTCTTGTAAGGTCACTGTCTGTTACCCCCAGTCACTAACCCCACGCCTCCACATATCCCCCCGCTTACGACGCTTAATTCCTATCTGACTGCCTGAGCGAAGCTAGAGACGCAGTCTCGTTGGCAGTCTGAGTTTAGACCGTACTTCGACTCTGACGCTGCTCATTATACTCATGGCTCAGCTGCACAATCAGCTCCTTCGCATTCGCATACGTCAGCCTGTCCATATTTTCAGGCTCCGGCCTGCCCAGGTGCTGGCACAGCTTGCGCAAACTCGTAAGCTGCTGCTCGGTAGCCGGCGCGCTCGCCATATTCTCATCCGTCGCCCCCGGCCTCACCGAAGCCATAGCTTTCCGCCCATTCCCGCCGCTCTCACTCGCAGTCACTGCCCGCTCTCGGTCTACCGGAGCATCAACAATCCGATGCTGCTCATCAAGTTCAGGAGCGAACTGCGTGCCATATCCAATCTTCGCAAGCGCTCTACCTGTCGCGCCGGTGTCAGCTTTTTCTATATAATCATCGAAGTCTACCGCGGATTCACTTTTAACGGCTTCACCAACTTTTCCCTTCCCATCCTCCGCACGCACATGGAAATAGGCCCATCCGCGCGCTCGCTTGACCACCTTTTCGCTGCGCCGGGTCTCACTATTCCATTGCATTACCTCTTTCTCAACTTCGCGTTCTGGATCAATGATCTTTTCGATGATGGTAATCTTCCCTTCAGGGCACTTCTCGTTAAACCAGACGAGCCTCCATTGCACCGGAAGGTAGTCAGCGTTGCCACCGCGATTCTTGATCTGCATCAGGTGGTCATTTGGGTTGAATGGCCGTGTATCGCCATATCCATTTCCGCCGTTTCCATGCTGTTGTTCGTTCATCTATTACTCCTCTTGATCTCACTTTTAGAAACTTTGTTCTAGATCATTATACAAGGGACGCTATCTTCTGTCAAGTTGGTCTGTGTAATTATTCTTTTTGGAAGAGCGAAAAAAGGTAATCTTCCTCTGAACATGATCTGCCATTTGTGCTTGATAGCCTTAATACCTTGTAGCATCATGTCCGTTATTACAAGTGGAGACAATACATAATCATGCATAACCTGCATTTTTGAAGTCTGAAGTGATTAAAGCTTTACGGGATGGAAGGAGTTTATACTTGGAGCAATTCGCCCTTGCCTCTGTATATCCAAGAAGTATCGCCTGGCTCATTCGACCTGACGAATGGGAGCGCTTCGAAGAGATTGTTAAATATAACTGTGCAATGGTAGGTGGCTATTTTAACGTTTTCATTCCGCTTACCCCCGAGGATACTTTATCTGAAAATTACCAGCATTTTCTGATTGATTACGATCCTGATCTTATTGTGCTGGCACCCCGAATGCAACCAGAGTCTCTAGAGACTCTGCATTCTCATCATCTTCACCCATTTGCCGTTATTCCTTGGAGATCAGTTTCACAAGTGGCTATACTCGATCCCTGGAGCGGCGGAGCAGGGATAAATGCTACTGTAGGGGCCGATATAACCTTCAATCCGTTACGGTCCCTTGTGGCAGTTGCGAATGACAAATTTCCTGATGCCAGTCGATTAGCATTGGTAGCTTGTGGTGATGTAGAACCTCGCGAACCAATGTGGCATGTAATGGATGAAGTTATTAGCCTTAATGCCACTGGTCATCGAGAAATGTTTTTAATGAGATTGCTTAAACCTGAGTTTATTGAAAGTCGCTTGGTTGAAGCTCATGTAAATGAAGAAGGAAATATCCATCCTGCTCCCAATCGTTATCAATTGTCTAATCTGATCGAAGAAGAGAATCAATTCCCTTTGGTTGATGCGATAGAACGTCAGGAATGTTGCTGTAGATTACAACATCATGTTGCTACGTCTCAATCGTTTGCTGGTTTAACAGCCTTTTATAACAGGAGTGGTACTCCTCGGCGAATACAGCGAGGCAGTGATACTCCAGGCGTGGTGGTGCTTGTATCTAACAACTTTGGATTAGAGCAAGCAATATTATTCTGGAATCTACGCGCTAGCGGTTTCATCGTATCCTGGTTGTCTTTTGCAGAGGTTGAGAGCAATACAGATGCGCTTATAAAATGGCTAGAATCTGATTATGGAGGCGGTTTTTACTCGCTGGTTAGTGGGGGCTTGGACATAGCATTTGCCTCACAAGATGGCAATCTTGCTCATCTTGAAGTTATCTTTGGAGATCTTTTGGGAAAAAGGCAGAAAGGCTGGCCCGACTGGCGTATTGTGTCTTACGAAGACATTGTGTTTTATAACTATATAAGACCGAATATCAAGCAAGAACGAGTCTCTGTAATCGAAAGTGCCGGGCAATATGCTTTTATCCCGAAGCTGCCATTACCTGATCGCCTTGGTGTATATACAGTTGTACTTGAATGGAACGGCTTAATGTTTCCACAAAGTGACACTGTTATAAGTAATTTGGTTTCTTCGGAGATCATTAAAGGCTTTTTGCCACATTTTAGAAACGGGCGCAGAGTTACTGAAGAAC
>WNGQ01006200.1_pt1 | contig 11609 bp, 10 predicted proteins | sample 5407661 | NCBI WGS metagenome assembly WNGQ01 (sample SAMN13153382, study PRJNA577476) | soil metagenome | isolation source: 60 cm soil or saprolite under Garry oak tree replicate 2 | place: USA:California | collected 2016-06-15
TCCAAAGAGCCTGACGGGCCGGTGCTAGTTATTGCTCGCAACGAGTGGCGGCAGTTTGTTCGGAGTGCAAAAAGTAAACATCTTCCGCCAGAGATGTAGCCGCTTGTTCTTTAGCAAATCCGGGGAACTGGACCGTGCTGCACCGTGCGGGTGGCCCGGCCCAGGTCGGAGACGCTCCGCAGGGCGCCTCAGCCGTTAGGCCAGCGCCCTGCGGATCCACCGGCCCGGCGCTGCCTCGGCGGGTCCCCGCAACACCGTCGGTCGTGTCGGCCGGGCGGCCCCAGCCGTCGCCCGGCCTCACGGTCCTGCGCCGCGTCCTCGACGGCCTGAGAAAGCTATGAGGCCGCTACAACGCCAACCCGGGCTAGCCGCGGCTGGCGGCTATCGCCGCGGCCAGGCTGCTGCCGAGATCGGAGAGCAGCACCGCCGCGGCGTTACGGCCGGGTGCGCCGGAGACCGACCCGCCAGGGTAGGTGGTCGCGCCGGTCTGGTAGAGGCCGGGAATCGGCATCCGGTGGCCGGCCCAGCTGGCCGCCGCGCGCGCGGCGCCGGCCGTCGCGGTGCCGGACGGAGCCGGGCCGGCCTCGCCGCCATGGCAGGAGCCGTGCCAGTTGTGGGAGTTTATTCGCTCGAGGTCCAGCGGGCTGTGCACCGATGACCCGAGGATGACGTCGTCGGTCAGATCGGGCGCGTACCGGCGCAGCTGGGCAAGGTTAGCCGCGGAGACCTGGTGCTTGCGGTCATCCCAGCGAGCGGGCCCGTCCGGCAGCTCGTAGGGCTGGAATCCCACCACCTTGAGCGTGTGAGCGCCGTCCGGTGCCCGGGACGGATCGGCGACGGTGGGGCACAGCACAAGGAGAACCGGGTCGTCGTCGGCAATCCGCCCGGCGAAGAAGTCGCCTGCCAGCCGCAGCATGCGCGCAGCCGATTGCGGCGTCCCTGCCGCGACCGGCTGGATAGATCCGCCGGGTACCGGAAAGCGCGGCGCGCGGGTTGTCGCGTAGTGCGTGACGAACATGGAAACACCCGGCCGCCACGTCTGCACCTGGGACCGGAAGTCCGCGCCCCATGCCCGCGCGGGAGCCATCTCGATCAGATGCTTGACGTGGATCGTGGACAGCACCGCCCGGGCCGCCAGGTACCGCTGCCCGGCGGCCGTCTCGACGCCAGCGCACCGCCCGCGCTCCAGCACCAGCGCCGTTACCCGCGCGCCAGTGACGATGACGCCGCCGCGGCTTTCGATCACCCGGGCAAGCGCCCTGGGCAGCGCGGCCGAGCCGCCACGAGGCAGCGTCCAGCTGTGCCGCTGCCTGCCGTACGCAAGCGAGTACGCGAGCAGGCCGGTGCCAGGGCGGTCCGGCGGCTGCATCGTCATGAACGACATCCACAGCATGAACGCCCTGACATGCTCGTCCTCGAATTCCGCCCTGATGACCTCCCATGCGGACATCGCGTCGGCGCGCAGCCACCGCTCGCCACCCGGCTGGCCGCCCAGCGCCCGGCTGGCGGGCTCGCCGCGGGCGACCGGGGTGTAGCGGAGGCGGGTGAGCACGGGCGCGATCTGCCCGTACTCGGCCATCATCCGGCGGTACGCGGCGGCATCCCGGGCGGAGAACCTGGCGAACTCGGCCGCTGTCCTGTCCTCGTCGCGCCACATGGTCAGCCACGCGCCGTCCGGGAACGGGACGTGCACGACGGGATCCGGATGCAGGTACTCGAGCCCGTGGCCGGCCAGGCCAAGCTCGTCGTCGCGGATGATCGGGCCGCCCTGGATCAGGTTGTGCGCCGTCGAGCAGCTGTCATGCCGGAATCCGGGCACGGTCAGCTCCGCTGAGCTGGTGTCCCCGCCGATGTCGGGCCTGGCCTCGAGCACCACGCAGCGCAGCCCCGCGCTGGCCAGGTATGCCGCCGCGACCAGGCTGTTGTGGCCTGCGCCTGCCACCACCACGTCGAACGTCTCGGTCATGCCGCGATCCAGGGACGGCGCAGGCCGAGCAGCCGGCCGGCGTTGCCGCCGAGTATCCGGTCCTGCGCCGCGGCGTCCAGGCGCAGCGCCCTGACCTCGTCGGCCGGCCGGTCGCTGCCCATGTCGAACGGCCGGTCCGAGCCGAGCAGCACGTGGTCGTCTCCGGCATACGCGACGAGATCGGCGAGCAGTGCCTGATCATGGGTCACGGTGTCGAAGTAGAACCGGCGCAGCGACGCGTCCGGGCCGGCCGTCGCGCGTGCCCTGGCCTCCGGCCTGGCGGCGAAGGCACGCCGCAGCCTGCCGCGGATGGCCAGCAGCCCGCCGCCGCCGTGCGCCAGCAGGATGCGCAGCCCCGGGTGCCGCTCCAGCACCCCGGCCGCGGCCAGGTGCGCGGCGGTGACCGTGGTCTCCAGCGGATTCCCGGCCGAGTTCCACAGGTAATAGTCCGCCAGCGCGGGCAGCCCGAAACCGCGCGTAGTGGGATGCACGAAGATCAGCGCCCCGGTCGCCTCGGCGGCCTCCCAGAACGGCAGGAACCGGTCATCCCCGAGGTAGCTGCCCTGCACGCTGGCCGGCACCTCGGCGCCGCACATCCCGGGCAGCCGCATCAGCTCCGCGAGCTCGCCCGCCGCGACGGCCGCATCCTGCAGCGGGACGGCGCCGAGCGCGCTGACCCGGCCGCCGGATGCGGCCCGGGCGAGTGCCTCATTCTGCACTCGGCAGATCCGGACCGCGTCCGCCGGGTCGGCCTCGGTCGGCACCAGCATGATCCACGGCGAGAGCAGCAGATGATCGACTCCCCCGGCGGCCGCCTGCGCAAGCATCACGTCGACGTCGGTGAACTCAGCGACGGTCGAGCGCAGCTCCCGGCCGCGGAACGTGATGACCTGGCGGCCGTCGGCGTGGCTGATGGCGGGGCGCCAGTCGGCAGGCACCGCGGTTGTCGTCATCTCCGCGGCGATGACGTGGCAGTGCGCGTCGACGATCAAGCCGGATCCCGGCCAGGCGCCACCGAGCCGCCCAGGTAGAGCGCGCCGATCTCGGGATGCTCAAGCACCTCCCGGCCGGTGCCCGCCAGCCGTACCCGCCCGTTCTCCAGCACCACGCCGTGGCTGGACATCCGCAGGCCCGCCCGCGCGTTCTGCTCGACGAGCAGCAGGGTCTTACCGCTCGCGTTCATCATCGCGACCGCGCCGAACACGGACTTGAGCACCTTCGGCGACAGGCCCATCGACGGCTCGTCCAAGATGATCAGGGACGGGTCGAGCATCAGGCAGCGGGCGAATTCCACCAGCCGCTGCTCGCCGCCGGACAGGCTGCCTGCCTTCTTTGCCGCCCACGCCGCCACTTGCGGGAACATCTCCTCGATCAGCGCGAGCCTGCGGGCAAGCAGCGAGCGGTCCTTGATGACGTAGCCGCCGAGCTCGACGTTCTCCCTGACCGTCATGTCGCGGAACAGGCTGTGATTCTGCGGAACGTGAACCACGCCCAGGTCCAGGATCTGCCGGGGGCTCTTGCCGGCCAGCGACTGGCCGTGCAGCGTGATGCTGCCGCGCCGCGGCCGCAGCAGCCCGCTGATCGTCGCGAGCAGCGTCGACTTGCCCGCTCCGTTCGGCCCGACGATGCAGGTGATGCCGCCCTCAGGCACGCTCAGCGACACCCCGTGCAGCACGTCGCCGCCGCCGTAGCCGGCCACGACCCCGTCCAGGACGAGCGCGTCCGCGCTGCGGCCGGCCGGCGGCAGGTCCCCGGAGGTCACCGGATCAGCCGACGTCATCGTCGTCTTCCATGGTGCCGAGGTAGGCATCAAGCACCCGGGGGTCCTGCCTGATGGCATCCGGCGGGCCGGCCGCAACGACCGTGCCGTAGTCAAGGACCGCGATGCGCCCGCAGATGCCCATCACGAAATCCATGTTGTGCTCCACGATCAGAAAGGTCCGCCCGGCCGCGTTCAGCTCCCGGATCCGGTCACCGATGTGATTGATCAGCGACGGGTTCACCCCGCCGGCCGGCTCGTCGAGCAGCACGATCGCGGGGTCGGCGACCAGCACGTAGGCGAGCTCGAGCAGCTTGCGCTGGCCGTAGGACAAGGTTCCGGCCAGCGCGGCCGCATGCCCGGCGATCCCGAGGAAGTCGAGCAGTTCCATCGCGTGCCCGCGGTCAGCGCTGCCGCCCGCCCTGGCCAGCGGGTTGCGGTTCCTGCCCCGCCCGCGGTCGGTATGCTGGACCGCGACGAGCATGTTCTCCATGACCGTGAGCGTGGGGAAGATCCGGGTCAGCTGGAAGGTCCGGCCGATGCCGAGGGCGAACGCCCGCTGCGGCGGCGCGTTCGTGATTCTGGTGCCGTGCACGTACACGTCGCCGGCGTCCAGCCGCTCATACCCGGTGATCACGTTGAACAACGTCGTCTTACCCGAGCCGTTCGGCCCGATCAGCCCGGTGATGCTGCCTTGCTCCACCTCGACCGTGCAGCCGCCGAGCGCCTGCACGCCGCCGAAAGCCTTGCATACCCCCTCGGCCCTCAGCAAGGCAGTCACCGCGCCCCCCGGGTGCCTGGCGCGCCGTGCGCCCCGGATGTTCCCGGCTGCGGTGCCGGCGCGATCGCCGCGGGGGCGGGGGCCGGCCGCGAGCCGGGCGGCCCGCCAGCCGCGGCGCCGCGCGCGTCGGCTCGCCGCCCGCGCCAGGACGTTATCCGCTCCTCGGCGAACGGCAGGATCCCGCGCGGCAGGAACAGGATCACCAGCAGGAACAGCGATCCGAGGATGATCTCGCTGACGTAGGAATTGCTGTACTGCAAGGTCAGGTACTGCTGCCCGGGCTCCAGGATCAGCGCCCCGATCACCGGGCCTGCCACCCTGCCGAGCCCGCCGAGGAACGCCATCAGCGCAACGGACAGATCGAGCAGCGGGTCGAATCCGTACTGCGGGAGTACCTGCACGATGAAGAAGAACCAGAGGGCCCCGAGCAGGCCCATCACCACCGCCGAGATGACGAAGGCGGCCAGCTTCACCCGCATCGCCCGCACGCCAAGACCGCGGGCACGGTCCTCGTCGTCCCGGATGGCCCGCAGCTGCAACCCGAACCTGGACCGGCGGATCAGCCAGGACAGCACGATCGTGCCAGCGGCGATGATGAGCGCGAGGTAATAGAACGGGTTGTTGTACGTCTGCGGTGCCCAGCCCAGGAATGGCGCGTTGATCCCGACCGACCCGCCGGTGACCGACAGGTTGAACGCCATCAGCTGGAAGATGAAGAACACCGCGATCGTGACCACAACGAACGTGTGCCGCCGCACCCGCAGCGCGATGAGCCCGAACGGCACGGCGATCAGCGCGGCCACGACGGCGGCCAGCGGCAGCAGGAGGAATTCCGCGGCGCCGCTGACCTGCCAGTCCTGGGCCGCTACCCCGGCCGTATAGGCGCCAGCCCCGAAAAACACCGCGTGCCCGAGCGAGATGTATCCGCTGTAACCGGAGAAGATGTTCCAGGCGGCCGTCGCGCCGACGAAGATCAGCGTGTCAACGGCGATCTGGGTCACCAGCTCGCTGGTGAAGACCAGGGGGAAGATCGCCGCGGCCGCCGCCGCGGCCGCGGCAACGCCCCACCGCAGGGCTGCCTGGGAATTCATTGCGCCCGCACCGCGCGCCGCCCGAACAGGCCATTCGGCCGGAACGTGAGCACGATGACCAGCGCCGCGTAGAACACGACGACCGACCAGGTGGGCGACCAGATATTCACCACGGCCTCCACCGTCGTCATGAAGACGGCCGCCACGAGCGCTCCGCCGATGCTGCCGAGTCCGCCGAGGATGATGATGGCCAGCAGCCGGGAGATCAGGTCATAGCCGCTGTTGGGATTGAAGGCGTTGGTTGCGCCGAACACCATGCCGCCTACCGCGGTGACCGCGACCCCGATCCCGAAGGCGAGCGCCGCCACCCGGTTCACGTCGATGCCGATGAGCCGGGCCGCGACCTGATCTTGCATGGTGGCGCGGAGGCTGCGGCCGAACTTCGTCCGGTAGAGCATGAAATAGAGGCCTACCACGAGGAGCACGGCAAGGCCGAAGCCGAACAGGTAGATGTACGGCAGGTAGAACCCGAACACGCGCACGGTCGAGTTGATGTACCAGGCGTTCAGCGCCACGTAGTCCGGCCCGAATCCCAGGTACAGGATCCCCTCGATGATGATCATCACGGCGTAGCTCGCCAGCAGCGACATCGAGGTTCGCTCCCGGCCCCGCAGCCTGCGCATGAACAGCCACTGGATGGCGACCCCGACGATGAACATCACCGGGATCGTCACCAGCAGGCCGACGAAGAGATCCAGGTGCAGGTGCACGGAGAGCACGGAGCTGAGGTAGGCGGCCAGCACGACCAGGATGCCCTGGGCGATGTTGATGATGTCGAGCACGCCGAAGATCAGCGTCAGCCCGACCGCCATCAGGGCATAGACGCCGCCGCCCAGTATCCCGTCGGCGACCGCCCGGTAAAGTTCTCTGCCCATGTCGGCTCCGCGGCCCTCCGTGACCTGCTTGCCCGGTTAAGGCCAGTTCGGCTTGGGGAACTGGATGTGCCCCGAGCCCGGCGCGCCGACCGGGAGCACCTGGTTGTACTTGCCGTTCTGCCACTGGAAAACGAACACCACTGGCTTGACGTTCTCGCCAAGCGCGTTGAATTGCACCGGGCCCTGCACGCTGGTCAGCGTGACTCCGCCGTGCAGGTAGCTGATGATCTTGGCGTTGTTGGTTCCGCCGGTCGCCCGCACGGCCTGCGCGGCGACCTGCCCGACGGAGTAGGCCTCGGCGACATCGGAGTTGATGTCAGAGGCGGTGCCGCCGTACTTCGCGATGTATTCGGCCACCATGACATGGCTCTGCGCGTTGTCGTAGCCGCCGTACCAGCCGTTGGCCGTCATGATGCCGGTGGCGTTGGCCTTGCCGACCGCGCTGAGGAACGCGCCGCCCTGGTCCGGGCCTGCCGTGGCGGCCAGGATCTTGGGGTTGTAGTGCTGCTGCTGGAATGCCTTCATGAACGCCGCGACGGTCGGCACGTCCACGGAGCCGAGCAGGACGATCTGCGCGCCGCTCGCGGCCACCTGGTCGGCGGCGGGCCGGTAGTCGGGCGCCTCGGCGGGAATGACCTTGGAATAGAGGGTCTTGATGCCAGCGCCCTGCAAGGTCCGCTGAGCACGCTGCTCCGGCGGGATCGTGAACGGGTTGTCGATGATCGGGTAGGCCGCGGACGTCGGCCGCTGGCCGGCCGGCAGGGACTTGATCCAGTTGACCAGCGGATCATACTGAGCCACGATCGGGTAGCTCACGTCGAACACGTTGTGCTTGGCCTTGTTCGACGGGGTATCGAAGACCGCGGGCGCGCCGCCCGCGCCCTCGATCATCGCGAACCCGTACCGCGCGGCGACCGACGCGGTCGGTCCCGTGATCAGCGAGGAGAACGGGCCGAAGACCAGGTTCACATGGTCGGAGGTGATGAGCTGCTGGACGTTGGTGCTGCCCTGGGTCGGGTCACTCTTGTCGTCCTTGAAGATCAGCTTGACCTGGCGGCCGAGCAGCCCGCCCGCGGCATTCACGTCGTGCGCCCACAGCTCGTAGCCCTTCTGGAACGCCTGGCCGTCGGCGGAGAAGTCGCCGGTCAGGGAAACCGATGCGCCGATCACGATCGGCGCCTTGGCGGCGGCCGACGGGCTGGCGCTTGGGCTAGGGCTGCTGCTGCAGGCGGCGAGCGTGGCAGCGGCAGTGGCTGCGGCGGCGAGAGACAAGAACCGGGCGCGTTGAGGTCTCATCCCGGTCCTCCTTCCGATTGGTAACGGATAATCAGGAACGGCCGGCCGGCTCGGCCGGCCGCGGATAGTGAGCCGGCGGCTCACGGTGTTTCCTCGCCCCCTGGGAGGCTTGCGGGCGCTAGCCCGTCGGGTACATTCGCATCCTCGCTGGCCAGTTCCAGGCCCGCCGACTGCGCCTGCAGCGTGAGCAGCGCGGCGAAGTCGGACTGGCCAAGTCCGTGCCCGACGAGGCTCTGCACGAGCTGGTGCACCAGCGAGGCTACCGGGAGCGGCACCTCGCGCTCGCGCGCGGCTGCCAGGCCCAGGTCGAAGTCCTTGCGCAGCAGCTCGGCCGTGAAGGTGGCGCTGAAGTCGAGATTCACCAGCGCCGGGCTCTTGTACCTGGTGAAGGCCGACCCCATCACGCTGTCGTTCAGGCAGGCGAGCAAGGCCTGCCTGCTCACCCCGCTCTTCTCAGCCAGGATGGTGACCTCGGCCAGCGACTGGATCACCACGCCGAGGAAGAGGTTGTGACACAGCTTCACTATCCGGGCGAGCTCGCCCTCGCCGACATAGGTCGCCCCGGCGCCGAGCAGGTCGAGGTACGCCCGGGCGGCATCGAAGGCGGGCCGCGGGCCGGACACCGCGAATGTCAGCCGGCCGGCCCTGGCCACCTTGGGATTTCCCATCACGGGCGCGGCGAGGAGCACGGTGCCCCGCGCGCCAAGCTGCTCGCGGACCTGCTGCGATGCCTCCGCCGAGATGGTGGAGCAGTCCACCACGATGCCCGGCGCAGCGGCCGACGACAGCAGCCCGGCCGGGCCGGTCAGCGCGTCGACCAGGTCGCTGGAGGTACCGACAGTCACGAACACGATGTCCCGGCCTGCCAGCTCGGCAGCCGAGTCGACGACCTTCGCGCCGGCTGCCGCCAGCGGCCCGGCCCTGGCCTTGGTCCGGTTGTACACCGCCACGTCGCAGCCTGCCGCGAGCAGCCGGCGGACAAGCTCCGAGCCCATCCGGCCGGTGCCTAGCCAGCCGATCCTGCGCTCGTTTCCCTGCTCGGTCATCTCGCCATCCCGGAATCCGTGACAATCGTTTGCGCACGAGCGTGGCGCACCGTTCGCACGGTTGTCAACGGGCCGTGGCCAAGCCGTTATCGGATCCTTGCCGCTGGCCCGGCTCCTCTGCTTCGCCTGGACCAAGTGCGCTGGCCACGGACCATCCGTTCCACCACGGCGGCATTGGCGTGCATCGTTCTGCAATCGTGTGCAACACTGACCGCATGGCGGACAGGCTGGTTACCGCGGCCGTCGATCACTGGGCGCCGCGCTTCATCGCGAACGGGGTGGACGCGAATGACTTCGCGCGGATCACCGCCGCCATCGGTGACTGGAGCGACTGGTGCGCGGCGTGGTGCCGGGCAGGCGCCGAGCACGAGAACCTCGGGCGGCTGGCGCTCGGCGATGGCCGGACCAGGTCAGGCGGCGCTCACCTGGCCCAGGCGGCCGTGTACTACCACTTCGCGAAGTTCCTGTTCGTCCAGGACATGGCGCAGCTCCGCGCGGCGCACGCGGCGGCCGTCCGGTGCCTGAACGATGCGCTGCCGCATCTTGACCCGCCCGGCGAACGAGTGGAGATCCCGTTCGACGGCGACGTCCTCGCCGGGATCGCGCGGCGGCCGATGACCGCGGGCCCGCACCCGGCCGTGATCATGATCTCCGGCCTCGACTCGGCCAAGGAGGAACTCCGCGCGACCGAGGACCTGTTCCTCGACCGGGGCATCGCGACGTTCGCCGTCGACGGCCCTGGGCAGGGCGAGGCCGAGTACGGCCTGGCGATCAGGCCGGACTGGGAGGTTCCCGGCGGCGCCATCCTGGATGCGGTGACCGGGCTGCCCGGCCTGGACCCGGAGCGGACCGGGCTCTGGGGGGTCAGCCTGGGCGGCTACTACGCAGCCCGGCTCGCCAGCGGCGATCAGCGAGTGCGCGCCTGCGTCACGCTATCCGGGCCGTTCAGCTTCGGCGACACCTGGGACCAGCTGCCCGATCTCAGCCAGGCGGCCTTCCGGGTCCGGTCCAAGGTGGCCACCCCCGAGGAAGCAAGGCTGCGCGCCGATGAGCTGACCATGGCGGGCCGGGCCGGCCTGCTGACCGCGCCGCTGCTGATCGTGGCCGGCCAGCGGGACCGGATCATCGGGTGGCAGCAGGCTCGGCGGCTCGCCGACGAGGCGGGCGGCCCGGCCGAGCTGCTGCTGCTCGCCGACGGCAACCATGGCTGCGCGAACCTGCCGTATCGGCACCGGCCCTACACCGCCGACTGGATGGCCCGCCAGCTGGCCAGGCGCTAGCCGGAACCGCGCGGCCAGGCGCTAGCCGGAGCCGGGCGGGACGGGCCCGGTGGAACCCCGGACGACGAATTCCGGCGCGAGGTAGAGGATCTTGACCGGCCCGCTGTGCCCGCCGATCCGCTCAAGCAGCAGCTGCGCCGCCTCCGTCCCGACCTGGTAGTGCGGGAACCTGACGGTGGTCAGCGGCGGCCTGAGCAGGTCGATGAACGGCATGTCGTTGAATCCGACCACCGACATGTCGTCCGGGCAGCTCAGCCCGGCCGCGTCCAGGGCGGCGTAACAGCCGAGCGCCAGCATGTCGTTTCCGGCCGCCACGGCCGTGCACCGCGCGGGGGCCTCGAGCAGCTCGCGGCAGCACCGCAGGCCCTCGTCCAGGGAGAACGACCGGGCAAAGACGACCAGGCCGGGATCGACGGGCAGCCCGCAGGCCGCCATGGCGGTCAGGAACCCCCGGTACCGGTTCAGCCCGGTCGACACGTCCTGCGGGCCGGCGATGTGCGCGATCCTGCGGTGCCCGAGCGCGGCCAGGTGGGTCACCGCCATCCGGATGCCGCGTTCGTTGTCCACCGAGACGGACGGGAAGCTGTAGTCCTCGGCCAGCCGGTTCATCAGCACCACGGGCAGCTCGGCCCGGGCCGCCTCGGCCAGCAGCGGGCTGCGCAGGTGCGCGGTGGCCAGCACGAAGCCGTCCACGTGCCGGGCCCGCATCTGCTCGAAGACGACCCGCTCGCGCTCGTCGTCGCCGTCGGTGTTGCCGATCAGCGCCACGTACCCGGCCGCCGCAAGCCGGTCGTCGAGCCCGCGCACGATCGGCGGGAACAGCGGGTTGTTCAGGTCGGGGATCAGCACGCCTACCGTGTGCGAGCGCCGGGTCCGCAGGCTGCGCGCCACCGGGTTGGGCCGGTAGCCGAGCTCGTCGGCAGCCGCCAGCACCCGGCGGGTGGTCTCCTCGCTGACCAGGATCCTGGTCTCCGGGTTGAGCGCACGGGACGCGGTGGCCGGATGCACGCCGGCCCGCCCGGCGACGTCCCGCAGCGTCACTGGCGGGTCTGGCATCGGCAGTCACGCTCCGCTCGCCGCGCCGCCCTGCCGCGCGCCCCGGACGGGCGGCCTGCGGCGCTCCAGGTCGCCATGCTATCTGCCGCGCGGCGGCGGTGCAGGCGACCGCAAGCCCGGCGGCCTGCATGGGACGATATGGCCATGCGGATCAGCGACGTTGCGTCAACCGATCTGTTCGCCGGCACGGTCAGGCGCCCGCTGCAGCTGATCCGGGTGAGCCTGGCCGGCGACGGCGGCGACCCGGCAGGCGACGGCCGCGGCGGCGCAATGGTCACCGTGCGTGTCGACGGGCCGGGGGCAAGCACCCCGCGGCCGGTCAGCGTCGCGGCGCCGCCGCCTGGCGCCGCGGCGGCTGCCGATGTCCCGGTCGAGATCAGCGCGCCGCACGGCCCTGGCGCCACGCTCCGCGTCACCGCCGTGGCCGAGGCCGCAGGGACCGCCGGGACCGTAGTCCGC
>WNGQ01007542.1_pt1 | contig 11608 bp, 13 predicted proteins | sample 5407661 | NCBI WGS metagenome assembly WNGQ01 (sample SAMN13153382, study PRJNA577476) | soil metagenome | isolation source: 60 cm soil or saprolite under Garry oak tree replicate 2 | place: USA:California | collected 2016-06-15
GTGTTCGGGCTGGAGGTGCGCGGCAACAACCACGGCGCGATCGCGCTGTACGAGCGTTCCGGCTTTCGTCGCACGGGCCTGATTCCGAACGCCGTCGCCGTGGACGAGGAGCGCTACGATGTCGTCCTCATGCACCGCGAGCTCATGCGACCCGAGGGCGTGCGCCTGATCGGCTCCGAGCCGACCGGCGCCGGTTCGAGCGCGCTCCGCGGCTGACCGTCCGGCAGCCGACCAGCTACCACAAGGGCTTGAGCTTCCCCGCCCGCGCGACCCGGCTCAAGTCGGCGATCAGCTCCCTGACCCGCGCCTCGCCCAGCACCTCGGCCCACACCGCGGCCGCCTCGATCGACGCCGCGTCCGCGGCGCGCGTGACCTCCCGCCCCCGCTCGGTCAGCGTGATCAGCTTGGCGCGAGCGTCGCGCGGATGCGGACCGCTGGCCACGTAGCCCCTGCGCAGCAGCTCGTCGACGAGCTGGCTCGCGGCCTGCTTCGTCACCCCCAGATGCTCGCCGATCTCCACGATCGTCGCCCCCTCGGCGGCGATGCGCGCGAAGGTGAAGCCGTGCGCCGGTCGCAACCCGGTGAACCCGCGCGCCTCGACCCCCGCATGGATCGCGTCCACCAGCGTCGAGGAGGCGGATACCATCAGCAGCGGCAGCGCGAGCAGTTCGTCGTTCCGGTCGGTCACCGCCCCATGGTCGCATAGGACTTGACAGGATAGACAGCTAGCTTGACCATTTAGTCAAGCCACTTGTCTATCTGGAGAGGTCGATCATGCCAGTCATCCGTTCCACCGAGGGCACCGTGCACGACGTGCACGGAGCCACCTTCACCGCATACGCCAACTCGCGGACCGGCGCATCTGAACTCTGCGCCTGGAGCACGCGCATCCCCGCAGGCCAGTCGGGCGTGCCGCATCGCGTCAGCAAAGAGGAGCTGCTGCTCGTCACCTCGGGCACGCCCCGCTTCACCATCGACGGCGCGGCCGTGGACGCGAATCCCGGCGACGTGATCGTGGTGCCGGCCGACAGCATTCTCACGGTCGGGGGCGCCGCTGATCAGGATTCGACCATGTAGGTCACCACCACCCGCGGCCTGACCGCCAAGCTCCCCGACGGCTCCGACTTCGCTCCGCCGTGGGCCCAGTGACGCGGTAGTCGAGGCGGCGTCGGTGCGAGGTCCAACGATGCTCCGGCCTCCGCCGCCGCTTTCGCCCGCCTGAGTCGCTCAGCTGCGCCCCGCGCGCCAGCCCTCGACGATCGCGTCCGCATCGAGGCGCGGAAGCACGACGGCGCGTCCCTCCTGGGGTAGTTTCCGCGCCACCTCGGCCCGCTCGTTGTAGTCCTCGACCGCCGCCCGCACGACCCGCTCGGACTCGAACCCCGCCGCGCCGGCCTGCAGCTCGTCGGCGATCTTGCGCAGCGCCAGCGCGGGCGGGATCGCGTAGGCCCCCGCTTCCTCGCGCTCGACGACCTGGTTGACCCACTAGTCGGGGCGGTACGGCGCCGACTCGGAAGCCAGCGGCTTGCCCTTCCCCGGCAGGTCGTCGAACTCCCCGCGCTCCTCGGCGGCCCGGATCTGCCGGTCGAGCGCGCTCTCGAAGCGACTGCTCCAGTCAGCGTTCTGGCTCATGTCCGGATTTTACCCGTCTAGCGCCTGCGGATCACGGTGACCCCGTCACGCAGCGGGAGCATGACGGCGTCGACGCGCTCATCTGCGGCGATCTGCGCATTGAGGTCGCGCATGATCGCGATCTGCGGCTCGGTGAACGCCGGGTCGACGACGCGTCCGCCGCGCAGCACGTTGTCCAGCGCGATCACGCCGCCGGACCGCGTCCGTCGCACGATCTCTTCGTAGTACGCCGGATAGCTCTCCTTGTCCGCGTCGACGAAGGCGAAGTCGATCACGAAGTCTTCGGGCAGCGCGCTCAACGTCGCCAGCGCCGGTGCGATCTTCAGATCGATACGGTCAGCCACGCCCGCCTTCTGCCAGTAGGCACGCGCGATCGACGTCCACTCCTCGCTCACGTCACAGGCCAACAGGCGTCCGCCGGGCGCGAGGCCACGCGCGATGCAGGTCGCGGAGTAGCCGGTGAACGTGCCGACCTCGACGGCGCTTTTCGCACCGACCAGTTGGACGAGCATGGTGAGCAGCGTGCCCTCGTCGTGCGAGATCTGCATCCCGGCCCGGCCGCCGGTCGCCTCGCGCGTCTCCGCGATGAGCTCGCCGAGCAGGTCGTCCGGCGGCGTCGAGTTGACCAGCACGTAGTCGGCCACGGCGGGGTGCACCGGCTCGATGTCCGCGCCCGACGTCGCTGCCGACCACTCGACCCGGACGCCCGACCCCTCCCCCGCGAACCGCAGCAGATGACCCGCGATCACGTCCTGAACCGACGCGAGTCCCTCAGCGTCCTGCGACGCCGCGATCAGCTCCAGATGCCCCGCACCCGGCGCGACGACGCAGGTCCCCGCGCTCAACGCGATCGTCGCGCGGCCGTCGGCGGTCTGCGCCGACCCGGCCTTACGGCCGAGGTGGGAGGCGAGCTGCTTGGCGTAGCGCGCGGGGCGCTCGATGGCGACCAGGGCCGTGGCGATGGGCATGGCTCCACCGTATCGGCAGCGCAGCCAGGAAGATCGGTCGGCCGGTAGCAAGATTCAGCCGGATGACCCAGCGCGGCGCCGCACATGGGCGAATCCGGGAATCCGGCACCGCCGGACGGTCGTTTGACTCACCATGACCGATATCGACGAAGCACGCAGGTTCCTGGCCGAGAACCACCACGGCGTGCTGGCCACCTACCGGCGCGACGGGAAGGTCCAGCAATCCCCCATCTCCGCCGGAGTCGACGCGGCGGGCCGGGTGATCATCAGCGTCACCGAGTCCCGCGCCAAGACCCGCAATGCCCGCCGCGACCCCCGCGTCTCACTCTGCGTGTTCGGCGACGCCTTCTACGGCCGCTGGGTCCAGGTCGAGGGCACGGCCGAACTGGTCGACGGCCCGGACCGGATCGACGCGCTGGTGGACTACTACCGCAGTCTGCGCGGCGAGGAGCACCCCGACTGGGACGAGTACCGCGCGGCGATGGAGCGAGACGACAGGGTCCTGCTTCGCTTCGAGATCGAGCGCGCTTCAGGCCTCTGACGAGCCAGGACAGCGATCTCGGACGACGCCTGACGTTGGGCCAGGTGAGCGCGCGACGCCGACCGGCGGCGCGCGCGGCGCCGCATCGGCACGCGCTGCTGGCCGAAGGCCCACGCCGTAGCGCATCGACACGCGACGCTGGCCGAACGCTCACGCCGTACCGCTTCGGCGTGCGCGATGCTCGCTCGTCACCTCACCTCCTCCGTCCGCTGCTCCTGCGCCGCGGACGTCACCACTGCGGGCTCAGCAGACTGCTGCCACGCGGCGGACGCCACCGAAGGCTCCGCGGCGGACCCCTGCCGCGGCTCCTGCGCCCGCGGCTGCGCCCAACCGCCGACCTGCCCCGTCTGCCGTAACACCTCCAGCCTGCTCCGGTACTCCTCCTCGGAGATCTCGCCGCGGGCGTAGCGCTCCGCCAGGATCCGCTCCGCGCCCTCGGCCTCGGGCGTCGCCCACCTCGACCGCGCGGCGCCGGGCCCGCCGGACCCCGGACCGAACCAGGGTCCGCCGACCGGCCGCGAGGCCGGACCAGCACCCTGCTGCCGCGAGCCGGAGAAGAGCCGCACCAGCAGCATGATCGCCATCGTGACCAGCACGATGAACAGCACGGTGCTGAAGATCGACCACAGCCAGTCGCCCGTACCGTAGTAGCCGTACCCTGAGTGGAACGGCATCTCCCATCCTCCTGTCTATGACCAATCACTGATATCGGGTGAACGAGCCGCAGATCTTCGTGGTTCCCCCGAATCGGCCCTGACCGGCGTTCTTCGGTGATTTTCAGGAATTTCGGACATCGCGGCCCGTCGCCGCGCGCGCATTTGTCGGAGGTCCGGTGTTGACTGGAGGCATGGCAGCGAACGACTTCACTCCGCAGGGCCTGAACCGAGTCCACCGGGTCTTGTCGGGCTACGTCCAGCGCGGCACCGTGCCCGGCCTCGTGGCGGCCGTGGCCAAGGGCGATTCGACGCACGTCGAGGTGCTCGGCCGCCGGGACGTGGACCGCGGCGAGGCGATGAGCCGCGATTCGATCTTCCGGATCGCGTCGATGAGCAAGCCGATCACGGCCGTGGCCGCGCTGACGCTGGTGGAGGACTGCGTGCTGCGGCTCGACGATCCGGTCGAGGAGTTCCTGCCCGAACTCGCGGACATGCGCGTGCTCAAGAGCGCGACCGGCCCGGTGGACGAGACGGTGCCCGCGGAGCGCTCGATCACTCTGCGCGACCTGTTGAGCTTCCGCTGCGGCTTCGGCGCCGTGTTCGATCCGGACTGGCCGATCACGGCGGCGATGCAGGAGGCGGGTATCGCCGTCGGCCCGCCCCGGCTGTTCAGGGAGCCGCTGCCCGAGCCCGACCTGTATATGCGCCGGCTCGGCGAGCTTCCGCTGGTCTATCAGCCAGGCGAGGCGTGGCTCTATCACCAGGGCCTCGCCGTCACCGGGGTGCTCATCGCGCGCGCGACGGGCAAGCCGTTCCCGGACTTCCTGCGCGACCGGATCTTCGGGCCGCTCGGGATGGACGACACGGCGTTCCACGTGCCGCCGGACAAGCAGGAGCGCTTCGTCTCCGCGTACACCGCGGATCCGGACTCCGGGGCTCCCGTGCTCGCCGATCCGGGCGAGAACGGCGTGTGGAGCGAGCCGCCGCTGTTTCCGGACGGAGGCGCCGATCTCGTCTCGACGGTGGACGACTATCTCGTCTTCGCCCGAATGCTGCTCGGCGGCGGTGTCTACAGCGGCACGCGGATCCTGTCCCGCCCGAGCGTCGAGCTGATGACGACGGACTGCCTGACGGCCGAGAACCGGCGGCACGGCGGGTTCGGCCCGGACATGTGGGACGCGGCCGGCTGGGGCTTCGGCGTCCAGGTGATCACGGCGCGCAGCGGGCTCGCGGCCGTCGGCGGGTACGGCTGGAACGGCGGCCTCGGCACGGCCTGGTTCAACGATCCGCGAGAGGGGCTGATCGGTGTCCTGCTCACCCAGAAGCTATGGCAGAGCCCTCAACCGCCTGGCGTAACGGTGGACTTCGAGACCAGCGCGTACGCGGCGCTCGCGGCGTAGTCCGTTGCGGTGAAAGGAGGTTCGACACGGCGCGTCGGCACGAGTTTCCGTCAGGGTTCGAGCAAGAGGGCCCGGCCACCGGAATCTAATCAGAGCACTGGGACGACACGGAAGCGGGCACCCGTCCGGCCGATTCCGCACCGTCTGGCGGCAATCCGCACAACGCGCGCCGTCGCCGAAGGCGGTCCGGAATCCGCCGGTTCAACCGCCGTACGGTGATCATCTTCCGTCGCGCGCTTGACCGGCGCCGCCGACCGGGTGATCTTCCGGTGTGGCGCGGCGCGGTTACCTGCGGACAACACGTCCATGGGAGAGCATCAAGACCTGTCCGGAACGGCGCCTTCTGCCTGGCCGCGATCCGATGGGACGGACCCGGCGGCCATCAGCCCAACGGCGCAAGCCTGCGGCGTATCCCGGCCACAGGGGTTTACCGACCACGCTGCGGTGGCATCTTTGCCACGTTCCGTGCGTAACCCCAACGCACTCCTACGGGAAAGGCCGGCCGCCATGAGCACCTCGGTGACCTGTGAGTTGCAGTTGCGCCTGGTCGTCTCCAGCGAATCGTCACTACCGGTGCCAGCCGGCCTGCGGTACGACTCGGCGGACCCCTACGCCGTGCATGCGTCGTTCCATACCGGCGGCAACGAGACGGTGGACTGGGTCTTCGCGCGCGATCTGCTCGCCGAAGGACTGCGACGGCCGACCGGCTGCGGCGATGTCCGCGTCTGGCCCTCGCGCAATCGCGGCCAGGGCATCGTCTGCATCGCCCTGTCCTCCCCCGAGGGCGAGGCCCTGCTCGAGGCGCCGGCCCGCGCGTTGGAGAGCTTCCTGAAGCGCACCAACGCCGCCGTGGCGCCGGGTTCCGAGCACCGGCACTACGACATCGACACGGAGCTCGCGCATCTGTTCGCGGACAACTGAATCCGTAAGGCCATCCGGATCCGGGTCACGGATCCGCGGAACCCCGTCGCGGCGCGGCGGGGTTCAATGCTTTCCGGCGGCGACGGACGCGTTGGCCAGGCCGATCAGCCGCTCCGCCTTGAGTTCCGTCTCCTCCCACTCCCGTGTCGGATCCGAACCCCAGGTGATCCCGGCGCCGGTGCCGAAGCGCAGCAGGCCGCGCTCGAGCCAGAACGTGCGGATCCCGACGGCCAGCCGTGCCTCCCGTCGATCGCCGTCCACCCAACCGATCGCCCCGCAGTACGGTCCGCGGTGTTCCCGCTCCAGCTCGGCGATCGTCTTGAGTGCGCTGTACTTCGGCGCGCCGGTCACCGACCCCGGCGGGAAAGCGGCGTCCAGAATGTCGGCCCAACCCTGACCTGGCCGGATACGCGCCGTGACCCGCGACTCCAGGTGCACGAGCCCCGGATGCTCGCGGACGACGCACAGCTCGGGCACGTCCACGGTTCCCGGCTCGGCGACGTGCGCCAGGTCGTTGCGCACCAGATCGACGATCATCACGTTCTCGGCCGTGTCCTTGGGCAGCAGATCGGCGGCCGTCCTCCCGGTGCCCTTGATCGGTCCGGAGGCGAGCTCGTCGCCGCTGCGGGAAAGAAACAGCTCAGGCGAGGCTGAGACGACCCGTACCCCGGCGTCGGGCAGGTCCACGACCCCGGCGTACGGCGCGGGATTCCCGGCCGCCAGCAGCCGCGCCAGACCGGCCGGCTCGGAGCGTCCGGACACCGGCGCGGTCAGCACCCGGCACAGGTTCACCTGGTAGATCCAGCCCTGCGCGATCTGCTCCCGGATCTCGCGCACGCCCTGCTCGTAGGCGCGCCGGCCGAGCGAGGTCCGCCACGCGGTCGGGCTCGGCCCGGCCCAGACGCCCTCCGGCAGCGGGGCGGGGCGCACCTCCGTGAACCGAGCGAAGGTCCAGCGCCCCTCGAAGGTGCCCACCACAGCCCACCAGCCCGGGCCGTCGAGCACGGCCGGGTCATGGCTCAGCTCGGCCAGGCCGGTGGCCAGGCGACCGTCGAAGTAGGCGTAATCCCGCACGGACCCATGATCTACCACCGCGAGCGGCCGCACACGCACGACCCTGGAACGCTCATCTTGCCGCGCGGATGCACTGGTAGGGAGTGCGGTCAACCGGAGATCGTGCTCTTCACGAAGCCGTTGACCTGCTCATCGGAAAGCCGCGTGTAGACGCCGGGCACGCCGTGCACCGCGCAGCCCGCGCCCCAGCTCACCACCCCGATCTGCGTCCAGCCCACGGAGCCCCCCGACACCATCAACGGGCCGCCGCTGTCCCCCACACACGCGTCGTGCACTCCGTCGCCCCCCGCGCACAGCATGACCGAGGTCTGCACGGCAGGCTCCGCGGTGCCGTTGAAGACCGCGTTGCACGTGCTGTCGGCATCGATCGCGACGGGTGCCTGCTGCAACATAGCCGGATATTGGACCGCGCCGTTCCCGTTCACATCCTCGGGATCCACCGAGCCGTAGCCGATCACCGTAGCCGTCTTTCCCGGCTGCGCGTACGCCGTGTCGCCGACACCGCCCGGATCGATGGAGATCGGCGCGACGCCGAGGGCAGGGCTCGCGAGGTGCACGAGCGCGGCGTCGTAGTCCTCGGTGTCCGGGCCGTACCGGGAGTCCACCACCGTACGATCCACGCTGAGCGTCTGCCCGGCCGAGCCGTCGCGCGCCGCCCGATCCAGCACGGCCGTCAACTCCCCCGCCGTGCGCCCGCTGGTGCAGTGCCCGGCCGTGAGCACCCAGGAGGGCGCCACGAGCGTGCCCCCGCAGTACGGGTAGCCGTTCTCCCGCAGCGAGACCATGAACGGATACTCGCCCTGGTATGCCGAGGTCCCGCCGACCACCGCCCCGGCCGGAGCCGCGCCGAGCACCGTAGCCGAGGTCCCGGCCACCAGCGCGGCGGCCAGCGAGCAAAGGGCGCGAACCCGGCCGTACGGCGCGCCACGGCGCTGGTGGCGGGCGTGATGAGGACGCATGCCCCCATCCTGGCGGCCGCAACCCCCCGCCGCCTCCGCTTGGCCCCCGTGCTCACCCGATCGAAGGACCCGGTGCCGCGGCGGGCAAAGGAATTTGATCCTGAGACGGAATCCGATACAGTTTTCCTCGTCGCCAGGAGCGCCGAACGGCAACCTGGAAGACACGCGGACGTGGCTCAGTGGTAGAGCATCACCTTGCCAAGGTGAGGGTCGCGGGTTCAAATCCCGTCGTCCGCTCGCGTGGGACCTCGGTCCCGGGTGCACCGCACCAAACCGCGCGGTGGAGTGGCCGAGAGGCGAGGCAACGGCCTGCAAAGCCGTGTACACGGGTTCAAATCCCGTCTCCACCTCCGCTCTCGCCTCGCGCGAGAGAGTTCCCGGACGATTAGCTCAGCGGGAGAGCGCTTCCCTGACACGGAAGAGGTCACTGGTTCAATCCCAGTATCGTCCACCTGACGATGCATCATATTCGGAGTGACGGCCAGTCACTTTCGCAAGCAAGGTCGTTTCGACTCGTGGCACGACGATCTGACCGGACTTCAGATCGCAAAGCACTGCGCCGTTTTGCGTCGAGTGCGACCAACCGGCTGCTAGGGAAGCTTCGTGGGCCGGTCAACGGGGCGAGATGCGCACGGATGCTGTTTTGGGGCCTGGCCAACCCGTAGCCCGCGTGTCCCGCCGATCCCGACGGAGATCGGATCGCGGTATTTCGGTGCGGGGTTGGCGCTGCCTGGCAGAATCACGCCGAGTGTGGATTTTCTTTCCGTTCGTGCTGCCGCTGGCGGTGGTGGCGGATCACCGGGCTGTTCGCTGTGTTCGAGGCGGGGATGCCGCTGATCGGCCTGGCCTTGGGCGCTCCGCTGGCCAGGGCGATCGGTGATACTGCCGACTACGTTGCGGCGGCGGCGCTGATCGCTCTTGGCGCGTGGATGCTCGTCTCGGATGAGGACGGTGAGGAGAAGACCGCCGACCGCCTTCTCCCCGCGTCGGGATGGGCGATGATCGGCTTGGGAGCGAGCATCAGCTTGGACGAGCTGGCCGTTGGCCTCAGCCTCGGCCTGGTCGGCCTGCCCACCGTATCGGTGATCGTGGCGATCGCCGTCCAGGCGTTCCTCGCCATGCAGCTCGGACTCGCGCTGGCGGCGAAGGTGGGCGAGGAGTTCCGGGAGAACGCCGAACGCCTCGCGGCCATCGCTCTGATCGGACTGGACGTCTTCGTCCCGGTCGAGCGCCTGGCTCACCGATGAGTGCCGGGGCCGCGCGCGGGACGTGCCGACCGGCCCGCAGATAGCGGGCGGCGGCGCCGCTCAACTCGCAGCCAGTGCCACGATCTCGTTGGTCGGAGCATCCGCGATGCCGAGGCGCAGGTGCTCGATGTGGTAGACAGCCTCGTCCAGGAGTGCTGCGACGTGGTTGTCGTAGAGGGCGTAGACGATGTTCTTACCCGAGCGGGTGCCGGTGACCAGTCCGAGATTGCGCAGCAGTCGCAGTTGGTGGGAGACGGCGGACTGCTCCATCTCCACAGCCTCGGCCAATCCCGTGACCGTGCAGGGGGCCTCGCGCAGCCTGGTCAGGATCAGCAGGCGCGATGGGGTGGCCAGGGCCTGGAGGGTGGTGGCGACCTTCGCCGCCGACGCGGCGTCCAGCCGCGCGGCGGGCGTGACCGGTACTTCCTCGTGCACTCCGTGACCCATGCTCTCAGCATAGCATCTGAGAACACATGAACAGTTCTTCATGGAGTCTGATATGGTGGCTGCGCCGAGTTGATCCGGGCGACCACCGTGTCGCCTTCGTCGTGAAGGAGTCCGCGGTGCCCGCGAGCCTGTTGGAAACCGCCGCCGCCCCCGCTGTGGCGACGTCGCCAGTCCGCACGCCCAAGCGCGCCGGCCTGTGGTCGCTGCCCGACGTGCGCTGGGCGGCGCTTGCCACCGCGCTATTCGCGGTCGGCCTGATCGCCCACTTCGCCCACGCTCCGAGCGCCCTGGCTTGGAGCTTCTTCCTCGCCTCCTACGCGGCCGGCGGTTGGGAGCCGGGCCTGGCCGGCCTGCAGGCGCTGCGCGAGAAGACCCTGGACGTGGACCTGCTGATGGTGCTCGCCGCGATCGGCGCCGCCGCCGTCGGGCAGGTGCTGGACGGCGGACTGCTGATCGTCATCTTCGCCACCTCCGGCGCCCTGGAGGCCGTGGCGACGCACCGTACCGAGCAGGCCGTGCGCGGGCTGCTCGACCTTGCCCCGGAGCAGGCCACCCGCCTCGACGAGGCGGGCACCGAATCGGTCGTCCCAGGCCACGATCACCGGCGAGCCGCTGCCGGTCGCGAAGAACAGCGGGGACGAGGTGTTCGCGGGCACGCTCAACGGCAGCGGCGCGTTGCGGGTGCGGGTAGAGCGGGCTGCCTCCGACACGGTGGTCGCCCGGATCGTCGCGATGGTCGAGGAGGCCTCGGCCACCAAGGCCAGGACGCAGCTGTTCATCGAGAAGGTCGAGCAGCGCTACTCCATCGGCATGGTCACGGCGACACTGCTGCTGTTTGCGATCCCGCTGCTGGCAGGCGCCGCATTCCAGCCCACGCTGCTGCGCGCGATGACCTTCATGATCGTGGCCTCGCCGTGCGCCGTTGTGCTGGCCACGATGCCGCCGCTGCTGGCGGCGATGGCGAATGCCGGACGCCACGGCGTCCTGGTCAAGTCCGCCGTCGTGATGGAGCAGTTCGGCGCGACCACCCGTGTCGCGTTCGACAAGACCGGAACGCTGACCGAGGGAACCCCGCGGCTGGCCGAGATCAGGATCCTGCCGGGCACCGACCTCGGCGAGAACGACGTGCTCGCCCTCGCCGCGGGCGCGGAGAACCCCTCCGAGCATCCGCTGGCCCGCGCTGTCGCCGCCGCCGCCCGGGAGGCCGGGCTCGAGCTCGCGCAGGCCGAGGAGTTCGCGGCCGTTCCCGGGCGCGGGGTGACCGCGCGGGTCTCCGGTCGCGAGGTCGCGATCGGCAGCCCGAAGCACCTTTTGGACGCCGGTGCGCCGGAGACCACCGCCGCCGAGGTCGCGGACCTAGAGGAGGGTGGGCAGACCGCCGCGGTGGTCCGGATCGACGGGAAGACTGTCGCGCTGCTGGGAATCGCGGACCGTACCCGCCCGGCCGCTGCCGCCGCCGTCGCCCGCATCACCGAAGTCACCGGCACCGCGCCGCTCCTGCTGACCGGCGACAACGCCCGCGCCGCGACGCGTCTGGCCGGGCAGCTCGGGATCGCGGACGTGCGCGCTGGGCTGCTGCCGCAGGACAAGGTGGCGGCGGTCAAGGCCCTCGAAGCCGAGAACCAGCGGGTGCTGCTGGTCGGCGACGGCGTCAACGACGCGCCCGCCCTCGCGGCCGCACACACCGGGGTGGCGATGGGCCGCGCGGGCTCCGACCTGGCGCTGGACACCGCCGACGCGGTGATCATGCGCGACGACTTGGC
>WNGQ01006203.1_pt1 | contig 11605 bp, 8 predicted proteins | sample 5407661 | NCBI WGS metagenome assembly WNGQ01 (sample SAMN13153382, study PRJNA577476) | soil metagenome | isolation source: 60 cm soil or saprolite under Garry oak tree replicate 2 | place: USA:California | collected 2016-06-15
ATCCTGGACCACCCCGGCATCGCGGCGGTGTCGTTCGTCGGCTCGACGCCGATCGCCAGGTACGTGCACCAGCGGGCGTCCGATAACGGCAAGCGCGTGCAGGCCCTCGGCGGCGCGAAAAACCACGCCGTCGTGCTGCCCGACGCGGACATGGAGTTCGCCGCCAACCACATCACGGCGGCGGGCTACGGGTCGGCGGGCCAGCGGTGCATGGCGATCTCCGCGGTGGTCGCCGTGGGCGACGCGGGCGACGCCCTGGTCGCGAAGCTGAAGGAGAAGGCCGAGGACACCAAGGTCGGCCCGGGCCGGGACAAGGCCTCGGAGATGGGCCCGGTCGTCACGCCGCAGGCCCTGGACCGCATCGTCGGCTACGTCGACCGCGGCGAGCAGGCGGGCGCCACGCTGGTGGTGGACGGCCGCGGCCTGGTCGTGGACGGGCACGAGGACGGCTTCTTCGTCGGCCCGTGCCTGTTCGACCGGGTCACCACCGACATGGACATCTACACCGACGAGATCTTCGGCCCGGTGCTGGTCGTGCTGCGCGCCGGGACCTTCGCCGAGGCCATCGACATCGTCAACGCCAACCCCTACGGGAACGGCACCGCGATCTTCACCTCCAGCGGGCAGGCGGCGAAGAAGTTCCAGCGCAACGTCCAGGTCGGGATGATCGGCATCAACGTCCCGATCCCGGTGCCGATGGCCTTCTACTCCTTCGGCGGGTGGAAGGACTCGCTGTTCGGCGACACCCACGTGCACGGCCCGGAAGGCATCCGCTTCTACACCCGCGCCAAGGCCATCACCAGCCGCTGGCCCGACAACGAATACCAAGAGCACCACCGTACGCACATGCATTTCCCGACCGCCACCTGACCGGGACTCCCCGGGCAGGTCCACCCCGCACATAACAAACAGGCACATCATCCTCACACGGAGGTATCGCAGATGCTCAGATCCAGAAAGCGGGCCATCGGCATCGCTCTGTTCATGATCCTTCCGCTCGTCCTGGCCGCCTGCTCGGCGACCGGAGGCAAGAAGGCCGCGCAGGGCGGCACCAGCGTGGCGGCCGGCCACGCCAACACCAAGCGCTACACGATCGCCATGATCACCCACGCCGCGGTGGGCGACACGTTCTGGGACATCATCCGGCACGGCGCCCTGGCCGCGGCGGCCAAGGACAACATCACGCTCAGGTACTCCAACAGCGACGATCCCACCAAGCAGGCCGCGCTGATCCAGGACGCGATCAACAGCAAGGTCGACGGCATCGCGGTCACCGACCCGGCCCCGGCGGCCATCTGCCCGACCATCCAGAAGGCCGTGTCGTCCGGGATCCCGGTGGTCATGTTCAACGCGGGCGTGGCCAACTGGCAGCAGTGCGGCGGGATGGAGTACTTCGGCCAGGACGAGAGCCTCGCGGGCCTCGCGGCGGGCAAGCGGCTCGCCGCGGCGGGCGCCAAGCACGTGCTGTGCGTCCTGCAGGCCACCGGCCAGGTCCAGCTGGAGGCCCGGTGCGCGGGCGTGCTGAAGGGCCTGGGCTCCGCGACCACGATGAGCAAGGTCTACGTGAACGGCACCGACAACGCCGCCATGCTGTCGTCCATGACGGCCAAGCTGACCCAGGACAAGACGATCGACGCGGTCATCACCCTGGGCGCGCCGGTCGCCCTCGTCGCCATCCAGGCGATCTCCTCCGCCAAGAGCAGCGCCAAGCTCTACACCTTCGACACCAACGCCGTCGAGATCTCCAAGATCAAGTCCGGCGCGGTGCAGTGGGCCGTGGACCAGCAGCCGTACCTGGAGGGGTATGAGTCGGTCGACTCCCTGTGGCTGTACCTGACCAACGGCAACGTCCTGGGCGGCGGGCTGTCCGTGCTGACCGGCCCGGCCTTCATCGACGCGAGCAACGTCGCCAAGGTGGCCCAGTACGCAGCGGTGGGCAACCGCTGAATTTCCCCCGGGGGACGACCCCCCGGTGACCCCCCGGTACGGGGGGGCTGCCCGCCCCCCCGTACCCCCCGGGCCCCCGCACGGGGGGCTATCCGCCCCCCGTGCCCCCGGGGCCCCCGGCGGGGGCTTCCCCGCCCCGCTCCCCTCTGAAAGGAAAAGGTTTTTCATGACTCAGACCGCTGAAGCACCGGTCGCCCCGCCGCCCAGAGCCGACGAGCGGGTGGGGCGCAAGTCCACCCTGGCCCGGCTGCTCGCCCGTCCCGAGGCAGGCGCGATCGCCGGTGCCATCGTCATCTACGTCTTCTTCTTCGCGATCGCGACGCCATTCCGCTACGCCAACTCGTTCTCGACCACCCTGTACGTCACCTCCACCTACGGCCTGATGGCCACGCCGGTGGCGCTGCTGATGATCGGCGGCGAGTTCGACCTGTCGGCCGGCGTCGCGGTGACCAGCTCGTCGCTGTGCGCCTCGCTGTTCAGCTACGAGTTCACCACCAACGTGTGGGTCGGGGTCATCGTCGCGCTGGCCCTGTCCCTGCTGATCGGCTTCATCAACGGCTGGATCGTGGTCAGGACCGGCATCCCGAGCTTCCTGGTCACCCTGGGCACGTTCTTCATGCTGCAGGGGCTGAACCTGGCCCTGACCCAGACCATCACCAACCAGGTGGCCAGCCCGGACATCGCCACCCTGCAGGGCTTCAGCTCCGCGCAGAAGGTGTTCTCCTCCAGCTTCACCGTCGGCGGGGTGAACGTCCGGGTCACGGTCATCTACTGGATCGTCTTCGTCCTGATCGCGACCTGGATCCTGCTCCGCACCCATATCGGTAACTGGATCTTCTCGGTCGGCGGCTCCGCGCCGTCCGCCCGGGCCGTCGGCGTGCCGGTGGCCAGGATGAAGATCGGCCTGTTCATGGCGGTGGGCTTCATGGCCTGGTTCACCGGCATGCACACCCTGTTCCAGTTCAACACGATCCAGTCCGGCCAGGGCGTCGGCAACGAGTTCGTCTACATCATCGCCGCGGTCGTCGGCGGCTGCCTGCTCACCGGCGGCTACGGCTCCGCGGTCGGCGCCGCGATCGGCGCGCTGATCTTCGGCATGGTCAACCAGGGCATCGTCTACGCCGGCTGGAACCCCTACTGGTTCACCTTCTTCGTCGGCGCGCTGCTGCTCGGCGCGATCCTGCTGAACACCTACATCCGTCGTCGCGCGGAGGCATCGGTATGAGTACCCCGCAGAACCCCCCGGTCGGCAAGCACGCCGCCCCCCAGGACACTCCCCCGGCCCGCAACGGCAAGGGCGGTCCGCCGCTGGTCCGGCTGGTCAACGCCGGGAAGCGCTACGGCGCGGTCATCGCGCTGTCCGACATCACGATGGAGGTGAGCGCCGGCGAGGTCACCTGCGTGCTGGGTGACAACGGCGCGGGCAAGTCCACCCTGATCAAGATCATCTCCGGGCTGCACCAGCCCAGCTCGGGCACGTATGAGGTGGAGGGCACCCAGGTGTCCTTCGACTCCCCCCGCCAGGCGCTCGAGCACGGCATCGCCACCGTCTACCAGGACCTGGCCGTCGTCCCGCTGATGCCGGTCTGGCGGAACTTCTTCCTGGGGGCCGAGGTCAAGAAGGGGCCGCGGATGAACATCCCGTTCATGAAGAAGACCTGCAAGGACGAGATGCTGGCGATGGGCATCGACCTGCGCGACGTGGACCAGCCGATCGGCACCTTGTCCGGCGGGGAGCGCCAGTGCGTGGCGATCTCCCGCGCGGTCCACTTCGGCGCCAAGGTGCTGATCCTGGACGAGCCGACCGCCGCCCTCGGCGTCAAGCAGTCCGGGGTGGTACTGAAGTACATCATCCAGGCCCGCGAACGCGGCCTGGGCGTCATCTTCATCACCCACAACCCGCACCACGCCTACCCGGTCGGGGACCGGTTCCTGCTGCTGAACCGGGGCAGGTCCATCGGCTACTACGAGAAGAGCCAGGTCACCCGGGACGAGCTCACCGGCCTGATGGCCGGCGGCTCCGAGCTCGAGCAGCTGTCCCACGAGCTGGAGAGCGCCGGCGGCGCCGCCGCCGACATCGGCCACGTCCTGAGCGAAGATGTCGAAGAACTCGGCATCTCCCGCCAGCCCGCCGCCGGCACCGACACTGCGTCGGCCACGACCAGGCAGGAGGGATCATCTCACCCATGAGCACGATCGGCACGGGTGCCGGGACGGAGGCGCGTGATCACACGCGCCTCCGGCTCGGCACCTGCCCTGACTCCTGGGGGGTGTGGTTCGCCGACGACCCGCTCCAGACGCCATGGGAGCGGTTCCTCGACGAGGTCGCCGAGGTGGGTTACCGGTGGCTGGAACTCGGGCCGTATGGCTACCTGCCCACGGAAGCGGCGCGGCTGACCGACCAGCTGGCCCGGCGCGGGCTCAAGGTGGCCGGCGGCACCGTCCACGGGTACAGCGGGCTGCACCGGCCCGGCGACTGGCCGGACATCGTCCGGATCACCCGCCAGGTTTCCGGGCTCACCGCCGCGGTCGGCGGCCGGCACGTGATCTTCGTGCCGGCGCCCGGCTACCGCGACGACAAGACCGGCGCCTTCCTCGAACCCGCCGAACTCGACGCCGGCCAGTGGCAGACCATGATCCGCGCCACCGGCGAGCTGGGCAAGATGGTCTTCCAGGAGTACGGCCTGCGGCTGGAGTTCCACCCGCACGCGGACAGCCACGTGGAGACGCAGGCGCAGACGGAGCGGTTCCTCGACGAGACCGATCCGGAGCACGTATCGCTCTGCCTGGACACCGGCCACCTGGCCTACCGGCACGCGGACAACGTGGCCATCATCGAACGCCATCGCGACCGCATCGGCTACGTGCACATCAAGCAGATGGACCCGGCCATCGTCGCGCGGGCCGACCGCGACGGCCTCGCCTTCGGTCAGGCCGTGGCCATGGGCGCCAGCTGCGAGCCGCCCAGCGGGGAACCCGCCGTCGAGGAGGTGGCCAAGGCCCTGCTCGAACTCGACCGGGACCTGTTCGTGGTCGTCGAGCAAGACATGTACCCCACCGACTTCGACAAGCCGAAGCCGATCGCCCAGCGCACATTTAACTACCTGCGCAGCGTCGGCATCGGGGAGGAGTAACCATGGTTGTCCGGGTCGGCGTCATCGGCGTCGGGATGATCGGCCAGGACCACATCCGCCGGATCACCCAGGTCCTCACCGGCGGAGCAGTGGTCGCCATCAACGACGTCGACGCGGCCCGGGCCGGCCAGGTGGCCGCCAGCCTTCCCGGCGCGATCGTCCACGCGACGGCCGCCGATCTCATCGCGGACGACACCGTCGACGCGGTGCTCGTCGCGTCCTGGGGCCCAGCCCACGAGGAGCAGGTCGTCGCCGCGATCGGCGCCGGCAAGCCGGTGTTCTGCGAGAAACCGCTGGCGCCGTCCAGCGGCGCCTGCCTGCGGATCATGGACGCCGAGATGGCCGCCGGCCGGCGGCTGGTCCAGGTCGGTTTCATGCGCCGCTACGACGCGGGCTACCGGGCGATGAAGGCCACCATGGACGACGGCGGTATCGGCGCGCCGCTGCTGATGCACTGCGCGCACCGCAATCCGTCCGCGCCGCCGTACGGCTTCACCACCGAGATGATCATCAGCGACTCGGCGGTGCACGAGATGGACGTCGTCCGGTGGCTGTTCGGCGAGGAGATCGTGGCCGCCAGCGTGCTGAAGCCGCGCCGCAGCGGCACGGTCGCCGCCGACCTGCAGGATCCGCTGATCCTGCTGTTCGAGATGGCCAGCGGCGTGCTCGTCGACGACGAGCTGTTCATCAACGCCAGGTACGGCTACGACGTCCGCGGCGAGGTGGTCGGCGAGACCGGGACCGTCGCCCTCGCCGACGTCAGCGAGGTGACGCTGCGGGCGGCCGGGCGGCACGGCGGCCGGGTGCCCGACGACTGGCGCGACCGGTTCATCCGCGCTTACGACGCCGAGCTGCAGGACTGGCTCACGGCGGTGGCCGCCGGGACGTCGGCCGGCCCGAGCTCGTGGGACGGCTTCGCCGCCGCCGCGGTCACCGACAGCGCCCTCGAGGCCCTGCGCACCGGCCAGCGCACCGTGGTCACTATGCCGGAACGCCCCGAGTTCTACGCGAAAGCCCAGCCATGAAAATCGCGCTTGATCCCTACATGTTTCGCCGGGTGCCGCTGACCGACCTGCCCGGCCTGGTCGCGGACCTGGGCTATCAGTACATCGAGCTTTCGCCGCGCGACGACTTCCTGCCGTTCTTCCTGCACCCGCGGGCGGACAAAGCCCAGATCGCCGCGTTCGGAAAGGCCCTCGCCGCCGCGGGCGTGCAGATCTCCTCCGTGCTGCCGCTGTACCGCTGGTCCGGCCCGGACGAGGCCGAACGCCAGGCGGCCGTGCGCTACTGGAAGCGGGCCATCCAGATCACCGTGGACCTCGGCGTGACCGCGATGAACTCCGAGTTCAACGGTCGGCCTGAGGCGCCCTCGGCCAGCGAGGCCCAGTTCTGGCGGTCGCTGGAGGAACTGCTGCCGATCTTCGAGCGGGAGGGCATCCGGCTGGTCCTCGAACCGCACCCGGACGACTTCGTCGAGGACGGCCGGGCCGGCGTCGATCTCGTCCGCGGCATCGACAAGGACTGGGTGTCGTTCCTGTACTGCGCGCCGCACACCTTCCACCAGGGCGGCGACATCGAAGGGATAATCAAGTATGCCGGGCCGCTGCTGACGCACGTGCACATCGCCGACTCGTTCGACCACCGGGCCTCGTCCGGCCTGCGCTACATCGTGAACCCGCCCGGCTCGCCCGCCCGGGTGCACCAGCATCTCGACATCGGCCAGGGCGACGTGGACTGGGACGTCTTCTTCCGCACGCTCACCGAGGTCGGGTTCGACGGCATCGCGTGCGTGTGCGTCTTCGCCTGGGAGGAACGCGCCCGCGAGTCCTCCACGCACAACCTGGAGCAGATCCGCCAGTACCTCGCCAAGCACGGCGGGGCGGGCGGGTGAGGCCGCGATGACGTCGGGACGGAGGCGGTCGCTGAGGCGCTCGTCGCGGCGGGCCCCTACGGCTGGCGGTACACCGGTGAACTCGGCACCGGCGCCCTCGGCGACCTATGGCCGGTAGGCAAGTAGGTATGCGCCGGCCCCGCCGACGGCGCAGAGTAGGGTGCCGGCGGGGTGCCAGGCAACTTCGCCGAGGGGAGCTGCGACGCGTATCGCGCAGTGGCACTTACGGTCGGTGATCCGCCATAGTCGCACCGTTCCGTCGTTGCCGGAGGTGGCTAGCAGCGTGCCGTCCGGGGAGAAGGCGCACCCGTGTACCCAGCTGGTGTGGCCGGCCAGGACCGCGTGTTCGGTGCCGTCGGCGACGTGCCACAGCCGCACCGTCCGGTCGTCGCTCGCAGTCGCCAGAAGGGCGCCATCCGGGGAGAAGGCGCAGCCGTTGAGGACCTCGGTGTGACCGGTGAGCACTGCGTGTTCGGTGCCGTCGGCGACGTGCCACAGCCGTGCCGTCCGGTCCCAGCCGCCAGTGGCCAGCAGGATGCCGTCCGGGGAGAACGCGCAAGTTTCCACCGCGTCTGGGTGGCCGGTGAGCACTGTGTGCTCGGTGCCGTCGGCGACTTGCCACAGCCGCACCGTTCCGTCGTTGCTGGTGGTGGCCAGCAGGGTACCGTCCGGGGAGAACGCGCAGCAGCGAACGAAGTCGGCATGGCCGCTCAGGACATTCCGTTCGGTGCCGTCGGCGACCTGCCACAGCCGCACCGTCCGGTCCCCGCTGCCGGTGGCCAGCAAGGTACCGTCCGGGGAGAACGCGCAGCTTTTCACCGCGTCGGTGTGGCCGGCGAACACGGCGTGCTCGGTGCCGTCGGCGACCTGCCATAGCCGCGCCACCTGATCGTAGCTGGCGGTGGCGAGCAAGGTGCCGTCCGGGGAAAACGCGCAGCCGCTCGTCCGGCCGGTGTGACCGGTGAGCACCGCGTGCTCGGTGCCGTCGGCGACCCGCCACAGCCGTGCCGTCTGATCCAGACTGGCGGTGGCCATGAGCGTGCCGTCGGGGGAGAACGCGCAGCCTTGCACCAAGTGGGTGTGGCCGGTGAGCACGGCGTGCTCGGTACAGTCGGCGACCCGCCACAGCTGCACTCTGGTCGAGGTGGAGCTCGTCGCGGCCAGCAGGGTGCCGTCGGGGGAGAACGCGCAGTTGCGCACCAGACTGGTATAGGCGGTGAGCACGGTGTGCTGGGTGCCGTCGGCGACGTGCCACACCCGCACGGTCCCATCGTCGCCGCTGGTGCCAAGCAGGGTGCCGTCGGGGGAGAACGCGCAGCCGCGGACGATACCGGTGTGCCCGGTGAGCCTGCCGTGTTCGCCGCCCTGGGGTATTCGCCACAGCCGGACGATCCCGTCGCTGCTGGTGGTGGCCAGCAGCGTGCCGTCCGGGGAGAACGCGCAGTGCCAGGCCCCGCCGGCGTGGCCGTAAAGCACGGTGTGCGTCGTGCCGTCGGCGACGTGCCATAGTCGTACGGTCCCGTCCCGGCTGGCAGTGGCCAGCACGGTGCCGTCCGGGGAGAACACGCACCCGGTAACCCAGTCGGCATGGCCGGTCAGCACCGCGTAGCCGGTGCCGTCGGCGACCTGCCACAGCCGTGCGGTCCGGTCGTCGCTGGCGGTGGCCAGCAGGATGCCGTCCGGGGAGAACGCGCAATCCCACACCCCGCCGGTGTGGCCGATCAGCACTCTGCGTTCGGTGCCGTCGGCGACCTGCCATAGCCGTGCGGTCCGGTCGTCGCTGACTGTGGCCAGCAGCATGCCGTCGGGGGAGAACGCGCAGTTTTGCACCGCGCCGGCGTGCCCGCCCCGGGTGGTGGCTGGGTCGGGCTGGTCGGGTAGCGGCCAGGCCGGCTCCAGCTGTGGGCGGGGCAGGGTGGCCCGGTACCGGTCCAGGACCGCGTGCAGCTCAGGCACGCCGTACAGCCGGCTGGCCAGCGTCGCGCCGAGCGCGGCTGGTGGGTCGATCGGGCCGAGCAGGTGCACGGCCTGCCCCAATGCCCGCCGCAACGCACGGCTGGTGGGCGTGTCCACCAGTTGCAGGTCACCCTCGAGGGTGACCGCCGAGCCGAACCGCGCGGTCTTGGCCTGCACCCAGCGCAGGTCACACACCAGTTCGGCCAGCTCACCGGCTTGACCCGCCTGATGCAGGTGATGGGGCAGGTAGCGCCACAGGTATGAGGCGCCGGCATCGGCGGGCAGCAGCCACCACGGCGCCGGCGCCCGCCCGTGGCCGGCCGGCAGCAGGCCTGCCGCCGCGTCGACCAGCTGCTGGTGCACGGCTGCGCGTTCTGCGGTGCTGCGACGGGTCTGCAGGTAGGCGCGCAGCACGTCGTGCAGCACCAGCCGGGGACCGGGCGGATCGAGCCGGTAGTCGGCCGCCAATCCCAGGCCAGCCAGCTCCTCAGCGAACGCCTCCATCGGGTAACCGGGCCACAGCAGCCCGAGTACGGGCAGCGGGATATCGACGTCCTCAGGAAAGATCGCCAGGTCGAGGTAGCGGTGCCGATCCGCCGGCTCCAGCAGGGCCAGGCTCGCCTCGACGGTGGCCGCCACCGCCCGGCTGCGATCCCCCGGCCGCGCCGGATCGAGCACTGCAGGCCCCTCGCTCACCAGCCGGCGCACCGTGTCCGCCGCCGCGTCCACGGCCGGCTGCCCGCGCGCCACCTGGCTGCGTAGCACGCCGTTGATCAGGTTCAGCAAGACCGGCCACCGCCCGGCAAGATCGGTGAGTCGCCCGGCTACCTCGGCCGGCAGCCCGGCCACCCCGTCGGCGAGCAGTTCGCGGGCCTGCTCGCCCGACATCGCGTCCACCGCGATGCGCGGTCCGCCATCGGGCAGCAGATCCGGGATGCGGGTGGTGACCAGCCTGGTACAGCAGCGGCCGCCGAAGCGGAACGGCCGCAGCTGGGACTGCTCCCACACATCATCGATGACCAGCAGCACCGGGTCCCGCTCGTCCAGCAGCCGCCCCAGCTCCGCTCCAGCCGCGTCCGGCTCGGAGATCGCCGGCCGCTGCCCGCACAACGCGAAGGCCAGGTCGTTGATCCGCACAGCGAGGTCCGCCCCGCGCACCTCCTGGCCGACCGTCACCCACAACAGGCCGCCTCGATACCGGCGGCTGATTTCCGGCCTGTGGCACGCCCAGGTCGCCAGCCGGGTCTTGCCGAATCCACCCGCCCCGTGCAGCCCGGTGGTCAGCCCCACCATCGCCGGCCCCGGCTCCATCAACGCCGTCACCAGCCGGCCACCGAGCTCGGGCCGCTCCACCATCCGGTCCAAGGGCGGAGCCATCCACGGCCGCCGAGCGCCGGGCGCGGGCACAGCCGCCCGGTCCCGGTCCCGGTCGGCGAGCAGCAATACCAAACCCGCCGCGGAAACCGGCAACGCCAGGACATTCGCCCAGCCGGCCACCGCGTTCACATCTCCCGCGAGCGCCCATACCGGCAACGCCACGCTCAGCACCGCTAATGCCCCGCTCAGCAGCACCCATCCCGCCCGGGCCCGCCACGACCGTCCCGCCCACCACCGGCGCTTCACCATAGGTCCATCGTCGCGTAACCACGCCACCACGCACAGCCCGAGAACGACGGCCCGCGACATACAGACCCGCCGGCTGGCCGCGGATGGCAGATATCAGTACCGGACACTACGTGCAGCAGCTCGGTTCCGCAGGGTGACTCTCACCTCTTCGCCTGGGAGGAACGAGCCCGCGAGTCCTCCACGCACACCTGGAGCAGATCCGGCGGTACTGGCCAAGCACGGCGACGCGGTAGGCGCGTCCTGACCCCTGACCCGGTCAGCAAACCGGGCTACCGAACGCATGCGACAATGCAGAATCAACGTACGTGCCGGGAGCTCTCAGCATGGATAAGGAATGAGCGAGACGAGCGCCAGGACCCATGCCAGCGCGGTCATCACCGTGCACAAGTACGAGCCCGTGGCCTACGAAGAACCGGCCGAGGGCCCGGTTCTCAGCAGGATTCACGTTCAGGAGAGCTTCACCGGCGACATCTCAGGTGAAGGCGTGGTCGAGTTCCTGCAAGCCGGGCGCGCCGACGGGTCGGCCAGCTTTGTCGGGATCGAGCGGGTAACCGGGTCGGTGGGTGGCCGGACGGGCACGTTCCTGCTTCAGGACACCGGCACCGTGCAGGGCAACGTGGTCAGCGGTGACTGGTTCGTGATCCCGGGCTCTGGCACCGGCCAGTTGGCCGGGCTGCGGGGCAACGGCGGCTTCCGTGCCAACCTCGGCGAGGGCGCCCAGGTTCACCTTGACTACTGGTTCGATTGACCCATCACCAGCCCGCCACGTCGCTCGCGAAAGACCGCCCGGCACCGCGTGACGACCCGCCGGTCAGTCCATGCCGCCCAGCACGTTCTGGTCCCAGTCGATCACCGAGCCGGTGACCACGCCGGAGCGGTCAGAAAGCAGGAAGACGACGAAGTCGGCGATCTCTCCGGCCTGTCCCAGCTTGCCCATCGGCAGCGACGCGTCGGCTTTGTCCCGCCAGTCGTCGCCCGCGCCGTGGAACTGGCGCTGGGTGGCGTCCTCGCCTTCGGTATCGGTCCAGCCGATGTCCAGGCCGTTGATGCG
>WNGQ01021346.1_pt1 | contig 11605 bp, 10 predicted proteins | sample 5407661 | NCBI WGS metagenome assembly WNGQ01 (sample SAMN13153382, study PRJNA577476) | soil metagenome | isolation source: 60 cm soil or saprolite under Garry oak tree replicate 2 | place: USA:California | collected 2016-06-15
CCATGTCCGCGACGATGCTCTGGATCAGGTCATTGACCTCCTTGCGGCGCTTGCGGCGGACCTCGCGGGTGGCGAAATCCGGGTGCTCGATCAAATCCTCGCGCCCGAGCGCCTTGCAGAGCCGGCCCCACATCGCGGGCACCGGCGCGATGTTCACATAGCCGTCCTTGGTCCGGTAGACGTTCGTCGGCACCCCGGTCGGGTGCTCGTTGCCGACCTGCTTCGGCACCACGCCATCGACGAGATAGCGCGCCGCCTGCAGATCGAGCATGAACATCTGCGATTCGATGAGCGAGGCCTCGACCCATTGCCCCTCGTTCGACCTCTGGCGCTCGATCAGCGCGACCAGGATCCCGAACGCGGCATAGAGCCCGGTGACGATGTCCGCGATCGGAATCCCGACCCGCATCGGCCCGCGGCCAGGCTCGCCGGTGATCGACATCAGGCCGCTCATGCCCTGGACGACCTGATCGACGCCCGGGCGATCCTTGTAGGGGCCGTCCTGGCCGAAGGCCGAGATGCTGGCATAGACGAGACGCGGGTTGACGGGTTTGAGCGCATCGTAGTCGAAGCCAAGCCGCTTCTTCACGTCGGGACGAAAGTTCTCGATCAGAACGTCCGACTGCCCGACCATGCGATGGAGAATCTCGCGTCCCTCCTCGCTTCTCGGCGGCCGGCGAAATCCGCCGGATCCCCCGGCCGCTCGATCCTGATGACATCGGCGCCCCAGTCCGCGAGCTGGCGCACGCAGACCGGCCCTGCGCGGGCGTGCGTCAGGTCGAGGACCCTGAGGCCTTCGAGGGCGCGGGAGGCCGGCTGATAGGGCATGTCTGGTACCTAGAGCACGTTCCGATCGAATTGATCGAGCCATTGCACACCCACGTTCGTCACCCCCGGGCTTGACCCGGGGGTCCATCGCATAACAGGAATCATGCGAAGAAGATGGATTGCCGGGTCAAGCCCGGCAATGACGACCGAATGGTTGCGTCCAAACAAGCGAAACATGCTCTGGGGGGCTCGACCGCCCTTTTCACTCGGCGATGATCGACTTTGCGCGTTCGGCGAGAGCCCTGGGCGTCGCCAGGACCTTCTCCGCGGTGGCCTGCAGCTGCACGCCATGGATGGGGTTGATCTCGATCCGCGCCGCCGCGGCGGCCTCGATGAAGGCAGGGTCCTTGAGCGTGGCGTCGAAGGCGTCGCGCAGCGCCTTCACCCGCTCGGCCGGCACATTGGGCGCGGTCGCGACCGGTTTTCCGAGCGCATCGCCCGAGACGATCAGTTGAATGACCTTGCGGTCGTCCTCGCTGCGGGCGAGTTCCTGGACCGAGGGGATATCCAGCTCCTTCGATTTCGGTTCGGTCTGGACCAGAAGGTTGATCTTCTTCTCCTTGAGCCAGGCCGGATTGAGCGACTTCCAGCTGTCCCAGGAATTGGTGACGCCGTCCACCTCGCCCCGTTCCATGGCGATCGTCATCGTGCTGTTGCCCTGATAGCCCGACACGATCTTCAGCCGCGTGCCGAGGAACTCGTTGAGCATGCGCGGGAAGCTGTAGGTGATGGCGCCTTTGTTGGACGCCGCCACGACGAGCTCCTTCTGCCGCGCCTCTTCGATGGTCCGCACCCCCGAACTGTGCCAGGCGGTCAAGGTCAGGGGGCTCATGCTCATCGAGCCGATCCAGGAGAATCGGTTGGCATCGTATTGCACGCCCTCGGTGCCGACGGCCTGCACCGCGATCAGCGTATTGGGAAACATGCCGATGGCGGTGCCGTCCTGGGGAGCGATCGAATAGAGATAATTGGCCATCTTGATGCCGCCCGCGCCGACCATGTTCTGCGGCACCAACAGCGGATTCCCCGGGATATGGGCCCGCATGAACCGGGCGAGGAGCCGGGCCTCGAAGTCATATCCGCCGCCGACATTGACCCCGATGAAGACATTGATCGTCTTGCCCCGATAGAAATCGGCGACCGCGTCGGCCCGCGCGGCGGACGAGCCGAGCACGAGCGCGGCCGTCAACAGGATGCGGAAACGGGTCCCGGGCACCGGCGGCCGCCGACTTCGGCTCGTCCTCACCTGCAGCCGCTAATAGCTTGTCCTGGGACACGTCCATGATCATCCGCGTCAGCAGATAGAGCCGCGGCTCGATCGAATCGATGTCGACATACTCGGCGTCGTTCGAATGCGCGCCGAAGCCGCGCAGCCCGAAACGCTCGATGACCGGGGCCTTGGTCTTGAGTGAGGCAAAGGCCGCGTCGGTGCCGCCGCCTTCGGCGACCTCGGCAACGACGAGATTGCGGCCGATCTCGGAGTAGATGCGCTGCCCATGCTTCGCCAGCGCCTGCGAGCCCGCGGTCATTTCGAGCGGCGGCCGCCGGCGCTCGAACTGCATCTCCACCTTGGTGTCGGGGATCAGTTGTTTCTTGATCCGTTCGCGCACCTTCTGCTCGATGCCGTCGTAGTCGGCGACCCGCAGCACCCGCACGTCGGCGACCGCGGAGGCGATGGCCGGGATCACGTTGCGGTTGGTGCCGGCGCTTGCGATCGTCCAGTTCATCTTGACGCCGGTCTCCGGATCGGACAAATCGCGCATCTGCAGGATTTGATGCGCGAGCTCGTAGAGCGCATTGCGTCCCCGCTCCGGCGCCGAGCCGGCATGCGACGCCTTGCCCTGCACATTGAGGAGGACCGCCCCGATGCCCGCGGTCGTAAGCGACAGCCGGTCGGACTCGACGCGCGAGCCTTCGTTCGAGAACACGACGTCATGCTCGCCGCCGAGCTTGGTGAGCATCGCCCGCGAGCCCGCGGAGCTGACCTCCTCGTCGGCGTTGATCAGCACGGTGATGAGGCCGTAATCGCGGAAGTTCATCGCCTTGAGGACCGCCAGCGTGTGGATGATCAGGGCGACGCCCTGCTTGTCGTCGGCGATGCCGAGGCCATAGGCGCGGTTGCCGTCGATCCGGAACGGCTGCTGCGCGAGCATGCCTTTGAGATAGACCGTGTCCATGTGGGCGATCAGCAGGATCTTCTTGGCTCCGGTTCCGGTGAAGCGCGCGAGCACCATCTTGCCGATCTGTTTGGGCGTGTCGACCATGCGGTAGATGTCGGCGGGATTGGGCTCGATCATCTCCACCTGGCCGCCGAGCCCCTTGAGCCGCTCGCCGATCAGCGCCGCGAGCTTGTCGAGCCCCTCGCGGTCGCCGCTGCCGGATTCGATCGAGACCAGATCCTTCAGCGTATCGAGGAGCGGCGCCTTCTCCTTGCCCGCCAGCGACAGGACCGGCTCCAGCGGCGCGGCCGACGCGCTCGTCGCAAGGGAAGCGCCGAGCATTGCAAGGGCGGCGAGGATCAAGCAGCGACAAATTCTCGACCTTTTCATCATTGCCTCCGTGCCCGGAAACGAGAATCCGGACTTGTTTGAACCGGCCAGCCGCAGATGGCTCGAGTGCGGAGCGGCATCGTGCGCCATTCCAATTCTTGCCGCAAGGCGGATCGGAGAACGATGGTTACCTCGGCTCGCCGATGATTTGACCTCATCCGGGGATTCGAGGCATCGTCGACGAGAAGCCTTGTCGGGAGACTTGCATGGACTTCGAATTGCCCGAAGACATTCGCCTGCTGAAGGAGACCGTGCGCAAATTCGTCGATCGCGAATTGATCCCGATCGAGATGCACAGCATGGAGGGGCCCGACCTCAAGCCGGAGTTCAAGCAATCGCTCGAGGCCAAGGCGCGTGAGCTCGGGCTCTGGCAGCTCGACACCCCGGCCGAGTTCGGCGGCCAGGGCCTGAGCCTGCTCGCGCTTGCGGTGGTGTGGGAGGAGGTGCACCGCTCGATCGCGCTGCCCAACCGGGGCGACGGAGTTTTTGGCCCTTCGCCGCGGCCGATCCTCCTGCGGCTCCCCGAGCGGATGAAGGAGCGTTACCTCTACCCGCTGCTGCGGGGCGAGAAATCCGCCGCCTTCGCGCAGACCGAGCCCGACGCGGGCAGCGACCCCGGCCGCATGCGCACCCGCGCCATCCGGCAGGGCGACCATTACCTCATCAACGGCTACAAGCGCTTCATCTCGCACGCCAAGGGCGCCGATTTCCTGCAGCTCGTCGCGGCGACCGATCCGGAGAAGGGCTCGCGCGGCGGGCTCTCGGTCTTCCTCGTCGACATGGAAACGCCCGGACTGTCGATCGTGCGCGAGACCCGTCACATGATGGGCGACGTGACCTACGAGATCGCGCTCGACGACGTCAAGGTGCCGGCCGAGAACCTGGTCGGCGAAGAGGGCCAGGGAATGCGCGAGGCGCAATCCTGGATCTCGCGCAACCGGGTCCACCAGGCCACCCATGGCCTCGGCGTCACCCAGCGCTGCCTCGAAATGATCGGCAAATACGCCCAGCAGCGCGTGACCTTCGGCGAGCCGCTCGCGAAACGCCAGGCGGTCCAGTTCGCGGTCGCCGATCTCTATACGAAATATCAGAGCGGCCAGCTGCTCACCCACCGCACCGCCTGGAAGGCCGACAAGGGCATCGCCAGCCGCCACGACGCCTATATGGCGAAAATCTATTGCACCGAGCTCGGCTACGAGGCGGCCGACCGCTGCATCCAGTTCCACGGCGCGATGGGCCTCACGACCGAGCTGCCGATCGAGGCGATGTGGCGGCGCTCGCGCAGCTATCTGATCACCGGCGGGCCGGCCGAGATCATGCGCGCGACTCTCGCCCGCGAAGTGTTCAAGATCTACCAGTGAGCATTCCATGGACCTCAATCTCAAGGGCAAGTCGGTCCTCATCACCGGCGCCTCGAAGGGCATCGGCCTCGTCATCGCCAAGGTGATGGCCGCGGAAGGCTGCCGCCTGCATCTCGCCGCCCGCGACGAGGGGCTGATGAACCAGGCGGCGGAACGGCTCACCAAGGAGCATGGCGTCGAAGTGGCGGTCCATCGCCGCGATCTGTCGCTGACGGCGGATGTCGAATCCCTCGGCAAGGCCTGCGCCGACGTGGACATCCTCGTCAACAATGCCGGCGACATTCCGACCGGCACGCTCGAGGAGATCGATGGCGCCGCCTGGCGCAAGGCGTGGGATCTCAAGGTCTACGGCTACGTCGATCTCACCCGCATCATCTATCCCCGCATGTGCGCGCGCAGGAGCGGAGTCATCGTCAACGTCGTGGGCACGGCGGCCAAAAGTCCCAACCATCGCTACATCGCCGGCTGCATGGCCAACATCGCGCTCGTGATGTTCACCCAGTGCCTGGGCGGCGAAAGCATGCGCCACGGCGTGCGCGTCGTCGCGGTCAATCCCGGCCCGACCGTTCCAGGCCGGCATCTCGCCCATGTCAAGGCGCGGGCGAAGCGGCTCCTCGGCGACGAGAACCGCTGGCCCGAGCTGCACGCGAAATTTCCCGCCGGCCGGCCCGGTAAGGCCGAGGAGGTCGCCGAGGCAGTCGCCTACCTCGCCTCCGACCGCGCCGGCTTCATCAGCGGCGCCGCGATCGAGATCGACGGCGGCCATTCGGTCGCCAGGACGGAGGCTTAGTAGAGCGGATCATTATGACCGTCGCCTTGTGCCCCCCGAAGTGATTCACACACGGCGCTGCGATCTCGGTAAGCTCCCTCTCCCCGCAAGCGGGGAGAGGTGAGGACTCCGCCGCTTTGACTAATTATGTGAACTATCACATTAGAAAGTTATGCTTAGAAAGCTCGACGTGCCGAGACACCTGATCTGGCGCGGAAGTTCGAAGACGAGGAAAGGGAGAAGCGGCGATGACAAGGAGTCCTGCGGCCAAGGACCCGGCCCGGAATGTCTGGCTGCAGCTTGGGCTGCCCGATGCCGAAGAGCACTATCTGAAGGCCGAGCTCGTTCTGCGCCTCGACAAGGCGATCAAGGCTCTCCGCCTGACCCAGCGCGTCGCCGCCCGGCGGGTCGGAGCCACCCAACCCGAACTCTCGAAGATTCTGCGAGGCAAGTTCTCGGAGGTCTCGCTCGAACGGCTGCTGCGCTTCCTGACTGCGCTGGGCTACCACATCGAGATCAAGATCGAGGCAGCGAAGCCGAGGAAGGCCGGCAACGTAACCGTGAGAGATGCACGCCGAAGGGCCGCGTGATCGGGCGCGCGGTTGCGCCTCGCGCTGCACTGCATCCGGGACACGAACTTCCGCAGTATGTGGACTTGTTCAAAACGCCTTGGGCAATCCCGCCTGACGCAGAACGGCATTGGCGGTATGTCGGCTGGGGATGCCGACTGGTACTGCAAAATTCCTCTGGGTGATCGGGCTGTGCCAGATTTCGTGACTGCCCTTGCCTTGGCGGATCAGGGTGCATCCCGCGGCACGCAGCAATTCTCGCAAGGGCCGATCGAACTGCGGAGCCATTCAGGCGGCGGCCGGTTCGGCTTCGCGCAACGCAGTGATCTGCAAGTAGAGGTCGAGAGCCATCGTCGACATTTTCGCGAGCAGCTCGTCCAAAGTGGGCGCGTCCGCGGCAGCCGGGATATCGTCGCAATGGCCGACCCAGACCGAGGCCTCGTCATCCCAGACGGCAGAAATCGTGAAAATCACCGGTTTCGACATGCTGTTCCTTTGCGCGGGGCGCCCGCGCGACGCAGGCCGATACCTCGTTATCACATTTTGCGCGCGCATTTGAAGGGGCGTGACGACGGCCTCGTTACGGTCGCGCCGCTGATCGCTTCGCTGGCCGGGCGGCTCGCCGATCTCATCAACACCGACCCGACCCTTGCTTAGATCAGATGGGAAGGCCAAGCTCGTGTCACAGGTGCCGGCAATTCCGAAATAAATAGTCCAACAGCATAGTTATGACAGTAACATGTCGCCGTAGGCCCGCAATCCACGCCTTGGGGATGAGATGACGAAATTGCCCACGCTCTCCGTCGTGCTGGCGCTCGCCGCGGCGCCGGCCGCCGCGCGGGCGGAGGAGAATTTCTACGCCGGCAAAGTCATCAATCTCTATATCGGCACCGGCGAGGGCCCAGGCGCTCTCACCGCCTATCCGCGTGCGATCGCGCAGACCATCGGCAGGCACATCCCAGGCAATCCCACGGTGATCGTCCGCCACATGCCTGGCGCCGGCGGGATCAAGGCGGCCAATTTCATCTATGGCATCGCCCCCCAGGACGGCACCGCCTGGGGCTTCATCACCCGCGGCTTCGTCCGCGCTCCGCTGTTGCGCACCCCGCAGGCCGATTTCGATCCGACCAGGTTTCATTGGATCGGCACCACCTCGCGCGAGACCACGGTCGCCGCGGTGTGGGCCGCCGGCACGCGCGTGCGCAGCATGGCGGACGCGATGCGGGAGGAGGTGGTCTTCGGCGGCACCTCGCTCGCCACCGACACCGGCCTGTTCCCGACCATTCTCAACCGCCTCGTCGGCACCAGGTTCAAGGTCGTGGTCGGCTACAAGAGCTCGACCGACGTCGACATCGCCATGGAGCGGGGCGAGGTGCAGGGCAAGATCTGGACCTGGGGCTCGCTCAAGAGCGGCAGCACCGCCAGCTGGCTCGCGGAGAGGAAGGTCCACCTCCTCGCGCAGTTCGGGCTTGAGAAGGCGAAGGACCTGCCCGACGCGCCCCTTGTCCTCGATTTCGCCAAGAGCCCCGAGGATCGGCAGGTCATGGAATTGATCTTCGCGCCGATCTCGCTCGGCTATCCCTCGTTCATGGGTCCGGGCGTTCCGAAGGACCGGATCGAGATCATGCGCCGGGCGTTCGCGCGGACCATGCAGGATGCCGAATTCATCGCCATGATGAAGCAGCAGAATCTCGTGCTCGATCCCGCATCCGGCGAGGACGTCGAGGCCATCGTCGGGCGCATGTACCGGCTTCCCGCCCCGGTGGTCGAGCGGGCGCGCCAGCTCATTCCATCCTACTGAGCGTCAGTTCACCTTGACCCCGATGCTTTTCGCCAGTTCGCCGAGGCGCGCATATTCCTCCCGCAAGAGCTTCGCCATCTCGGCCTGGGTGCTGCTGGCGCCCTCGGTGCCCTGCTCCTCGAATTGCTTCTTGACCTCGGGCAGCGTGACGGCCTTGGCGATGGTCGCGTTGAGCTTGTCGATGATCGGTTGCGGGGTGCCGTTCGGCACGAAGATCGCGCCCCAGCCGACCGCGTTGTAGCCGGGGTAGCCGGATTCGGCGACGGTCGGCACATCCGGCAGCAGGGTCAGGCGCGCCGGGCTGCCGATCGCAAGCGCCTTGAGCTTTCCGCTGCGCACATGCGGCAGCCTTCCGCCGATCGGGGCCACGGTCCATTGCGAGTCGTTGTTGACGACCGCGTCGATCGCGGGTCCGCCGCCATTGTAGTGGACCACCACGGGTTTGACACCCGCCATGGCGATGAACATCTCGCCGGCGAAATGGCCCGCGGTGCCGGCTCCGGCGGTCGACATCCTGAGCTTGTCGGGGTTTGCCTTCATCATGGCGACCAGCTCCTGCAGGCTTTTGACCGGCAGCGAGGCATTGCTCGCAATCAGAGTCGGCTGGATCACGAACCGCGCAACCGGGGTGAGGTCCTTCACCGGATCGAACGTCACCTTCTTGACATGGGGCAGCAGCGCCAGGTTGCCCGACGACCCGTAGATGAGGGTATAGCCGTCGGGGGCGGCTTTGATCCCCTTGTCGACGCCGGCTTCCAGGAACAGGTTTTCGAACGTCACCGGCTGGCCGAGCGCCTCGCCGAGCCGCTGGCCGATGATCCGCGACATGAGATCGGCCGCCGAGCCCACGACTTCCGGGACGATCAGCCTGATCGGCTTGCTCGGGTAGCTCTCCTGCGCCCCGGCCGCGAGCGCTGATCCCACCAGTGTCGCGACTGCGACCGTCATTGCGGTCATTAATCGATGATGCATGGGTCTCGACCTTCCCGATTTGCGTTGGTCCCGAATTCGAGCGCGAAGATTGCACCCGGCGAATGCGCAAGACAAGCACGAGCCGCGCCACCCGGCCGGCTGGCGGCAGGCGCGCGGAATGCCGACACGGGAGTCAATGTCGACGAACATTGCTATAATACCAACGGCAATAGACATGCGCCCATGATTGTCATCGTCCGCGAAGGCGGACGATCCAGTAGCCACCGGCATCTGTGGTTACTGGATGCTCCGCCTTCGCGGAGCATGACGGGTCAGAGATAATTGCCGTCGCTATAAGGCGGCGTGCATTTGCGTTGTGATGGAGGGTCATCGATGTCAGCCGAGTCTCCCGCCGATCGCCGATGGAAGTTTCCTGTCCTCCCTTTCATCATTGGCGAGCCACCCGAGCCGGCCGATCCCCGCCTTGTCGATCTCCTGTCCGGATTTTACGTCCCGGACATCTCGGACGCGGTGGGGCGGATGTATACGGTGCATAGCATCCGCTCCATCTTCGAGCCCGCCATCCCGCTCGTGGGTCCGGCGACGACGGCGAAATGCCCGCCTGGCGACAACCTTGCGGTCAAGAAGGCGCTGCGGCTCACCCGCCCTGGGGATGTGCTGGTGGTGGACGCGCAGGGCTTCAGCGACTGGTGTCTGGGCGGTTTCCAGATGCTGCAACGCGCGATCAAAGAGCGCGGCTTGAAGGGACTTGTCGTGCACGGCGCCTATCGCGACGCGAGCGAGGCCCAGGCAGCCGGATTTCCGATCTATGCCAGCGCCGTGTCGATCTGGTCCGGCCCGAAGATAGGGCCCGGCGAGATCAATGTGCCGGTGTGTTGCGGAGGCGTGATCGTCCATCCGGGCGATATCGTTTGCGCAAGCGCGGACGGCATCGTGGTGGTGCCCAGGGCCTATGTCGGCGCGGTCACCGATCGGCTGACCGAGACCAGGCGCAGGCAGCAGGCCCATCCGGACAAGTTGGCGCTCCTGCGGGAACAGGACGAGGCCATGGACGCCTATGTCGCCGGCATGCAAGCCCGCTGACTTGGCGCTTTTTTTGAGAAGATTGAATCGAGAGCTCGTAGCGTGGGCAAAGGCGCATCGCGAGCTGCGCTCTTTCCCCAATCACGCTGCGCGCCTTTGCCCACCATCCGGCGCGCTTGGTCATTTGAAGCCGGCAGGAATCGACTTCCCTACCCGAGAGCCGGCCAGCGCCAGGCGTACGCCGTCGACCAGCCGATGCGGCGCGGGGCGCTGCAACGAGCCGCCCATCTGTGCCACGCGCTGCTCATCCGTGAAGGCCGGAGTGAGCTCGCGCAGCTTCTCCGCGTGGCGCTCGGCATTGGCGCGGTCGCCGGTCAGCGCATCGACGGCGGCGAGGCTCGCATGAACGAGCGCGAGCTTCGGATTGAGTCCGGCCGCGCGGGTCAGCCATTCGAGCGCCGCGGCGTCCTGCCCCCGTTCCAGCTCGGCCCACCCGGCGAACAGGGCCCAGATGACAAAGTCGGGATCCCTCGGGCTCAGGCGCATGGCATAGGCGATTTGCTCGAGCCCCTCCTCGATGCGTCCGAGACGCGTCAGCATCCGCCCCATCTGCCCATATCCGGGCGCGAAGCTCGGGTTGGTGGTCACGCTCCGCGCAAAGGATTCCAGCGCCGCTTCGAGCTCGCCGCGAAGGTTGTACAAGATGCCCCGGTAGAAATTGGCCGGCTGCCATTCGGGGCGCTTCCTCAGCACGCGAGCCAGCAGATCTTCCGCCTCGTCGAGCTTCGGCCCGGGCAATTCGACCAGATTGCCGACCGCGACCACGTGATGCGCGGCAAGGCCCACCATTGCGCCGATAAGCTCCGGGTCTTGCTCCAACGCTGCCCTGAATGCAGCCTCGGCCTCGGGAAGGGAGTCCTGCAGCGAGCTTGCCGCCATCGCGTTCCGGCCCGTGGCCACTAGGTCGGCTGCTCCCAGCACGGCGGGAGCGGCCGCGGGGACGCGGCGAGCGTCCATCCTCATCTTCGCAACATGGATCTCCCGGCCCAGCCGCCGGAGGACATCTACTTCTGCGGCTTCGGCCAGATCGGAGTCGACTTGATCCGACCACAGCCGCAATCGACTTATCGGGTCGATCAGTTCCGCATTGATCGTCAACCGGTTGCCATCAACGCGGATGCTGCCATCGACCACGTATTGGACGCCGAGTTCCTTGGCGACCACAGCCACGTCGGCCGGCCGGCTTCGGTACCGGTGCGAGGTGTTGCGCGAGATGAGTGTCAGGGCCGGAATGTGCTCCAGGACGTCGATGAATTCGTCCGTAATGCGGTCCGCCAGGGGGCCCGCTTCCTCGCTTCCAGGAAGGGTCGTGAACGGCAAGACTACGACCGCAATCCTGTTGTCAACCGATACGAGGAAACCGTTCCGGGCTGATGCGGCCGGATCGAGCGCAGGCAGCACCGACGCTGATGATGTCCCGGAAGCGTCCGGGATTTTGAGCGCCGCCGCGTCGCCGGCCCCAGGGGACATTGGCCGATCGAGTGTCAGGAGCCCCGGACCGAGCAATGTCACGAACATCGCGACCGCCAACGGCGCAGTCCTGTCTCTCCATCCAGGGCGAGGTCTTGTCCCCAGGATTTCCGCTAGCGTGGAGTCTTCCGACATTGGTGGAGCAGATTCGGCGGCGTGCTCCAGGGCGGGAGGTACCACTTCCGGCCGTGCGGTCTCGATCGCGGGAGGCGCTGCGAGCGCCGTGGGCGCGACCGGCGCAA
>WNGQ01006207.1_pt1 | contig 11602 bp, 9 predicted proteins | sample 5407661 | NCBI WGS metagenome assembly WNGQ01 (sample SAMN13153382, study PRJNA577476) | soil metagenome | isolation source: 60 cm soil or saprolite under Garry oak tree replicate 2 | place: USA:California | collected 2016-06-15
CTGGTCCTTCCTGGTCGGCATCAGGAGGCCGTCCGCACTCAGGAAATAGGCCTCCTTGCCGATCTGGACGTGCATGTTGCCCACGCTGCAGATATTTTGGACCCAGTGGGGGTTCTTCTGCAGGCGATAGGTTTTGTCGACCGTCCAGGGGTGCGTCAAGGCGTGGTCGATCGTCGTCATTTCATCGTGAATGATCTCGGGATTTTGCTTGTCGCGATAGATGCGCTCCTTGACGATGGTCTGGTTGTCGGCATGCAGCGGAATGCCGGCATTGTCGAAACTGCGGGGACCGTTGAAGTTGCGCGTTTCGACCTCGAGCACGTCGTAGCGGCCATCCCCGTCCTCGTCGATCCATTTGCCGATCGAGTAGCCGTAGAACGACGGCTCCACGTTCTCCGGCCAATCGCGCCCATCGGTATAAATCCGGCGCGGCATGGCATGGACGAAGATGACATGCGTGACCTTCGGCGTGACGACGAATTCCAGCCCCTGGTTTCCCGCCATGTCCCGCGGCAGGCCGCCTGGGAGGCATGAATAGGTCTGGTTGGCGCCCTGGCCGCCCTCGGCCTGATCCTTGAGACCGGCCTCGAAAATCGCCTGATACTCGGCCGTCAGGGGGGCTTGCTGCCCGCGGCCGGGAGGCTTGGTCTGGTCATATCGGTTGCCGCCGCGCGTCTGCGTCCAACGCATCGGTCCGGACCAGTCCGGATATTTCGCGGGGTCGTATTTCGACGCGTCCTCGGCCTGCGCGCCGGTGCCGACAATGCACAGCACAGCGAATGCGATTGCTCCGATCGAGCTTCGGTGAAACATGCCTGTCCTCCCGGTCATCGTGACCCAAATAGGCTATTTGCCGGCGGCCTCGTCGGGCTCGTCATTGAAATAAAAGTAGCCGACTTTGTTGTTGACCGAGCTTGCGTACCACATGCGGCCCTGGGAATCGAGGAAGAACTCCCGCATCGAAATTTCCGAATGTGGGTAGGGATATTCGATGACCTCGCCGGTCTTGGGATCCAGGCGGCCGAGCGTGTCCTGCTCGTGCGAGGAGTACCAGATCATGTGATTTCGATCGATGCCGATGGCGTAGGGACTCGGCTCGGGTCCGGGCAACTGGAATTCCCTGAACGTTTCGGTTTTGGGATCGAAGCGGCCGATCTTGCCTCCTCTTCGCTCGCTGAACCAGACGATGCCGTCGGAATCCACCTGCAGGCGCTGCGGCTTGCCCTTCGTCGGCGGATAGAATTTGGACAGCACGCCGTCCTTCGTGATTCTGCCGATCGGGCCGTCGTCGCGGAAGGAGGTGAACCACTGGTCACCGTTCCTGCCGACCACGTTGCCATAGGTTGCGCCAAGGTCGAAATGCCTGAACTGCTCGGTTTTAGGGTCGAACATCGAGATCGCCGGACCGCCGCTGGCCCACACGAATCCCCTTTCATCCACTCGAATGGTGTGCGCGCCGGTGCGCGTGCCGTCGGCCAAGGGCTTGTTCTGATATTCCGTGATCTCCCTGGTCAGCGGGTTCAAACGCCCGATCCTGCCCAGCGCCGCCTCCGTGAACCAGACGGTGCCGTCGGGCCCTGGAATCGCCGAATGAATTCCAGCCTTCTTTGCAAACGGCAGCGGGAATCGGGTCAGCTCGGCGGTCTTGGGGTCCAGCCGCACCACTTCGTTGCCGCGCCCATAGTACGGAATCCAGATCATTCCGTCTTTGTCCTCGACCGCGCTCCAAGGCCCCATGCCGCTCGGAGCCGCAAAGTCGTACTCCACATAGGCGATGTTCATGGCGCCGGCGCTGAACGGGCGCACCAGGGATTTGTATTCAGGCATGTCCTCGGGAGATTGCGGCTTCGGCGAGTCGGGTCCGAAAGCGGTCGTGAGGTAGGAGACGAAATCTTCCAGCGTTTCATCGCTGAAACGGCGGCCCTCCATCATCACGTCGCGCATGTAGATGACCCGCTGGCGCCAGCCGTTCGCATCCCAAGTGCTGGAAGCCGTGTCGGAAGCCATGCGCTTTTGAAACGAGTGGCAGGATTGGAAACAGGTCGTGAAAAAATTATCCTGATGACTGAGGTCGTGGCCCTTGGTCTTGGGCAGAAGTTGTCTCCCTTGATACGTGCTCAGATCGCTCCAGCGCACCCTCTTTTTTTGCAGTGCAAAGTCGAACGACGCCTTTTGCTCGTCGGTCAACCGCACGTCGGTGCGGGGATCGCTGGCGTAGCCGATGGCGGTGATTTGCACCGTATAGGTGGCGGCCGGGAGGTTGCCGATGCGATAGCGGCCTTGCGCGTCCGACAGAACACTCACCGTCATCTTGTTCTGCGTATTCTCGGCGACCACGAACGCTCCCATGAAGGGCTTGCCGTCGGGTCCCTGCACGCTGCCGGTGATCGTCGCCCCGAAGGCTGTCGACGCCAGGGCAACTGTCAACGTAAGGGAAACCAGAACCTTATTCGCTAAACGCATGAGTCCTCCTGTCGGTCCGGCTCGCTGGATGAGGTTGCCGGTGCAAAACGCGCGCATCTATCTGAAACGCGCATCGAATCGATCACAGTTTGTGCTCGCCTTGGGACTGGTCGCGAAGGAACTGCAGGAGCAACTCGCTCACTTTCTCCGGCTGCTCCTGCTGCACCCAATGTCCGGCTCCGTCCACCAGATGAAAGCCCACCATTCGGGTGCACGCGCTCTTCTGCATGTTCTCCGCGGCGCCCGGGGTCTGGTAGACGCCCCAGTCGCTCTTGCCGCCGATGAATAATGAAGGCACATCGATGGTGCGGCCCGAAAACGTGTGCATCTCGGCAATGCTCTTGGGCTCCGCGCCGCGCCGCACCCGATAGCCCTGAAGGGCGCCGGTGAATTGGGTGCGGCCGTACTCCGTCGCGTAGACGTCGACCTCGGCCTCGGTCAGCCACTTGCAGGCCGCGATCTCGGCCGCCGACGGCATGAATGGCGCGACCGTCGCCGCCATGCCTTTGTCGCGCTCCATCACGTAGTAAGTGGGGATTTGCGCCAGCTCCTCGGCGGTCCGCGCCTTGAGGGGATGCGGTTTGTTGGCTTTCCAATCGGCGCTCTTGTAGTGGTAATAGGCGCGGAAGAAGGCGTGCAGGCCCTGCGGGGCATGCAGCATGTCGTCGTTGGCCCCGCGTGTGCGCTGATAATTCTGGTAATATTTCCGCGGCGGGTCGAGCTTCGCCAGCTCGGCGTCGAGTTCGTCGTCGGTCGGGGCCGTTCGCGGCGGCGCGGCGCCGTTCGCGGTGTTGAAGGGCAGGCTCGGCACGCCTGCGAACGGCGAACTCATCATCGCCACCGAGCGGAAGATGTCGGGCCGAATGAGCGCGCTCCAAGCCGCGACCGGCGAGCCGGCGTCGTGTCCCACGACGGCCGCCACCTGGCGGTAGCCGAGCGCGAGGACGAGCCCCATGGCATCGCGGACCATGTTGAGAATGCGGAAGGGATCGGGATCGGTCTCATAGGAGTCGTCCCAGCCCGTCGTGCGTCCGTAGCCCCGCTGATCGGGGGCGATCACGTGATACCCGGCCGCCGCCAAGGGCAGCATCACCTTGCGCCAACTGTAGGCAAGCTCCGGGAAGCCGTGCAGGAGCAGCACGGCGGGCCGGCCCGAAGTCTCGTAGCCGGCTTCCAGGATATGCACGGTCAGGCCGTTGACGTTGGCGACGGTGCGGGAGCGAATGCCCGGCGGAAGCGTGCCATTGCCATAGGGCGGGAGCCCGGCAATGTCGGTGCGGACGACGGCGGCCCGCGCAGATCCTTGTGCGAGCGCAAATCCGCTGGCGGCCGCGGCCGAGGCGGTCGCAACGAAACCGCGGCGCGACAGGTCGGGCGTGAGGCTCGCCGGAGTCTCCGTATCGGAATTCGACCTTGCTTCTCCTGGCATCCGACAATTCCCCAATTTCAAGCGGCGGAACGCACCACCGACCAAGGTGCAGGATTTCGGCACGGCTCGCTGACGGTTCTGCGATGAAGCTACACCACTTGCCCGCACGCGCGGAAGGGGTTGGGACCCCTACGAGTTCGCGATTCAATCTTCTCGAAAAATGCTCTAAGCGAACGGATCGGCTGATCGACAGCGGCTCGATTTTCCGCCGCGGACCGCGTTTAGCTGCTTCGCCTTGCCGGATTGTCGGCCGTCCAGGGGCGCGGCAATGCCTGGCCGATCGCCGTCATGTCATCGTGAATACGAGCCCCAGGGCGGGTCGCGACCCAGATCGCCGCGGACGCGACGGTCCGGGTCCGAACCGGAATATCGACCATGCACATACACGTCGTGGGCCGGATTGACGGAATGCCCCCGACCGTCCTCCCGAGCAGCATAGTATGGTGGCGGAACGTGGGACGGCGCAGTCCGGGCCACGCGGACCTTCGAACTTGCCGGCACCGTGGCAGCAGCGCCAAAGACGATAGCCGCTGCACGACCGATCATGGCTTTGGTGCGCATCGTCGCTTTGGCGCCCATCGTCGTATCATTTCCTCGTGAAATTGTGATTGGAAGCGATAATGCCCGGGGGTTCGGACCGCAATTCGCAAAACGATTTTTCCAGCAAGGTAGCCAGGTACGCCGGCGTCACTTTAAGGCGCTTGGCCCAATGGCTTAGGTCCGTCGCAGTCAGTCCACGCACTTCGTCGCAGGTCACCGCTTGCGCTGGCGACACAAGGAAGGAAAGGGCGAAGCCCACCGCCCCGAGCTGCAGCGCATAACGAAGGGAGCGTACGGTTCTAGCCATGGTTTTTGCCTCCGAGCAACTGGAGTACCTTTTCACTCAACAAATGGCCGAACGTTTGGTTCAGTCGCCGGCCTGGAAACATTTGGGTTTTTTGGATCATCCCAGTCGCGGCCCCACCCCTGGACCGTAGGGGGCACACCAACGTTCGTCACCGCGGGATTGACCCCATAGGCGCTAAGATAGGCCGGAGCCGCAATCTCTTCTCCGTCATGCCCCGCGCAGGCGGGGCATCCAGTAACCCACCGAGCAAGCTATTGACGCCACGTAATGCTTTTCCCGAGTTCGGTGGTTACTGGATCGTCCGCATTCGCGGACGATGACGGCCGAATAGTTGCGTCCAAACGAACGAAACATGCGCTAGACTGATGGCTCGCGTGACCGCGGATATATGATCAAGACATTCCAGGCGGGAGGAGAAGCATGAAGTTGTTCAGGATTTTGGCGCTCGTCGGGGCGGGCATTTTTGCCGCGCAAGCGCAGGCGGCCGACTATCCCGAGCGCAACATCACGGTCATCGTTCCGTTCCCGCCCGGCGGCGCCTCCGACGTGACGGCGCGGCTCATCACGGCAAAGCTGGCGGAGCGCCTGGGACGGTCGGTGATCGTCGACAACCGGGCGGGCGCCAACGGGTCGCTTGGCGCAGTGGCGCTGAAGCAGGCCCCCGCCGACGGGTACACGCTCCTGGTGGGCTCGATCGGCGTGTTCGCCATCAATCCCGCCCTGTTCAAGGATCTCCGCTACGATCCCCAGAAGGATTTCGATCTGCTGACACTCGCCGTGCGCACACCGAACGTGCTGGTGACGAGTCCCAATTTTCCCGCAAGCAACGTTCGCGAGTTGATCGAGTATCTCAACAGGAATCCCGGCAAGGTCACGTTCGCGTCCTCCGGCATCGGATCGTCGGATCATCTCACGGCCGCGCTGTTCTGGCAGAAGACCGGCACGACCGGCATTCACGTGCCGTACCGGGGCGGCGGACCGGCCATCAATGATCTGATCGCCGGCCATGCCAATGTGTCCTTCCAGAATCTCGGCGCGATCGCGCAACAGGTGAAAGCCGGCAGCCTGAAGGCGCTTGCCGTGACCAGCGACAAGCGCACCGCGACTCTGCCGGATGTCCCCGCCATGGCAGAAACGGGCGTGAAGGATCTGGAAGTCTATTCCTGGCAGGCCGCTGCCGCGCCCAAGGGGCTGCCCGCCGCGGTCAAGGCGAAGCTCGAAGCCGAATTCGCGGCTTCGGCCAATTCGCCCGACGTCAAGGCGAAGTTCGAGGCGGTCGGGTTCGACGTGGTCGCCGGCAATGGGGAGCAGTTCGCAAAATTCCTTGCGGGCGAGATTGCCCGCTGGAAGTCCGTGATCGAGACCGGGAAGATCACCGCCGAATAGGGCCGGACGCCGGCAATGACGACGATGGGTAACTCAGAATCGCCCCAGCAGCCGACTGACGAGCAATGCGGCGATCGCCCATCCCGCCCCAGTGAAAAAACCGACACAAAACCAAATGCCAATGAGGCGGAGATTGATGGTCGAGGGCATGTCAGGCTCCCCTGTGTTGCGGACGCGATTTGACGCAATTCACAGCATGCCGGAGCGCGCGGCGGGGCCTGGTGGCCTCGACCGCTCGATGCGCTCTTCCTCCTCTGGAGGCCGTCGACTCTACCACCTTTGTTCGATGCGCGGAAACATGCGTTTCTACCGCGCACCGACCTGCAATGCCGAACGCGTTTTGAACAGGCCCATGGGGTTGGCGAATAAATTGCCTGGGAACGGAAACTTGCTCTTGCGAAATAGGGGTGCGACAACCATCTATTGTCAATCGAGTTTCGGCCGAACGACTTGGCCTCGCCGCGAATAGCGCGCCTGACTGACGACCTTCTCCCCAGATCTCGAGTTAACCGGCTGCGCCATTCGCGCGGCTCAAACAGTGATACCTAGACTAAAGGAAAGACCCCCATGAACACGGGAACCGTGAAGTGGTTCAACAACCAGAAGGGCTTCGGCTTCATCGAGCCGGAAAACGGCAACAAAGATGTCTTCGTTCATATCAGCGCCGTGGAACGCGCGGGCCTGAGCACCCTGAACGAGGGGCAGAAGGTCTCCTTCGACATCGTCGCAGACCGCCGGACCGGCAAGTCTGCGGCCGAGAATCTGCGCGCCGTCTGATCGGCAGCGCCGAGCCCCGCGTCTGGTCGGCCGGCCGCGGGGCTCCTTTTGCCGAGCACTTTTCATGGACTGGAATGCATCGTGCCGAGCGCCGTGATCCGTTCTGCTTCGGCTACGCGGCGTCAGCGGTGACGGCAGGAATCCAAAACCCGCGGCAATGCATCCGCAAACGGACGTGGTGATTGAGGAGATACCAATGACAACAAACCCGAAGAATGCCCCACTGCGGACGGCAATAACGATGAAGGAGGAACGCGCGCGGGATGCGGCGCTGGCGATGCAGGAATACGAGGCTGAACAGCTTGCCGTCCGCGCCAACACCGCTCGCCTTCGAGCCCTCCGTTTGGCGAAAGAAGCTGGGGAGAGGCAACCCGCGAAGACAAAAGCACCGGCGAAGGGGGCCGCTAGATCCGGTAGTGGTACAGTTTGAATAAAGGCGATACTGCCTCAGTTTCAAACTAGGTCGTGGTTAGCCGAACGGCCATAGCCCTGAGTCACAACGTCAGGGAATCGAGTAGTCTTAATAAATCGGCCTAGGACCCATAGTGCCCGATCAACCATCCGCTGATCGTGGGCGCCGAAGGAATTGAAGAATGGAATATACTTACCCAAATACGCATTGATCTTCTTTTGGTCGCTCCATCCGGCAATCTCCTCGCGCGGCTTTCCGCGAATGAAGGTCATCGCGCGGTGGACATGCTGGTCATAGATTGGGTACTCGGATGGAGACCAGCAATGAAGCAGGAAAATCCTCCAGATTGCTCCACCCTTGAACGTTCCGAGGAAGGTGGCTGGATCAATCGTAGGCGGTAGTTGCTGAAGCTTTTCAAGTTGGCCGATGTAATACCTCTCGACCGAGTGACGTTTCTTCTCCGAGAGTCGCATTTGATTCTTCCACCGATACAGCGCCTCAAGGCGTTCGCGATTTAGGGGCTTCCCGATATGCGGCATATACTGCTTTTCGTCTTGTTCAATGTCCTTGACGCTCACCTGGCTAGCCCAGAATGCGATGAATTTGGCTTTGGACGCCGATTCGCGAGCGTAGATTGGCAATTGCATACAAACTCCTCCGTCTTCTCAGTGCTCTCTCGGGGCACCACAAGATTGTTGCTGTAGCAAACTCAGTTTTTTTAGAGTTCATCAATGCCTGAAATGCCGCACGCCCGTGAACACCATGGCGATGCCGTGGTCGTCGGCGGCCTTGATCACCTCGTCGTCGCGGACCGAGCCGCCGGGCTGGATCACCGCGGTGGCGCCGGCCTCGATCGCGACCAGCAATCCGTCGGCGAACGGGAAGAAGGCGTCGGAGGCGACGACCGAGCCTTGCGTGAGCGGCTCGGCGAGGCCTGCTTCCTTGGCGGCGTCGGCGGCCTTGCGCGCGGCGATGCGCGCGGAATCGATGCGGCTCATCTGGCCGGCGCCGATGCCGACGGTGGCGCAATCCTTGGCATAGACGATGGTGTTCGACTTCACGTGCTTGGCGACCCGGAAGGCGAAGGCGAGGTCGCGCAATTCGGAATTGCTCGGCGCGCGCCGGGTGACGACCTTGAGCTCCATGTCGTCGACCACCGCATTGTCGCGCGATTGCACGAGCAGGGCGCCGGCGACCGATTTCACCAGGAGGCCGCCCGCGCGCGGATCGGGCAGGCCTTGGGCGAGGAGGAGGCGCAGATTCCTCTTGGCCCCGACGATGGCGATCGCCTCGGCGCTTGCGTCCGGCGCGATGATGACCTCGGTGAAGATTTCGGTGATCGCGCGCGCGGCATCGGCGTCGAGCTTTCGGTTCACCGCCACGATCCCGCCGAAGGCCGAGATCGGATCGCAGCGCAGCGCCTTGCGATAGGCCTCGACGAGGCTCGAGCCCTCCGCCACCCCGCACGGATTGGCATGCTTGATGATGGCGCAGGCCGCCGTCCGCGCGGGATCGAACTCGGCGACGCATTCATAGGCCGCGTCGGTGTCGTTGATGTTGTTGTAGGAGAGCTGCTTGCCCTGCACCTGCCGCGCGCTGGCGACGCCAGGGCGCGCCTCGCCGGCGCGGTAGAAGGCCGCCGACTGGTGCGGGTTCTCGCCATAGCGCAGCGCCTCGATCAGCCGTCCGCCGACCGCGCGATAGGCAGGCGCCGGATCGGCAATTTTTTGCGCGAACCAGTTGGAGATCGCGGCGTCGTAGCTGGCGCTGCGGGCATAGGCCTTGGCGGCGAGCTTTTGGCGCAGCGCGAGCGTGGTCATGCCGCCCTCCTGCTCGAGCTCGGCGAGCACCAGCGCATAGTCCTGCGGCTCGACCACGACCGTGACGTCGGCATGGTTCTTGGCCGCGGCGCGGATCATGGCCGGGCCGCCGATGTCGATATTCTCGATGCAGGCGGCGAAGTCGGCGCCCTTCGCGACCGTCTCCTCGAACGGATAGAGATTGACCACGAGGAGATCGATCGGCCGGATGCCATGCGCCGCCATGGCCGCGGCATGGTCCGCGTTGGCGCGGATGGCGAGCAGCCCGCCATGCACACCCGGATGCAGGGTCTTGACCCTCCCATCCATCATTTCGGGAAAGCCGGTGAGCTCGGACACGTCGAGCACCTCGAGGCCCGCCTCGGCCAGCGCTTTGCGCGTGCCTCCGGTCGAGATCAGCTCGACGCCATGGCCGGCCAGCGCGCGGGCGAAGTCGATGAGGCCCGCCTTGTCGGAAACGGAGAGCACTGCGCGAGAAATGCGGCGCCGATGATCGGTCATGGGGAGAATGCCGGTAGCATATCGACCCAGACCATGCCACGCGAAAGCGGAAACCCGATCGTCGAGCGGCGCATGTCGGCGCTCCTCCTGGGCAGGAGGGGGCGCCGAGGAGCCGGGCCGATCCTCCGCGGCGCCCACGATTTCCGCCTTCTTTCCTCCCCTTTGGCGGGGGAAGAATTGATTCTGACGGCTACCTCCTGGTGGGCAGGGGCGATCGAGAATCGGCCAGGCTCGAATGGGAGCTCCGAGATCGGGTATCATCGCCGGCAGCCGGGAAATCCGCAGACTTGAATCTATGGACACGAATCGGTGGACTTGATGCGCCCGCGAACAATCCTCCTTGCCCTCCTGATCGTCGGCATATCGTTCGCCGGCGCAACCCTGGGTATGCAGGTGCTGTGGCCCTCCCCGGCCGCCGACCGGCGGCCGGCGCTGGCCGAAGTGCCGCCGCTGCCGCAGACCACCGCAACTTCGGTCATCGTCGCGCCCGTCACGGTCTCGCTCTCCGCCCTCCGCGATGCCATGGACATGGCGGCGCCGCGCGACGTCACCGGCCGGCGCGACAACCCGATCTCGCAAGTGCTCTCCCACGCGGAGATCGGATGGATCGTCGCGCGCGGGCCGCTCGCCGTCGCCGGCCGTCCCGAGACGCTTGTCGTGTCGACCCCGCTCAATGGCACGCTGCGCGCCACCGGCCAGCTCTCCGCGCGCGCCGCCGGCAATCTCGGCGGCATTGTCGGCGGCCTTCTCGGTGACGACGTTGGCCGCGGGGTGCAAAGTCTGGCGGGCAAGACCTTCGACCAGCGCGCCGACATCCGCGGCAATGTCACGCTCACGGCGCGCCCGGCGCTGACGCCGGCATGGCGGATCGAGCCGAACCTCGCCGCCCAGGTGGCGGTCGCGGACGCCGCCCTGTCGGTCGGCGGGCTCAGGCTCAGCGTGTCGAACGAGGTCAAGCCGCTCATCGAGCGCTCGGTCAACGAGCAGGTCAACGCGCTGCAGGCGCGGCTGCGCAACGATCCCGCTATCGAGCAGGCGGCGCGGCGCGAATGGGCAAAGCTCTGCCGCTCCATCGCGCTCGGCGCCGCGGGCGCGGGCATCCCTGGCCTCTGGCTCGAGGTCCGCCCCAAGCGGGCTTTCGCCGCGCAGCCGCGCATCGACGCGGTTGCAATCACATTCACGATCGGCGTCGAGGCCGAAACCCGCGTCGTCCCGACCGAGACCAAGCCCGATTGCGAGTTCCCGGCCAATCTGGAGCTTGTCCCGCAGGCCGAGGCGGGACGCGTCAACATCGCCGTGCCGATCGATGTCCCGTTCACCGAGGTCAGCCGGCTCATCGAGGCCCGCCTCGCCGGCAAGACCTTCCCGCAGGAGAAAGGCGGCCCGTTCGCGGCCACGATCCGCAGCGCGAAGCTCGCCCCTTCCGGCGATCGCCTCCTCCTCTCGCTGCAGGTGAAAGCGAACGAGAAGACGAGCTGGTTCGGTCTCGGCAGCGAAGCGACTGTCCATGTGTGGGGCCGTCCGGTGCTCGATCCCGAGCGCCAGCTCTTGCGGATCGGCGACATCGCGCTCGACGTCGAATCGGAGGCGGCCTTCGGGCTTCTGGGCGCGGCGGCGCGGGCCGCCATTCCCTTTCTGCAGGCCACGCTGGCCGAGAACGCGGTCATCGACCTCAAGCCGTTCGCAGCCAACGCGCGCAAGAGCATCGAGACCGCGATCGCCGATTTCCGCGTCAGCGCCGACGGCGTGCGCGTGGATGCCGATGTCACCGACCTGCGCCTCACCGGCATCGCCTTCGACGCCAACACTTTGCGGGTCATTGCGGCAGCTGACGGCACCGCCAAGGTCGCCGTGACCGCGCTGACCGCGCATTAGGCGCTTTAGCCGCTGCGTGCGACCGCGATCGGGGTCGGCCGCGCGGCGCTCAGCCGCTTGTGCATGTGCACCATCAGAGCCGTCCCGAAGAG
>WNGQ01006208.1_pt1 | contig 11601 bp, 11 predicted proteins | sample 5407661 | NCBI WGS metagenome assembly WNGQ01 (sample SAMN13153382, study PRJNA577476) | soil metagenome | isolation source: 60 cm soil or saprolite under Garry oak tree replicate 2 | place: USA:California | collected 2016-06-15
GACGATTTCGCGGGCCTGCGGCCCTACCACGCGAGCGATTCTCCGCGCCACATGGCCTGGAAGGCCTCGGCGCGGAGCGAAGTCCTGCTCACCAAGCTCTTCGCGGGGCGCGCGGCCTCCGAGCTCTGGTTCGACTGGGATGGACTCCCCGCCGGCATGCACACGGAGGCGCGGCTGTCGCGCCTTGCTCGCTGGGTCATGCTTGCCGAGGAGCGCGGCCTGCGCTACGGGCTGAAGCTCCCGGGCGTCGAGGTGCCCCTCGGTGAAGGATTCCCGCACCGGGAGCGTTGTCTGAAAGAGCTTGCGCTCTACCGTGGCTGAGCGGAGAAACGCCGAGTCGCTGCCGCCGCTGCCGTTCGCGGCGCTCATCGCCGCCGCGACCCTCACGGTGGCTTCGCACACCTTGTGGCTGCCCTTTTGGGTCGACGTCACCGCGGCCGCGCTCCTCATCTGGCGCGCGTTCGTTTCGATTCGCGGCGGCGCCTTGCCCGCGCGCTGGCTGCTGATCCTGCTGACTTTCGCCGGCGCAATCGGGGTCTTTTTTTCCTACCGCACGATAATGGGCCGGGACCCGGGGGTGACGCTGCTGGTGCTGCTTTTGTTTCTCAAGCTGCTCGAGACTCGGGCCCGGCGCGATGTCTTTGTCGTGGCTTTTCTCGTCTACTTCGTCGCTCTCGCCAACTTTTTTTACTCCCAGTCCATTCCGATCGCAGGGCTGATGCTCTTGACCGTGTTCGTCACCACGACCGCGCTCGTCGGGTTCAGCGCGCCTCAGCGGGCCGTCGTCGACGATCTGAAAACAGCCGGCCGCATGCTGGCCCAGGCGGGCCCGGTGATGTTGTTGCTGTTTTTCCTGTTCCCTCGAGTGCAGGGGCCCTTGTGGGGAATGCCCCAGGACGCGTACAGCGGCGTGACCGGCCTGTCGGAGACCATGAAGCCCGGCTCGATCAGCGACCTGTCCCTGTCGGACGCGATCGCATTCAGGGTGAAATTCCAAACCGAGCCGCCCCCGCGAGCCCAGCTCTACTGGCGAGGCCCGGTGTTGTCGGATTTCGACGGTCTCGCCTGGCGCGTGGGCCTGCCCCAGCTGCGCCGGAACATGAGCGTCGAGGCCGCCGGCTCGCCGGTCGACTACGAAGTGACCCTCGAGCCGCACAACCGCAACTGGATGCTCGCGCTGGAAATGCCGGCGCGCATCCCGCCGGCCGCTCGCCTCACCTCCGAGTACCTCGTGATCTCCCTGACGCCGATTCGCAGCCGGATGCGCTACGAGATGCGCTCCTTTCCCCATTTCCAGGCGCCGAGTGGAGGCAGTCCCGAGGACCTCGCCATCGCGCTCAGGCTCCCGCGCGGCATCAATCCCCGTTCGCTCGCGCTCGCGAGCGAGTGGCGCGAGTCGCTGGCGGACAATTCCGCGATCGTGCGTCGAGCCATCGAGTTCTTCCGCGGCAGCCGCTTCGAGTACACTTTGCAGCCACCGGCGCTCGGCCCGAACTCGGTGGACGAGTTCCTGTTCGACACCAAGCAGGGGTTCTGCGAGCACTTCGCCTCGAGTTTCGTTTTTCTGATGCGCGCCGCCGGCGTGCCCGCGCGCGTGGTGACCGGATACCAGGGAGGCGACACCAATCCGGTGGACGGCTACATGGTCGTGCGCCAGGCCGATGCCCACGCCTGGGCCGAAGTGTGGCTTGCCGGAAACGGATGGACTCGCGTCGACCCCACTGCGGCAGCAGTCCCGATACGAGTCGAACTCGGCATCACCGCTGCCGCGCCTGGAGGAGCGACACTGCCGCTGCTCATGCGCACCAATCTCAACTGGCTGAAAGGCCTGCGCAACAACTGGGAGGCTCTCACCAACCAGTGGAACCAGTGGGTGCTCGGTTACAACCCCGATCGCCAGCGCGAGATGCTTTCGTGGCTGGGCGTGCCGCAGCCGAGTTGGCAAACGATGACGGTGATGCTGTTCTGGAGCGTGGCCGGGGTCCTGCTGCTGACCGCGCTTTGGCTGCTTCGCGGCATACGGCGCGAGGATCCAGTGCAGCGCGCCTGGCTGCGCTTCTGCGACAAGCTCGCTCACGAGGGCCTTGCGCGCGCGCGCGCCGAGGGCCCGCTCGACTACGCGAGCCGCGTTGCCCGCGCGCTCCCGGCCCGCGAGAACCCCGTGCGTGCCATCGCCTTGCTCTACGTCGATCAGCGCTACGGCCCGGGCCCCGACACCCGCTCGATCGCCCGACTGAAGCACCTGGTTCGGGAATTCGGTCCTTGAAGGCCTGTCACGGGTTCTTCGCGGCCGCTGCGCTCGCGCTGCAGATCGGCGCGGCCGCCGCTGCGGATTCCCTGCGTTACCCGCACCGCAGGGAAGTGAAGGAATTCATCGCCGAAATGGTGAAGAAGCACGGCTTCACCCGCAGGGAGCTCAACCGCGTCTTCGGCAAGGCGCAGTTTCAGCCCGCGATCATTAAGGCGATGGAGCAGCCCGCCGAAACCGCGCTCGCGTCCTGGCAGGCTTACCGGGCGATATTCATCAACCCCCAGCGCCTCGAAGCGGGCGTGCAGTTCTGGAACCGCAATGCCCAACCCCTTGCGCGCGCCGCCGGCGAATTCGGCGTGCCCGAGGAAATCATCGTCGGCATCATCGGCGTGGAGACCACCTACGGCCGCAATATCGGGACTTACCGGGTGATCGATGCCCTCGCCACGCTCGCATTCGATTACCCGAAGCGCGCGCAGTTCTTCCGCGGCGAACTCGAGAACTACCTGATGCTCAGTCGCGAGGCAAGAATCGATCCCCTGCGCGTCAAGGGATCGTACGCAGGGGCGATCGGCATTCCCCAGTTCATGCCGGGTTCGTACCGGCGTTTTGCGGTGGATTACGACGGCGATGGGCTGAGCGATCTCGCGACCAGCGCCGCGGACGCCATCGGCAGCATCGGCAATTTCCTGAAGGCCCACGGCTGGGTTCGGGGCGAGCCGGTGGGGTTCTCCGCCGAGGTGAGCGGTGAGGGCTGGCGCAAGCTCGCCGAGGCTGGGGTCACGCCCGCCAATCGCGCCGCCGAGCTTCCGGAGTTCGGCGTGAAACTCGCCGTTCCCGTGCCTCCCGACACGCGCTGCGCGTTGATCGAGCTGGAAACGCCGGGCCAGCCCTCCGACTTCCGGGTGACACTTCAGAATTTTTTCGTCCTGACGCGCTACAACCGCTCCAACCTCTATGCCGCGGCGGTTATGGATCTCGCCACGGAGCTGGTCCGGGCGAGGTCCGGGCGGCCTGCCCCACCGCCCAATCCCGGCAGGGAAGACTCGTGAACCCGCGTTCCTATCGCTACTACGAATTCGTCATGGCGGCGTTCGTCACGGTGCTGATCTGCTCGAACCTGATCGGCCCTGCCAAGATTTCTCAAATCCAGCTTCCGCTGATCGGGGCGGTGTCGTTCGGGGCTGGCGTGCTGTTCTTTCCGATTTCCTACGTGTTCGGCGACATCCTCACCGAGGTCTACGGCTACGCCCGTTCCCGACGCGTGATCTGGGCCGGCTTCGCAGGTCTCGCCTTCGCAGCTTTCATGGCCTGGATCGTGGTCGGCTTGCCCGCGGCGCCCTTTTGGAAGAACCAGGAGGCCTACAAAATCGCCTTCGGCTCGACCTGGCGCATCGCAGCGGCTTCCCTGATCGCGTTCGTGTGCGGGGAATTCGTCAACTCGTTCGTGCTGGCGAAAATGAAGATTCTCACGCGGGGCCGCTGGCTGTGGACGCGCACCATCGGCTCGACGATCTTCGGCGAGGGCGTCGATTCCCTGATCTTCTATCCGCTCGCGTTCTATGGAAGCGGACTGATTCCCGATGACAGGCTGCCGCAGATCATGCTGGTCCAGTTCGTTTCCAAGGTCGGATTGGAAGTGGCGTTTACTCCGCTGACATATGCCGTGGTGGGCTGGCTGAAGCGCGCCGAGGAGGAGGACTACTACGACAGGGATACCGATTTCAATCCCTTCACCCTCAAGACCTAGCCTCCCGTTCTCGGGAAAGGCCGCCGCGGATGCCAACTATTCACGCTTTTCGGATCCATTCCCCGGAAGATCGGCGCTAGAATGTCGTTCGCTTGCCCTCGTAGGCAAGTCAGTCGGGAGCGCGTCAAGTGAACCGTCGCGGCAACGAGTACGATGTTTCTTGCCGGGTAAACACCACCGACTCTGCGCTCGTCAACACGGAAGTAGACCGGATTTTCCTCGAGCTGTACCCCCGGTCGGCGACTGCTCAGATCGACCGGGCTTTCCGGGACCTCACCACGATGTATCGCGGGCACCGCCCGGGGTACCACGCCTGCGATACCGCCTATCACGACATCCAGCACGTGCTCGAGGTCACGCTTGCGATGGCACGGCTGATCGACGGCTACGAGCGCGCCCGAATGGGCCTGGAGCCGCTCGACGCGGCCATGTTCCGGCTGGGCGTTATCACGGCCCTGTTCCACGACTGCGGTTACATACGAACGCTCGACGACAGGCAGCACAAGAACGGGGGCGAGCTGACGCTGACCCACGTGTCCCGCGGCGCGCGCTTTCTCAGGGACTACCTGCCCAAGATCGGCATGGGCGGGGTAGCCGATGTCGCCGCCTCGCTGATCCACTTCACCGGTTACGAGATCCCGGTCTCCGAAATCAACGTGCCGTCTCTCGGCTACAAGCTGCTCGGCAGCCTGCTCGGCTCGGCGGACATCATCGCGCAGATGTCGGACCGCTGCTACCTGGAAAAATGCCGAGACCGGCTCTATCCGGAATTCCTCGCCGGCGGCATCGCCCGCAAGCGCCTTCCGGACGGAGGCGAAGAAGTCCTGTACGAATCGGGAGAAGACCTGGTGAGGAAAACCCCGCATTTCTACCAGGGCGCGAGCCGGCGCCTCGATGCGGACCTCGGCGGAGCCCACAAATACGCGCGGGATCACTTCGGCGGGCAGAACCTGTACCTTGACGAGCTCACGAAGAACATCGATTTCGCGCAAGCCATCAACGAAGAAGGCGATGGCGCCGCGTTGAAGCGCAATCCCCCCCACACCATCACCGACGACGTCCGCTGAAGCTCTAGAGAAGCACGTCCCTCGAAAGCCCGCGCCGGCACAGGATGCGCCGCAGCTGCGCAAGCGCCTCGAGCTGAATCTGGCGCACGCGTTCGCGCGTGAGCATGAGCTGCGAGGCGAGCTGCTGGAGCGTGAGCAATTCCTTCCCGTTCAAGCCGAAACGCCGCTCGATGACGGCGCGCTGCTTGTCGTTCAACTGCACGAGCCATTCGCGAACGAGCGACTCGATTTCGGCAGCATGCAGCTGCAGCTCCGGGCTCGTGCTGCTCTCGTCGGCGATCGACTCGCCGATCGAGAGCATCGGATCGACATCGAGCGGCGCGTCGAGGGAGGCGATGTGCTCGCTGCGCGACAGCAACCGGCGCACTTCATCGGCGTCCTTGCCGACGAGGTGCGCGATGTCCTCCACGGTCGGCTCGCGCTCGGCATGCGCCTCCAGATGGCGCTTCGCGCGAAGCACGGTGTTCAGCTCCTTTACCACGTGAACCGGCAGCCGGATCGTGCGCGACTGGTTCATGATGGCGCGCTCGATGTTCTGCCGGATCCACCAGGTGGCATACGTGGAAAACCGGAAACCACGCTCCGGATCGAACTTGTCGAGCGCGTGCATCAGCCCGAGGTTGCCTTCCTCCACGAGGTCCAGAAGCGGCATGCCTCGGTTGAGGTAAGCCTTGGCGACGTTGACCACCAGGCGCAGGTTGTGCTCGATCATTTTCTGCCGGGCGGAGAAATCCCCGGCGACGGTACGCCGGGCAAAATGCAGCTCCTCCGCCGGCGTGAACAAGCGATTGAGACCGATCTGATGCAGATAGAGCTGGGTCGCGTCGCTGAGGGCGTCGGCTTCCGGTGCATCCTCACCCGGCTCGGCGCGAGACGGCGCTTCCGCCGCCCCTTCAGGCGCCACGCGCCCGGGCTCCTCGGAAACCGCGGGGACCGGCTCGACGGCGCCGGCGAGGTCACTCCCGGCCCAATCCGTCTGGAGTTCGTGTTCCGGCGCGCGCGAATTCACGACGGCCGGTCCGGCAGGAACTTCAGGGGGTCGACCGGTTTGCCGAGACGCCGGATCTCGAAGTGAAGCTTCGCCTGTGAGGAATCGGTATTGCCGATTTCGGCGATCTTCTGGCCCCTCACTACATTCTGTCCTTCCTTCACCAGCAGGTTGCTGTTGTGGGCATAGGCGGACAGATAGGTCTGGTTGTGTTTGATGATGACGAGTTTGCCATAGCCGCGCAGCCCCACACCGCTGTAGACGACGCGTCCAGACGCCGAGGCAAAGACCGGATCACCGATCTTGCCGAGGATGTCCACGCCCTTGTTGGTCGCTTCGGAGAATCCCGCGAGAACGCGGCCCGTGGCCGGCCAGATCCACGCCACCGTGTCTTGCCCATCCTCGGCGCCCGGCTGCGGGGTCAGCGGCTCGGCCTTCGCCTGCGGCGGGGACTGCCGCAACAGCATCGCGAGGTTTTCCTCGGAATAGGGCAGCTTCATCGCCTTGGGACCGGTCTTGAGAAGGTCGCCCCCGCCCCGGGGCGGCTCCGTTCCTGTCCGCGGCTCCGCGCCGCGCGAATCCCCGCCGAGCGAGCGCGCCTCCACCGAGCCCGGTACGATCACTGGCTGCACCTGCACGCGTGCCTCCGGCTGGACTTGCGTCCCGGCCTCCGGCTGCGCCACCACCGACCCCGGCGGCCGCATGCGCAACACCAGTCCTGCCTTGATCGCCGCGGGATCGGTGATGTTGTTCCAGGCGGCGAGTTCCCGATAATCGAGGCCATTGTCGAGCGCGATGCTGTAAAGGGTATCGCCGCGCTTGACGGTGTAGCTCTCGGGCCTTTGCTCCGCGGGCAGCGGCGCGGGTTTCGCGGCGGAGGGGCGCGCGACGTTCCGTTCGACGACCGGGGCCCGATACGGGCCCGCGCATCCGGCCACAGCGCACGCGAGCACCGCGAAAAAAATCCCGGCGAGCTTCACTGCTTGCCTCCTCTCAAAGGCACGAAACGCACGGCGTCGAGCCATTTTTCCGTCAATCCGCTCACAGTCCTCTCGATGAGGCACAGCGCCTGATCGCCGCTTCCCACGGGCACGATCATTCTGCCACCCGGCGCTAGCTGCTGCAAAAGCGCGCCGGGAATCCTGGGCGCCGCCGCCGCGACGATGATGCCGTCGAAGGGCGCCGCTTCGGGCAATCCCCGCGTGCCGTCGGCGTGCACCAACCTCAGGTTTGACAGACGCAAAGGGCGCAGGTTGCCGCGCGCCTTTTCCAGCAATCCCGCGATGCGCTCGAGCGAATAGACTTCTTTCGCCAGCCGCGCGAGCAATGCCGCCTGATAGCCGCAGCCGGTACCGATTTCGAGCACGTTTCCCAGAGGCGCTTCTCCGCGCAAGGCTTCGATCATGCGCGCCACCACGAAGGGCTGCGAGATGGTCTGCTCGAAGCCGATCGGCAGGGCGGTATCCTCATAGGCGCGGCTGGCGAGCGCTTCCTCGATAAAAATATGGCGCGGAACGGCTGCCATCGCGGCGAGCACCGACTCGTCGCGTATGCCCTTCTCGCGCAGGCGCGCGACCATGCGATCGCGCGTGCGCTGCGAAGTCATCCCGATTCCGCGGGTTTTCTGGAGCACTATTTCGCCAGCCACGTTTTGATCACGGGGATCTGCTGCCGGTGCGTAAGGTCCATCTGCAGCGGCGTGAGCGACACACAGTCGGACGCGACAGCGTGAAAATCGGTTCCCGGCCCGGCGTCCTGCGCGCTCCCCGCGGCGCCCACCCAGTAGACCGTCTCGTTGCGGGGAGTCTTGGTCTTGATCATGGGCTCGGCCTTGTGGCGTCTGCCGAGCCGCGTTACTTCGAAACCCTTCAGGGCCTCGTAGGAAACGTCGGGCACGTTCACGTTGAGCAATACGGGCTCGCGCGGAGGCCGTTTCTGGAAGCGCTCGACCAGTTCGAGCGTGACGCGCGCCGCCGTGGCGTAGTGCTTTCCCGCCTTGCTCGCGAGCGAGATCGCCAGCGACGGAATGCCGAGCAGGTAGCCTTCGGTTGCTGCTGCGACGGTGCCCGAGTAGATGGTGTCATCGCCCATGTTCGCGCCCAGATTGATGCCGGAGATGATCATGTCGGGCATCTCCTCGAGCAATCCGGTGACCGCGAGGTGAACACAGTCCGTCGGCGTGCCGTTTACGAATTGGAAGCCGTTCGCGGAAGTGCGCACCGATAGCGGCCGATCGAGCGTGAGCGAGTTGGAGGCGCCGCTGCGGTCGCGCTCGGGTGCGACCACGGTGACGCTCGCAAGGCCGGAGAGCGCTTCTGCAAGGATTGCGATGCCGGGCGCGAAGTACCCGTCGTCGTTGCTGAGCAGAATGCGCACTTTTACTCTAACTCTTCGACTATTGAAAGATCAGAGTCGGATTGCGGGGAGCGCGGGTACACGCGGCGAATTCTACCAGCCGGGCCCACTCATCTTCGGCCGCTGTTGCCGGCGGGCGACACCAGAACAATCCAGAAATCAGTCGATTGCAAAATCCGCAACGGTCCGCGTCGCAATTTGACGACGCTTTTGCCTGCTGTAGACGGCGTTGGCACTGAATTCACAGGGAATAATCAAGCGTGGCACGGAAATCGCTATGACGTCGGCATAGACCGCCTGCCTGAACAGAACCATGACACTGGAGAAAATCCCGGGGGAACATCTTCGTTTTCCGACTCCGGAGGAAATGCGGGCGCTCGAGCGGGCTGCGAGACGCGCACGGGCGGAGGTCATTGGCCGCCTGTTCGCCGTAGCCGGGCGCCAGCTGAAAGAGATGATCATGAAGATCCCGCGCACGGACCCTGCGCCGCGCGAGGGATCGCGATTTCCAACCAAGAGGAAGACCATGACTACATCGTTCTGGAAAGACGCCCTTGCTTCTTTGCCGCCTAGCGTGCAGCGTCGCTACGCCGCAAGCTTCGAGGCCGCGGAGCGTTACGAGGCGCTGCTCGACCTGGGCATCGAGGCCTGGGGCTCTGCCAAGCACGCGCTTGCAAAGATCTGTCAAGCCGCCGCGCGCGCGATGCGCGGGACGGCGCGCATCCTCGAGGACGCGGCGCACCGGCTGCTGCCCATGCATTGAGCCGACACGTCCCGGCCAAGAAAAAAGCCCAAGCTTCGCGCCTGGGCTTTTCCTTCGCGTGTTGGTTGGGCGTCAAAAGGTGTCGGACCTCGCACACCCTGTGCTGCGAAGGAGCTATCCCTGGTCTGCGGTCCCTGCGTGGTTCAGTTGGCCAAAAAACCCGGCGCGGAAGCCTCTGGCGTAATCGTCGATTCCGACCTGAAGATAGAGAGTCAGCGCGCTACCCTCGCCGCGAGCCGACCGCCCGTCGGCAAATCCGCTCGCGTAAGCCGCCGAAGGATTTTCCTTCCCGAGGGTCCTGAACTCCGTCACCGTTCCCATGACCGCTTCCCCAAATTGATGCTCTCCCCTAGTTCAGCAAGCACCGTGCCAGTGACTTCTGATTCGAGGGGACGCGCCCGGCTGCGAGCCACGGAGTCAGATCATGCCTCAGCATCTTTTCATCCTTGTTAAGGAGTAGCCGGCCAGAAATCCCTGCCGATACTCGTCCAGATCGCCCAGGGGATACTTTGGAGTTTGCGTACCGTATCTTCGTGCCGCGGTGCCATCGAGGTAGCCCTCCGCAAAAGCGTCGGACCAGCCGTTCTTCGCAGCCAGATCCCTGAACTCCTCTTTGGGCAAGATTTTCACGTTCCCTCCCCGTTCGGGTAGCGGAGGGAAAGGCAGCAATTTCTGGGCCGGGTTCGAGGGGGCGGGCCCGTCTTCGGGGCGTTGCGGGATGAGTACTCCCCCATCTCCCGCGCACCGTTCGGATGCGCGACCCGCACGCCCTTGCGTGTTCGTAGGGCCGCCGGCCCCAGGGTCAGCGCCGTGCCGCGGCGAGAACTCCGCGCACGTCCTCGATCGCAGACAGCGCGCGCTGCAACTGGTCGATGTCTTCGACTTCGACGGTGAAGTACATGGATGCGATGTCGTTGCGGGTCTGCGTCTTCGCCGCGATCACGTTGGTCTTCTCCCGCCCAAGTGTTTCGGTCACATCGCGCAGCAGCCCTTGGCGGTCGTTCCCGCGGACGACGATGTCCACGGGGTACGCCTGGGCACCGCGCTTGCCCCAATCGGCGCCGATGATGCGCTCGGGAAAGCGCTCGACGAGGCGCGCCAGGCTGGTGCAGTCGCGGCGGTGCACCGAGACGCCGCGTCCCTTGGTGACGAATCCCGAAATCCGGTCGGGCGGCGCGGGCTTGCAGCAGCGCGCAAGCTGCGTGAGAAGGCGCTCGACGCCCACGACGAGAATTCCACTGCTCGATTGTCCGGCCCGAGCACGGTGCGGCGGAATTTCCTGCGAATGCGCGCGTTCCGTCTCGCCCCGCAGCGCGGTCTGCAGCTGCCGCGAGCCCACTTCCTCGCGCCCGACCGCAGCGAAAAGCTCGTCGGGCGCGCCGAAGCCCAGGCGCTTCGCAAGATCCTCGAGACTCGTGCGCTTTCCTTCGCGCTGCAGCTCGCGCTCCACCGCGGCGCGGCCGGCCGCGACGACGCTCGCGATCTCGCGGCTGTTGAACCACTGGCGCACCTTGTTGCGCGCACGCGAGCTCCTGATATACGCGAGCGCGGGATTGAGCCAGTCGCGGCTCGGGCCTCCCGTTTTGGCGGTAATGATCTCCACCGCTTCCGCGTTCTTCAACTGATAATCGAGGGGGACGATGGCCCCGTTCACCTTGGCGCCGCGGCAGCGGTGTCCGATGTCCGAGTGCAGCGCGTACGCGAAGTCCACGGGCGTCGCCCCTTGCGGCAGGTCGATGACCTTGCCCTGCGGCGTAAGCACGTAGACGGTGTCGTCGAGCACGGCGTGCTTGGACTGCTCTATCCAGTCCGCCGCGTCGACGATTTCGTCGCGCCAAGCGAGCATCTGCCGCAGCCAGGCGATTTTCTCGTCGAAGGGATCGCCTTTGCCGGTTGCGAGCTTTGCCCCTTCCTTGTAGCGCCAGTGCGCGGCGACGCCCAGCTCCGCATCGCGGTGCATCTCGAGGGTGCGGATCTGCACTTCCAGCGCCTTTCCCTCCGGACCGATCACCGCGGTGTGCAGCGAGCGGTAGAGGTTCGCTTTCGGCCGCGAGATATAGTCGTCGAATTCCCTGGGGATCGGCGCCCACAGGTTATGCACGACGCCGAGCACCGTGTAGCAATCCTTCGCTTCGTCCACCAGCACGCGCAGCCCGCTCACGTCGTGAATTTGCGAGAAATCGAGCGACTTTGCGCGCATCTTGCTGTAGATGCTGTAGAGGTGTTTCGGCCGTCCGGTGATTTCTGCCCGGATTCCGGCGCGAGCGAGCTCGTCGGCGAGCTCTGCGATCGCCTTGTCGACTGCGCGCTCGCGCTCGCTGCGGCGTCCCTCGAGAAGGCCGGCGATGCGCTTGTAGAGCTCGGGCTCGAGGTAGCGGAACGACAGGTCTTCCAGCTCCCACTTGAGTTGCCAGACGCCGAGCCGGT
>WNGQ01006210.1_pt1 | contig 11599 bp, 10 predicted proteins | sample 5407661 | NCBI WGS metagenome assembly WNGQ01 (sample SAMN13153382, study PRJNA577476) | soil metagenome | isolation source: 60 cm soil or saprolite under Garry oak tree replicate 2 | place: USA:California | collected 2016-06-15
TGCCTGTCGCCCGCAACGGAGGTGGTGTGCATCCAGCCCAGCGGGGCGCCCGCCATGGCCCTGTCCTGGCGAGCGCGATCGGTCGTCACCACCGACCGCACCGACACCATCGCCGACGGCGTCGCCGGCCGGTTTCCCATCGCGGCGGTCCTTCAGGACCTGCTCGCCGTCGCCAATCACGTGCCGCTGGTCGAGGAGGCGAGCATCAAGGACGGCATGCGCTTGCTCCATCGGCACGCCAGCCTCGTGGTCGAGCCATCGGCCGCCCTCGGCGTCGCGGCGATCCTGGAAGACCCCTCACGTTACCGCGGCAAGCGTGTGGTCACGGTGATCTGCGGATCGAACGTGCTGCCCGAGGCGTTTTCGGCGTGGACACAGGACCAGGGTAGCGGGCGACCGCTCCCAACGCGTAACCCGGATTGAGCTTCGTACAGGGCGGGTTGGAGGCGACCCGTCCGCCGTAGCTCGAAGAGCGAAAGCGGAAGCCGCTACCCGCCGTCTTGCACACGTCATGGCGGATTACGCCGGAGCCTGTCATCTCGACGCGAGCGCTGTTGCGCTCGTCGGGGCCGCGCGTTGCGCTGACCCGGTGGGCTCCAATCCGCCCAACGGGCTGAAAGGCGGCGCTTTGTCGCTCAAGCGGCCAGGTCTGTTTCGGCCAAATGGCTTTCCAGTACCTTTATCGTGGCCAGCAGATTGTCGCGCCGAACTCTCAGATTTCGGGCAAGGATCGGGTAGGCGACGATGGCGACGTCGAAGATGCCCGTCCGCTGCTCCTCGTTATGAATGTCCGTATCGAGGAACTGAATCCGCACATGGAGCTCGGCGACGAGCGCCCGCAGTTTCATCGTGGCGCGGAGATCGTTTGGTCGCGTCTCGAAACGGGATATCGGGTACATGGGTCTGCTCCGGTGTGGTACGACCCGACAACGGGCGTATGAGTGAGAGCAAGTCCAAGCAACCGGAATGCCAGCTCGGTTGTAACGCGATCAACATTCACCCGACTCCGTATTCTTACGGGCATTCTTGCGGCTCATTGCCCTGCGCGAGACAGAAGTTGGGCGGGCGGCCGACTCGTCCCTGAGGTGCGGGCGAATCCGCAATCCGAGGTACTGAGGCCGTGTTCGGCAGGGTGACGAACTGCACGACGGGCAGTTCACGCATGCAGGCTATGCGCAATTTGCCCGTCGCGTTATCGTGCCGCAGGGGTGCGGCATTGCCCACCACCCCAAATCAGCGGCATCTTGCTCGCATCCCGCCTCACCAAGAGGGGCGTATCGCGATCGTCATGAACGTGGAGGCGGGGTGCGGTGGCCGCGAGATATCGCAGCGCGCGAGCATGATCCGAAAGATCATGCTCAATCGAAAGCGCGCGGACGAACGATGTTTTGCGGACGGTCAAGCCGTGTGGTCCTGACACCCCGACGCTGGTGTCAAGTTCGCGAGGTCTCTTACGAGGCCCGCGGATGACGGGGGCAAGAAAGCCCGGTCCCCGGGGAGAGCGCGGAGCAGCCGTTAAAACCATTGCGTGGGGAATGCCGGATGTTTCCGGTGCCTCCGCTGTGAATACTCGTGCGCATACTTACTACCAATAGCGCGCACGAGGCTGCGGGTGCATTGGGCACCCGGCATTCCCCGCGCCCTCTGTTTTCAAAGGGCGAAAGATTTCCAGCAAAGCTCGGGCGCCGCCAGCGCCGCGAGACTATCGACGCTTGTCCCGTGAACTCTTCGACAATTCAATCCGGACGCGCCGCGCGATGATGACATGATGATGACGTGATGATGCTTCGGGGCATATCGGCGCGCTCAGGTCCCCGGCCGCGACACCTCGGTTTCCTTGCTGGTGATGAATTCCAGCAGCACCGGAATGCCTTCCTTGGTCTTCTCGATGCCGCGCCGGATCGCGGGCACGATGTCTTCGGGTTTCGTGACCCGCTCGCCATAGCCGCCGAACGCGCGCGCCATGGCGGCGTAGTCGCCCGAGATATCGGTCGAACGGAATTTTTCGGTCGAGATCGGCATCACCTTCAGCTCGATCGCCATGGAAAAATTGTTGAGAAGGATCGACATGATCGGGATGCGCTCGCGCACCGCGGTCTCGAAATCCATCCCCGTGAAGCCGATCGCGGCATCGCCCCAGACATTGATGCAGAGCTTGTCGGGCTTCGCCAGTTTGGCGCCCATCGCCAGCCCCAGCCCATAGCCGAGCTGGGTGGTCTTGCCCCAGCCGATATAGGACAGGGGCTCGACCGGCTTCCAGAACGGCGAGAGCTGGTCGCGCGGACTGCCGGCGTCATGGGTGATGATGGTGTTGTTGATGTCGACGGTATGCTGCAGGTCCCAGAGCACGCGATAGGGATTGAGCGGCGCATCGTTCGAGGCGAGCTTCGGCATCCATTTGGCGAGCCATTGCTCGTGGGAAGCGGCAATCTCGGCCGCAACCGAACTCGCGTCACGATCGGAGCCGACGCTCTTGCCGATTTCGTCGAGCAGCGCGTCCAGCACGAGCCCGGCGTCGCCAACGAGGCCGATCCTGGCTTCGACGTCCTTGTTGAGATGGTTGGGGTCGAGCGTGGAATGGATGATGGTCTTGCCCTTCGGCATGGCGATGCCGAAGGAGGTCTCGGTGAAGGAGCAGCCGATGCCGAAGATCACATCCGCCTCGGAGAGAAATTTCGGCACCGCGCGCGGCACGGCGAGACCACCCGACCCGAGCGAGAGCGGATGTGTCTCGGGGAAGGACGATTTGCCGCCGAGGCTGGTCGTGACGGGGATCGCAAGCCGTTCGGCGAGCCGCTTCAGTTGCGGCCACGCTTTCGCGTAATGCACGCCCTGTCCGGCATAGATCACGGGACGTTTGGCGCCGATCAGCAGGTGTGCGGCCTCCTTGATGTGCGCGGGGTCGGCGCCATAGCGCGTGCGCAACACCGGCGTGTAGTTGAGAGGCTCCGGCACCTCCTCGTTCCACATGTCGGCCGGTATCTCCACGATCACCGGCCCGCCGCGGCCGTTCTTCAGTTTGGTGAAGGCGCGGCGAAAAATGTTGCAGACCTCGGTCGCCAGGATGATCGGCTCGGAGGATTTCGAAAACGCCCTCATCGCCTGGCTGGAATTGAAATTGGGCTCGATGTTCGAGATCCGCCGCGCATAGCCCATCGGCAGCACCAGGACGGGCACGGATTCGCCGAAACACTGCGCCACGCCGCCCATCGCGTTTTCCGCGCCGGGCCCGTGCTGCATGCAGAAGGCGCCGATGCTCCGGCCCGAGGTGACGCGGGAGATCGCGTCCGCCATGTGCAGACCGATGCGTTCCTGCCGCACCATGATCGGGCGGATATCGGCATTGGCGGCAAATTCGATGAGGTGATTGACCGGGTAGCCGCAGAGGATCTCGATTCCCTCGCGCTTCATGATTTCCGCAATCGCGGCGCCGAGCTTCATGACCATCCCTCCCAGTCGCGGCCGATGTCTGGCTCGGCCTTTGGGAAGGCATTTGGAACAGGAATCGGCGCGTCGGTAAAGCGCGCGAAGGGCTGTCCCCGCGAAGCTCTGTTATGCATATCCAAGACGCGATGTTATGCAGATCCGACGCGAGGCAGCGGAGTCTGCGTCCGGCTATCCGGCCTTCTTCGATCGGGCAGGGGCGCGCACCGGCTTTTCCGTCTTCTTCGCTTCTTGCACCCGTGGTTCTTCCTTGGCGGCGCGCTTGCCGCTGATTGGCAGCAGCATCTCGCGCTGGCCCTCGACGCGCTTCTTCGGCTTCTTGCCCTTTTCGACGGTCTTGGCGGGCGGGGCCGCGGCCTCCTTGCCGTCGGTGAGGCTGCGCTTGAGCGCGTCCATCAGATTGATGACGTTGCCGCTCGACTTCGGCGCCGCTTTCGCGCTCGTGCGCACGCCGCTGCGCTTCTTGTTGATGAGATCGGTCAGCGCGGATTCGTAGTGATCCTCGAACTTGTCGGGCTCGAACGACGCGGATTTCCGCTCCACGATGTGCTTGGCGAGATCCAGCATGTCCTTGGTGACTTTCACGTCCTGGATGTCGTCGAAGTAATCCGACTCGCCGCGCACCTCGTAGGGATAGCGCAGCAAGGTCCCCATCAGGCCCTTGCCGAGCGGTTCGAGCGCGATGATGTGCTCGCGGTTGGTCAGCACGAGGCGGCCGATCGCGACCTTGTTCATATCGCGGATGGTTTCACGGATCACCGCGAAAGCGTCATGGCCGACCTTGCCGTCGGGGACGAGGTAATAGGGTCGGATCAGATAGCGGCTGTCGATATCCGCGCGAGGGACGAATTCGTCGATCTCGATCGTGTGCGTCGATTCCAGGGCGATGTCGTCGAGTTCCTCTTTCGTCACCTCGATATAGGTGTCGGTATCGACCTTGTAGCCCTTCATGATATCGTCCGAGGCAACCTCTTCGCCGGTATCGGCGTCGACCTTGGCATATTTGATGCGGTGGCCGGTCTTGCGGTTGATCTGGTTGAAGGAGACCTTCTCGGTATCCGAGGTCGCCGGAAACAGCGCGACCGGGCAGGTCACGAGCGAAAGCCGCAGAAAACCCTTCCAGTTGGCGCGTGGGGCCATGACCATACTCCGGACGCAACAGACGGCGATCATCGAGGATATCACCGGCAGGGCCCGATTCAAGCGCGCGAGGAGAGGATTCCCGCAACGACGTTAACCGTGGGTGGGCGGGCAGGACAGGCTAAAGGGTTCGGAACCTTAACCGAATTGGCGCGTTGCCCGACCCATGGACGCCGCGGGCAACCGACAGGGATCGTCGGATCGCCTTGTCAGCGAACGAAGCGGAAAAGGCCGAGCCCGATCCGTGGGTACTGGCGGTACTCATCGTGTCCAAGGGCTTGGTGTCCAAGGGGCTTGGTGTCCAAGCGGGCTTGGTGTCCAAGGGGGCTTGCGATTGTCATCCCGGTTGCGCGCTGGCTTGTGTTCTTCCGCACTTGGACCATTTCGATGCGGACGGCGTCCACGACACTGCCAAGACATTGCGCGGAGCTTTGCACCAACCTCACGTCCATGCTCATGCACATGGCGACGCAGCGGCAAGATCCGCAGCGCGCGGTCGGATGGGCTTCCGATTCGGTGCAAGACGCGCTTAAAACGGATTCTCGCAGAGTCCCGCGAGAGGCGCCGTCAAAAAAATACCCTGCGCAATTTCATGAAGAAAAAGTTAGGTTGCCGAGCTTGTTCCGTTCATGGACGGTTCACGCCGACGGGGTTCATCTTGATGACAGATTTCGTGCAGTTCAGCTCTGGAGGGAAGCGTGCGCCTGCTCGTTGTTGAGGACGATCCCGATCTTAACCGTCAACTCACCACTGCCTTGAGCGACGCCGGCTATGTGGTGGACCGCGCGTTCGATGGCGAGGAAGGCCACTACCTTGGCGACAGCGAGCCCTACGACGCCGTGGTGCTCGACATCGGACTGCCGAAGATGGACGGCATCTCGGTACTGGAGGCCTGGCGGCGCAACGGACGCGTCATGCCGGTGCTGATTCTGACCGCCCGGGACCGCTGGAGCGACAAGGTCCAGGGCTTTGACGCTGGCGCCGACGATTACGTCGCCAAGCCGTTTCACCTGGAAGAAGTTCTGGCCCGGATTCGGGCGCTGCTGCGCCGCTCCGCCGGCCATGCGCAATCCGAGCTGATCTGCGGGCCGGTGTCGCTGGATACCCGTACCGGTCGGGTCAGCGTCTCGGGCAATCCGGTCAAGATGACGTCACACGAATACCGGCTGCTCGCCTATTTGATGCACCACACCGGACGCGTGGTCTCGCGCAGCGAGCTGGTCGAGCATCTCTACGATCAGGACTTCGATCGCGACTCCAACACGATTGAAGTCTTCGTCGGCCGGATCCGGAAGAAGCTGGATGTCGACGTCATCCAGACCGTCCGGGGCTTGGGCTACCTTCTGACGCCGCCCACCAGCGCCTGATCGGCGCGCCGACCGGGGTCTGTTGCAGTTCCTTTCGTGCCTCCCTCCCAAGTTCGCCCAACCTTGCCGCGCCCCTTGAGCGAACGTCGGAAAGTGGGCACTTAGTCGGCTATGATGAGGTTGTCTCAAGATCGGCATTCGTCCCCCGGTTCGTGGCACGAATGCCGGCCGTTCAGGACCGCGGCCTGATGCGCCGGAGTTCACTTGCCACCAGGCTGTTCCTGTCCGCGACCGTCTGGGTCGTGGTGATCCTGGTCATCACCGGGTTCGTGCTGTCCTCCGTTTACCGCAACGCAACCGAGCGCGCGTTCGACCGCCGGCTCAACCTGTATCTGCGGACGTTGATTGCCGAAGTCGCAACTCCCGATGAGCCGCCCGACCGCCAGTTTCAGTCGCTCGGCGAGCCGCTGTTCGAACTGCCATTGTCGGGTTGGTATTGGCAGATCACCCGCACCGACTCCGAGAAACCCGAGGTCCGCGCCTCCCGCTCCCTGTGGGACAAGAAGCTTCCGAAGCTCGAGGATCGCGGCATCGAACTGAGCGCGGCCGGCATCCGCCTCGGCTATGTCGATGGCCCGGAAGGCCAGAGCCTGCGCATCGTGGAACGGCCGGTCGACCTCGGTGCCGACGGCAAGTTCCTGGTCAGCGTCGCCGGCGATGCCACCGAGATTTTCGATGAGACGCGCAACTTCGATTACTATCTCGGCGGCACCTTCGCAGCGCTCGGGATCGTGCTATTGCTGACGACGATCTTCCAGGTCAGTTTCGGGCTCGCCCCGCTAAAACGCATCTCCGAGGCGATCGCCGACATCCGCTCCGGGCGCGCGGAAAGACTCGGGGGCAATTTCCCGGTCGAAATCGCGCCGCTGGCGCGCGAAACCAATGCGTTGATCGATGCCAACCGCGAAATCGTCGAACGCGCGCGCACCCATGTCGGCAACCTCGCGCATGCCATCAAGACGCCGCTTTCGGTCATCGTTAACGAAGCATCCGCCCACGGCACCGATCCCTTCGCCTCGAAGGTGCTCGAACAAGCCGAAATGATGCGCAGCCAGGTGGCGCACCATCTGGAGCGCGCGCGTATTGCCGCGCGGGTGACCATCGTCGGAACGGTGACCGAGGTCGCCCCCGCCCTCGATGCGTTGCGGCGCACCATGGAGAAAATTCACCGCGCCCGCGGCGTTGTCATTGAAATCAAGGCCGATCCTTTAGCGAAGTTTCGCGGCGAGCGGCAGGATCTCGAGGAAATGGCCGGCAACCTCGTGGACAATGCCTGCAAATGGGCGTCCTCCCGGGTGTTCATCGAAGTCATGGTGGAATCCCCGGCGGAGCCCGGGGCCGGGCCGACGCTGCGGATCATCGTTGACGACGACGGACGCGGCCTGTCGGCAGCCGAGCGCGCCCAGGTCTCGCGCCGCGGCCAGAGGCTGGACGAGTCCAAGCCGGGTTCTGGTCTCGGGCTCTCGATCGTGGTCGATCTTGCCGCGCTCTACGGCGGTAACCTGTCGCTCGGCAATGCCCCTACCGGTGGATTACGGGCCGAGCTGACGCTACCAGGGGTTTAGAGCCGGGCCGACGGTCAGTTCGCATTACTAAAGGACTTCTTAACGCCAGCGCATCTATTGTGGCCGGCGGACGCGCCTCTCTGCGCGACACAAATTGCATATCGGGCGCATGGGTCAGACACCGAACGAGCGGCTGATGGACTATCTCGGTCAGCTTCCGCCGCAGTCGCAGGCGATGCTGATGCGGGAATTCGAGCGCGCCATCGCGCGCGGCGAAGACACCACGATTGCCACGCTCGTGCTCGAACAATTGCGCAAGCTGGTCCGACCCGCCGGGCAGGAGGGGCGCCCCCGCAGCGGCGACCTTGCGCGGCTGTTCTTCCGCCCGCTTGATCCATTTCTCGTCGAAGGCAATGCGCCTGTGCGGCCGGGGCAGATCCGCCGCGCTTCGTTGTCGCCGGTTTGGCAGTGGCTCGCGCGGGAAGGGGCGCCGGAGCCCGCGCAGGTCTATGAGGCTGCGTTTGCCGGGGCGAGCGACACTGAACACTCCCACGAAGTCGATGTGGCGGTGCGCAAATTGCAACACGCCGCCGCCGATGCGATCTTGAAGATCGCCAACCCGGGGTCGGGTGACGACAAGCAGCGCGCGCTGGCCAGGGTCGGTGCTCCCGATGTCATCGAGGACCTGCTGCCAATCGGATCGGTGTTGAAGGGGCGGGAGGCGCTCGACGGGCTCGGCGGCCGTCTGCCAAGTTCGATCCGCACGTTCGGCGACTCGCAGATCGCTTCGACCAGCGAAGCCCTCAACGTTCCCTCGCTGCAGACCCCGCAGCTTCTGCCGTTCGCGCTCTCCCTGGTCATGCAACGCTTGGCAGCGCCCTGGCAGATCATCCGCCTCGCGATCAAGATGGCCGGCTCCGATGACGAAATCCGGGTTGCGGCGACGCCCTGCGGCGTGGCCGTCACCATCGCGCTGCATGATTTGTCCTATCTGGCCGCCGCGCTGCGGATGGACATCAGGCGCGGCCACTTCGCCAATGTCGCGGACAATCTGAAAACGCTTCACGACGGCGTGCGCGGACTGCGAACCGAGCTCGATCTGCGCGACGGGTCGCGCTGGGGCAAGCAACTGACATCGATCAGGGCCGATATCTCCAACGCCTTGCAATCCGAAATCGACAGCGTGCCCGGCCGGGTCCGGCGTATCCTGCGACAACGCGCCGACAAGGATATCGCCGCAGGCGCAAGGATCGATGCCGGCGAGGTCGAGGAAACCGCGGCACTGATCGATTTCGTGGCCGTGTGCAGGACCTTTGCGAGCGAACTCGCGATCAACGAGGTCACACTGCGCACCTATTCGGACCTGCAACACTATGTCGAACAGGCAACGGAGGCACTGGTCCAATCCTTGCGCGGAGGCGATGCCAAGGCGCGGGCCTATCGGCAGATGCAGGTCTCGGCCGCGGTGCGCTTCTGCGACATTCTGTTCGGCCACGACTATGCGTCGTTGATGAGCCGGGCTGCAGAAAACGCAACCACCGACGAACGCAAGCCGTCACGCGCCAGTTGATAAATTGTCGCAGACTCTTTGCGCAATTTCAGGTTGACGGCTTCGGGTCGGCAACATACCGTCGATGCGCGCTTCCAATCGTTCACTGCCGGCATGAATTCAGTTATTAATTTCATAGAATTTGAAAATCACGTAATCTCGGCGACATACCGCAACCTGATGATCAAAGCGAAGGTGGTGCTGATTGACGGCACAAGCGACGCGCTATTGTCGGACCCGGTGGTCACGATTACGTCGCCGCTGCCGACCGGTACGCTCAGAATCAGGCTGCCGGATACGCTCGAACCCGGGATTTACTATCTCCGGGCATTGGACGCTCACGGCGACCGCCTGGCGCGGAGCACCGAGTTTTGGGTCAGCTAACCGCTTATTTTCCTCGATGATTCGCGCCGGCTCCCCGATGCCGGCAATTTGACAAATCGCAATTGCCGGGCTCGGCGGCCGTGGTGTAAAGCGGCGCAGAGGCGTTCCCCGGAGAACGCCGCCGGAACTCGCCTGATGACGTTATGGTTTCTGTTCGCGCTGATGACGGCTGCGGCGATCTTCGCGGTCCTCTTGCCGCTGGGCGTCGGTAATCGGGCACAAACCGGTGGGCGGGAGGCCGCCGTCTACCGGGATCAGCTTCTGGAGATCGATCGCGATTTGGCCGGCGGATTGATCGGCAAGGCCGAGGCGGAAGCCGCGCGCATCGAGATCGGGCGTCGCCTGCTTGCGGTCGCGGATCAGGAGACTGGCGCTGGATCCAAACCGAACCGGCCATGGCGCCGGGCCGCGGCAGCGCTGGCTCTGGTGGGGTTGCCGGCGCTGGCGGTTGGGCTCTACCTTCCGCTGGGGTCGCCGCGGCTCGGCGATTTCCCGCTCGCGCTTCGCACCCGCGCACCGGACGCGGCGCAGCCGCTCGAAACGTTGGTGACGCAGGTCGAGCAGCATCTGGAAAAGAATCCGACCGACGGTCGCGGCTGGAACGTGCTCGCCCCCGTGTTGTTGCGACTTGGGCGTTTTGACGAGGCGGTGACCGCGTTCCGCAACTCGATTACGTATAACGGCGACAACGCGGAGCGCCGCGCCGATCTTGGCGAAGCCCTGACGGCAGCGGCGGGAGGCGTCGTCACCACCGAAGCCAAAGCCGAATTCGAGCGCGCTCTGGCACTCAATGCCGACGAGGTGAAGCCAACCTACTTCCTGGGCCTGGCCGCAGAACAAGATGGCCGCCAGACCGATGCCGCCGAGATCTGGCGCGGGATGTTGGCCAAGGCGCCGGCGGACGCACCGTGGCGCTCGCTGGTGCAGGCGGCCCTGACACGGGTCGGCGGCGTGTCCGCTCCAGCGCTTTCGGACACGGCGATGGCGGCGGCGAACGGCATGGATGCAAACGACCGCGAGGCAATGATCCGCGGCATGGTCGAACGGCTGGCCAACCGGCTGAAGCAAAACGGCGATGACGTCGAGGGATGGCTGCGGCTGGTGCGTGCCTATGTTGTCATGGGGGATCGCGAGAAGGCCAAGGGGGCGCTGGCCGACGCGCGTCAGGCCGTCGCCAACGATGCCGAGCGGTTGCGGGAACTCAATGAGGGGCTCAAGAAGCTCGGGCTCGATGGGTGAGCCTGATGACGGAACGAATGCAGCACTGTTCGGACACCCCGATCGGCATTGAAAGAAGTCACGCATGACACGCAAGCAGCGGCGATTGACGATTATCGGCGGTTCGCTGGCGGTGCTGGCACTGGCGGCGGCGCTGGTCCTGAACGCATTGCGCGACTCCATCGTGTTCTTCTCGACGCCGACGATGGTTGCTGAAAAGCACGTCGCGCCCGGCAAACGGTTTCGCCTGGGCGGTCTGGTGCAGCCGGGATCGCTGGCGCATGGCGACAATCTCGCGGTGACCTTCGAGGTGGCCGACGGTGGGGCAAAGTTACCGGTCGCCTACAAGGGGCTCCTTCCCGACCTGTTTCGCGAGGGGCAGGGTGTGGTCGCCGAAGGCGCCCTCGATGCGTCCGGCGTGTTCAGAGCCGATACCGTGCTCGCCAAGCATGATGAGACCTATATGCCCAAGGATGTCGCGGACGCGCTGAAGAAGCAGGGGCACTGGAAGGACGATTACGGCGCCAAGCCCGATGGCAAGACAACGCCTTCGGCCGACGCGGCAGGACAGCCAGGCGCCGCGCGCGTGGTCCAGGGGGTATCGCAATGATCGCGGAGTGCGGACATTACGCGCTGGTGCTCGCACTGGCGCTTGCCCTGATCCAGTCGACCTTGCCGATCATTGGCGCGCGCCTGCGCGACCCCGCCTTGATGAATGTCGCGCGCTCGAGCGCGCTCGCGCAGCTTCTGTTTGTGCTGGCCGCATTCGCCGCCCTCGTGACCTTGCACGTCACGTCGGACTTTTCGGTCGCCAACGTGTTCGAGAACTCGCATTCGCTGAAGCCGATGATCTACAAGATCACCGGCGTATGGGGCAATCACGAGGGCTCGATGCTGCTCTGGGTCTCGATCCTGGCGCTGTTCGGCGGGCTCGTCGCGGCGTTCGGCAACAATCTGCCGCTGTCGTTGCGCGCGCATGTGCTGGCGGTGCA
>WNGQ01006212.1_pt1 | contig 11598 bp, 11 predicted proteins | sample 5407661 | NCBI WGS metagenome assembly WNGQ01 (sample SAMN13153382, study PRJNA577476) | soil metagenome | isolation source: 60 cm soil or saprolite under Garry oak tree replicate 2 | place: USA:California | collected 2016-06-15
ACCATCGCCTTGTAGCGGTCTTTCCGGATTCCCATTTCGACCTTGTGGGCGAAATCGATGCCCTCGATCTTCTCCAGGAAACCGTGGACGAAGTGTTGCCGCGCCTGCTCGCCCTCGGTGAGGATGTCGATGCCGGCGTCCTCCTGCAGTTTCACGGCCAAGAGCGTGGCGTCGCGCTTGGCGCGCGCGAGCTCTGCCCCCGATGATTTCCAGGGCGCCCACAGCATGTTGGGCTCGGCCAGCCATTCCGGCTTCGGCAACGAGCCGGCGATCGTGGTTGGAAACAGCATGGGAGCCTCCCGGTAGGTTCTGATTGAGCGCCTGTCTGCCATGTCTTATGGTCGAGGTATAGAAGAACAAAAGTCGCCCATCGGTCTCGCCGGTTGGGGATGATCGACCGAGGGAAGGCCATGATCGACCTGCACTGAATGACGGGAATAAATGACGGGAATAGATGAGCAAAGGCCAAAAAGGAAACGCCATGATCGAGTTCTTCTTCGACTGCTCCAGCCCCTGGACCTATCTCGCCTTCCACAATATCCAGCCGCTGGCCAAGGCGTTCGGCGAGGAGATCTCGTGGCGGCCGATCCTGGTCGGCGGCATCTTCAACAGCATCAACCCGAGCGTCTATGCGACGCGGGACAATCCGGTGCCGGCCAAGCTCGCCTACCAGAAGAAGGACATGGCGGACTGGGCGCGCTCGGCGGGGCTTGCGATCAAGATGCGGCCGACGGTATTTCCGGTCAACAGCGTGAAGGCGATGCGCGGCTGCATCTTCCTGGCCAAGGACATGGTGCCATTCGCGCGCGCGGTGTTCGAGATCTATTGGGGCGAAGACAAGGACATCTCCAAGGACGAGGTGCTGGCGGAGGTCTGCAAGCGCGTCGGCGTCGACCCGGCGAAGTTGCTCGAGGGCATCAGCCAGCAGGCGATCAAGGACCAGCTCAAGGCCAACACCGACGAAGTGATGGCGCGCGGCGGTTTCGGCTCGCCGACCATCTTCATCGACAAGACCGACATGTATTTCGGCAATGATCGCATGCCGCTGATCCGCGAAGCGCTGCAGCGTCGAACGGAGCGCGCGGCCTGATGCCGAAGGCCGTCGTCTGTCGCGAACTCGGTCCGCCCGAGCGCTTGCGTCTGGAGACGTTCGCGCCGAGACCGTTGGCCGCGGGCGAGGTGCGGGTCGCGATCCGCGCCGCCGGGATCAACTTTCCCGACATACTGATGGCGGCCGGCGAGTACCAGCTCAAGCCTGAGCTGCCGTTCACGCCCGGGATGGAAGCGTCGGGCGACGTGATCGAGGTTGGCAGCGAGGCCCGCGACGTTGCCGTCGGCGACCGCCACGTCACCGTGGGCGATCGCCGCGTCACCGTAGGTGATCGCGTCATCGTCAAGATGCGGTATGGCGCCTATAGCGACGAGGCCGTGGTGGCGCCGGCGCAGCTCACAGCCCTGCCAAAGGCGTTCGACTACGCGGAAGGGGCAACCTTCCTCGCCGCGCACGGCACCGCCTATCATGCGCTGATCGATCGCGGCCTGCTTCTATCTGGCGAGGTCCTCCTGGTGCATGGCGCCGGCGGCGGCGTGGGCCTGGCCGCGGTCGAGATGGGCAAGATGCTGGGCGCCACCGTGATCGCGGCGGCATCGTCAGACGAGAAGCTCGCAATTGCCAAGGCGCGCGGCGCCGATCATCTGGTGCTTTATCCGCGCGAGCCGTTCCACGACGCCGTCAAGCGCCTCACCGATGGCCGCGGCGCAGACGTGGTGTTCGACCCCGTCGGCGGCGAGGTCTTCGAGAACAGCCTGCGCTGCATCGCCTGGGGTGCGCGGCTGCTCGTCATCGGCTTCACCGGCGGCATCGGGCTTGCCCGCACCAACCTCGTCTTGATGAAGGGGGCAGCCGTGCTCGGCGTGCGCGCCGGCGAAGCGGTGCGGAGAAATCCGGCGCTCGGCGAAACGCGCCTCAAGGCGCTCTTGGAATGGGCGGAGCAAGGCAGGATCAGGCCGAACGTCTCGCACCGCCTGCCGCTGGAAGACTATGCGAAAGCGATGCGGCTCCTGATCGAGCGCAAGGCGATCGGCCGCGTGGCGCTGATGATGCAATAGACACGTCGTCCCGGCGAAGGCCGGGACCCATACCGCGTGATCTGTCGAGAAGGCGAAGTGCTAAGCACTCTTCGCAAAAGTAAGTCCGGTGGTTATGGGTCCCGGCCTTCGCTGGGACGACGGCAGGAGGCCGCGGCGTACTGGTCACCCGCTTTCGCGGGTGACGACGACCGAATGAATGGCCAAACGACTGCCTCACTCATACTCCCGCTCATCCCACCACGGAAAATAATCCGGCATATCGGCCGACACCTTGTCCTTGAACAGCGCGGGGCGCTTTTCCAGGAACGACGTCACGCCTTCCTTGACGTCATCGGAGCGTCCACGGGCGTAGATGCCGCGGCTGTCGACCTTGTGCGCCTCCATCGGATCGTCGGCGCCCAACATCCGCCACATCATCTGCCGGATCAGCGCGACCGACACCGGCGCTGTCTTGGCGGCGATCTCGCGCGCCAGTCCGCGCGCGGTCGGCAACAGCTCATCCGCAGGCACCACCTTGCTGACGAGACGCCCCGCGAGCGCCTCCTGCGCCGGGAACACGCGGCCGGTGTAGCACCATTCCAACGCCTGGGAGATGCCGACGAGGCGCGGCAGGAACCAGCTCGAGGCGGCCTCCGGCACGATGCCGCGCTGGGAGAACACGAAGCCGAAGCGCGCGGCCTCGCTGGCGATGCGAATGTCCATCGCAAGCTGCATGGTGACGCCGATGCCGACGGCCGGCCCGTTCACCGCCGCGATCACAGGCTTCAGGCATTTGAAGATGCGCAAAGTAACCTGGCCGCCGCCGTCGCGCACGTTCGGATCGCTGTAGTCGACCTTGCCGGAGGCCAGACGCTTGACCGGGCCGCGCCGCGCGTCGCGATCGAAGGTGTTGGCGCCGGACGAGAGATCGGCGCCGGCGCAGAAGGCGCGGCCCGCGCCTGTCACGATGATGGCGCGGATGTCGTCATCCCCGTCGGCGCGATCGCAGGCATCGATCAGTTCCCGGTGCATCGCTCCGTTGAAGGCGTTGAGCTTGTCGGGCCGGTTCAGCGTGATGGTGAGGATCTGCTCGTCGACCTCGTATTTGATGGTCTCATACGCCATGGGGGTTTTCCTCGCTGGTCTTTTCTTTTGTCATTGCCGCGCGCAGCCGTCCGAGGGACGGCCTCGCTTCCGCTCGCGTGTGACCCGGCAATCCGTTCTTATGAAGAAGATGGATGCGCGGGTCAGGCCCGCGCATGACGATTAGTGTATGCCGCGTCGGTCTTATTTCTTCGGCGGGCTCGGCCATGGCCGCTGCGGCCCGCGCAGGCTCTCGAAGGCCTTGGCCATGCCGAGCACGCCGATGTCGTCGAAGCGCCGGCCGACGATCTGCACGCCGATCGGAAAACCCTTCTTGTCATAGCCGCCATTCACGGAAACGGCCGGATTCTCCGACATGTTCCACGGCACGGTGTAGCAGATGTGCTCGAAGGGCTTTGCCGGATCGTTCACGGGGGAAGCAAACTCGGCCGGAAACTTCACCCCCGGCGAGACCGGCGAGATCAGATAATCGATGTCCGCGAACAGCTTTGCCGCGGCTGCACGGATCGCCATGGTGACGTTGAAGCCGCGGAACACGTCGAGACCCGAGAGCCTGGTGGCGGCCTCGGCCCATTGATGGATGTAGGGCAGGACCTTCGCGCGCTCGGCGTCCGACAGCTTCAAGAGATCGTCCCACATCCGCGCCCGCCAGAAATTGTCGAGCCCGTCGAGCATCTCGGGCGTGAGGAAACCGTCGACCTCGGTCACCACGGCACCGGCCGCCTCGAAGGCCTTGGCAGCCTTGATCGCGACCTCGCAGACCTCCTTCTCCAGCGGCTGGCCGGAGTCGAGCCTCAGCATCAGGCCAAGGCGCAGCTTGCGCGGCGACTTGTCCAGCGTCTTCCAGTGGAGGTTGTCGGGGGGCAGGCTCATGCCGTCGCGCCGATCCGGCTTCGACAACACGCACATCATCAATGCCGCATCGTCGACCGTCCGCGTCATCGGGCCAGCGACGCGGCCAACATAGGTGGGATCGATCGGCACGCGCCCGAAGCTCGGCTTCAAGCCTACCAGGCCGCACCAGGCCGCGGGCAGGCGAATGGAGCCGCCGATGTCGGTGCCGACATGTAACGGACCGTAGCCGGCGGCGCCGGCTGCGGCCGCGCCGGCGCTGGAGCCGCCGGGATTCTTGCTGAGATCCCAGGGATTGCGGGTGAGGGCATGGAAGCTGGAAAGACCCGACGACAGCATGCCGTAGTCGGGCATCGTGGTCTTCGAGAAGATGATGGCGCCGGCCTCGCGCAAACGCGCCGCCGGTGGGGCATCGACGGGCGAGGGCACGAGCCTGACGCTGGCCGCGCCGAGCGGCACCGGGACCCCCTTGGTCGCGATATTGTCCTTGATCGTCACCGGCACGCCGTCAAGCGCGCCCGCCGGCTCATCGTTGTGCCAGCGCTCGGTCGATGCTTTCGCGGCCTGGCGCGCGCCGTCGGGATCGAAGGCGTACAGCGCCTTGATGTGGGGCTCCCATGCGGCGACATGGGCGAGAACGTCGTCCAGCACCTCGGTCGGCGAGAATTGCCGGGCGCGATAGCCTGCGATCAGGTCGACGGCCGAAAGATCGTGCAGTGAGGTGATCTGTTCCCGCGATTGCTGTTTATGCATTGGCGCCTGCCGGCATGCGGGTTTCGATGATGCGCGCGAACACGCTGGCGCCGATGGGCAGGATCTTGTCGTCGAGCACGTAGCCGGGATTATGCACCGGCACCGAGCCGTCATGGCCGACCCAGAAATAGGCGCCGGGGATGGTCTTGAGCATGTCGGCGAAATCCTCGCTGCCCATCTTCGGCGTCGACCGGGTCAGGACCTTCGAGGGGTCGACCACGGTGCGCGCGGCCGCCTCGACCACCTTCGACTGCTCGACCTGGTTGACGAGCACGCCGAACGTGTCGCGGATGTCGGCCTCGATCTCGACATCGAACGCGGCCGCCATGCCGGCGCAGAGCGCGCGCATCCGCTGGCGGATCAGCGCGCGCACCTCGTCGGAGAAGGCGCGCACCGTGCCGCAGAGCCTCGCCTCGCCCGGGATCACGTTGTAGGCGGAGCCGGCGTGGATCTGGGTGATCGACAACACCGCCGCCTCCAACGACGGGACATTGCGGCTGACGATGGTCTGCAGCGCCTGTCCGAGCGTCATTGCAATCACCACCGCGTCCTTGGAGCGTTCCGGCATCGCGCCATGCGCGCCATAGCCGTGGATGATGATGTCGAAGAAATCGGCGCCGGCCATCGCGGGGCCGGGGAGGATCGCGATCTCGCCATGGTTCAGGTCGGGCGCGTTGTGCAGGCCATAGAGCTCGTCGCAAGGGAACTTCTCGAACAGGCCGTCCTTGATCATGGCACGTGCGCCGCCGAGGCCTTCCTCGGCCGGCTGGAAGATCAGATGCACGGTGCCGTCGAAGTTCCGCGTCTCGGCGAGATAGCGCGCGGTGCCGAGCAGCATCGTGGTGTGGCCGTCATGGCCGCAGCCGTGAAATCGCCCGGGGATGGTCGAGCGCCATTCCAGGTTGGTGTTCTCCTCCATCGGCAGCGCGTCCATGTCGGCGCGCAAGCCGATGCGCCTGGTCCCGTTGCCCTTGCCCTTGACTACGCCGATCACGCCGGTGCCGCCAAGACCACGATGCACCTCGATGCCCCACTGCTTGAGCTTCTCGGCAACGATGCCGGAGGTGCGGACTTCCTCAAAGCCGATTTCGGGGTGGGCGTGCAGGTCCCGGCGGATCGCCGTCAGTTCGTCGGCATAGCCTTGGATACGGTCGATCGTGGGCATGTCTCTTGTCTATCCGGTTGAGCGTGAGAGATGGGTTGGAGCAAAGACGGGGCCGTTCGGCTTGATGCGAATGCCCGGGCGCAGCCGCGTCCAGGGCAGGGTTGCGGGATCGGCCGGCATCGCGCCGGGCGCGGCGCAGATCAGGAGTTTCTCTGCGATCGGTTCGAAATCGGCGCGGAAATGCACCGAACTCTTGTTGACCAGGATCGCCTGTTCGGTCGGCTCGATGCCGACATAGCGATACATCGACTGGTCCGCGAGCTGGGCCTTGTGCGAGGCGACGACCACCCGCACGTCGCCGATCCGCAAACAGGCCGAGGGGCCCATCTCCATCAGGCGGCCGCCATAGTAGGGGCCGGTCGCGACGAAGTTTCCATCGGACAGGCTCTCGACGACGAAGGTCGCGGGATACGGCGCGTCGCCCGGAACGCCGGACTTGCCGCCGAGCGACAGCGTGACGCTGGCGCCAAGGCCTGCCGCATGCGCGGCGCGCGCCGACTGGGGATCATAGATCACCCCGAGCGCGGCGCGCTCCGCGCGATTGCGCACCAGCGCGCGCAGCATTCCGGTGGTGTCGGAATCACCACCGGCGCCGGGATTATCCTGGGTGTCGGCGATCACGATCGGCCGTGACGCGGTCTTCGCGAGTTCCATGGCATGGCGCACGCCGTCGTCGGGCGAATAGATCCGTCCGTCGAAATCGCCTTCATGGCCGATGACGAGGGCTGCGATCGCGCCCGCCGCGGCATCCGCATCGCCCTGCGTCCGCCCATAGGCGAACACGCTGGGTGCGCAATGCGCAAAATCGGCGGCCGGAAAGCCCGGCGCGAACGATAGTGTGGGCACCGCATCGCTCTGCAAGGCCGCGAGCTTCTGGTAGATGCTCTTGGTCGGCTGGTCGTTGGTGCATTGCCAGCTGATCGGAATCAGGAACGGCAATTGCCGGAACGCTTTTGCGAAGCGCTGTCGGCCCGCAAGCAGCAGCGCGAGATGGCGCGCCGATGCGCGGCCGGTCTCGGCCATGTCGACATGCGGATAGGTGCGGTAGGCGATCAGCGCATCGGCGTGCTCCACCATCGCAGGCGAGACATTGGCGTGCAGGTCGAGGCTCGCCACCAGCGGCAAATCGGGTCCGATCACCTTGCGCACGCGGGCGAGGATCTCGCCTTCGCCATCGTCGAGATGCTCTGACACCATGGCCCCATGCAGATCGAGATAGACCGCATCGAGCGGGCCTGCCGCCGCGATACCATCAACCATCACCTTGGTGATGCGCTCGAAAGCATCCTTCGTGACATGTGCGGACGGGCTGGCGCCGCAGGAAATCGTCGGCACCAGATCCCAGCCCTTGGCTTCGGCTTCCTCGACAAAGCCGGCGAGGCCGGCATTCATCTTGCGCATGCTCTTGAGCACAGCGGCGCCTTGCGTCATCGCCGGCCAGCCGCCGCCATGGACGAAATCCTCATAGGTCGCCTTGGTCGGCGCGAAGGTGTTGGTCTCGTGCAGAAATGCGCCAACGGCGATACGGGGCATCAATTCGGTCTCGGGTCGACTTGCTTCGGCGGACGTTAGACTCGGCGTCGCCAATAGCGCAAGCGAGCAAGCCCGTCAGTTTTGCATGACGCGCAGGACATCAGTCATTGCTGTCATTCTCGCCAATCGACAGTGCGCAAATGCGAGACAAATGTGCATATGGTAATCCGGTCTCCTTGGCCCACGCATTGAATTGCGCCTGCACCTTGGCGAGATCGCCCTTGGATTTGACTTCCTCGGCGATGTCGAGGCCGGCATTGCGCAGGCAGGTGACGACGTCCTTCGAGGTCACGAACCCGTCCCAGCCCAGGAAACGCAGTAGCATCTGCCCGGTGTTGCCGCCAAGCCGGCTGCCGCGCTTGGCGAGGTGATCGAGCAGGCCGACCTCGTCGGAGGAGGGCCACTGGCTAAGGAACTTGCCGAAGCTGCCATGCTCCTTGGCGATCTCGTTTATGTATTGCGCGTTCTCGCGCACCGACATGATCTTGGCGCCGTTGCGGACGATGCGCTTGTCGTTCACGAGCTCATGCCAGTAATCCTCGGGCTGGAAGGTGAGTTTGGCGGGCTCAAAGCCTTCGAAAGCCTCCTCGAAGCCCGGCCATTTCGCCTCGATCACGCTCCAGGCGAAACCGGCCGAGAACACCCGCTTCGTCATTTCGGAGAGGACGCGATGGTCCGAAAGCTTCGCCAGCGCCTTCGCGTCGGGTGCGCGCGGCAAGAGCTTCTTCAGCTTGTCCGGGCCGCCCTTGCGCTTCTCGGCGCGAGCGCGGATGGTCTTGAAGGAGGTCATGCGAACACCTCAATCCAGCGTGGCCAACAATCCCGCCATCAGCCGGCCGCGATCGGCGAGGCTGTCGACCTCGATATGCTCGTTCAAGGTATGCGCGTCCGCTCCGCGGACGCCAAGCCCGTCCAGGGTCGGGATCCCCATCGCCCCGGTGAAATTGCCGTCCGAACCGCCGCCCGCGCTGCCATGGGGCAGGTCCACGCCGAGTTGTTCGGCCACATGGCGGGCCTTCTCATAGAGCGCCATGGTGCCGGCGTCGGGTTCCCAGACCGGTCGGGTCACGCCGCGCGTCACCTTGAACGCCACGTCGTTGCTGGTGCCCGATAGCGCCAGCATCTGCTCGACGCCGCGGTCGAGATCGGCCTGGCGCTTGGCCATGCTCAGCGCCTCGCCGGCGCAGGTGGTCGCGACGCAGTTGACCCACTGGCCGCCATGCACGATGCCGACCGATAAGGTGCAGTCCTCGCTCGTCATGGCGTCGATGTTGAGGATCTGCCGCGCCATCTCGCGGATCGCCGAGCGGCCTGCGGAGAGCGTAGCTCCCGCGTGGCTCGGCCGCCCCGTCGCTTCCAGGTTGAACCGCGCGATCGCATAGCGTCCGGTGACCACGCCGTTGTTGGGGCGGCCGGGTTCGGGCACCAGCACATACTTGTTGCGCGACGCCTCCGCCTCGATGATGTCCCGGGTCGAGGGCGTGCCGACCTCCTCATCCGGCGTGAACAGCACAGTGAGCGGCAGCGGCGTGGTGAAGCCGGCGCGTGTGAGCTGGCGGATCGCCTCCAGGGTCAGATAATTGCCGCCCTTCATGTCGAAGATGCCGGGCCCGTGGCATTTGTTGCCATCGCGCCGCCACGGCAGTTTTTCAAGCGTGCCGATCGGATGCACGGTGTCGAGATGGCCGGCGATCAGGATTCCCGGCTCGCCCTGCCTGGGATGCGGAAAGCGGGCGCGGACGCAGCCGGCAAAACCTTGCCGGCCGGCGATGCGCTCGATGGCAGCGCCCATGATCGCCATGTCGCGCGCGGCGAGATCGAGCATGCGTTCGACGGCAGCAGCATCGAAGGTCGGGCTCTCGCACTCCACCCAGCCGCGCAGTCCCTGCAGCATGGTCTCGGAATCGAAGGGAAGGTTGGCGGGATTCATGAGGCGCTCGTGTCCTTTTGTGTTTCGACCATCGTCGTTCGCACCAATTTAGCCGCAAACGGAAAGCGCGAGAATGACCGGCAGCGCATCCGTGCAAGGCGGAACGGGAAGCACCAGGTCCGCCGCCGCGGAGACGAGGGAGTGCTTGACAGCTGGGTAAGCTTTGGCTTACCGTTAGTCATGGCTTACGGAACAGCATTGACGGTCCTGGCGGATCCGACGCGGCGCAAGGTGTTCGAGCGCCTGCGCGCCGGGCCGCGACCGGTGAACCTGCTCGCTGCGGGGCTGCCGGTGTCGCGGCCGGCAGTGTCGCAGCATCTGAAGGTCCTGAAGGAAGCTGGCCTCGTCGAGGAGCGCAGCGAGGGCGTGCGGCGGATCTATTCGCTGCGGCGCGAGGGCCTTGCCGAGCTGCGCGCCTGGCTGGACAGTATCTGGGGCGACGCGCTGGAGGCGTTCCGAATCGAGGCTGAGAAATCGCACAAGCTTCGCGGGAGAAAGTGAATGAACGAACATGCCAATATCGCGCCGGTGCGCAAACAGGTCCTCGTCAAGACGCCGATCGAACATGCCTTCGAGGTCTTCACCAGCGGTCTTTCGCGCTGGTGGCCAACGACCCACGGCGTCGGCAACAAGCCGATCGAGAAAGTGATGTTGGAGCCGCGCCTCGGCGGGCGCTGGCTGGAGATCGCGACCGACGGCACCGAGACCCCGGTCGCCACGATCGTGGTCTGGGAGCCGCCGCACCGCTTCGTGATGCTCTGGCAGATCAACGCGCAATGGAAGCCGGACCTGGCCATGAAATCCGAGGTCGACGTACGCTTCACCGCCGAAGGGCCGGAGGCCACCTCTGTCGAACTCGTGCACCACAGGTTCGAGACCATGGGCGCCGAGGCCGGCGCGTCGCTGCGCAAGGATGTCGACGGCGGCTGGCCGGGCCTGATAGCGCGCTTTGTCGAGGAAGCCGAACGCAATCAATCGTGAAGAGGGAGGTTATCATGTCCGAGTTCATCGTTCACTCCGTGCCCGGCAGCCCGTTCGGGCGCGCGGTGCTGGCGACGCTGGAAGAGAAGGGCGCCCGCTATCGCCTGGCGCCGGTGTTGCCCAGCAAGGCGAAATCGCCGGAGCATCTCGCGCGCCACCCCTTCGGACGGATCCCGGTCCTGGAGCATGATGATTTCATGCTCTACGAGACGCAGGCGATCCTGCGCTATCTCGACCGCGTGCTGCCTCGGCCCGCACTGACGCCGGCCGATCCGAAACGCGCGGCGCGGATGGACCAGGTGATGAATGTCAACGACTGGTACCTGTTCCTGGGCGTCGGCGCCGTGATCGGCTTTCAGCGCGTGGTCGGGCCGAAGCTGATGGGACTTCCGACCGACGAAGCTGCGATCGAGGTCGCGATGCCGAAAGCGCGCGTCGTCTTTGCCGAGCTGGCACGGCTGCTCGGCGCGCAGTCTTTCCTGGCTGGTGACGCGCTGTCGCTCGCCGACCTCCTGGTCGCGCCGCAGGTCGACTTTCTGGAGCAGACGCCGGAATGGTCGGTGCTCGGCGCGCCCCATCCCAATCTCGTAGCCTGGCTGAAACGGATGCAGGCACGGCCGAGCCTTGGGGCCACCACCTGGGAGCGCGTCGCCGACATGGCCAAGGCGGCCTGAGCCCAAGGGACTGCGGCGAAGGCCGGAAGCAGCGTCGCGAGGCCGTTGCCCGTTGATACGGCAGCAACGGCACGCGGCGCTTGTCGGTGTTCAGATCAATTCGAAAAAACTGGTTTCCAAAGTCAGGGCAGGACATCCGCACGGCTCGCTGTCCGACGTCCGTCCGTCGCCGCTCGCGCCACTTGCGCAAGTCAGCCAGTTGTCGCGTAACGCAGATCCAGCGATCACATCGAACATGCAGAACGGCACGTTTGCGACCGACGGCGAGACATTGGCTTGCAGCCAATATCTTCCTGCAGGTCTACCGAATGAGAGGGCGCTTTCGCCACATGGCGCCGGTCCCGCCGGCCGCGAATGATTCAGATATCTCGCCGAGCATCTTGTTTCGCGCGGCGCGCGCGCCTTTTCTTTCGATTTCTCGGGGCATGGCGAGAGTACAGGAAAACTCCGAGAATCCAGTTTGGTTAGGCGCGCGGTCCAGGCCAAAGCCGCAATTGAGATCATGCCTCAGTTTCCAACTGTCCTGATCGGGACGA
>WNGQ01014994.1_pt1 | contig 11598 bp, 9 predicted proteins | sample 5407661 | NCBI WGS metagenome assembly WNGQ01 (sample SAMN13153382, study PRJNA577476) | soil metagenome | isolation source: 60 cm soil or saprolite under Garry oak tree replicate 2 | place: USA:California | collected 2016-06-15
CCGTCGGCGCGCAGCTCGGCCATCAGCCGACGCCGGAATCGGTGCGGCGCGCCGAGGCGGCATCAACCGAGGGTCTTCGATGCAGAAGGCAAGACCAAGGAATGCATGGACCTCGTTGCCACTGCCAAGCTCAGATTCAAATGAAGTCGCCCGATTGAGCCGCAGCGAAATCCGCGGCCTCACATCCGGGCTACGCACGCGCGGCGCTTGGCGCTGCGTCGCCGGTCGGATCACATTTCATCTCGTTCGCTTTTGAGCAAGAAGTCGCTAACGACAACAAGCCGTGGCAAGCGCCCGCCGCCGATATCCTGCATAAGGCAACACCGAGACTGGCCTCAGCGGTGCAGCAGGCTCGATCCGCTCCCGTAAGAGTAGACCGAGTTCGCCGCTCGCGCTGATTCACTCAAAGCGAATACGCTCTCGTGAACTCGAGCAACGTTCATGCTACGCAACATCACCTTCGCCACCGCGCTGCTGATGCTTCCGGCGACAGCGGCGGATGCGTGGTATTGCGGTCAGGCGCCCGAGCTTGCTGCCGCGCGGGCGCGCTGGGCGGCGGCGCGCCAAAGCCGCGTCGACCCCGCCGACACGCGGAAGATCTGCCGTGCCTACGGCACCAATTTCTATGAGGCGGTGGAGGCGCGGCAGGCGGCCTCTTTGTGCGTAGACGCCACCAACCGACAACGCAATCTCGAGGTGCTCGACGCGGAGATCGACGCGTTCAACAGCCTCATCGCAGCACAGTGCTCGTGACGGCCTGCTTTCGAAATCGAGCCAAAGACATGTTGGCCGCACGAAGCCAAGCTGAAAGACGCTAGTCGAGCGGCGGTTTTTCCTGCCGCAAACCCTTGATGGCGCCCCGGCGCTTCTTGGTTTGCAGGCGACGCTCGCGCGCGCCGGCGGTCGGCTTGGTTGCCCGGCGGGGAACCGGCGCCACCGCGGCGCGCTGGATCAAGTCCACGAGACGCGCGCGCGCGTCTTGGCGGTTGCGCGCCTGGGTGCGATGGCGGTGGGCGTCGATCACGAGTACGCCCTCGCGGGTGAGCCTGCTGCCGGCGAGGCGTTCGAGCCGCGCGCGCACGTCGTCGGGAAGGCTCTGGGAGCGGCGCACGTCGAAGCGCAGCTCAACGGCGCTCGCAAGCTTGTTGACGTTCTGTCCGCCGGGGCCCGGGGCGCGAATGAAGTGCTCCTCGAGCTCGCGCTCGGCGATGCTGATCGAAGGGGTGATGCGGATCATCGCTGACCTGCCCCGCGGACGATGATGGGCCGCTTCGTGGGCAATTATATACTTGACTTGGCACGACGATGCGGCGTGGAAAGCATGCGTTTCAGCGCTGCTTCGTGGCGTTGTGTAATCTCGTCTTCACTATGCTGTTCTTCGGGCTTTCGTGCCATGGCTGTCTTTCTCGACGGACTCGGAAAGCGAGTAAAGATTTTCGATCCCGTCGGGTTCTGCATCTATTGCGGAGCCAAAGACAATTTAGGCGAAGAACATATCATTCCTTTGGGCCTGGGCGGCAATTTGATACTTCCCGCAGCCAGTTGCCCCACTTGTTCCGACATTACGGGACGGCAAGTCGAAGGAGCCATATTGAATGCCTACTGGGGAGCGCATGGCGTGCCAAGGCTGCGGCTGAATTTGCCGACGAGAAACCCGAAAAAACGGCCCAAGAAACGTAGTCTAAAAATCATGAGCCCTAATGGAGAGGTTCGAACGATTACTATTAGCGCGACCGATATTCCGCTCGCTTTTCTAGGCATGACGACTGAGCACCATAGACCCGGAATTCTTCGCGGTGCAGAGCCAACAGATAGATTCCGAGGAGCTTTCTGGCTGAAATACAACGATCAGGAACTTCGCAAGTATGCGAAGCCTGGAGAAACGGTTGAAGGCATAGGAAAATTCAATCCATTCACGTATGGACGCATGATATGCAAGATCGCGCATGCGCTTGCAACGGCTGAATATGGAGCCGAATCTTTCAAGCCATTCTTGCCAGATGTGATCTTGGGGAAATCATCCCATCTAACGCATTATCTCGGCGCACAAGTGTCTCCGGCTCCGGACCTACAAGGGCTTCATAATCTTCATATCGGATGGCTTGAAACGGCAGTGCCGCCGTATTTGGTCGCATACGTTCGGTTATTCTGTAATTACGGTACTCCGGACTACATGATCGTCGTCGGGCAACGACGCCTTGATGTCGCTCGGCCGCTCTAGCAAAGCCCAGATACATGCGACGGAAAATACCCGATTGTGGTCAGGCAGTCGTGTCCCGCACGCAGTGTGGCGTTGAAAGCCTCAACTGCGGATAGGGACACGGGACGCACGCGAAATCCACTAACGCTGCGCGGGTTCCCGATCCGCCGGCGTTTCGCGCGGTTTGGCGAGGTGGCTGGGCGATCCTCCGGCAGCGCTCTCGGTCGAGGTGACGCCCTCGGGGCGGCCCACGACGGTGACGAGGAGACCGCCGTCGAGCAAGCGTTTGGCCACGCGCTTGGCATCCGCGAGCGTCACGGCGTCGATCAGGGCGGGCCGGCGCTCCATATAGTCGATGCCGAGATTGTCGATCTGCATCTGCACGAGCTGGCTAGCGATTCGGCTCGAGGTGTCGAGGCCGAGCGCATAGGAGCCCTTGAGATGGGTCTTGGCCTTGGCGAGTTCCGCCTCGGTCGGTCCGTCCTCGGCGAGGCGGCGGATCTCGCGCTCGACGAGCTCGATGGTCTGCCCGGTGGCGTCGGCGCGCGTCGCCGTGGTGCCCAGCAACAGCGCGGTGTGATTGAGCCAGACCAGGCTGTCGGAGATGCCATAGGCGAGGCCGCGCTTCTCCCGCACCTCGACGTAGAGCCGCGAAGAGAAGGCGCCGCCGCCGAGGATGTGATTGACGATATACGCCGCTATGAAGTCGGGATCGCTGCGCGCAAGTCCCGGCCCGCCGAAATGCACCACCGCCTGCGGCACATCGAGGTCGATGACGACGCGGCGGCCGAGCCCTTGCGGGACGACCGCGGCGACCGGCGTGAGCTCGGCCTTGGCCGGCAGCGCACCGAAGGTGCGATCGAGGAGCGCGCCGGTGGTCTCGGCATCGATGTCGCCGACGACGGCGATCTTGACGTTGTCGCGCGCCAGCGCGCGCTGGGTATAGGACTTGAGATCGTCGACGGTGATCTTCGGCAGCGATTCGAGCGTGCCGTTGACGGGCTGGCCGTAGGCGTGGCCGGGGAAAGCCGTTGCCCACCAGCTGCGGTTCGCCATGTCGTTGGGGCTCAGCGCCTCGCGCCGCAGCCGCGACATGATCTGTGCGCGCTCGCGCTCGACCGCCGCCGGGTCGAAGCGCGGCTCGCTCAGCGCGAGGCGCAGATAGTCGAACGCCTCGTCGCGGTTGTCCTTGAGCGTGCGCAACGCGCCGCGCAAATAGTCGCGGCCGGTGCGGAAGCTCAGCTCGATCGCCTTGCGTTCGAGCCGGTCGTGGAACGCGTTGGCATCGAACGGGCCGGCGCCCTCGTCGAGCAGGCTGCTCGCCATATTGGCGACGCCGGGCTTGTCCGGAGGGTCCTGGTCGGCGCTGCCGAGAAAGGCGAATTCGACGGCGATCAGCGGCAGCGTGTGATCGCGCACCAACCAGGCCTCGATGCCACCCGGGCTCACCACCCGCTCGATGGTCATGGCCCGCGCTGCGGGAGCGGCAAGCGCGAGCCCCGCGCCGGCGACGAGGGCGATCAGGGCGCGCGATCCGGCGCGGCGGATGAAAGCGGACGCGTTCACGAGCGTTTCTCCTCGTGCCGCGTGTCCTTGACGAGATAGCCGGTGACCGAGCGGCGCTTGTCGAGCCAGCGGCGGGCGGCGTCGCGCACGGCGTCGGCGGTGACGAGCCGGATGCGGTCGGGCCAGGCGCGCACGTCCTCGACGGTGGCGCCGGTCGCCAGCGACGCGCCGAACCATTGCGCCAGCATGCGCTGATTGTCGTTGGCGTAGACGGCGTTTGCGATCATGCGGCTCTTGGCGCGTTCGAGCTCCTCGGCGGTCACACCGTTGTCGATGAGGTCGGCGAGCACGGCGTCGATCGCTTCTTCGAGTTGCGGCAGGCTCGTTTCGGGCTTCGGCGTTCCGAACACGCTCAAGCGCGTGTTGTCGACCGCAGTGCCGTCATAGCTCGCCCCCGCGCTCACCGCGACACCCTTGTCGACCACCAGGGTCCGATAGAGGCGGCTGTTCGGGCCGTGGCCGAGAATGTGGGTGAGCAGGTCGAGCGCTTCGCTCTCGCCCGCTCGCGCGGTGGTGCTCGAGGGCACGAGATAGTAGCGGCTCAAGCTCGGCTGGGTGACGCGCGGATCAGCCAGCGTCACGGTGCGCGCCGCCTGCTGCACCGGCTCCTGCGGGCGAAGGCGCGGCTTGGTCTCGGCGACGCGCGGGACCTTGCCGTAGGTCTCCTGCGCGAGCGCGCGGACCTCCTCGGGCGTCACGTCGCCGGCCACGACCAGGATGGCGTTGTTGGGCGTGTAGAAGCGCCGGTAAAACTCCAGCGCCCCGTCGCGGTCGAGCTGTTCGATCTCGTGGCGCCAGCCGATCACCGGCCTGCCGTAGGGATGGTTGAGGTAGAGCGCGGCGTCCATCTGCTCGCCCAGCCGCGCGGCCGGATTGTTGGCGACGCGCATATTCTGTTCTTCCAGCACGACGTTGAGCTCGGGTCGCACCACCTCGTCGGTGAGCACCAATCCGGTCATGCGGTCGGCCTCGAACTCCATCATGTCCTTGAGCTGGTCGCGCGGCACGCGCTGGAAATAGCCGGTGTAGTCGGCGGCGGTGAAGGCGTTCTCCTGACCGCCGATGGTCGCAACGACCTGGGAGAAGTGTCCGGCCGGGTTCTTGGCCGTGCCCTTGAACATCAGATGTTCGAGGAAATGGGCCAGCCCCGACTTGCCCGGCGTCTCGTCGGCGGAGCCAACCTTGTACCAGACCATGTGCGTCACCACCGGCGCGCGGTGATCGGGAATGACGACGACCTCGAGACCGTTCGCCAGCGTGAAGTTGGTGATCTGAGGACCGATCCCGGCATGGGCGGGAGCGGCGAACGCCGCGGCAAGGGCGGCGAGGGCGAGCGTTAGTCGGTTGGGCACGAATTTGCTCTCGTGGGATTGGAAGTCGCCCCCACGATGCACGTTCCGGCGGCAGAACGCGAGCGCAAACGTCGGCCGCCGGAACCCAAATGTGGATGGGGCGCGTTGTCGCGGACGGTTCCCGCTTACTGCCTACCCTCGACCCGCTCCTCGAGCGTCGAGGCCTTGCGCTTGTCCTGCACGCCCATCCCGTAAGGGTAGTTGGGAGACGGGGTCTGATAGCCGGAGGGCGGCGCGGTCATGGCCTCCCGCGGCGGCTCGCCGGTGAACGGCGCTGCTTCCGGCTTCGCGGGAGTAAGCGTCGACCATATCGAACCGAATATCTTTTCGGTCTTGGTGCCGAGATCGGAGGGCATCATCGGACGCGAGGCCTCCTCGGCGCTCACGCCGGGGGCCTTGGGGTCGGCGCCCTTCTTGTCGCCGCGGCCGGGCTTGTCGAGTTCGTCGGGCCGCAGCGCCCGCATTTGCTCTTCCACGGACAGGTTCCCCTTCAGTTTGGCTTTCTCGGCCGCCAGCTCCTGCTTGCGGCGGGCGACGTCCGGATCCTTCGGCCAAGCCGTGGTTTTCGCGGCGACCTCGGCTTCGTCGCGCGGCGGCGGCAGATTGCGGCTGGGCGGCACCACCAGCGGCGCACGCTCGCGGTAGTCGATCCCTGCTTGGTCACCGTCTCTTCTCAGCCCCAGATCTTTCATGAACTGGCGCCAGAGCTTGCTGTCGAGCGGAATGTTTTCGTCGTCGTCGGCATCCTCGGCGCGTGCGCTGCCTGCGCTCCACGCCAGCGCCAAGGCCAGCGCGACGGCGGCGGCCGCGGCGGCGCGCCGCAGCCTCTTCGGGTGTCGGTCCCGCATAGCTATCCCCTTCAAATGACGGCGGAATGTGCCGTCTCCCCGCACGCTATTGTGGCCAAGATCAGGGCGCTTTTGCGGCACCCGTGCCGATGAGCGTCTCGAACAACAGCCCAATCACCCCGGACACGATCGCGACGTCGGCAAGGTTAAAAACGTACCAATTGAAGCTGAAGCTCGCCGTCGTGATGTGAAACAGCACGAAATCGGCGACCGCCCCGTAGGCAAAGCGGTCGATGGCGTTGCCGATCGCGCCGCCGATGATGAGGCCAAGGCTCAGCGCGGCGAGCCGCGAGGTCGTCCGCGACAGCCAAATCCACAGCAAAACCACGGCGATCGCCTTGAGCGCCAGGAGCGCCCCTTGCCCCAACGGCCCCTCCTGGCGGAACAGGCCCCAGCTGATGCCGGTGTTCCAGGTCAGCACGAGGTCGAGGAAAGGGGTGAGCCTCACGATGCCCCGCGCTGGGAGATCGACGGCATAGAGGAGCCAGAGCTTGGCCGCCTGATCGACGGCTGCGGTCAGGAGGACGATGACGAGGGCGAAACGGGTGAGGGGCCCCCAGAGGAGGGACCCGCGTGCATCGGGGGCTGCGCTCATGGGTCGGTCTTCCGCCACGATCGTTACTCCGCCGCTTTGCGCATCGCCTCCCACTCGCGCAACGCCTTAGCGTCGCGCGGGGAGACGTCGGGATAGGCCGGATCGGAGCCGACGCTCGGAAGGATCTTCCACGAGCGCGCGCATTTCTTTCCTTCGGCGAGCCGCACCTCGACCGCCACGCCCTTGACGTCGTCGAGGCGGAACGCCTCGGGCGGGCCGTCGCCTTGCACCAGCGTCGCCGCCGAGGTGATCGCGACCTCCGCCAGGTCGACGTCGACCAGCGCGGCGAACAACTCCGGGTCGGACACGTAGACGACGGGCGCGGCCTCGAGCGAGGAGCCGATGCGCTTGTGCGCCCGTTCGATTTCGAGCGCGCCGGTGACCACGCGGCGCACGGTGCGCACCCGGCGCCATTTCTCCGCCAGCGCGTCGTCGCGCCAGGCGGGCGGCAGTTCGGGGAACAATTCGAGATGCACCGAGCCCTCTTGCGACGGATAGCGCGCCAGCCATGCCTCCTCGGCGGTAAACGGCAGCATGGGCGCGAGCCACGTCACCGGTGGCGCGAAACAGATGCTCGAGCACGGTCAGGCAGGCCTTGCGCGTGGTCGAGGAGATCGGATCGCAGTAGAGCGCGTCCTTGCGGATGTCGAAGTAGAAGGCGGAGAGGTCGGCGGTCATGAAGGCGTTGAGTGCGGCGAAGATGCGCTTGTAGTCGAAATCGGCATAGGAGCGGCGCACCAGGGCGTCGAGCTCGCTCAGCCGATGCAGCATGAGCCGTTCGAGCTCGGGCATGTTGGCGACCGCGATGCGGTCCTCGTCGCGGAAGTGGGCGAGCGAGCCCAGCATCCAGCGGACGGTGTTGCGCAGCTTGCGGTAGGTTTCGACCGTGGTCTTGAGGATCTCCGGCCCGATGCGCAGATCGTCGGCATAGTCGGACGCGCACACCCACATGCGCAGGATATCGGCGCCGGATTGCCTGATCACATCTTGCGGCGCCGTCACGTTGCCGAGCGACTTCGACATCTTGCGCCCGTCCTCGTCGAGCACGAAGCCGTGCGTGAGCACCACGTCGAAGGGCGCGCGGCCGCGCGTGCCGCAGGATTCGAGCAAGGAGGACTGGAACCAGCCGCGGTGCTGGTCCGAGCCTTCGAGATACATCACGGTGTCGGGCCCGCCGTCGCGTTTGCGCTCAATTCCGGCGAGCGAAGGAAAGTGCACAGGATCTTCGAGAACGAAGGCGTGCGTCGAGCCCGAATCGAACCAGACGTCGAGGATGTCGTCGACCTTCTGCCAATCCTCGTTGGCGAGTTCGCCGAGGAAGCGCTCGCGCGCGCCCGGCTGATACCAGGCGTCCGCGCCTTCGCGCTCGAAGGCGTCGGCGATGCGGGCGTTGACGTGCCTGTCCTGCAGGATCATCCCCGTTTCACGGTTGAAAAATACGGCAATCGGAACTCCCCAGGCGCGCTGGCGCGAGATCACCCAGTCCGGCCGGCTCTCGATCATGCCGGTGATTCGGTTTTGGCCTTGCTCCGGCACCCAGCGCGTGACCGCGATGGCCGCGAGCGCGCGGTTGCGCAGCGTGTCGGCTTCCTTCGCCTCGCCGTCGGCGCCCGCGATCGGCTTGTCCATCGCGATGAACCACTGCGGCGTGTTGCGGAAGATCACCGGCTTCTTCGAGCGCCAGGAATGCGGATATTGGTGCTTGAGCCGGCCGCGCGCGATCAGCATGCTGGCGTCGGTCAGCGCCTTGATGACGGCGTCGTTGGCATCTCCTTGTTCGCCGGTATCGGTGATCACTCGGTTAGGTCTGCTGCCGCCGAAGATGGGTACGTGACGGTAGTAACAGCCATTGTCATCGACTGTTTGCGGCGGTCCAAGTAGCGGATTTTCCAATCCCTTGGCGGCTTTCACAAACGCTCGCAAATTCTTGATCATCACCCAGTAGTCTTCTGTGCCATGACCGGGTGCGGTATGAACAAATCCCGTGCCAACTTCATCAGTGACATGCTCCGCTTCCAGCACTGGAACGTCGAATTCGTAACCGCGGCCAGCAAGTGGATGTGAACAGATGAGGCGGCTCAAAAGGTCTGACCCGACGGACCGGATCTTCTGCCAACCAGTCACGCGCGCGGTTCGGAGTACGTCGAGAGCGAGCTTGTCAGCAAGTATGAATTTGTCGCCGACCTTCGCCCAGTTGCCTGCAGGTGCTTCCGTAACCTCGTAAAGACCGTATTCGATCGCGCGAGAAAAACAGATTGCTCGATTTCCAGGGATAGTCCAAGGAGTCGTCGTCCAAATGACTATGCTTGCGTGTTTGACCTGATCCCATTCTTTAAGGAAATTAGTTTCTGACGATTGCAAATTTTTGAAAGACCGAACTCCAAGGCGGTCTGGTTGGCCAGTCTCCCGATTCTCTTCAAAGTCTACTTCGAGCCAACTGCACCTGCTCTCAAAGTCCTTCACCGGAAACTTCACCCACACCTGGTCCGAGACGTAGTCCTCGTATTCGATCTCGGCCTCCGCCAGCGCGGTCTTCTCCACCACCGACCACATTACGGGCTTGGAGCCGCGATAGAGCGTGCCGTTCTGCGCGAATTTCATGATTTCGCGCGCGATCTGCGCCTCGGCGGGAAAATCCATGGTGGTGTAGGGATGCTCCCAATCGCCCACCACGCCGAGCCGCTCGAATTCCTCGCGTTGCACCTCGAGCCAGTGCTGAGCGTAGGCGCGGCACTCCTTGCGGAACGCGATCATTGCTTTTGGATCGGAGAGGTTCGGCTTCTGTTTGTTCTTGGAGCGGTAGAATTCCTCCTCGATCTTCCACTCGATCGGCAGCCCATGGCAGTCCCAGCCCGGCACGTAGTTGGAATCATAGCCGAGCATCTGCTGGCTTCGCGTCACCACGTCCTTGAGGATCTTGTTGAGCGCGTGGCCGATATGGATGTTGCCGTTGGCGTAGGGCGGGCCGTCGTGGAGGATGAATTTCGCGTGGCCGCGCGCGGCCGCCCGCAGCCGTTGGTAGAGGTTGAGCTTCTGCCAGCGGGCGAGGATTTCGGGCTCCTTCTTCGGCAGCCCGGCGCGCATGGGAAAGTCGGTCTTGGGCAGAAATAGAGTCTCGCTGTAATCGCGGGCGGCGGCGGTCATGATCGTGGCGGTCTGCTTGGAATTGGATGGCAACAATGGCTCGGCAACGCAATCCCGGTCCCGCCGACCGATGGTCAGGCGGAGGCCGGGCCCATAATTCGCCGAACGGCCGGCCCGAACAAAGCAGCGAATGCAACGCGCGCCATCATGGGCGCTTCCTAGCAGATCGCCCGAAAGGGGAAAAGGCCCGCGCTCGTGACGCAATCGGCCGTGACGCTGGCCTTGACGGCCGGCCGTGACGCCGCGGTAGGGAACTCGGCGCGGCGATGTGGCGTTGAGTTGCGCGAGACGAAACGCTCCCGCCGGCTGTCTGGAGGCGCAAAGTGGAGTTTCCCCGCGCCCGCCGCGAACAGGGCGACGCGCCCAGCGTCAAGGATCCGGAGCCGGTCGAGTCGGTCGAGGACATCTGGACGCCAGCCGCGCAGATGGCGACCGTCGGAATTTTCGTGCTGCTGCTGGGGGTCTGTCTTTTTTTCTGCCGCCCGCTTCTGCTGCCGGTGGCGGCGGCGCTGGTGGTCGGCACCACGCTGGCGCCCATCGTCAAAGGCGCGGCGCGCCATCGCATCTCGCCCTGGGTGACGGCGCTCGTTCTCGGTGCCGCGCTCCTGGCCGCCGCCGGGGCCGCGGTGACGTTGCTCGCCCAGCCGGTCAGCGAGTGGATCGCCAAGGCGCCGGAGATCGGCGCGACGATCAAGCAGAAGCTCTACGTGCTCGATCGCCCGTTGGCCGCATTGCGCGAGCTGCAGGAGGTCCTGCTGCCGTCGGCGGGAAACGCCGTCGCGATCGAGCCATCGCAACTGGGCATTGTCACCCCGGTGGTTGCCTTCGTCACGCCGGCGGTGGTTCAGATCACCCTGTTCTTCGTGACGCTGATCTTCTTTCTCGCCACGCAAATGGATTTTCGCCGATACGTGGTGTCGTTCTTCACCAGCCGCGATGCCAAGCTCCGCTTCCTGCGCATCAGCAACGACATCGAGGATCACCTCGCGTCCTACGTCGCCACCGTGACGATCATCAATTTCGGCCTGGGCGTGGTGGTCGCGATCGGCGCGTGGCTTTTCGGCTTCCCGAGCCCGATCATCCTCGGACTGGTGGCCATGGTGCTCAATTACATCCCCTATATCGGCGCTGCCTGCACGACGGTGATCCTGCTGGGCGTTGGACTCGTGACTTTCCCGTCGCTCGGCTACGCGCTGATGCCGCCGGCGGCATTCGTCGCGCTGGCAACGATCGAAGGCCAGTTCATCACGCCGACCGTGCTGGGCCACCGGCTGACGCTCAATCCGCTCGCGGTTCTGCTGGCCATCGCCTTCTGGGCTTGGCTGTGGGGTCCGATGGGGGCGTTTCTCGCGGTGCCGCTCACCATCGTCATCCTGGTCACGATGACCCACCTATTTCCGCCGGACGAGAGTAAACTGCCGAACTGACAAGCGCGTGCGCGGCGGCAGAGGGGAACTTTTTCCCTTGCGCCCCGTTGGCGGCACGGCGAATACTTCTTGGGTGAGAGTGGAGCAAGTCCATGTCCAACACATCCGGCACGATCAGGGATACGGTTCGGGAGACGGCGCGAGACGTCAAGGATGCGGCGCGGGAGAGCGGCAAAGCCGCCTCTGCCGCGAGCGGCGATATCCAGGCGGATCTGCAAGCGCTGCGGGACGATGTGACCCGGCTCGCCGCCCAGATCACCGATATTTTCTCGGCCAAGGGCAACGTGGCGTGGAGCCGCGCGAAGTCCAACGTCGAGGGTGTGGTGTCCGATGTCGGCGCCAAGGGGCAAGAGGCCATGGATGCCGTGCAAGAAGTCGGCGACAAGGTGATCGACACCATCGACGAGTCGCTCAAGACCCGGCCCTACACGACGCTCGCCGTTGCGCTCGGCATCGGATTCCTGTT
>WNGQ01006215.1_pt1 | contig 11597 bp, 11 predicted proteins | sample 5407661 | NCBI WGS metagenome assembly WNGQ01 (sample SAMN13153382, study PRJNA577476) | soil metagenome | isolation source: 60 cm soil or saprolite under Garry oak tree replicate 2 | place: USA:California | collected 2016-06-15
TTGGACTGCACGTTGAGGTCGAGCGCGCGGAACCGGCGCATCGTGATGTCGTCGGCCGCGTCCGCGAGCACATGGGCGAACCGCAGGTCGTCATCGAAACCCGCCATGCGGCCAAACGCTATCGCTTATCGGGCACAGTGACCATGACCGCTCCGCCGGCCGGCCTGCTCGGCCTGGTCGGCCTGGTCGGCTTGGCCGGTCTGGCCGGCTAGCCGTCGTCGGCGTCGGCGTCGGCGGTCTCCCGGCTGCGGAGCAGCCGGCGCAGCGAGTCGAGCCTGGCCGCCAGCGAGGGCCCGCCCCTGGCGGCGACCCAGTCGTCGAGCGCGCACTCCGGACCCAGGTGGTCACAGCCGGGCGGGCAGTGTTCGGCACCCTCGGCGAGGTCGCCGAAGGCCTGAACGACTCGCTCGGGCGACATGTGACCGAGGCCGAAGCTGCGCAGCCCGGGCGTGTCGATGACCCATCCGGCCGAGCGCCCGCCCGGCAGCGCGAGCGCGACCACCGACGACGAAGTGTGCTTGCCGCGCCCGGTCACCGCGCTGACCGCGCCAACCGCCCGGTCGGCGTCCGGGATCAGCGCGTTGACCAGCGTGGACTTGCCGACCCCCGAGTGGCCGACCAGAACGCTGATCTTCCCGGCCAGCAGGTCGCGCAGGCCGGCGAGCATCGAGTCGGTGAGCGGGCGGCCGAGCACCACCCAGCGGAACCCGAGCGGGGCGTAGACGGCCAGGATCGGCTCCGGCCCGGCGAGGTCGGACTTGGTCAGGCAGAGCACCGGCTCGAGCCCGGCGTCGTAGGCCGCGGCGAGGAACCGGTCGATCAGCCGCAGCCGCGGCGGCGGGTCGGCGAGCGCGCAGACGATCACGAGCTGGTCGGCGTTGGCGACGATGGCCCGCTCGACCGGATCGGTGTCATCGGCCGACCGGCGCAGCACGCTGCGTCGCGGGGCGATCCTGACCACGCGGGCGAGCGTGCCCGGCGCGCCCGACGCGTCGCCGGCCAGGCTGACCGTGTCCCCGACCACGATGTTGCCCCGGCCAAGCTCGCGCGCCTTCATCGCGGTGACGACCTGGTCGCCGATCAGGCACCGGTACCTGCCCCGGTCGACCGCGGTGACGAAGGCGTCCACCGCCTCGGAGTGGGTCGGCCGCCGCCTGGTCCGCGGCCGGGAGCCGCGCCCGGCCCTGACCCGGAAGTCGTCTTCGTCCATGTCGCTGCGGCTGGCGCGCGGAACCATCAGGGGAACACTCCTAGGCCGGCGCCAGCGTCCCGGCCCAGACCCGGCTGAACTCCGGGAAGGTCTTGCCCACGGTGGCCGCGTTGTGCACCCGCAGCCCGTCGGTGACCAGGCCGAGCACGGCAGCGGCCATGACCAGGCGGTGGTCGTCGTGGCTGTCGAAGCTCGCGCCCGCGCGCAGCGGGGCCGGCCTGATCCGCAGCCCGTCGGCTGTCTCGGTCACGTCGCCGCCGAGCTTGCCGATCTCGCCGGCCAGCGCGGCCAGCCGGTCGCTCTCGTGCGTGCGCAGGTGCCCGATCCCGGTGAACTCCGACGGCGAGCTGGCCAGGGCGGCCAGCGCGGTCAGCACCGGTGTCAGCTCCCCGACCTCGCTCAGGTCGGCACCGACCCCGCTGATCCGCCCCGACCCGGTCACCCGCAGCCCCTCGGCGGTGCGGCGCACGCCGGCGCCCATCGACCGCAGCAGCTCGATGATCCGCACGGCAGGCTGGAGGCTGTCAGCCGGCCAGCCGGCGACCGTGACCTCGCCGCCGGTCGCCAGCGCGGCAGCGAGGAACGGCACGGCGTTGGACAGGTCGGGCTCGATGTCGATCCGGCCCGGGCCGATCGGACCCGGCCATACTCGCCATGTCGAGGTAACGGAGCGTTCGGCGCCCGTCCCGGTCAGGCCGGCCGGCGCCGTCGCGGCGGGGTCGGGCCGCGCCCCGTCCACGGTGACGTGCACGCCGGCCGCTCGCAGCATCCGTACCGTCATCTCGATGTGCGGGGCGGACGGGATCGGCGGCCCGCAGTGCCTGACCTCGGCGCCCGAGTCGAACCGGGCGGCGGCGAGCAGCAGCCCGGAGACGAACTGTGATGAGGCAGAGGCGTCCAGGGTCACCGAGCCCCCGGCTACCGCGCCGCGGCCGCGCACCGCGAACGGGACCGAGCCAGACTCGTCGCCGGAGATCGCCGCGCCGAGCTCGCGCAGGGCTGCGAGCAGCGGCCCGACCGGCCGGTGCGAGACCCTCGGATCGCCGGTGAACCTCACGTCCGCGCAGGTCAGAGCGGCGACGGGCGGGAGGAACCGCAGCACCGTTCCGGCGTTGCCGACGTCGATGTCGATGCCCGGTCCCGGCGGCGGCGGTTGGCCGCTGGGTTGGCCGCTGGGTTGGCCTCGGGGGCGGCGGCAAGCGTGTCCGAGCGCGGCGGGCTCGACCTGCCACGCCCCCGGCGACTCCTCGACCCGGCAGCCGAGCGCGCGGAGCGCGTCGACCATCAGCATGGTGTCTCGGGCGACCAGCGGGCCGCTGATCAGGGTCGGGCGGTCCGCGAGCGCGGCGAGGATCAGCGCCCGGTTCGTCATCGACTTCGAGCCGGGAAGCTGCACCAGCGCGCGGACCGGTCCTGGCGCGCGCGGCACCAGCCAGTCGCTCGGCGTTTCCTGGCTGCCCGGGTGCCCGCCCGGCGGATCGCTGACCATACCAGCAAGGTTATTTGCTGGCGCCCGGTCCGCGCTGGATGCCCGCGCGATCGTCAGCTTGCCCGGGCGAGCGGCGCGCGGTCTTTAGGGCTGTTAGAGGCTTATGTACCGGGCCGAACCGGGCGGGCCGATCGCTGGGTGTGCGACTCATCCGGCATTTCGATGATGGACGTGCCACGCAGCCGGGGTGCGCGGGGCAGACCGCGAGTTTACCGAGGTTTGGCGAGCCGCAGACCTGGCTATGAACAGCGTCAATCCGTTGTTCATCCAGCGGGGTCTTTCCTGGTGATCCCGGCTCGAAGCTGGGAACCCAACGGCAGCCAGACGACGGCACCTCGGCGCAGCCGGGACGCCGCCCCCCGGTCTCGACGACGCAGCGAAGGTGGGTCACAGTGTGCGGCCGGTACGCGTCAGCGCGCTCGCGCATCGAGCTCCTCGAGGAGTTCGACGTGCAGCGCGACCGCGTCGACAAGCCGCTCGCGCCGGACTACAACGTGGCGCCGACCAAGCCGGTGTACGCGGTCACGACCCGGGCGCCGCGCGCGGAACGTCAGCCGCGGCCGACCGGCGACCGGTCTGAGCCGCGGTCGGACGGCGACCGGTCTGAGCCGCGGGCGGCCGACGACCGGCCGGAGTCCGGTCTGCGGGAGAGCCCGGCGTCCGGTCTGCGGGAGAACGGGTATGGGCCAGTACGCGAGCTGCGGGTGGTGCGCTGGGGGCTGGTCCCGTCCTGGGCCAAGGACATCTCGATCGGCAGCCGGATGATCAACGCGCGGGCCGAGACGGTCAGCGAGAAGCCCGCGTTCAGGAATGCGTTCGCACGGCGGCGGTGCCTGCTGCCGGCCGACGGGTACTACGAATGGCAGCAGCTTCCGGCCGGCACGAAGGGACCCAAGCAGCCGTACTTCATCTGCCGGCCGGATCACGGCCCGCTCGCCTTCGCCGGCATCTACGAGCTGTGGCGGGACCGCTCGCTCCCCGAAGGCGATCCCGCTGCCTGGCTCTGGACAGCGGCCGTGATCACGACGACGGCGCCCGACGAGCTGGGCGAGATTCACGACCGGATGCCCATGGTGATCGACCGCGCCGCCTGGGGGGACTGGCTCGATCCGGCGAACACCGACGCGGCCGATGTGCGGGCGCTGCTCGCGCCCGCCGCAGCGTACGGGCTGATGTCGTATCCGGTATCGCTCGCGGTCAACTCGGTCCGCAACAACGGGCCCGAGCTTGTGAAGGAAGCTGAGCCGGTGTTGCCGGGGTCAGGAGGTAGGAGCGATGCCTGAGGTCTTGCTGGCAGAGCGGAGTGGCACGGGAGGTGTGGGCCGATTGGATATCACAGCGGCTCGCAAGCGCCTTGAGGACGTTCGTGACGAGCTTGACCGGTCGATCGCCGTGCTGAACGGGGCTCATCAGCAGCACCCGCTCGTCGCCGACTACCCCCAGGACCCCGCCGACGCGGGAACCAACCTGGCCGAGTCCGACCGCGCGGAGGCGGTGCTGGCGGCGGCCAAGGCCCGCCGGCTGCTGGTGCTCGACGCGCTGGTCAGGCTGGATAACGGCAGCTACGGGGTCTGCGTCGACTGCGGGAAGCCGGTGCCCGAGGGCAGACTGGAGGTCAAGCCAGAGGCGGCTCGATGCCTGGCATGTCAGGCAAAGAGGGACAGAATGCGGCGCTGAGTTCCGGCCCGCGGTTCCGCCGGTCGGCCGACGGCTGGCCGGCGGAATGAAGGCGGGCGCTGACGTGTTGCAACGCCCGTGCGCATAGCTGGTAATTGCGGGTACGCTGCCGCACCCCCGGACACGGTCAGGTCCCGGTCCGGTGATATTCGGGTAGCCGTGCGGTCCGCGCACGCACCCGGCGCGGTATTCTCCGCCCGAGGCGGCTGGCAGGCTAGCCGGAGCCAGCCACGCACGGCGGAGGGGGTGGGTCCGGTAGCTGAGACACCCGAGGGGCGCAACGAGCGTTTCGAGCGTGATGTGTTGCCGTACCTGGATCAGTTGTACGCGGCGGCAATGCGGATGACCCGCAACCCGGCCGATGCCGAGGACCTGGTGCAGGAGACATTTGCCAAGGCCTACGGTTCGTTCCACCAGTACCAGGACGGCACGAACCTCAAGGCGTGGCTGTTCCGCATCCTCACGAACACCTTCATCAACACGTACCGCAAGCGCCAGCGCGAGCCGCAGCGGTCGGGCACCGAGGAAGTCGAGGACTGGCAGCTTGCCCGGGCCGCGTCGCACACCTCGTCGGGGCTGAAGTCGGCCGAGGCCGAGGCGCTCGAGGGGCTGCCTGACTCCGACGTGAAGCAGGCTCTCCAGGCGCTCCCCGAAGAGTTCAGGATCGCGGTATACCTGGCAGATGTCGAAGGATTCGCCTACAAGGAGATCGCCGACATCATGGGAACCCCGATAGGGACGGTCATGTCGCGACTCCACCGTGGTCGCCGGCAGCTACGCGAGATGCTGCAGGACTACGCGGCAGACTTTGGCATGGCCGCCTCGGCGTCGCAGCAGTCATCATCGGCCAAAGCGCCTGGGGCGGAGGCGTCATGAGCTGCGGAAACCCACACGAGGTGCCGTGTAGCGAGGTCCTCGACCGGGTCTACAGCTACCTGGACGGCGAGATGGACCAGGTCTCCTACGCCAAGGTCAAGGTCCACCTCGACGAGTGCGGGCCGTGCCTGCGCGAGTTCGGCCTGGAAGAGGTCGTCAAACGGCTCGTGCACCGGCACTGCGGCCACGAGCAGGTTCCCGCCGACCTGCGGGAGAAGGTCATGATCAGGATCGAGGCCGTCCGCGCACAGATCGAGTCCGGCTAGCACGACCCGGCCCGCCGGCTCCCGCGGCAACAACCCTGAACCCTCGCTGTCGCTCCTGTTCGCCCGCCGATCTGTTCGCCGCAGGCCTGTTACGCGGACACCGACGGCGCATCCGTCTTCTTCCCGGACACATGTTCGCCAGCGGCCGACGCCAGTTTCGGCCAATTCGAGAGTCGCTTACACGCTGATCTGCTGGCAATGCACAGGAGTCCGACGCTGAACGCCTCGATGGCGTTACTCTGAGTCGCGGAAAGAGCATGCTGCGAGGCGGCGGGGAGGATATGGGCAGGCTTTCCTTGACCACCTGGCTCTATATCGCCGCCGTTGTGTCGGCGGCGGTCGCCGTTCTTGCCCACGTTCCGGTCGGCGCCGCACCCGCCGGGTTCTGGGTAATCTGCGCCACGCTGGCCCTGCTGTTCCTGGTCTGTGACTCGACCCCGATCGTGCTCGGCGCCCGGCAGTGGGCCTGGTCGCCGAGCTCGGCGGCGACGCTCGCCGCGGTCGTGCTGCTCGGCCACCGCGGCGGCATCGGCGCCGCCATGGTCGGAGCCGTCGCGGTGGTGAGCGTCCACCGCCGGGTGCAACTGGTCGAGCGGCTGTTCAACGGCGCGATGTACGCGCTGGCCGGCTACGCCGCGGGCCTGACCTTCCAGGCGATGCACGGGCAGTCGTTTATCCGGCCTGACCACTTGCAGCCTGACTACTTGCACCTGGTGCTGTTCGGTGAGCACCTGACGCCGCGCGTCACCAGCTCGTTCGAGATGTCGCTTCAGCCATTTGCCGTCGCGGCGATCGTGCACGTGCTGGTGAACCACGGCCTGCTCTGGGGGATGCTGCTGCTCGACCGGCACAGCCGGGCGACCACGCGGCAGGCGGCGCCCTGGGGGCTGCCGCTGCTTCTCGCCGCCGACGTCGGGCTCGCCGCGCTCGGGCTCGTCATCGCGGCGCTGTGGGCGGTGTTCGGGCCGTTCGCCCCCGCGATCGTGCTGGTGCCGCTGTACGTGGCACGGTGGGCGATGGGCCAGTTCGCCGAGCAGCAGCGGGCCCACGCGGCCACGCTGCGCGCGCTGTGCCAGGCGGTGGAGACCAAGGACTTCTACACCCGCGGGCACAGCGAGCGGGTTTCCCGCGGCGCCGGGATGATCGCGCGCCAGATCGGGATGCGCAGCGACCGCGCGGAGGCGGTGCGGTTCGCCGGGATGCTGCACGACGTCGGGAAGCTCGGCGTGCCGACCAGGGTGCTGCAGAAGGAGGGGAAGCTGACCGAGGAGGAGTTCGCCGCCATCCAGCTTCATCCGATGCGCGGCCTGGAGATCGTCAGGGAGATCGGGTTCCTGAACGAGGCGCTGACCGGGATCATGCACCACCACGAGCGGATGGACGGCCGCGGCTACCCGATGGGCTTCGCCGGCCACGAGATCCCCGAGTTCGCGCGGATCATCGCGGTTGCCGACGCGTTCGACTCGATGACCTCCACCCGTGCCTACCGCAAGGCGACCAGGATCTCGGACGCGATAGCCGAGCTGCGCAGGGGCGCGGGAACCCAGTTCGACCCGAAGTTCGTCGACGCCTTCGTCACCGCGCTGGACCAGGACGGCTGGGAGCTGCAGGAGCCGGCCCAGCCGCGCAGCCACGAGATCCTCACCTCCCAGGACCATGACGACCCGATCGCGCCGCTGCGCGTCGTGGAGACCATATGAGCGAGCCGCAGGGGCGCGGCGTCGCCCGGACCCGGGAGCGAGGAACGAGCGACGAGGAAAGGCTGACCACATGACGGTCCGGGCGGCCGAGCAGCGCTGGCTGGCCTGGCAGACGGTCGACACCGGCAGGCTGGCGCTGCTGTCGGTGACGTCGACCCTGGTCATCGTGGCGGTGACGCGCACGGCGGTCGTGCATATCGCCCACGGCACGCGCCCCGTCGCGATCGCGTTCGGCCTGTACATCGCGTTCGGCGAGCTGCTCAGGCTGGCGCTGCCCGGCGGCCGGGAGGCCGCCCCGATCGCGATGTCGGCCGCGCTGTCCTACGCGATGGTGCTCCGGATCGCCGGGCCGCCGCACCAGCTCCCGGTGTACGGCGCGCCGCCGCTCCAGGTTGTGCTGGTCGCGGCGGTCGGCATGGTGCTCGGCTCGCTGCCGCACATCGCGGCCGGCCGCCGGGCCGGGATCACCGGCATGTCGGCGCGGCTCGTGGCCGTGGCCTGCGTCGCGTTCATTTTCCACCCGCTCGTCAAGCACCTGCTCGACATGCCGTGGCTCGCCTTCGTCACGATGGCGGTCCTGGCCGCGCTCGGCTGGCTGGTCGAGACCGTGATCTCGGCGATCATCCGGGCCGACGACCTGCGGGCCAGGTACTCGGTCACGCTCTCGGACGAGCTGCGGGTGCAGTCGCGGCTCGGCCTCGCGGTCGGCGTGTCGGCCATCATCACGGTGTTCGGCGCGGAGGTCATGGGGATCGCCGAGCTGGCGGTGTTCGCCGGCCCGCTGCTCGTCATCCAGTTCGCGTTCCGCAGGTACGCCGGCATCCTCCTGACGTACCTGCAGACGGTCCGGGCACTGGCCCAGGTCACCGAGGTCGGCGGCTACGTCGAGAGCGGGCACTCCTGGCGGGTGAGCCGGCTCGCGCTCGCGATCGGCCGCGAGCTCGGCATGCCGGAGCCCGATCTGCTCGACCTGGAGTACGCGGCGCTGATGCACGACATCGGCCAGCTCTCGCTGGTCGAGCCGATACCCGGCGGGGCGACGCTGCTGGTCTCGCCCGCCGAAGCGCGCCGGATTGCCGAGTTCGGCGCCGAGGTGATCAAGCAGACCGGGGTGCTCGACACGGCGGCCGAGCTTGTCCGCTGGCAGTGGCTGCCCGCGTCCGGCGGCCTGCGGACCCCGCCGCTCGGCAGCAAGGTGATCCGCGCGGCTAACGCGTACGACGACCTGGTGAGCGGATCCGCCGACCGGGACAGGAGCGCCGCGGCGATCGACCGGCTGAGGCTCGCACTGAACACCGAGTACGACCAGCAGGTAGTCGCCGCGCTCGCCACCGTCACCGACCGGCTGCCGGTCACCCGGATGTAGGCCGGCCCGGCCTGGGGCCGGGCCGGCCTGGCCGTGGTCGGCCAGGACGGCGGTGCGGTCGCGCCCTGCGGCCTGCCGGTATGCTGCCCCGCGTGCCGGAATCAGTGTTGATCGCGAACAGGGGCGAGATCGCGCGCCGGGTGGCCAGGACCGCGCGGCGCCTGGGCATCAAGGTGATCACGGTCTACTCCGAGGCCGACGCTGACCTGCCGTTCGTGGCCGAGTCCGACGAGGCCGTCCCGATCGGCCCGGCCCAGGCCGCGCGCAGCTACCTGAACGCCGGCGCCATTCTCGCCGCGGCGGCGCGCACCGGCGCGCGGGCAATCCACCCCGGATACGGCTTCCTGGCCGAGAACGCGGGCTTCGCCCGGCGGGTCATCGACGCCGGGCTCACCTGGGTCGGCCCGCCGCCTCACGCGATCGAGCAGATGGGCGACAAGATCGGGGCGCGCAACATGATGGCGGACGTGGGCGTCCCGGTCGCGCGCGGCAGCCCGGAGCCGGTCAGGGACGCCGACGACGCCGTCGGGCACGCCACGCGGATCGGCTACCCGGTCATGATCAAGGCGGCGGCGGGCGGCGGCGGCATCGGCATGACCATCGCCGCCGACGACGACCAGACTCGCGCCGGGTTCGAGACGGCGAGCTCGCGCGCCGAGCGGTTCTTCGGCGACCCGTCGATCCTGGTCGAGCGCTACATCACCCGCGCCAGGCACGTCGAGATCCAGATTCTCGGGCTGGCCGACGGCCGCGTGATCGCCCTCGGCGAGCGGGACTGCTCGGCGCAGCGCCGGCACCAGAAGCTCGCCGAGGAGACACCGTCCCCCGGTGTCGGTCCCGGGCTTCGCGAGCGGATGTTCGCCGCGGCGGTCAGGGCGGGCGAGGCGGTGGGTTACCGGGGCGCGGGCACGGTCGAGTGCCTGGTGGACAGCCAGACCGGCGAGTTCGTGTTCCTCGAGATGAATACCCGGCTGCAGGTCGAGCATCCGGTCACCGAGATGGTCACCGGAATCGATCTGGTCGAGCAGCAACTGCTCATAGCCGACGGCGCGGACGTGAGTTTCGACGTGGGAGCTGTTGAGCCAAAGGGGCATTCCCTGGAACTGAGGGTCTACGCGGAGGACCCGGTCAGGTTCCTGCCCAGCCCCGGCACGATCACGCGGTGGGACGAGCCGTCCGGCGCCGGCGTGCGGGTCGACGCGGGTTATGCCGCCGGGAACGTCGTCACTCCGCACTACGACCCGCTGCTGGCCAAGCTCATCACCCACGGCGCGGACCGGGAGCAGGCGCTGGACCGCGCCCGGGAGGCGCTCGGGACGTTCGTGGTGACCGGCCCGAAGACCAATCTTCCCTTTCATGCCGACCTGCTGAGATCGACCGAGTTCGTTACCGGAGACTATGACACGTCGGTGGTGAGCCGACTGCGCCCGTAATGGGCCGGCAGGCACGATGATGGTGGCCAGCCCATGCGGGCGCGCGGGCCCGGTCGCCCGGCCGGGCGCGGTGATGATTGACTCCGGAACAGGGAGGTGCGCGTGACCGAGATCCGCGCGGAGATGGTCGCGAACGTATGGAAGGTCGTCGCCGCCGAGGGAGCCGCCGTAGCCGACGGCGACACGCTGGTGATACTGGAGTCGATGAAGATGGAGATCCCGGTGCTCGCCGAGGGCGCGGGCACGCTCGCCAGGCTGGCCGTCGCCGAGGGTGACGTGATCCAGGAGGGCGACCTGATCGCCGTCATCGAATGAGCGCCGCCGACGGCCCGGGCCCGGCCGGCGGCCCGGGCGGCCAGGGCGGGGGCGGTCAGGGCGGGGGCGGCCAGGAGGGCCAGCCGGGGCGGGGCGGCGTCGCGGTCGGGCTGCGCGCCACGATCACGGCCGAGGTTACCGAGGCGGACACGGCCGCGGCGCTGGGCAGCGGCGACCTGCCGGTGCTCGGAACCCCCAGGCTGCTGGCACTGGCCGAGGCCGCTTGCGTTGCCGCGGTGGCGCCGCAGCTCGCGGCCGGGCAGACGACCGTCGGGACCGCGGTCTCCCTCGAGCACAAGCGGCCGAGCCGGATCGGGACCCCGCTCGAGGTCGAAGCCGAGCTGACCGAGATCGACGGCCGCCGGCTGGTGTTCATGTTCATCGCATACGGGCCGGGCGACGGCGACGGCGACGACGAGGCGGTGGTCGGCGCGGGCACGGCGGAACGGGTCCTGGTCGACGCGGACCGTTTCCTGGCCCGGGCACGGGCCGCCGGGCAGCCCCGAGGACGGCCCAGCGGGTAGGCCAGCAGATAGCGGGCGTCGGTCGGGCCTCAGACGCCGGTAGTCGAGCGCGGGTAGGCGATCGACGGATCGGTGGCGATGTTGACCAGGTAGGGCACGCCCGCGCCGAAGGCGCGCCGCAGCGCGGGCGCGATCTCCTCCGGCCTGGTCACCAGCTCCCCGGCGCCGCCGAGCGCCGTGACCACCTGGTCGTACCGGCACTGCGGTTGCAGGTCGGCGGCGACGTCGTAGCCGTACAGCGCCTGCATCGGATGTTTCTCCAGGCCCCAGATGCCGTTGTTGCCGCAGATCATCACGACCGGCAACCGGTGCCTGACCAGCGTGTCGGCGTCCATCAGCGAGAACCCGGCCGCTCCGTCTCCGAGCAGCAGCACCACCTGGGCCGACGGCCGGGCGATCCTGGCCGCGATCGCGTAGCCGAGGCCGGTGCCCAGGCAGCCGTACGGCCCGGGATCCAGCCAGCCCCCCGGCTGCCGGGGCTCGATGTACTTGCCCGCGTAGCTGACGAAGTCGCCGCCGTCGCCGATGACGACCGCGTCCGGCTCGAGCAGCGGAGCCAGTTCGCCGTAAATCCGCATCGGGTGGATCGGGAACGCGTCGCTGGCCAGCAGCCGGGCGTCCGCCGCCATCGCCGACTGGCGCGCCCCGGCCAGCCTGGGCAGCCAGTCCTTCGTCCACGGCCGGGTCAGGCCTGCGCGCTGGGCCTGGCTGGCCAGCCCGGCGAAGAAGGCGGTCAGGTCG